>Ga0105091_10000916_pt1 | contig 12761 bp, 11 predicted proteins | sample PPLLak1March2015_FD_87022 | JGI IMG/M metagenome (GOLD analysis project Ga0105091, IMG submission 87022) | Freshwater sediment microbial communities from Prairie Pothole Lake near Jamestown, North Dakota, USA - PPLs Lake P7 Core (1) Depth... | ecosystem: Environmental > Aquatic > Freshwater >... | reverse complement strand
GATGTTTATGTCGAAAAGCCCATCAGCCATACAATCCTCGAAGGCAAGGCCATGGTAAAAACCGCACGTGATACCGGACGAGTAGTGCAGGTCGGTACACACCGCCGGGTTTCCCCTCATTGTATTTCAGCAAATAAATTTCTCAGGGATGGTAAACTGGGCAAAATCGAAATGGTCAGGACGTTCGTGCATTCAAGTTATGGTCAGCATTCTGACCCTGCCAACGAAAATCCGCCTGAGGGACTGGATTGGGATTTCTGGTGCGGGCCGGCTCCCCTTCGGCCTTTTAATAAGCGCATACATCCGAGGGGATTCAGACAGTTTCTCGATTACGCAAATGGACAGCTCGCTGACTGGGGCATACACTGGCTCGACCAGGTCCTCTGGTGGACTGAAGAAAAATACCCAAAGACTATATACTCTACAGGCAGCAAACGCATATTTGGCGGTATTGCCGATGCGCCGGATACACAAGTGGTCGCATACGAATTTGATTCGTTCACATGCACATGGGAGCATAGATTTTACGCCGGAAACCCGGCTGAAAAACACAGCATCGGCTGCTACTTCTATGGGACAAAGGGAATGCTGCACCTCGGCTGGCGCGACGGCTGGACTTTTTATCCGCCGCAGGATGAACATCGAGACCATGACAAACCTGATGAATCCGCGCAGATTCTGCACGAGGAGCCGAAGACACATACCCGAGATGCGCATAATATACCTGAGCTCTGGACCGATTTTATCGACGCCATCAAGACAAGGCGAAAACCAATATGTGATATTGAAATCGGTCATCGCTCAACAAATATGAGTCTGCTGGGTATGTTATCCCTGAAACTCGGCAGAAGTGTCAAATGGGATGGTGAAAAAGAGATAGTAGTCGGCGATCAAGACGCTAATATGCTTTTGCGGCGCGAATATCGGTCGCCCTGGGTCTATCCTGAAGTTTGATTGAATGGCCAATAAAAAATTGTCACTATTGTTCGCTGTAATAGTTACGAAGTTAAGTTACGGTTCCGTCAATGACAAACAGACAGCACAGCCGGAACTGTATATTGTAACGCGTACGCCAAATGAAGTTTTTATAAGAGCAGAGGATGTTAATTTACCTAAAACCACTGAATGGAAAATAGTAATTGCTACTCACGGCTGGATAGAATTGAAACAATGGACTAAAGGTTTTGCAAACGATACTTCTAATAAGGTAGATGCAAACGAATGGGTATGCGGCTGGTTTGACTGGCGTAAAGAATCAAGAGTGTTGAATCCAAGAGATGCGGCTAAATTCGCCCGGGATACAGGCGGCCCGCTTTTAGCCGAAAAGATTTTGAAAATATCCCGAAATCCAAAACATATTCATCTTATTGGCCATTCATCCGGCTGCTGGGCTATCAGTGAAGCGGCAAAAATTATTGCTCAAAAAACAAACGCAAGCATACATTTAACATTTTTAGATGCTTATGTCCCACTTGGCTGGGATGCAGATTTACTGGGAAATATCCCAGTGGAACCGAATAAAATTTATTGGGCAGACCACTATATGACAAGGGATATCACAGGTAAGGTCACTTTTTGTAATCTTATACATTGCCACAATGTGGATATAAGCAATGCAACTCCGGGTTTCAACGACCATAGATTCCCTTTTCACTGGTATCCGGCTACGGTTTCAGGTAGATTTGACCCGAATGATAAATATGCAGATAAAATACTTTATGACATCTGCGACAATATCAAATACGGCTTTGCGCGCTCACTTGAGGCAGGAACAATTAACTGGAAAGAATCACTTACCTTGCCAAAAGGTAAAAAAGCAGTAAAAATAAAAAAATTCTAAGAAAATATTTTAGAGGAGAGCAGGAAATGAGATTGTTCAAAATCAGATTATTCATTTTGGCTTTGGGGTATATCTTAGTTTCCAATGCATCTGCCGAACAGCGAAAGTTTAATGATACATACACTGGTGACTATCTCAATCACATCGCTTTTCCTATGGGTGGTATAGGGGCAGGGATGATTTGCCTTGAAGGAACAGGGACACTGAGTAATTTTTCGCTGAGAAATAAGCCAGAGATATTCAGCGAGCCGGCCGTCTTTTCCGCGATATGCGTCAAAGGTGAAAAAAATATAGCCCGAGTGCTCGAGGGGCAGGTGCCTAAATGGAAAATTTTCTCACCCGGACAGGAGAATATAAATTATAATGGAGCGGGTAACGGCCTTGGAGGCAAGACATACGGCCTTCCGAGATTTGCAAATGCATCCTTCAAGGCACGATTTCCTTTTGCCGTCGTTCAGCTTGAAGACTCAAAAATACCCTTAAAAACCGAAATTACCGGCTGGAGTCCGTTTGCACCTCCTGAGCCGAATGATTCATCTCTGCCTTTCGCGGCGCTCGAATATCGCTTTTCAAATCCAACAGATAAAAAAATTGAGGCGGTGTATTCTTTTAATGCACGCAATTTCCTCGGGACCGATGATAAACCTGGCAAAGTTGCTAAAATCGATAACGGATTTGTATTCACCTCAAAAAAAGATGCTAAAAGCAAACCCTGGGATGAGGCTAATTTCGCCGCAATTTCACTAAATTCCGACGCCAATATAAACTGCGCCTGGTTTAGAGGAGGATGGTTCGACCCTCTTACAATGGCCTGGAAAGATATAGAACAGGGCAAATGCTATGAAAAACCGTCATTAAGTGATAATAAAACAAGTCCCGGGGCAACAATTTTTGTTCCTGTTAACCTTGAACCGGGAAAAGAAAAAACAGTTACGATTCTGCTTTGCTGGTTTTCCCCTATAAGTGATTTGCGAAAAGGTTCTGATAGCGGCAAAACACAAGACGCTAATCAACCGAAAACGTATGAACCCTGGTATTCATCTAAATTCAAAAATATCGAAGATGTTGCATCTTATTGGCGGACAAATTATGCAAAGCTGCGAGAAAAAACAAAGCAGTTCAGCGAATGTTTTTATGACACAACACTACCTGATGAGGTTATCGAGGCAGTCGCGGCAAACCTTACAATCCTGAAGTCCCCTACCGTTCTCAGACAGCACGATGGCAGGCTTTGGGCTTGGGAGGGATGCTTCGACACTGCCGGCTGCTGCGAGGGCTCATGCACGCACGTCTGGAATTATGCCCAGGCAGTACCGAACCTTTTTCCCCAGCTTGAACGCACTCTGCGAGAAACGGAGTTTTGCGTCTCTCAGAATGAAAAGGGACATCAAACATTTCGATGCGCTCTGCCGATTCGTCCGCCAAATCACAGCTTTCATGCGGCCGCAGATGGCCAATTAGGTGGTATTATGAAGGTTTACAGAGACTGGCGAATCAGCGGTGATACGGACTGGCTCAGAAAATTATGGCCGCAGGTCAAGGCGAGTATGAATTACTGTATCGAAACATGGGACCCGAACCACAATGGCATCCTCTCTGAGCCGCATCATAATACCTACGATATTGAATTCTGGGGACCAGATGCTATGTGCAGTAGTTTCTACATTGGCGCCTTAAGAGAAATGACGCTGATGGGTAAAACGCTCATTGATAGTGAGCCGCTTTATCAGGAATTGCTCGATAAAGGGCAAAAATATCTCAATGAAAAACTCTACAACGGCGAGTATTTTTATCAGCAGGTCCAGTGGAAGGACTTAAAGGCAAAAAACCCTATAACCGCAATGACAATGCAAGGAGGATATTCTCCGGAAGCTATTGAAATATTGAAATTGGAAGGCCCAAAATATCAATACGGCAAGGGATGTCTTTCTGATGGAGTTCTTGGGGCATGGCTGGCACAAATCAGCGGCGCCGGCAATATTCTTGATGAGAATAAAGTCATAAGCCATCTGCGAAGTGTTTATAAATATAATTTCAAAAAAGACCTGTTAGAACATGTAAATCCGCAGAGGTCCGGCTTCGCATTAGGAAACGATGGAGGACTGCTACTTTGCTCGTGGCCGAAGGGTGAAGAACCTAGCTTGCCCTTCCCCTATAGTAATGAGGTCTGGACAGGTATCGAATACCAGGCAGCATCTCACCTTATTTTAAAAGGGATGGTTGATGAAGGTCTGCAGATAGTCCGCACAGCCCGCCAGCGTTATGACGGCAGGGTTCGAAATCCATTTGACGAATACGAGTGCGGCCACTGGTACGCACGGGCGATGTCATCATACGCCCTTTTGCAGGCACTTGGCGGCGCAAGATATGACGCTTATGAAAAAATTCTATATCTCGAGCCCGCTATAGCCGGCGACTTTAAGACGTTTATTTGCACTTCCACGGGATACGGCACAGTTGGTATAAAAGATGGCAAGCCGTTCTGCAATGCGGTCAGCGGCAAAATACCTTTTGAAAAAATCGAATATACACCAACTTCAAAAAATTAAATTACCATTTTAGAAAGGATTAAAAATGACAATTCAATTTTTGAAATCTATTTTAATTTCATTGTTAATTGCGGCAATTTGCTTTGCACAGGAAGTGAAAATATACGAAACCGAAATTCCTCTTGATTCTCGAACAATATCTTTTGAGAATCCTAAAGGTGAAAAAGGAAAAGGCGGGACAGCTTCAAGTAAAATAGGCGTTGGCAGAAAAGGATTGCCCTCGAAGGAATTCAGGTCAGGACAGCAGTATACCTTGTGCGATATACAAGGGACTGGAGTCATCCGGCATATATGGGTAACAGTTCGCAAGGATGTCGAAACCCTTCAAAGCATCGTTATCAGGGCTTATTGGGATGGTCAGGAATATCCGAGCATTGAAGCCCCTTTAGGCGCCTTTTTCGGGATTATGCACGGCAAAGTCGGAGCGCATCAAAGTGCTGCACATTCAGTTAATAGCGATGCCGGAATGAATATCTGGCTTGAGATGCCGTTTGACAAGCAGGCGAAGATTACAATTACAAATGAATCCAAAAAGAGCACCCCGCTTTTTTATTATATCGACTATACATTAGGTGATAAGCTGCCTGAAAAATTCGGCCGTCTTCATGTATTGTATCGCCGTGAAAACCCCACAACCCTCAAAGAGGATTTTGAAATCCTCCCCAAACGAACCGGAAGCGGCCGTTTCGTCGGCTGTGTCTTAGGGATTCGTCCCCTCGAAGAAAACTGGTGGGGTGAAGGAGAAGTAAAAGTTTATCTGGATGGTGACACTAATTTTCCAACAATATGCGGAACAGGAACTGAAGATTACATAGGGCAATCCTGGGGCCTCCAAAAAGCGGCATATCTTTACGGCGGGACAAGCCTGATGGATAACAAGCTCAATACAATATATCGCTGGCATATCAAAGATCCGATTTATTGGAAAAAAGATATCCGTGTCGCAATTCAGCAAATTGGCTGGAGCCAAAAGGTAAATGATAAAACCGGCAGCGGTCTTTATGAACGGCAGGACGACTGGAGCTGCGCTGCCTTTTGGTATGAGCCGGTCCCGAGCGAAAAATTGCCTCCGATGCCGGATTATAAAGCCAGAATAAAAGATTATATTAGCGACCCCAACTCAAAATAGTTGTTTCGCACAAATTGCGGGCATTTGCAATAAAGTCCTTTTATTGTATAATTCCTTTTTGCTGATTTTGTAAATTCTTAATTAACTGAGGACATTATGGCAAAGCTGACTAAACTGGATGATATCGTATCACTATGCAAGAGACGCGGATTTATTTTTCAATCGAGCGAAATATATGGGGGACTTGCAAGCTGCTATGATTATGGCCCGCTTGGTGTTGAACTTAAAAATAATGTAAAAAAGGCATGGTGGAAAAATGTCGTCCAGATGCGTGATGATGTCGTTGGTGTCGATTGCAGTATTCTTATGCACCCGCTCATCTGGAAGGCCTCCGGCCATGCGGACCATTTCGCCGACCTGATTGCTGAATGCAAAAAATGCCACGTCCGCACCCGTGCTGACCACCTCAAAGACAAAGAAAATCATTCAGCCGAAGAGCATACAGAACATGTCGATATTGCGACCGCACACGCCAATGATATGAGTAAAAAAGTATGCCCTTCCTGCGGAGCGGTAGGCAACTTCACAGACCCGATGCCTTTCAAACTTATGTTTGAGACCCAGATGGGTGCAAATGTTGACGATTCCATGACACTGTATATGCGCCCCGAAACCGCACAAGGTATCTTTGTTAATTTCAGAAATGTCCTCGATACCACAAGGGTTAAAATCCCCTTCGGTATTGCCCAAATCGGCAAAAGCTTCCGCAACGAAGTTACAACAAAGGCATTCATATTCAGGACACGCGAATTCGAGCAGGCAGAACTGGAATTTTTCTGCGAACCGGGAACTGATGACAAATGGTTCGAGCACTGGAAAGAGCAGCGATTCAACTGGTATCTAAATCTCGGTATTAAGAAAGAAAACCTGCGGTTCCGTGAACACGAAAAAGATGAGCTTGCCCATTATGCCAAGGGCTGTGTCGATGTCGAATATAAATTCCCGTTCGGCTCCGGCGACTGGCAGGAATTGGAAGGTATTGCTAATAGAACCGATTACGACCTCCGCCAGCATCAGCGCGGAATGCGAACGCTCAACTCCTGGTATGAGACCAAAGGGGACTTATCGAAAATCAAACTTAAAGAAGAGGACCCGGATTATTTAAAAGGCCCTCTATCCTTCTTTGATGAAGAAAAGAAGGCCCGATATATTCCTTATGTCATCGAGCCGAGCGCGGGTATGGATAGAAGCACGCTGGCGTTTCTGGTTGATGCGTATGATGAGGAGGAAGTCCGTAGCGAGACGCGAAATCTGCTTCGGTTCTCGTCTGCCATCGCACCGATAAAGGCAGGTATATTCCCGCTGGTCAATAAAGATGGTATGCCGGAGACTGCTCGTAAAATATATGATGACCTCAAAGGTTATTTTAAATGCTTCTACGACGCCAAGGGTGCTGTCGGCAGACGATATCGCAGGCAGGATGAGGCAGGAACGCCCTTCTGCATCACTGTCGACGGCCAGACCGCACAGGACCAGACTGTTACAATCCGTGAACGCGACTCGATGATCCAGGTCAGAGTTGCAACTAATCAATTAAAAGCCTATCTTAGAGAGAAACTGGATATCTAATCGCAATGGCTTGATGATTGCATTGACCGTTAATAGACGGTAAAATCAGCATTTATGAAGATAAAGGGAATTATCTGGCTAGATTCTATCGTTGAGAAAATAAATACCAAGCACAAAGTTTCTCAGGAAGAAGTTCGCCGGATATTTCAAGGCCGCCCTGTGTTTAGGTTTGTGGAAAACGGACACCGCCGGGGCGAAAGTGTATATGCATCGCTGGGGCAGACAAAAGCAGGAAGATATCTGATTGTATTTTTCGTATATAAAATAGACCATAGAATATTGATTCTAACTGCTCGTGTGATATGACTAATGCAGAGAGAAAAAAATATGAGAAAAAATAGAACCAGAAAAGGCAGTGTTTCAGGTGCTTCATCTTATTCTGCAATGGGTGATTTCTGGGATACGCATGACTTGTCTGATTTCTGGGATAAGACACATCCTGTTAAAGCAGATGTTCATCTTGAAGCAGAAGAGTCCTTGTATAGCGTCGAAAAAGACTTATCTCAAACCATTCGCAAAATCGCTCATAAAAAAGGTGTTTCTCCTCATACATTAATAAACTTGTGGTTACAGGAGAAAATTCACAAACTTAAATTAACTTCCGGACACTAAAAGCATTTGTTGTTAAAAAATGATTTTAGATACAATTGACAACACCCGTTTATACGTCTGCTTGCATCCTCTATTTGCAAAGGCGTTTGAGATTTTAAAAGATAAAAGCCTGCCTAAAAAAGAAGATGGAAAATACGCCGTCGATGGAGAGAACATTTATTACACAATCCAGCGGTATACTACCAAGCCGCTAACTGAAGGCAAACTTGAAGCCCACCATAATTATATTGATATCCAGTTTGTATTATCCGGCCGGGAAATCCTCGGCTACGCACCATTAAAGGCTCTTAAAATTGCCGAAGAATACAATTCTGCAAAGGATATTGCCTTTTACGAAAATCCTAATGAGTTAACAAAAATCACACTTGAGCCCGGCCTATTTTGTATCCTCTTCCCTGATGATGCACATCTTCCCTGTCGGCAGCTCGATGGACCTGATGAAGTTATCAAAGCAGTTATCAAGATTAAAATTAAGGAATAACAAGATGAAAAAGATTTATCTTTCGAATACGGATAAAAAGATTTTCGGCGTTTGCGGCGGGATAGGAGAGGCATATGATATCGACCCTACAATTATCCGCCTGGTGCTTGTCTTTATTACACTCTTGACAGCTGTTTTACCTCTGACAATAACCTATATTGTAGCCGGTATAATTATACCGCGCAAGCCTCAATAACCTCACCGAAACATCCAATTGTCATTCCGACCAAAGCCCCCACTTGTGGGGGCGAAGCGGAGGAATCTATAGATTTCTGTTCGCCTTTGGCTCGCTCAAAATGACAATAAACGATTATACTTTAAAGCATAGTTTTAACTGCTTATCCATTAGCAGGTAAAAGTTTTAAATCTGTTAGAATTGACTCTGTAATCTGGCGGGCGGTTTTTCCTGATGGATTTTCCCCTCCGCTGATACAAGTAGCGAAATAATAATCAGCCTTCGGCGAGCAAATACTTCCCACCCACCAGCCCTGCGCGGCGATTCCCTTAACAGGGTCGCCGGCTGTGCCAGTCTTGCCCCGATAAATAGTATCCCCATATTTAGAAACGGTCATAATATCCAAAACCGTATCAACCGATCGCCTGGAAAAAGGTAATTTACCGGTATGAAGACACCGCAAAAAATCTACCTGCTCGTCCGGCGAAATCGCGAGAGTGCTGCTTAGCCAGAATTTGGTAATGCCGCCTGATATATCACAGTTACCATAACCGATTTTGGTGATAAATTCATTCATTCTCTCGCTGCCGATACGTTTGGCAAGCTCCTGATAATACCAAAGACACGAAACCGAAAATGCGCTTCGCATCGTTTGATCCTTATTCCACACCTCAATCGGCTGTTTGCTGCCATCCCATTTCAAAACAAACTCAGGGTCTTCTGCAACACCTGTTTCCAGTGAGATAAGCGAATTGGGTATTTTGAAAGTCGAGCAGGGGGACATTCTCTTTTTGCATAAATCCGGATTATAACGCAGCCATTTATCATTCGATGAGTCCAGCAGAACGAATGCTCCTGAATAATTGCCGAAGTAAGAGGACAAATCGCGTTTTTTTTCTGATTTCATAAAATCCTGCTGCTTTAGCCATTCAATCAATTCATCGGCTAATTTGCGGTCCTCGGCAACGCGAGGATGATTCATCGCCTGATATTTTAAGACATAATGACTTATATTTTTATCACCTGTTTCGAGCTGTTCTACATTATTTTTCCATGCCGCATCGAGGTTCTTACTGTTCATTCCGCCATACATCCCACCCCTCAAAAGCACAATATGCGCCTTTGGATATGCCCCGCGTATATTTCGCACGAGTGAAATATACCCATCATTGAAATCCGGCGGGAAGGGCTTATTTTGTTTTTTGGTAAATGAATCATCGTTTTCGCCCAAGTTGACAAAAACAACATCAGGTACCCAAGACTTCATATCAGCAAGAGTCGATGAGGCCCTTGGGTAAATCTTGTTCCACATCTGCCCGACGTTTACATCTACATAGCCGGTGACAACACCCATTCCGCTTACTGAAATATTACGATGGTCAGCATTGAATGCCTCGGCCGTCATTGCGGCATAGCTCAATAATCCGTTATGTGTCCGTCTGGTGTCCCACTGGTCTGTATTTCCATCTTCATTGCAGGCGCCAACGGTCTTTGAATCGCCATAAAACTCCATCTTAAGCTTATAATCAATGGTTTCTGGCCTCCACACATTGGCGCCATCATCGATTTGTATACCACTAAAATGGACGTTTCCCGCATTACCCTCGCTTCGCTTTGAAAGCACTAAATGATGCCGTCCTTTGCCCAGTTCATTAAAGTTGGTTGATTTAGTCAGCGACCCTTCATTTACCTCAACAATTCTTACTGAATTATCAATATTCGCATCAAAGAAGTTCTGCCAAGTGGGCTTATCAAAAAGCAGGCCCAGTGTATCCCCTTCAAAATCAATGCTTATCCGGCTGGCCTGCCAGACAATAACAGGAGAATTGGCATCGTTAAAATCTATCCTGCCTTCATATCGAAAATTCGGATTACCTGCCGGAACAGTATGGATTCCAAATGCCCTGCTGGAATAATATGAATACGAAAGAAATGCGATAATTATAAAAGCTGTTTTCATTCTCATATTCGAAATTGAATCAATTTTCAACAAATTTGTCAATTGAAACGTAAAATATATGTTTTCCATAGTCAATGCAATCTGTATATTTACATCAAAATGGAAAAGGGATTTCATATGAGCGATAAGATAACATTAATAAGCCAGTTAAAAGATTTCGTCGGTAAAGAGGCGACCCTTGCCGGCTGGATATATCAGGCACGTTCCAGCGGTAAAATTCAGTTCATCATCATCCGAGATGGCACCGGCCTTTGCCAGTGCGTTGCCGAAAAAGCCAAAATACCGGAAGATATATTTAATAAACTCGAACACCTTGGTCAGGAGTCATCGCTGAAGATAACAGGTCTGGTCCGTGCTGAATCTCGAAGCGTCGGAGGATACGAACTGGCGGTCACAAATGCTGAAATAATCCATGCTGCAACAGATTACCCCATTACTCCCAAAGAGCATGGCATAGATTTCCTTCTAAAGCACCGGCACCTGCACCTTCGCTCTCAAAGACAATGGTGCATTGGAAAAATCCGCCACACCGTTATCGATGCGATAAGGAGATTTTTTAATGATAATGGCTTTACTCTTATCGATACCCCAATACTTATGGCGGCCGCAGGTGAGGAGGAGCAGTCGCTTTTCGAAGTAGACTATTTCGGGTCTACTTTGTTTCTGTCGCAAACGGGCCAGCTGCACCTCGAATCTGCGGCGGCAGCTTATGGAAAAGTCTATTGCTTTGGCCCAACTTTTCGCGCAGAAAAAAGCAAGACGCGCAGACACTTAACGGAATTCTGGATGGTCGAGCCGGAGGTAGCCTTTATTGATTTAAATGGATTACTCGAATTAGCTGAAAATTTCGTTTCCTTCATAGTATCACGGGTTCTGCAGGATAATAAACCTCACCTTGAGACACTTGGAGCAGATATTGCAGCTCTCGAAAATATTAAACCGCCCTTTTATAGATTAACTTATACAGAAGCGGTTGAAATCCTCAAAGGCGAAAAGACGGCTAAATTTATGGCCGAGCAGCTTATACAATTAAATCAGCAGAAAGAGCAAATCGAAAAAAGAATCGCCGAACTGGAGGCCGAACAGGCTGGCCAGATAAAACAATGGAAACGAGATAAAAACGCGGCTGAACTGATTACATTGAGAAGCGACTTCGAAGAGGTAAACATAAAAATCGAAAATAATCCCAAACACGCGAAGCTCGCCGCAGAATTCAATTGGGGTAAAGATCTCGGCGGTTCAGATGAAACTATAATTTCTACGATGCACGATAGGCCGGTCTTTGTCACACATTACCCAAAACAGGCCAAGGCCTTCTATATGAAAACCGACCGTGACAATAAAAAGGTCGTTCAGAATTTCGATATGCTCGCCCCCAAAGGCTTCGGCGAAATCATCGGCGGTTCAGTCAGAGAAGATGATTATGAAATGCTTCTAAAGCGAATCGATGAGATGAGACTTAAACGTGAATATTATGACTGGTATTTAGATTTGCGAAAATACGGATCCGTCCCTCACGGCGGCTTCGGCCTCGGTGTCGAAAGAACAGTTGCATGGATTACTGGTGAACCGCACATTCGCCAGTGCATCCCATTCCCTCGTATGATGGACAAGGTTTATATTTAGCTGCTGATTTTAAACTAATATTCTCATTACAGTAAGAGCAGTATTAAGAACATACTCGATTTTTCCAGAATCTTCTTCGGCCTGTTTTAGATACGGATTTTCCGCGATAACACCAGCAATGATTCTTGTGTCCATATCCGGTTTAAGGTACCTTGCAACCTGTATCATTTCGCCTGCGTCTGCCCATATTCCGCCGCATTTGAGGCACTTATCTAAAAATATATTCGAATCATACGCGTAATTGAATTGCCGCATCCCGACACTGCATTGGGGACAAATTCTGGATATTAGCTGCCCTCCTGGCTTGTTTACATTCCTAGGTTTGAATAATCCATATTTCTGTTTTTTCTCCGGGGACAGGTCAAATGAGTGTATATTCCCCAATCTGCAAAATGTTTCCTTGCCTGCCCATAAACCGTCACATTCCATACAGCAGTACACTTCGCAGGTACGGACGGGCTTTTTACTCAAATGGGATTTACACTTTGGGCATATCATTTTAAAAGCCTTTTAATTTATGGCACAGGATTAAATAAAACATAGATTATCCTTTCTCTTATCAGCAATATAATTATACTAATTTTACAAAATTCAACAAATAAAACACAAACGCTTAATACTATGGAAACATGGACAATACAAAAGCTGCTAAACTGGGTAACAGATTATTTCACGGGCAAAGGAGTTGATTCGCCGAGATTAAGCGCAGAATGGCTGTTATCTCATGTCCTTGGCCTTAAACGTATTGAATTGTATACTCAATTTAACAAAGTCGTGGGTCAGGAACAATTAACTCAGCTTCATGAGCTTGTAAAAAGAG
>Ga0105091_10000915_pt1 | contig 12765 bp, 5 predicted proteins | sample PPLLak1March2015_FD_87022 | JGI IMG/M metagenome (GOLD analysis project Ga0105091, IMG submission 87022) | Freshwater sediment microbial communities from Prairie Pothole Lake near Jamestown, North Dakota, USA - PPLs Lake P7 Core (1) Depth... | ecosystem: Environmental > Aquatic > Freshwater >... | reverse complement strand
CGGTTTGATCCGTCAGTATATTTCGCCATCGGACTGGAGCCCGTTATGGTAACGTCACGACAGTATCTTCCCAGACTGGCCGGCCAATTTGAATCTTGCCATGGTGTACCAGTTGCGTGACCAATCGCGGAACGGCACCCACGACGCATTTTCCCTGATAGTCCCGGAGCATTGCACAAACGAAATCCCGCCCCCGGCCCGAAGCGTCCAGGCCCGTATAGCTGCCGCTTTCAAACAACTGGCGGTGGCTACGACGGAAGTTCAGGAATCGCGAAGTGACAAAAAGCTTAATCGCCCCACCCTGCCATTGATCGAGAAAACCGGCTGCGTCCTCTTTGGCCGACGATGCCGACCCGGCCATCCCCTCGAGCAACTCGGTCCTCACCTTGAAGTCAACCGGCCGCCGATTGTCAGGATCGACCATCGCCAGGTTCCAGAGCTCGCATCCCTGGTAGAAGTCCGGTACCCCTGGGGACATGATTTTCAGAACCACCTGGGAGAGACCGTTGACCGCCCCGAAAAACGCAACCTCATGCTCAAAATCGAGAAAGTCCGAGAGGAAGTGGTTGGATTTGGAGCGCGCCAGTATTCGGATCACGAAATCTTTCACCGCGTTCTCGTTCGCTTCGTTCGGACGTCGCCAATTACTATACGTCTGAGCCTCGCGCATCGCCTTCTCGACAAAGCCAAGGACGCGATCCTTGAAGCCTTTCATCTCGCTTTCATCGAGCGGCCAGGATCCGAGGAGTGTCTGGTAAAGCATGAGCTCCTGGTTCTCGTCCGGGAGCACTTTGCCGTCGACTTCACTGCGGAACTTCCGGTTCCAGCGGGACCATTGTCCGACCCGGCGGGCCCAGCTGTCCGGCATTTCGGAGAGAACGTTTAGCCTCGCCCGCGCATCCTCGCCGCGCTTCGTGTCATGCGTGGATGTCGCATTCATGGTTACGCGCCATTTTTCAGCCCGATCTCGATTGTAGTCATGAAATTCCAGCAGGGAGACGGCGCCCTCTCCCGGATCGCTGCCGACCTCGTTCAGCGAGAGCAGGCAGTTGTAAACATAGAGCCCGGTGTCTTCGACTCCCTTAGCGGCAATGGGACCGGTGAACTGCTGCCAGCGCATCACAAAGGAGAGCCATCGTTCTTTCTCTCGCTGGGTCAGACCGGGGGCGAAATTCAGGGTCAACACCCGCCTCACGAACCGTTGCGCCGCCGCACTCAGTCCCGGGTTTCTCGACTTCACCTCGGCAAAGGTCTGGTCCAGGACCTCCTTGTCCTCCTCCGAGAATTCGATCGAGCGGACGTAGGTGCGATAGACGGGCAGGCAGGCGATTACTTCGAGGAGCGTCCTCTCGAGTTCCCGTCGGGACACATCGCGGCCGTACCGGTCCTGGTTGGCAATCTTGTTGAACTGATCTTCAAGGGAACGGAACTCCGAATAGAACTTCCGGCCGACGACGAGTTTCTTCTTCTCGTATCGCACATCCTTGAAAGACTGAGACAGACCGGTGAACTCGGCGTAGAAATGTTCAAGCCTGCTCAGTCCATCGGGGTCAACAAAGACTCCGTTCAAGACGTTGAGATAGTCGTAGCCGGTCGTGCCCGAGGCCGCCAAATCCTCACGCAACGGCTCTTCCCCGATGAGTATCTTCTCGATCACGACGTACAAATCCGGCTCGGCATCCTGGTGATCATCCGAGAAAGCCGGAATGCAGGCGCGGTGGATCCGCCGCAAGTACTCGTGCGGGTCACGTAGCCCATCAATGTGATCAACCCGCAGACCGGTTACCTTACCCTCCTGCAAGAGCTGGAAAACGAGACGGTGAGTGGACCGAAAAACCTCCAGTTGCTCGGTCCTGACGCTGATCAGGTCGCTGATGTTGAAAAACCGCCGGTAATTAATGTTCTCAAGAGCCGTCCGCCAGAAAGTGAGGCGGTACCACTGGGAGTTAAGCAGCCGATCAAGCAAATCGAAACTCTCCGGCTCTCCCTTTTGTCCATTGAAAAGCCTGATGTTCTCGTCGATGAAGGCCTTGGCTTCCGGGTTATTCGAGTAGATCTCCCAAAGCAGCTTGCGGATCACGTCCCGGCTCTCTTTGCTCTCGGTTGGATCAGGCGCGGGAGTCGCGGCACTGTTCTGGCTCTTCCACCACTGCTCGATGGCAGACGCCACTTCGGAGATCGCCGACCGGGTTTCGCCGGCTTTCAGACTTTCAACACCGAAGGAGAGGATCTGGCGCGTCGTGTATAGCTCGAGCGGAAGACGCAGACCGTAATACCCGACCGCAAAACCCTTGTCATCCAGGAACAGATCGAGTTTCTGGCCTTCGAGTGCCTCGGCATAGATCGTGCGAAGAATGGGCAAAACGACCTTGTTCTCGGCGATCCCCGAAGCAGGCGTCCAGTCGATGTCGAAGTACTCGGCATGGGCGGATCGACGGCCGTTTTCCAGGATGTCATACCACCAAGGGTTATCCAGGCTGACGGCCATGTGATTTGGAACGATGTCCAGCAGCAGGCCCATGCCCCGGGAACGGATCTCGTCGACCAGGCCGTCGAAACCATCCGCACCTCCAACCTCGGAGTTGATGGATGTGGGATCGACGACGTCATAGCCATGGGTACTGCCGGGCCGTGCCTGGAAAATGGGCGAGCTGTAGAGATCGGATATACCGAGCCTTTCCAGATAGGCGACAAGCCTTCGCGCATCCTCGAAGCGGAAATCTTTATGAAACTGCAGCCGGTAAGTGGAAGAAGGGACTCTCATGCTTCGCACCTCATTCGTTCCACCGCCACGAAACCGAAAACACCGAAGGCAGCGTTCGGGAGAAAAGCAAGACGCTCGTCGCCCCGACCTGGAGCTCCAATTCGCCTGTCGACTGAATCTTGTCGGGCACCCGGCTTCCCGGCCCATTCCATCGGGTGTCCGCGGAGTCGATCTCCTTATTCCAGGATCCAATCAAGGAAACCTGAAGAGAGCGGGCAGCCGGGCCAAAATGAAGGATCGTCGCCGTCTCCTGGCTGTCTTCGACGCGTCTGATCACGACCGCGTCCCTCGCCTCGTGGACCTGGACATCCTGCTTCTTCTTGCTGAGTTTGGAGAGACTTCGGCAGGTCTTCCGCAGTCTGATCAGCTCTTTGTAGAACTCGCACAGAACCTGGTGATGACCTTCTGTGCGTAAGGCGTGATTCAATTTGGCCCGACGAAACGTCTCCTCTGCCAGGGGGTCCGGAATCTCACCCTGCCACTCGAAGTCCGCAAACTCCTCACGCCGGCCCTTGCGAACGGCTTCGATTAACTGTTCATCGCCATAGCTCACGAAGAAAGTGAAAGGCGCGGGATCGGCATATTCCTCCCCCATAAAGAGCAGGGGGACGTACGGCGATAGCAGGATGCAGGCAGCCGCGAGTTTCAGGGACTCAAATGACACCAGGTCGCTTAGCCGTTCTCCCAACGCGCGGTTTCCGATCTGGTCGTGATTCTGGGAGAAAACCACAAAGCGCCGGGCCGGAATCTCGGACGAACTGGCCCCATGACGACGGCGGCGGTAGGGCGAGTACTCGCCGGAGTAGACAAAGCCCTGCCTCCACGCCCTGACCAGGTCAGGTAGCCCTTTGTAATCGACATAGTAGCCGCCCTGCTCGCTCGTTAAGGCAGTGTGGAGGGCGTGATGAAAACTGTCATTCCACACCGCGTCCATGCCGTATCCGCCCTGGTCCGGAAGCGTCACCGTTTTCGGGTCGCTCCGGTCACACTCGGCAATCAGGTAAATTCTCCGGTTCAGTTCCGCGGCCCGCTGATGAACCATGACGCACAGGTCAAGCAGGAAAGGCTGAACCGAGAAGTCGAGAATGGCGTGGATGGCGTCCAGTCGCAGCGCATCGATATGAAATTCGGTCACCCATCTCAAGGCATTTTCCAGCCAAAAGCGGCGGACTTCATCCGACAAGGCGCCATCGAAGTTGACCCCCTGGCCCCACGGCGTGGCATACTTCGGGGTGAAATAGGGACCGTACTCCGCCGAGTAGTTCCCTTCGGGTCCGAGGTGGTTGTAGACAACATCGAGGACAACGGCCAGACTCCGCTGATGGCACTCGTCTACCAGGCGCTTTAATCCGTGGACTCCGCCGTACGACTTCTGCACGGCATACGGGTAAACGCCGTCGTAGCCCCAGTTTCGGGTACCGGCAAACTGGGCGACCGGCATCAGTTCCACAGCCGTGATTCCGAGCTCCTTCAGTCGATCGAGCTGGGCAATCATGGCCTCGAAGGTCCCGGCTTCTGTGAAGGTTCCGACATGAACCTCGTAGAGAATGTAGTGTTCGAGCAGCAGGCCGTCCCACAACTGGTCGCGCCACTCAAACCCTTCCTGCAGGATTTCGGAGGGACCGTGCACCCCGTCGGGTTGCGACCGGGATGCAGGGTCCGGCCTCTGTTTGTCTCCCGGAAGACGATAGAAGTACCGGGTACCGGGGCCAAGATCTTGCACAACCGCAAGGTGGTAACCGGCCTCAAGGCGTTCCATTTCGATCTGGCGCTGCTCGGGCGCAATGATGTCCACGTAAAGCCGGTCATGATCGGGCGCCCAGACAAGAAAACGGCAACCGACGTCCGTTGCCCATGTCCCCCCCAAAGGAATATCCAAATGCTTCAAACAAGCCTCCTAAAGCGATTCACGAGTCAGGGCGTGCAAGCAGTGAGACTGAGCTGGGATCGCGTTACAGAGCCGCGCACGAAGCGGAGAGGCTCGCTTTGTGAGTCCCGGAGTAAGCGGACCACCCAACAGACGTTGCGGGACGATTGGTGGTCCGCTTACTCCGCTCCGGGCTGCTCCGCAAAAAACGCTTCGCAGCCCTGTGCTTCGTGCGCGGCTCTGTAACGCGATTCCAGCTCAGTCTCATTGTTTGCACTGTTCCTACTCCGAATTACTTACCCCTCACTTTTCAGCATAATCGTCCCCAGCGGCGGGACCGTCAGGTTAACCGTGTGGGAACGGCCGTGCGAATAAATCGGCGCAGCTTCCACTCCTCCGAGGTTTCCGTGGCCGCTGCCGCCGTAATGATGCGCGTCACTATTCAGGATTTCCCGCCAAAAGCCCCCTCGCGGTACGCCGAGCTGGTAGTTGGGCCGCGGTATCGGTGTAAAGTTACAGACGACCAGAATGAGATCCTGATTGGAACGCGCCCGACGTATGAAGCTCACGATGCTCGATTCCGTATCGCAACAGTCCACCCACTCAAAACCGGCGGGCTCAAAGTCAATCTCGTGCAAAGCCGGCTCACGTCGATAGAGCTGGTTCAGGTCGCGAACCCAATCCTGCAGCTGCTGATGAAGCGGCGACTGCAGTAAATGCCATTCCAGGCTCTCGTCGTGGACCCATTCCTTCCACTGCCCGAATTCTCCGCCCATGAAAAGCAGCTTCTTCGCAGCATGCCCGTACATGTAGCCGAACAGAGTCCTCAAGTTGGCGAACTTGCGCCATTCATCCCCCGGCATCTTGCGAAGAAGCGATCCCTTTCCATAGACGACTTCGTCATGGGAAAGCGGAAGGATGAAATTCTCGTGAAAGGCGTACATCATTCGGAAAGTCAGCTTGTTATGATGGTATTTGCGGAAGACCGGGTCTTGGGCCATGTACTCGAGTGTGTCGTGCATCCATCCCATGTCCCACTTGTAGCCGAACCCGAGCCCCCCGACGTATGGAGGGCGCGAAACCAATGGCCATGAAGTGGATTCCTCGGCTATGGTTTGCACATCCGGATGCCGGCGATACACTTCCTCATTAAGCCGCCGGAGAAAGGAGACTGCCTCAAGATTCTCCCTGCCACCATGTTCATTCGCGATCCACTCCCCGGCTTTCCGGCCGTAGTCCAGGTGAAGCATCGAAGCGACGGCGTCGACGCGCAAACCGTCCGCGTGAAACAGACCAAGCCAGTAAAGGGCGTTGCTGAGCAGAAAACTTCGCACTTCGGGCAGCGCGTAATTGAAGATGTAGCTGTTCCACTCGGGATGGATTCCCTGGCGCGGATCGGCGTGCTCGTAAAGGTGCGTGCCGTCAAAAAAAGCCAGACCGTGTTCGTCGCTTGGGAAATGCGAGGGGACCCAGTCGAGGATCACTCCGATCTCGTTCTGATGCAGGACATCGATCAGATACATGAAATCCTGGGGAGTCCCGTAGCGACTCGTTGGAGCGAAGTATCCGGTCGTCTGGTAACCCCAGGAACCATAGAACGGATGCTCCATCAGGGGCAGGAACTCCACGTGGGTAAACCCCATCCTCCGCACGTATTCACCTAGTTTTGGAGCTATCTCACGGTAGCTCAGGAATCGGTTGTTTTCCTCCGGGACTCTCATCCATGAGCCGAGGTGCACCTCGTAGATGGAGATGGGCGCATCGAACGCCTGGCGCCGGGCGCGGTCTCCCATCCAGCTTCCATCGTTCCACTGGTACTCGAGGTCGCATACCACAGATCCGGTGTTGGGGGGCGTTTCCGCCCGAAACGCGAACGGGTCGGCCTTATCGGCCCGGTATCCCCCGTACCTGGAGAGGATGTGGTACTTGTAAATGGCCCCCTTGCCGATACCGGGCACGAACCCTTCCCAAATCCCGGTCTGGCCCCTGGGTATGAGGGGATGAGACTCTCTCGACCAGGCGTTAAAGTTGCCGATGAGGGATACTTTTTCCGCGTTGGGAGCCCAGACAGCGAACGAGACGCCAGGCCGGCCGTCGAATTCGACCAGGTGCGAGCCGAGCTTTTCGTAGAGTTGCAGATGACTCCCTTCATGAAAGTAATGAAGGTCATCGTCCGTTAGAAGCGAGTTTTCAATAATCGTTGAAGACATAAATTCGTTCGGCCTACGGACCAGCACGGACCGTAATGCGGCGCGTCCGTGCCGGTCCGTGCTAGCCCGTGCTGGTCGGTGTCACTTGCCCGATCAGCTGCCTGATCCCGGCCAACGGGATTGGCACCCAGTCGGGGCGGTTGTTCAGCTCATAGCCCAATTCATAAATGGCCTTTTCCAGGACCAGGATTCGCAGCAGGAGCTGGAGATCCTCCTGATTGTCCGGAAGAAATCTGCCCTGTCCCGCCGCTTTCAGGTATGACTGCAAAAAGGCCACGGAGACCCATGTATTCCAGGTCCTTGCCCAGGGTTCGAGCACTTGCAGATCCTGGCCCCGGATCAGGCCGCTCGCGTGTTGGACGCGAAGGCCGTTATGGACTGCATAGTCAAACGAGCGAAGCATGCCGGCCACGTCGCGCAGCGGCGAGCGTTTGAGGCGGCGCTCGCTGAGCGGGCGCGCAGGTTCCCCTTCAAAATCGATGATCACGAAGTCTTTCCCAGTGTACAGAACCTGCCCAAGGTGGTAGTCGCCATGAACCCTGATACGGGACGCATTGATCCGCCGCTCCAGCAACTGTTTGAAGATCTCGCCGATCCGTTCTTCTTCCGCGACCAGCCCCGCGGCCTCAGCCCGTATCGATTCAGGGAGGGCGGAGAGCTGCGACCGGAGAAGACTGAGTACCTGGGTCGAGAGACTTCGGAGCGACTGGTAGAGGGACCGTTGGGAGAGAGTGGAGTAAGGTTCGGGAGCAAACTCGGGCCGCTCGTTCTCCGAGGCCAGGACCACGTGCATTTCACCGGTTCTCTGCCCGAGAAGCTGCGCAGACTGGAGATAGGTTCCGACAATCTCGTAGATCTCGGCCGGGATGTCACCGGAAAGCAGGTCAAAGAGGGATGTTCCCGGGACCACTGCCTTCTGCCGCTCCTCGCCAGACCGCGCCAGCACCCGCTCGAAATAACGCTTCAGGATCTCCGTGGTGTATTGCCAGGCGTCGCCCTGGTTTGGCACAAAATTCTGCAGAATCCCCACGGTCATCGATTGCCGGCCACTCTTGAAGTACTCCAGGGCGCCGGCGACCTGCGGCGCATGCGGAAACCCTCGCTCAGTCAGCAAGCGACCGATCTCGAGATCAGGATTGATCCCCGACTCCACTTTCCGAAACAACTTGAAAATGAACTGGTCGCCAAAAACGATCGAGGTGTTGCTCTGCTCTGCCGGCACGGCCGAAGGCTCCAACTCCTCCGCGGACCCAGCCAGCCGCCTGGCTTCGCGGCTTGTCCAGCCCTCCAATTCTCCGGCCTCTCCCCTCACCGATCGCTTGGCTTTCATGAATGAAAGCAGAGCCGAGGCGAAGCGCGGCTCGAAGAGCGGGTCATAAATGACCGCCTCTCCCTCACCCGGGTGACCGGTCTGAAAGCGCGCAAGGACGGCCTGGGGATTGGCTCTCGTTATTTCGCGGCCCAGGTCGCCTGGCGCGAAATTGAGGGGGAGCAGATACGTCTCAGAGTCCCCCTGGACGTATTCCACCGAGATGAAGCAAAGGTAAGCGTGCGAACCATCGTACGGGAATGGGACGATGTCGCTGACCTGCGCTGACCGTATCTTCCGGGCCTTTCCGCCGAACCATCGCCGAGCAGCCAGGTAATCGGGCAGGAGTTGCTCCAGGGGGGTTCGCCGCACGCCCTCAAAAAGCTCCTTCCAGGAACGCACGCCCTCCAGAACGGGAATCTCGGTTCGGGTTATCACTCCAAATTCCTCCCGAATAGTGCGCACACTGAACCAGTAGAAGTTGTGAGGCCCCATGGTGAAGAAATAGGGATGGTCTTCAACCGGCGGGAAAGTGTTTTGACCAAAGACTTCAACAAGGTGCTTCCCTTTGAACTCGGACAAATCGAGCTTCGCGCATTGGACAAACCGCGAAAGGTTGGCAACTACGAGTATCGTCTCGTTTTCATACTGCCGCACAAAGGCGAGGACCTTCGGGTTGCTGGCTTGCAGGAACTGCAGGCTGCCACGGCCGAACGCCTTCGATCGTTTTCGAAAACCGATCACTCGCTTCATCCACCAAAGCAGCGAGTGCGGATTCCCCTGCTGCGCCTCGACGTTAATCGACTCAAAGTGGTACTCCGGGTCGATGATTATCGGGAGATAGAGCCTTTGGGGATTAGTTCGCGAAAAGCCGGCGTTCCGATCCGGTCCCCACTGCATGGGAGTCCGAACGCCGTTACGGTCCCCCAGGTAAATGTTGTCCCCCATGCCGATCTCGTCTCCGTAATAAAGCACCGGGGTGCCGGGGAGAGAGAGGAGGAGTCCGTTCATCAGCTCGATTTTGCGCCGATGATTCCCGAGAAGCGGCGCAAGGCGCCGGCGAATGCCCAGATTGATGCGGGCCTGCGGGTCGTTGGCGTAGACCCGGTACATGTAGTCGCGCTCTTCGTCGGTCACCATCTCGAGTGTCAGCTCGTCATGATTCCTCAAGAACAAAGCCCACTGCGCTGACTCGGGAATCGCCGGCGTCTGATTCAAGATGTCGATGATCGGGAAGCGGTCCTCTGTCCGGATCGCCATGAAGAGCCGCGGCATCAGTGGAAAGTGAAAGGCGACGTGGCACTCGTCGCCGTCACCGAAGTAGGCGACCGAATCTTCGGGCCATTGGTTAGCTTCAGCGAGCAGCATTCGGTCCCGGTACCTGCTGTCCACGTACGCCCGCAGCTTCTTGAGGAAGGCATGCGTTTCCGGCAGGTTCTCACAGTGAGTCCCTTCGCGCTCGTAAAGATACGGGACCGCATCAAGTCTCAGCCCGTCCACTCCCATCTCCAGCCAGAAATCCATCGCGTTGAAGACGGCCCTGTGGACTGCCGGGTTATCGAAGTTAAGGTCGGGCTGATGCGAGTAGAACCGATGCCAGTAGTAGGCCCCGGCAACCGGGTCCCAGGACCAGTTCGAGGACTCAAAGTCTTTGAAGATGATCCGGGTTTCGGAGAACTTATGCGGGTCGTCGCTCCAGACGTAGAAATCGCGGGCACTCGTCCCCGGCTTCGCCCGCCGCGCCCGCTGGAACCAAGGGTGCTGGTCGGAGGTGTGATTTACCACCAGTTCGGTGATCACGCGCAGTCCCCGCTCGTGGGCCTCTCTCAAGAAGAACTTGAAGTCGCGCAACGTGCCGTACGTCGGGTGGACGTCCTTGTACTCGGCGATGTCATAGCCGTCGTCCCGTAACGGCGACGGGTAAAACGGGAGCAGCCAGATCGCAGTGACGCCAAGGTTCTGCAGGTAGTCGAGCTTCTGAGTCAGACCTGCGAAATCGCCGATTCCATCGCCGTTGCTGTCATAAAACGCACGCACGTGGAGTTCGTAGATAACTGCGTCTTTGTACCAGAGAGTGCCCGTGGTTGACATTGGTTAACCGGTCACAGGTTGCATGTTGCAGGTTGCAGGTTGCGGGTTGCGGGTTGGGAGCGAGTCTCGTTTGATTCGCTCAACTCGCGGTGTCCTTTCCCACCTGCAACTTGAAACCTGCAACCTGCAACGTGCAACCTGCAACTTGCAACCTGAAACCTGCAACCTGCAACACGATTACAGGTAATACTCAAAATCCCGCTCCGACCTCAGTCTCTTGCGAACGAGGAACACGTGAGCGGGGACTCGTGCAGGATCGAGCGAGACGAAGTTCCGAGGTCCGTGGAATAAATACCTGGCGCCACTGACCAGGTCATGAACCTGGTAAGGATCATCCGATTCCAACCCCAGCTCTTTAGGAGCGACGTCGATCCAGCCGGATTGCGGGTGATGTGGATCGAGGTTGACCACGACGAGTACGACGTTCGAGAAGTCTTCAGTTCGCTTCGAGTAACAGAGCAGCTGCGGGTTGTCGCAGTCGCAGAACAGCAAGTGCCAGTCGCTCTGCAGGGCGGGGTTCTCCCTGCGGACGCGGTTCACAAGGGCGATGAACTCCGAGATCCTCTCGTTGTGGTCCTCCGCCGCCCAGTTTCGAATCTGGTATTTCTCGGAATCCAGATACTCCTCGCTCCCCGGTTGCCGGGGCCGGTTCTCGCAGACTTCGTAAGGAGGCCCATAGATTCCGTAACTGGCCGTGAGCGTCGCGGCCAGGACCAGCCTGGCCATGAAAGCAGGCCGCCCACCCGTTTGGAGGTACTCGGTCAGAATATCCGGGGTGTTGGGCCACGAGTTCGGACGGAAGTACTCCCGGACCTCGTTCCTGGTCAGCTGGCTGTGATACTGGCGGAGCTCCCAGGCGGTGTTGCGCCACGGGAAGTAGGTATATGACTGCGTGAAACCCAGCTTGGCCAGGCGGTACATGATCTTCGGCCGGGTGAAAGCTTCGGCGAGAAAAATGATCTCCGGATGAACGAACTTCACCTCATTAATGAGCCACTGCCAGAAGAGGAAGGGTTTTGTATGGGGATTGTCGACCCTAAAAACCCTAATTCCCTGCTCGATCCAGAAGAGCACGATGTCTTTCAGCTCTTCCCAAAGAGCAAGCCAATCGTCGCTCTCGAAATTGAAAGGATAGATGTCCTCATATTTCTTGGGCGGATTCTCGGCATATTGAATCGTCCCGTCCGGTCGGTGCTGAAACCATTCCGGATGCTCTTTTGCATACGGGTGGTCCGGCGAACACTGGAAAGCGATGTCGAGAGCTATGTCGATTCCCTGCTCCCGGGCCTTCTCGACCAGTGATCGGAGATCTTCAAGAGTCCCGAGGGCCGGTTCTATCGCTTTGTGGCCGCCTGCCTCGGAGCCGATGGCCCACGGACTCCCTACATCCTCCGGGATGGGAGCGAGAAGGTTGTTCTTCCCCTTCCGATTGGCGACGCCGATAGGATGAATCGGTGGAAGATACAAGACGTCAAACCCCATGTGCGCCAGCCGAGGCAACTCGGCCTCCACGTCCCGCAGAGTCCCGTGTCGTCCGGCACTGCGATTCGTCGAACGTGGAAACAGCTCGTACCAGGTGCTGAAGCGCGCCCTCTCCCTGTCTACGACTACCTCCAGGCGTTTGCCGTACGTAGTCGAATGGGACCGGTCGGGATAGCGCGACATCAGCTCGAACAACTCTTCTGCCAATCCCAGTCGGGCGCCTTCCAGAGGCTGAGGCACGGCTGCCAGCGAATCGGCCCATTGTTTAAGCCGCCGACCATCGTCGCCTTTGGACCTTGCTTGCGCTTCGAGCACGAGTCCGCTGCCAATTTGAAGGTCTGCGGCCGTCACTTGCGCAGCCTCCAGCCGTTTGCGCAGATCACGCCGCCAGGTTTTGAAGTGGTCGACCCATGCTTCCACCGAATACTCGTACCGGCCCAGCCGGTCGACGTTGAAACTGCCTCGCCAACTGTCGTTTCCGACTTCCCGGAGCGAGGTTTCAAACCAGTCCTGCTCCTCGGCCCTCTTGAAAAGGAGGACGGCCGAAATCAAATCGTGGCCATCCACGAACACGTCGGCTTCGACGGTTACTGCCTCGCCGGTAACGCGCTTGATCGGGAAGCGGCCGCAGTCGATCTCTGGTCTCACGGCTTCAATCACAACTCGACTTCTTCCGTTAGCCGGTGTCTCCCGGATCGACGACGTTTTGTGCATGAAAATCGTGCAGTTAGAGGGCTTTATTCGAGGATACAGTCAGGAGCAGAGCGGTACAAGGGGCGCGGAACCGAAAAAGGATGAAGGATGAAGGATGAAAGGATGAAGGAAGGGGGCGAAGGGGCGAAGGGCGAAGGGGCGGAAGGGAAGGAGGGAACGGCCGATTTCCACGCGGCGGTTGAGTGACCCGCCGTTTTGTGGCGGGTTGTATCGAAACCCCGCCCGGACCTCTGGAGCGCCGTGGTTGCGTCAGCGTTTTTCAGAGTGCGGTGGCTAGTGCAACCGCGCGCGTGGAAATCGGCCGTTCCCTCCTTCCCTTCGCCCCTTT
>Ga0105091_10000913_pt1 | contig 12778 bp, 14 predicted proteins | sample PPLLak1March2015_FD_87022 | JGI IMG/M metagenome (GOLD analysis project Ga0105091, IMG submission 87022) | Freshwater sediment microbial communities from Prairie Pothole Lake near Jamestown, North Dakota, USA - PPLs Lake P7 Core (1) Depth... | ecosystem: Environmental > Aquatic > Freshwater >... | reverse complement strand
CGGCCGCGCTGTCTGGCAACAGTGTCAGGGTCCGCACCGGCTGGCTTGCCAGCCGGTAGCGCAGCACAATCAACGCGGTCGAAACAAAGCTGTCACCCAGTATTTCGGCATCGCGCCATTCATCCGCGTCATCCAGGCATTGCAGCCGGCCGTCTGCTGCGATACGCAGGCGGGCCATCGGGAGCACCCGCCGCCAACCCCACACACCCAAGCCCGTTACCGTCATGCCCAGCGTCAGTTGCAAACTGCCCGGCAGCGCCGCGAGCGTCACGGCGGCCAGCACCAGAAACAGCATGCCCGCCAGCAACAGCCCCAACCGGCGTGAGGGTTTGAGCTCAATCTCGCGCATCAGCGTGTACACTTTTGCCCTTCATTCCATTTCCCTCTAACTGGAACGCATCGTGATCGATTCCTGGAAAACCTTTCTACAATCCCAAGGCGCGGCAATCGAAGATGGCACCGTGCAGCACTACGGCGCCCCCGCCGCCGAACGTGCGGCCGCCACGGACGGCACCATTGTGGCGGATTTATCGCAACTCGGCGTCATCGCGCTCCGCGGAGAAGACACCGCCACCTTCCTGCAGGGCCAACTCACCAACGACGTACGCACGCTGCATGCCGACGGCGCGCAATGGAGCGGCTATTGCAGCCCCAAGGGACGCCTGCTCGGAAATTTCCTGATGTGGCGGCAAGGCGAGGATTATTGCCTGCAACTCTCGGGCGACATTCTCCCCGGCGTGCTGAAGCGCCTGTCCATGTTCATCATGCGCGCCAAGGTACAGGGGCGCGATGCCAGCAACGAAAATGTGCGGCTGGTCGTTGCCGGCAAGCAGGCACTGACAGCAGTGACTGCCGCGATGGGCGCCGTGCCGGAAGCCGCGATGCGCTCGGTCGCGGACGAGGCCGGCCAGGTGATCCGCCTGGGCGACGACAAGTTTGTGCTGTCGATCGCCCCCGGGGGTGCCGCCGCCGTCTGGCAGGCGCTGCGTCTGTCGGCCACCCCGGTGGGGGCCCCGGTGTGGGACTGGCTGCGGCTCAACGCCGGCATTCCGATGATCGTCGCCGCCACCCAGGAGCAGTTCGTGCCACAGATGATCAACCTCGAAGTCATCGGCGGGGTCAGTTTCCAAAAGGGCTGCTACCCGGGCCAGGAAATCGTCGCGCGCAGCCCGTACCTCGGCAAGCTCAAGCGCCGCATGTTTTTGGCGCATGTGGATGCCGAAACCGCACCGGGCGACAACTTATACAGCGCCGACATGGACGGCCAGGCCACCGGCACCGTGGTCAACGCAGCCCCGGCACCCAGCGGCGGCTTCGATATTCTTGCTGTCGCCCAGATCGAGAGCGCGAACACGCAGACCCTGCACTTGAAATCTGCCGATGGCGCGGCCTTAACCCTGAAGCCCCTGCCCTATGCGCTGCCCGAATAGGTGAAGTCCGCCTTCGTTTATTACCGCATCGACCCTGCGCAAGCGCAGCTTGCCGCCGACCAGGTCGATGCGCTGCTGGGCGCGATGGCCGCGCATTGCAGCGAGCCGCCGCGGCGGCTGAAACGTTGTGACGATGCGACGACCTGGATGGAAATTTACGCAGGCATTGCCGACTTTGCGACGTTTGCCGCCGCGCTGGACGTGGCCATGGCTGGTGTCGACGGTGCCGCGTTCATCCTGGGCGACCGCCATCTGGAATGCTTTTCCGCACCCGGCCCAGCACCCTAAAAAGAGGGGGGAATCTTGGTTTTTTGTGTGGCACAGCCTATAAAAAATCGCCCTCGAACAGAAGGCGATCATCGTGTGAGTACCCGCGTCCTGTCGTTCGGCGCCACCCATTAAAGCGGGATCGTTCGCTGCGTTTTCAGGCGACCTCTTCCACCGGGACCCGCGCCGCCAGGGCGCACAGCAGTTCATAGCTGCTGGTGCCCGCGGCCGCGGCTACCGCATCCACCGGCAGACCCTTTCCCCACAGCACCACCGGGCTGCCGACGCCGGCATCGGCGCACTCGCTCAAGTCCACGCACAGCATGTCCATCGACACCCGTCCCAGGGTTCGACTGGCGCGGCCATTGACCAGCACCGGGGTGCCCGTCAGCGCATGGCGCGGATAGCCGTCCGCATAGCCGCAGGCCACCACGCCCACCCGCATCGCGCGTTCTGCGCGAAACAACTGGCTGTAACCCACGCCCTCGCCTGCTTGCAGCATCCGCACGCTGATGATTTCAGATTGCAGCGTCATCGCCGGCTTCAACCCCAATTCCCCGGCCGGCACATCGGCAAAGGGCGAGGCGCCGTACAGCATCAGACCTGGGCGCACCCACGCGCCCAGGGTATCCGGATAGCGCAGCAGCGCCGCCGAGTTGGCGCTGCTCCACGGCAGGCCGTGGCCGGCAATCTCGCGCAAAAACGGCTGCAACTGCCAATCCACCCCCGCAGCCTCGTCTGCCTGGGCAAAGTGGGTCATCAGCGTAATGCCCGCAACCCCGGGCAGGCTGCGTAGTTGCGCGACGACGGCGGCATGATCGGTGAGCGGGAACCCCAGCCGGTGCATGCCGCTGTCGAACTTGAGGAAGACCTGAAGCGGGCGGGCCGGCGGCTGCTGTTGCAGCCAGTCGAGATGCACCGCATGGTGCAGCACCGGCCACAGGTCCAGTTCGGCGCAGGTGGTGATCTCGTCCGCGCCAAAAATCCCTTCCAGCAGCAGGATCGGCTTCTCGACACCCATCAGGCGCAGGTTGGCGGCCTCTTCCAGCGTCAATACGGCAAAGCCGTCTGCTGCTCCCAACGCGCGTAGCGCGCGTGACAGCCCGTGGCCGTAGGCGTTGGCCTTGACCACCGCGAACACGCATGACGTTCCCGCGTGACGTCGCGCCACGCGCAGGTTATGCGCCATCGCACCGATCGATATCCGCGCCTGAATCGGCCGCATGGACTTAGTAGGAGCCCGGCTGTGCCAGCGTTTCGAAGCGCGTGTATTCGCCGAGGAAAGCCAGCCGCACCGTGCCGATCGGTCCGTTACGCTGTTTGCTGATGATGATTTCGGCCGTTCCCTTGTCCTGCGTGTCGGGGTTATAGACCTCGTCGCGGTAGATGAACAGGATGACGTCGGCATCCTGTTCGATGGCGCCCGATTCGCGCAGGTCGGACATCACCGGGCGCTTGTTGGGGCGCTGTTCCAGGCTGCGGTTCAGCTGCGACAGCGCGACCACCGGCACATGCAACTCTTTCGCCAGCCCCTTGAGGGCGCGCGAGATTTCCGAAATTTCAGTGGCGCGGTTTTCGCCCGAGCCGCTGGCCGACATCAACTGGATGTAGTCGATGATGATCAGACCGAGCTTGCCGCACTGGCGCTGCAGGCGCCGGGCGCGGGCACGCAGTTCCAGCACATTGAGCCCCGGCGTTTCGTCGATGAAGATGGGGGCTTCGTTGAGCTTGCCGAGGGCGTAGGTGAGACGTTGCCAGTCGTCCTCGCCGAGCTTGCCGGTACGCAGGCGGTGCTGGTCGAGCTTGCCGACCGAGCCGATCATCCGCATCACCAGTTGCTGGCCGCCCATTTCCATGGAAAAGACCGCTACCGGCAAGCCGGTATCGAGCGCGACGTTCTCGCCGATATTGACCGAGAATGCGGTTTTTCCCATGGAAGGTCGTCCGGCGACGATGATCAGATCGCCCGGCTGGAAACCAGAGGTTTTCTGGTCAAGATCATGAAATCCGGTGGGCACGCCGGTGACGCCGGAATCGTTGTCGCTGTGGTACAGCTCGTCGATCCGCTCGACCACTTCTTTCAGCAGCGGCTTGATTTCGATGAAGCCCGCCTGGCCGCGGCTACCGGATTCGGCAATCTCGAATACCTTGGCCTCGGCCTCGTCGAGCAGCTGCGAGGCGCTGCGGCCGGCCGGTGCATAGGCGGTGTCGGCAATCCCGGTCGCCACATCAGCCAAGCGGCGCATCACCGAGCGTTCGCGCACGATTTCGGCATAGCGGCGAATATTGGCGGCCGACGGCGTGTTGCTCGCCAGCGCGACAATGTAGGCCAGCCCGCCCACGCTCTCGAGCTGGCCCAGCGATTGCAGCGCCTCGGTCACGGTCACCGCGTCCGCCGGGCGGTTTTCGGCAATCTGCCGCACGATCGCGCGCAGGATCTGGCGATGATCCTGGCGGTAGAAGTCGCTTTCTGCCACCACATCGCCAATGCGGTCCCATGCGCTGTTGTCCAGCAGCAAGCCACCCAGCACCGCCTGCTCGGCTTCCAGCGAATGCGGTGGCAGGCGCATTTGCGCCAGTTGGGGATCTGAACTTGTGTTAAACGAATGGATAGCGGCCATGGCAGGATTCTAGTCTTCAGCCCCTGCCCCACCAAGGGATAAGGCTGTGGATAAAGCGTGTACAGCCGGGAATACCCTGAGGGCACACGTAAAAAAGGGAGCCGAGGCTCCCTTTTTTGAGCTGTCCGGCGACGTTACTGCTGGCCGGTCACCACAACCGTGATGTTAGCGGTGATGTCGGCGTGCAGCGCCAGTACCACCGGGTATTCGCCGAGGGTCTTGAAGGGGCCATCGGGCAAACGGATTTCCGACTTGGCGACTTCATGGCCTTGCGTTTTCAGCGCATCGGCAATGTCGGCGTTGGTGATGGAGCCGAACAGGCGGCCATCAACGCCGGCTTTCTGGCTGATCGTCACGCTCGTGCCTTCCAGCTTCTCGGCACGGTTCTGGGCGTCGACCAGTTTTTCGGCGGCAACGCGCTCCAGTTCGGCCTTCTGCGCGGCAAACACTTCCATGTTGGCTTGCGTGGCACGGCGCGCACGGCCGGTCGGAATCAGAAAGTTGCGGGCGTAGCCGTCTTTTACTTTGACCACGTCACCCAGGTTGCCCAGGTTGCCGACTTTGTCGATCAGAATCACTTGCATGGTCGTCTCCTCAATGCAGGTCGGTGTAGGGCATGAGCGCCAGGAAGCGCGCACGCTTGATCGCAGTGCCCAGCTGACGCTGGTAGTGCGCCTTGGTGCCGGTGATGCGCGCCGGGATGATGCGGCCATTTTCGGCGATGAATTCCTTCAGCACGTCGATGTCCTTGTAATCGATCTCAACCACCTTTTCGGCGGTGAAGCGGCAGAACTTGCGACGCTTGAAGAGACCACGATTGCCGCTGTCGCGGCCGCCTTTTTTGGCGAACTTGCCGCCGGATTTACCACCCATGGGACGTGCCATGATTTATTCCTTTTCAATTCGATTCAATATCAATATCAGCTGCCGGCTGTTCACGCTGCGTCGGTTCAACGCGCCTTCCAGTTTCACCTGCGCTCCGGTGGTCAGTTGCGCCAGTTGGGCGGCAAGCGTTCCACTCGCCTGTACCGTCAACTCGCATTCCACCTGCCGGGGTTGTGCTGCCACGGTCTGACTGCTGCGGTGCAGGATTACCGCTTCGGCAATCGGCACGCCCGCCGGACTGTAACGCACAGGATCAACCTGGATAAGCGCTCCGCTGATGACCAGCCGATTCACTCACTCAGGCGGCGGCTGGCTGTTCGACAGCCACGTCTTCTGTCTTGGCGGTTTCAGCCTTGGCGCTGTCCAGCATGTCGCGCGACTTTTCTTCCTTCATCATCGGCGAGGCCGTGGTCACGGCAGCGGCATGTTTGATGGTCAGATGACGCAGCACGGCATCGTTGAACTTGAAGCCATGTTCGAGTTCGTCCAGGGTTTCCTGGTCGCACTCGATGTTCATCAGCACGTAATGAGCCTTGTGGACTTTCTGGATCGGGTAGGCCATCTGACGGCGGCCCCAGTCTTCCAGGCGGTGGACCGTGCCGCCGCGCGTGGTGATGTTGCCCTTGTAGCGTTCGATCATGGCGGGCACCTGCTCGCTCTGATCGGGATGGACGATAAATACGATTTCGTAATGCCGCATTGAGTTTCCTTTCGGTTCAGCCCCCCGCTGCGGTGCAGTGGGGCAAGGTTAAGTAGCCCTGGGCAATGAAAAGCCAAGGTCAAAAAACAATCCCCGGCAAACCGGGGACTGCGAATAATACGCTTTTTTCCTGACGAATCAAGCCTGTCGCCGCGCCCGGCTGCCGTTCACATCACGCAATCGACGTAATACATGGCCTTGCCGTCGACCATATCCTCGACCAGTCCATGCACGTCGGTCTCGAAGCCGGGGAATTTCACGTTGAAATCCCGGGTGAACTGCAGGTAGCGCACGATGGTGCTGTTAAAGCGCTCGCCCGGGATCAGCAGCGGAATACCCGGCGGATAAGGCGTCACCAGCATGGCTGTGATGCGGCCTTCGAGCTGGTCGATCTCGACCCGCTCGATCTCGCGGTGCGCCATTTTGGCAAAGGCATCGGCCGGCTTCATCGCCGGTGCCATTTCCGACAGGTACATCTCGGTGGTCAGGCGCGCCACGTCGTTGGCCTTGTAGATGGTGTGGATCTGGTCGCACAGATCTTTCAACCCGGTTTTCTCGTAGCGCGAGTGCTTTTCGATGAACTCGGGCAGCACGCGCCACAGCGGCTGGTTCTCGTCATAGTCGGCCTTGAACTGTTGCAGCGCGGTCACCAGCGTATTCCAGCGGCCCTTGGTGATACCGATGGTGAACATGATGAAGAAGGAATACAGCCCGGTTTTCTCGACGATGACGCCGTGCTCAGCCAGGTATTTGGTGACGATCGCCGCCGGGATGCCCCAGTCGGCAAAAGCGCCATCCATGTCCAGGCCGGGCGTGATGACGGTGGCCTTGATCGGGTCGAGCAGGTTGAAGCCGGGCGCGATATTGCCGAACTCGTGCCAGCGTTCTCCGGCCTTCAACATCCAGTCCTCGCGGTCACCCACGCCTTCGTCGGCCAACTTCTGCGGCCCCCACACCTTGAACCACCAGGAATCGCCGAATTCCGCGTCGACCTTGCGCATGGCACGGCGGAAATCGAGCGCTTCCTTGATCGATTCCTCGACCAGCGCAGGGCCGCCGGGCGGCTCCATCATTGCCGCCGCCACGTCGCACGAGGCGATGATCGCGTACTGCGGCGAGGTCGAGGTGTGCATCAGGTAGGCTTCGTTGAAGCGTGTGAAGTCAAGCTTGCGCGTCTCCGAGTCCTGCACCAGGATCTGCGAGGCCTGGGAGAGGCCTGCCAGCAGCTTGTGGGTGGACTGGGTGGCGAACACCAGCGCATCCTTCGCCCGGGGGCGGTCCTTGCCGATGGCGTGCATGCCGCGATAGAAATCGTGGAAGGTCGCATGCGGCAGCCAGGCCTCGTCGAAATGCAGGGTGTCGATGTAGTCGCCCAGCAACTCCTTGATCATGTCGACGTTGTAGAGGATGCCGTCGTAGGTCGACTGGGTGATGGTGAGGATGCGCGGCTTGCGCTTCACGTCCTTGGCGAACGGATGCGCGGCGATTTTCTTCTGGATGTTCTCGGGACGGAACTCATCCAGCGGAATCGGCCCGATGATGCCGTAATGGTTGCGTGTCGGCGTCAGGAAGATCGGGATCGCGCCGCACATGATGATCGCGTGCAGGATGGACTTGTGGCAATTGCGGTCGACCACCACGATGTCGCCCGGCGCGACGGTGGCGTGCCACACCATCTTGTTGGACGACGAGGTGCCGTTGGTGACGAAGAACAGGTGATCACAATTGAAGATGCGCGCCGCGTTGCGCTCAGACGCCCCCACCGGGCCCGTGTGATCAAGCAGTTGCCCAAGTTCGTCCACCGCATTGCAGACGTCGGCGCGCAACAGGTTCTCGCCGAAAAACTGGTGGAACATCTGGCCAATCGGCGACTTCAGGAAGGCCACCCCGCCGGAGTGGCCGGGGCAGTGCCAGGAGTAGGAACCGTCCGCCGCGTAATGGGTGAGCGCACGGAAGAACGGCGGCACCAGCGATTCGAGATAGGCGCGCGCTTCGCGGCCGATATATCGAGCGAGAAATTCCGGCGTGTCTTCCAGCATATGGATGAAGCCGTTGAGTTCGCGCAGGATATCGTTCGGGATATGGCGCGCGGTACGGGTTTCGCCATGCAGGAAAATCGGGATCTCAGCATTGCGGAAACGTACTTCCTCGACGAAGCTGCGCAGCTTTTGCAGCGCCTTGCTTGTATCCTCGTCGCTGCCTGCGAGCTCCTCGTCGTCGATCGACAGCACGAACGCCGAGGCACGTGCCTGTTGCTGGGCGAACGAGGTCAGGTCGCCATAGTTGGTGACGCCGAGCACTTCCATGCCTTCCTTCTCGATGGCTTCGGCGAGGGTGCGGATGCCGAGCCCCGAGGCGTTTTCGGAGCGGAAATCTTCATCAATGATGACAACGGGAAAGCGGAAGCGCATGGCCTGCTCCAGAGGGAAGCCTTAGCCCGGATACCTCATGCATTCGCGAACTTGCCCGCCTTTTGTTCCCTGCAGAACACTAGGCAATCATCACGCAAATTTATAAGGCATCCGGGCGAGAGATGGGCGGATTAAAAGAAGCGGATTATACGAATCCCGCGTGTCTCGCGGGATTAAGTTTTCGGCAGGGTCACGCCGACCTGGCCCTGATATTTGCCGCCGCGATCGCGGTACGATATCTCGCAAACCTCGTCGGACTCGAGGAAGAGCATTTGCGCCACGCCTTCGTTGGCGTAAATGCGTGCGGGCAGAGGCGTGGTGTTGGAAAACTCCAGCGTCACATGACCTTCCCATTCGGGCTCCAGCGGCGTCACGTTGACGATGATGCCGCAACGCGCATAGGTGCTTTTTCCCAGACAGATCGTCAGCACACTGCGCGGAATACGGAAATATTCCACCGTACGCGCGAGTGCAAACGAGTTGGGCGGGATGATGCAGGAATCCCCCCTGATCTCGACGAAGGAGTTCGGATCGAACGCCTTGGGGTCGACAATCGTGGTGTTGATGTTGGTGAACAACTTGAACTCGTTGGCACAGCGAACGTCGTAGCCGTAGCTCGACGTGCCGTACGACACGATGGGGCGGCCGTCAGCCTGCTTGACCTGCCCCGGTTCGAACGGTTCGATCATGCCATGCTCCGCCGCCATGCGGCGGATCCAGCGGTCGGACTTGATGCTCATCAGGTGTTGGAAATGACGATGTTGGGGAACTTGGCAGAGTGATCCACTGCAGTTTCGCCAATTTTCACCGCCACGCGGCGCGCGATCTGCTTGTAAATTTCGGTCACGCGGCTATCTGGTGCGGCCACCACCGACGGCTTTCCGGAATCGGTGTCGGCACGGATGCTGCCATCAAGCGGCAGCGAACCGAGCAATTCGACGTTGTAGTCATTGCACATGCGCTCGCCGCCGCCTTCTCCGAAAATGCGCTCTTCGTGACCGCAATTCGAGCAGATGTGCAGGCTCATGTTTTCGACCACGCCAAGAATCGGAATGCCAACCTTTTCAAACATCTTCAGACCCTTACGCGCGTCGATCAGCGCGATGTCCTGCGGCGTGGTGACAATCACCGCACCGGTCACCGGAACGCGCTGCGCCAGCGTCAACTGGATGTCACCGGTGCCTGGTGGCAGGTCGACCACCAGGTAGTCGAGTTCGCTCCAGTTGGTGTTGTTCAGCAACTGTTCCAGCGCCTGCGTCACCATCGGGCCACGCCACACCATGGGCGTTTCGACGTCAATCAGGAAACCGATCGACATTGCCTGAATGCCATGACCGATCAGCGGCTCGAGGTTCTTGCCGTCGGTCGATTCGGGCTTGTCGGTGATACCGAGCATGGTCGGCTGCGAGGGGCCGTAGATATCGGCGTCAAGCATGCCGACGCGCGCGCCCTCGACAGCCAGCGCCAGCGCCAGGTTGACGGCGGTGGTGGACTTGCCGACGCCGCCCTTGCCAGATGCCACAGCAATAATGTTTTTGACGTTTGGGATCAGTTTGACGCCGCGCTGCACGCCGTGTGAAACGATCTTGAAGTTCACATTCGCAGTGGCGCTGGTTACGCCATCGATGGCGCTGAGCTTGTCTTCGACCTGCTGTTTGATGATGGCCAACTGACTCTGCGCCGGGTAGCTCAACAAGATATCGACCGAAACAGCGTCGCCGTCGATCTTGATGTTGCGGGCGGATTTGGTCGAGACGTAATCCTTGTGCGTGTTGGGATCAGTCAACTCTTTCAGTGCGGTCTGCACCTGAAGTTCAGAAACGGCCATGTTTGCTCCAGCGGGTTAATTAGCAACTGCTCATTTTAACGAATTCCACCGCTTTGGGTGAACGGAAACGCAGAAAGGACGCGGGTTTCCATGCCATTCAAAGGGGCATTCAGGATACCCGGAAGCCATCGGATGATCCCACAACCTGGGTCAGCAATGCCCCCGGTCAGCATCGGAAATGTGCTTAAAGAGGTTCGGCGTAATGCGCCACCAGCACCGCCTCGGGCACGCGTAACCGAATCGCCGCGACCAGCTCACTGATCGCCCCCTGCCGCGGGCGCAACGACACCCATAGCAGGTTCAGTTTCAGGTTGAGATCGGCAAACACCACGTCCTGATGCAGCGCAAGCACGGCCTGAATTTCGCCCGAAGTGCGCTCGATCTCGGCGAGCGGCCGGCTGCGTAGGCGGGGAATCAGCATCATGAAATCGGTCAGCCGCTGCCCGGCGCTGTCGCGCGTGGGCGCGAGTTGCCACAAGGGCAAACCCGGCGTGGGCCCCAGGGTAGTCGTCAGCGTGGTTGAAGTATGGATCCGTATCTTCATCACGCCTCCGCTGTCAAGGATTCAGGGCTTCAACTGCATATCCAGCGCTGCACCGCGCCGGTCACACGGAGGCCGCACACGCTGCCGCAAATAACGCACGTCCTTGTGCAGATAACGTTCGAGTTCCTCAAGTGCCCGGCGGTAAACATCACGCTTGAAGTCGACCACCACATCCATCGGCACCCAGTACTCGTTCCAGCGCCAGGCATCGAATTCAGGATGACTGCTGGCACGCAGCGAGACGTCGCAATCGCGCCCGGTCAGTCGCAGCAAAAACCATATCTGTTTCTGGCCGCGATAGAGGCCGCGACTGTCGCGCCGCGTCCAGTGGGCTGGCACGTCATAACGCAACCATTCGCGCGTACGCCCAAGGATGCGCACATGCGCGGCCTGCAAGCCCACTTCTTCTTCCAGTTCCCGGAACATAGCCTGTTCCGGCGTTTCCCCTGCGTTGATGCCGCCCTGAGGGAACTGCCAGGCGTGCTGGTTGACGCGCTTGCCCCAGAAAACCTGATTCTGCGCGTTGCACACGATAATGCCTACGTTCGGGCGGTACCCCTCTCGGTCGATCATGGCCGCCACCATCTAAAAATATTCGATTACCTGCATTCTTTCACACCCGCCAGAAATTGCAAACCCGCCCCGGCCAGAAACCTGCCGTTATGCATTGTTTTAATTAATCTTTTTAGCGAAAGCCCGAGCTTCAAGATTGAAGGTAAAGGCGTAACAGCGACGGCGCTATTCCAGCAGGGGGGCGGCGTCCTTTGCCCACTGAAAGTCGCGCGCGAAGCCGCGCAGGTCAAGGCCGTAGCGTTTGGACAGATCGGCCAGCCGCGGCCCGGCCGCATCGAGCCTGGCCGCCGCGCCCGGCTCGGTGAAGCCGAACACGATGACGTTGGTTTTATCCTGCACCGAGATCCAGCCCACTTCGCCGTCGAACGCCCGCGTCAAACGCGCGAAATATTCGGCGAACTCGCTGTCGCGCCCCCATAAATTGACCACCAGCACCCCACCAGGTTTGAGCACACGACGGCAGGCCGCATAAAACGTCTGGGTCGCCAGCGCCTCCACCTGATTGCCTGCATCGAAGCCGTCAAGCAGGATGACATCGGCGCTACCGGAATGCTGGCGCACATACAGCGCGCCATCGGCCTCAATCACGCTAAGCGCCTCGTCGTCAGGCGGCACCTCGAAATGAGTGCGTGCGGCGGCAATCACTCGCGGATCGATTTCCACTGCGGTGATGCGCGTCTGTGGGCGCTGCTTGCGGATGAATTTGGCAAGCGAACCACCGCCCAGGCCGATCATCAGCACCTCACGCGGCATGCTGTTGAACATCAGAAAACCCATCATCGCACGGGTGTAGGCGAGTTCCAGATCCCACGGCCGGCTCACCCGCATCGCGCTCTGGATCGCGCGACTGCCCAGATGCAGCGTACGCATGCCGCGTTCCTCGGTCACTTCCAGCCCGTCATCCGTTGCACGGCGTTTACCAAACTTCAAGCGCATTGCTGTCCCGTCCCAAAATCGAGCGCGAAAGATTACACGCCCGCACGCTAAAATGCCGCTTTTCGTCCCGACTGCCCCACCATGCGTGCCACCCAGTTTTTCATTTCCACCACCAAGGAAGCCCCGTCCGAAGCCGAACTCGTCAGCCACAAACTGATGCTGCGTGCCGGTCTCATCAAGCGTCTGGGCTCGGGCCTGTATACCTGGATGCCGCTGGGCCTGCGCGTGCTGCGCCGGGTCGAGGCCGTGGTGCGCGAAGAAATGAACCGCGCCGGCGCGATCGAACTCTTGATGCCGGCAGTGCAGCCCGCCGAATTGTGGGAAGAAACGGGACGCTGGGCGGTGTTTGGCCCGCAGATGCTGAAGATCAAGGACCGCCACCAGCGCGATTTCTGCTTCGGCCCCACCCACGAGGAAGTCATCACCGACATCGCCCGCCGCGAAATCAAGAGCTACCGCCAGTTGCCGCTGAATTTCTACCAGATCCAGATGAAATTCCGTGACGAAATCCGGCCGCGCTTCGGCGTCATGCGGGCGCGCGAGTTCCTGATGAAGGACGCTTACTCCTTCCATGCCAGCCGCG
>Ga0105091_10000911_pt1 | contig 12794 bp, 8 predicted proteins | sample PPLLak1March2015_FD_87022 | JGI IMG/M metagenome (GOLD analysis project Ga0105091, IMG submission 87022) | Freshwater sediment microbial communities from Prairie Pothole Lake near Jamestown, North Dakota, USA - PPLs Lake P7 Core (1) Depth... | ecosystem: Environmental > Aquatic > Freshwater >... | reverse complement strand
CATTTCCCAAATTCACTAGTTCTTCCGACAATAATACCATTACTATTCACCGCACAAGCTTCACTATTAAAATAAGGCATGAGAGAACCAACTTTTTTGATAGAATTAGCGGTAGTATTAAAAACGCATGCATGATAATATCCTGAAGTGTTATAGGAGTAACCCGCTATTTGACCATAATCATTTATATGGTATGCCTGACCTACTCCGCCAAAACTTCCAAGGTTAATATTATTGCCCTGTCCACTTGTATCAAAAAGACAGGGTGTTGCCACACCGACTCTATTATCGCCATAACCAACAATTTGTCCAAAATTGTTTATCGAATTAGCAACGCTATGACTTCCTCCAAGAGTCCCTAAATCAATTATCTGGCGATAACTTAAAACGGGATTGCAAAGAAATAATAAAATTGCGGAACTTAATAGAAGTGTGTTTCTTCTCATGTTATTTCTCCTGATAAATCTATTTTTAAACAAGCGTAAAACTAAAATATTAAAAAGATTCATCCTCCTCGCCTTCTTCGCGTGATTTATACATGATAATCTATTGTGCAAAAAAAGTCAATCAAATTCCGGTAAAAACGCTGATTTTGGAATTAAAAGAGGCTATATGGTTTGACTAAAATAAGCGGAGCCCGCTTTGCCTTAACGGCTGGCGGGCTCCGAAGAAAACATTACTAATAATAAACCGCGTTATGACGGCCAGAGAACCATCTTGTGCCACTGATCGCACATTATTGAAAGGTCCTTGAGGTCGACTGCTTCAGTATTTTCATCGCCTGAAGTCTTGAAATTGGCTGGTGTAAGTATCGGTAAAAGCGGGACAACACCAGTGCCATCGGTTGCCAGATAACCGACTTCATTGGCATCCAGAGCATAATCAAATACCTGGAAATCCTGTATCTTGCCGGACCACTTGCCCCAGTTAGCCCACTGCATACCGCGCATACCCAAGCGTAAGGATACTATCGGCAGCTTAATGAGCGGTGCTGCTTCTACATCCGCGCTTGAAGTAGTAACCATCACACTGCCGTTGCAATAAACAGTCAGTGTATTAGGTTCTGTTTTAACGGCTGCCAAGTGGTTCCATCGTCCTCCAAAGTTGTTGAATGCTACTCTGGGACCATACGCCGTAGCAACTCCGGCGCCGCCTTCACCATTTGGACTCTGGCTGAACCAGACGTTCGGGTTTTGCCAGCTAGGTGGAGCCGCGAATGTCATACGTTCAACGTAACTGTCATTGACATTATCGTAGGCAGTAATCAAACCAGCCCAGTTATTAGTCATACTATCGCCCACAATCGGGTCAGCGTTAATCCACATCGAGAAGCTGAGGCTGCCGCCGTTGCCCGTGTTGTTGTAGTGAGCCGAGTCAGACAGGAAGTCTAAACCGCTTAACGGTATTTCAACATGGGTATTCGAGTTTATAAGGGTGTTTAGGTTAAGGCAGCCTAAGCCGTTGCGGCCGCCGGTTGGTTCCCATACCACATCACCAGTGTTCAAAACATTGGCGTCATGATCTCCCGCGCCTGAATCGGCGGCAATAGTGCCATAGGTCTCGTTGAATTTATACCAGAGAACCGGTGCCTTATGGGGCGCTGTAATACCGGTAATGGTGTGCTGGGGGATAGCCCTCCAGAGCCAATCGTTTGCAAAGTAATCCAAATCATTGACGTCCACATCGCAGTCATTGTCCAAATCAGCATTGAGTCCATGTGTATCTGCAAAACTCGGGTTGCATGTTTGAGCATATAATCTGATATTGTCAAACATCACGTTTCCGTCGCCGCCGCCAGACATGTAGTAATTACAGCGCTGGCCCATACCTACGTAGAAGTTTTTCACCGCTGATGTATTAACACCTGTAAACTCATTGAGACCAACAAACCATTGGGTCCACGCAAGAATGAGCTGTGCATTTGGATCCGGATTGTAAACGACACCGACATTACCTGCGGTATCTTCAAGAGCCATATACATTCTGTCATAATCCGGGTTCGCCGCGTTACCAAGGAAACCGCGGTAAGTCACTGCTACGGCCGCAAGTGCAGGACTGAGAACTGGAGAGCCTGTAAATGAAGTTCCTGTCCCGTAATTGCGTTTGGTTTCTGAGAAATATCTATTAACTAAATTGGTATACGTCATTTGCATGTACTTTCCGCTTGCATCATAGATGAACGCGAGGTCTGCGCCGATGTCGGTAAGTTCACCCATACCCTCGATTGGGCAGGTAGTATAATCTGTTAACCAGTTGGCATTAACATCGATCATTGTGTTGTAATCCTGGAAATCATCGATATTAACGTATGCGGCAGCTGTAAACTTCCACTCAGGCCCTTTCCATAATGTTGTGCCGTCTGATGCTACTTCATCGATACACCAGTAATATGTATTGCCGGGAACCAATGTGAAGGCGCCTGCAAGGCTTGTTAACGGATAAGAAGTGCCGGTCTGCTGGCCTCTGTATCTGCTATCAGTTGGCCTCGGGAACAATGGATTGAAACCTGCAACAGTATTGAAATAAATTCTGTGTTGTGCCGCAAAGTCACCTTTTGTCCAGCTTAATGTCAATGGTTCGCTTAAAGCCTGTGCATTATAGGAAGGTTTCGGATTATAAGCTATGCCATCATGGGTCTTGAATGTCCAGACCTTACCAGTCTTAGTTGTCCATGTGCTTACGCCTGCTTCATTGACATTATTAACTTCTTCGTCAACTCTCCAATAATAAGATGTATTGATTCTGAAGCCCGATGGGAAGTTTGCATCATCCATTAACCTTGTACGCGGGTCGCCATTAGCATCCCACAGAGTGCCTTTGTAAACCAATGCGGCACTCGATGTTCCGAAATAAACATCATGAGCCTGGACATTGCCGTCACCGGGACTCCATGTAAGTGTAACCCCAACATTAACATCTTCAAACCTGTAATGAACATTGGTTGCATTATGAGCAGGAGAAGGACCCCATGCAACGTTGAAATCATTGCCAGTGCTTGTAATCGTTGTGTATCCCGCATCCGGACCTGTTGTATTATAAACAGGTGTGCCTAAAGTGCCGTTGCGTAAACAAGCAATTCGGCCTGCGGCAATTAATGCTGGGAAGTTTGGTTTTGTTGGGGAGTTTGCATCTACTGTCATATAGTCGCCGAAAATTTTCAACTTACCGCCGGAAACGTTGATTTTGGTTTCAAGTTGATTTTGAGAAAACACAAAATTGCCATCTGTCGCCTCCATTGTTCCGCCGTAGAGATTGATTTCACCGAAGAAAAGACGAATTCTTGGGAACGTGGCCAGACCGCCGTATAAATTGTATACGCCGTAGGCAGGTGCGTAGGTACTTGCGCCACCGCCGATATTCAGGCCGTAAGCGGTGTTGCCGCCGACCACGAGGGGTTCAGTTAAACCTGTATCAACACTCCCTGGCGTGCTAATCGTGCTAACAGTTCCATCATACTGATTGACAATGCCCCTGTTTACAGGGGTTGTGCCGCCTAATCTTGAGTCAAAGTTGGTCCAAGCGGCGAGTTGAAGAGCCCAACCAAAGTTTACGTTCCCCGCTTCCGGGCCTACGTTGAGGATTGCGTCCTGCGGACCCCATCCGCTTGGATCCCAAAGTGGTACACCCACAAATAAGGGGTGGGTGATGTCGCCTGTAATAACCGCATCAGGCCTGTTACCCCAATAAGAAACGACGTTATTTACATCCGGCCCGTCTGGGCCAACCGTTCCTCCCCAGTTCGCTGGGGTGTGCCAGTTCGAATCTCCCCCGCCTATCCATTCAGCTTGGTAGTCCCACCAATGATATGCCTGGGCAACGGGACTAATTGTCGCCATAAGGCATACAAACAGCGCAATAAAAGTGCTTTTTCTATACATCACTACTCCTCCAATCAAAAATTAAAAAATAAAATATATATCCTGGCGTAACAAACGCCAGACACCTATTACGTTCATTATTATACCATGATAAATATTGAAAAAAAAGTTTTTTTTGAGATTTCCTCTTTTGACACAATCATTTTGCTGAAGGTCTTATCGCGGGTTGGGTTAATAGCATGAGTTGAAAAGTCAATCAATTCCGGTAAAAACACGATTTTTGAAATTATAAAGGCCGATTTTTTGGGGTTTTTATGGGTCGCAATCCGAAATAAAGAAAGAATATCTTACCGCCGAGCACGCAAAATGCGCAGAGGTTACTATTATTTCTTTGCGGTCTTGGCGTTTTCTATTTTTTTTGTGCAATAAAGTTTATTCCAAATCCCAATAACAGCAATGTCGCCGGCTCGGGCGTAAGTAGAAAGGCACGATTATAACCATTGTATCTTCCATTTCCGACAATCCATCCATTGTTATTAATACTGGTTGCCTCAAAAAGCACCCATCCTGAATCAGGGCTAAGAGCGAATTCAAATCTATATTATTGCCGTTTCCTGACGAGTCAAAAAGACATGCATGTTTTCCATTTATGCTATCCGAAGACCATCCAACAATTTGCCCTGAATCATTAATGAATAAAGCTTCACTACGGCCTTCGAGAGTTCCAAGGTCTAAATTAGCGCCATTCCCTGTTAAGTCGAACAAACAAGCATGAGCATATGAATTACCACTTCCTGCTGCCCAACCTACAATTTGATTGCTGTTATTAATTGAAAAAGCACAACTGTAATCTCCGCCAAGGGTTCCAAGATCAATATTGGCGCCATTTCCTGAGGCATCAAAACGGCAGGCATGTTCCATATAAGGAGGATCACTATCATTAAGATAAGCTGTGCCAACAATTATACCGCTGTCATTTATAGAAAATGCATAACTGTAAGATCCTCCAAATGTTCTAAGGTCTTTATTTGCCCCATTGCCTGAGGAATCAAAAAGGCATGCTCGAGGCATTTCTGAGGCATTATATGCCCAACCAACAATTTGGTTATTATTATTTATGGAACGGGCTGCACTTAGAGTGCCTCCGAGAGAACCAAGCCTTCTATTATTGTTAGTGTTCTGAGAATCAAAGAGAGATGCCTGGTCGTATTGATTAGGATTTGGCCATGCTGATAAGAATATACCTCTTCCAACAATCTTGCCGGAATTGTTTATTGAATATGCCTCACTATCATTACCCCAAAGTGACTTTGCGGGTTTGCCTGTTTGATCGAATAAAGATGCCTGAGTATTATAAGAAGAAGTAGAATACCCAACAACTTGTCCATTATCATTAATAGATTGAGCCCAACTCGATAATCCACCAACACTGCCAAGGTCGATTACATTACGATATGCAAAAAGGGGATTGCATACAAACAATAAAGTTGCGGCAACTAATAAAAGTGTGATTCCTCTCATGTTAATTCTCCTGAATCTCTGTTTTAAAAAAAGCGTAAAAACTAATTATTAAAACAAATCATCATCCTCTCGCGACATCTTCAACGAAATATTATAACTTAATTAACCTAAAAAGTCAATCAAATTCCGGTAAAAACGTGGATTTTGTAATTAAGAGGGGCGATTTTTTGTGGTTTTTATGAGTCGCAAGCCGAAATAAGATAAGCGTAGAGCGTGTAGTGTATAGCGGATAGTTATGGCAGAAAAAACAACGACTTTAGTCGAATTGGATTATAGAGAGAACCTGGGCTGGCAAATCGGGGCCGTGGTCATTATCCTTATGGCGATCGGGACGGTGTTTGTCTTTTCGGCAGGTGTAGATGTGGCAAAAGGAGTAAATTTCGCGCAGATTTACGAATCAGCCAACCTGCGGAAGGTGCTGTTTTTTCCTTTGGCTATCATAATAATGCTTGTAGTTTCGAGGATAGATTATCGGCGTTTCAATCTCGAAAAAGGTTTCATGCGTTCACCAATCACCTATTTATTCGGCATAAGTGTTGTTTTATTAGTTCTTGTTCTGGCTATTGGTTCAGAAATCAATCAGGCGAGGCGATGGCTGAGGATACCGCTTGGCATCGCCACAATAAGTTTTCAGCCCTCTGAACTAGCCAAATGGGCAGTTATTTTTTCGGTTTCCGCTTTTTGTGTAAAATACGGCGAGATGCTAAAGTGTTTTAAAAAGGGATTTCTGCCGGTATGTCTGGTTCTTGGGCTTGTTGTGGGGCTAATCATCGTTGAGGATTTCGGCTCGGCGGCATTAATTGCGCTGCTTGGCTTTTTCATACTGCTGATAGGCGGGGCGAACTGGAGGTATCTTATCGCTCCATTGCCGTTTGCGGCTGTTGGTTTTGCGGCGGCGATAATCATGTCCCCTACACGGGTAATGAGAATATTGGCATTTTTGCATCCCGACCAGTGGACCGGCTCATCGAATTACCAGGCAAGCCAGTCGCTGATAGCTATCGGTTCGGGAGGGGCTTTCGGCAAGGGGTTGGGAATGGGCGTATGCAAATACGGGCACCTGCCGGAAGATACTACTGATTTTATCTTTTCTATTATCGGCGAGGAAATGGGCCTGACGGGGACATTGGCAATTATAGCTCTTTTTATCATTTTTATCGTTCTTGGGTTTTTGGTCGTAAAGCGATGTCACGAACCATTCGGCAAGCTGCTTTCGACCGGTATAGTTCTTACGGTTGCTATCCAGGCGGCCTTGAATATCGGTGTGGTAACGGTCGTTTTGCCGACCAAGGGTCTGCCTTTGCCGTTTGTAAGCGCGGGTGGGACGAGCATGCTATTGACGGCCGCGGCCATAGGGGTGCTTTTAAATATCGCGTCACAATGTGAAAAAACGCAGCTTGGGGAGAAAATATAATGGCAGGCAAGAGCATTTTTTTCGCCGGAGGAGGGACAGGGGGACATATTTATCCGGCATTAGCGATCGCAGAGCAAATTGCCGAGCTTGATACGACTGCCGCGATTCATTTTTTTATCAGCAACAGGGATATCGACAGGCATGTCCTCTCGAAAACGAATTTTGAATTTACGATTTTGCCCGCCGCCGGCTTTTCAATAAGGCCTGATAAATTAATCCGATTCTGCAGGACATTTTCATCAAGCTGTAAAATCGCGGCGGATATGCTGACAAAAAGCGAGAACCCGGTTGTGATTGGGATTGGCGGGTTTGTGGCAGCGCCCGTCTGCAAGGCGGCATTCAAGATGAAGAAACCTGTTTACCTGCTCAATGTGGACATTGTCCCAGGCAAGGCAAACAAGATGATTGGTAAATGGGCGAGCCGGATTTTTGTGCAGTTCGAAGAGACAGCCGAATACTTCGGCAGACAAAAAGAAAAGGTGGTTGTTACAGGATGTCCCCTTAGGAGCGAATTTGCAAATCCCGACCCTCAAAAAGCAAAAGATGACCTTGACCTCGACTATAACAAAAAGGTCCTGCTGATAACAGGCGCATCCACAGGCTCACAGAATATAAATAAAACAATTATATCGCTGCTGGATAACTTATCAAAATATGATGAGAATTGGCAGATAGTTCATCTGACTGGCAGGGCAAATTACGAGGAGGTCAAGGCCGGCTACACATACACGAGAATAACAAATAAAGTTATAGATTATTATGATGATATGGCAAATTTGCTTGCCTGTGCCGATATAGTCATAGGCAGAAGCGGCGCGGTAAGCGTCGCGGAATATGCCGCGGCCCAGGCGCCGAGCATCTGCATGCCCTATCCATATCATAACGATATGCACCAGTATTTAAATGCCGGAAAATTAGTTGAGGCGGGAGCTGCAATAATTGTTGATGATATAGGGGACGAAAAAGACAGGCGCGAGTGGCTCTGGGAGGAGCTCGAGCCTTTGCTTAAGGATGATAATAAACGCCGGGAGATGAAAGAGGCATGTAAGCTTGTGGGCCAGAAAGATGCGGCTGAAATTATCGCCAAAGCAATCCTCAAAAATAATGAAAAGGCATAGCTAAAGTGAAAATGGGCTGTTTTCACCAAAGCCCCGGCAAACATATGCACGCAATCGCTGTATTTGGTGTTGACAATGTTGACATTTTTATTAGTATAATATTATGCGAGCCAGACAGCTTTCAATCGAAAGAACGTGCAATTCATAGTGAATTCCTTCCAATTTATCGGTGAAGATAAACTCGAGAGTTTTAATATAAATTTATAAAGTTGGTTTAGTCGTCAATATTCTATTTTAATAGCTTTTTTATACTGCTATAAAGGTAAACTTTATCAATAATGAAAAGTAAATAATGTGCTGTTTTTCATAGAACAGAAACGACAATATCATAATTTTTTGAAAGGTCATATGTATGATACTATTTTTTTTAAGGGCATTTTTTGTTGTTATAATTATCGCGGTTTTCTTAATTAACCTCACGGGACAGGAAATTACATCGGTAAAGGGGAAATTCGATTTTAACGCGCTGCTTTGGGCGGGGCTGGTAATGGTGGTCGCCACATTTCTCATCGATTTGCTCACACCGAAGAAATCGCTGGCCGCACTGGCGGGGGTATTCTTCGGGCTGCTTGTCGGAATTGTCATAAGCTGGGCGCTTGCGCAGGTTTTAGATATGGTCATCGCCATTTACCAAATCGGCCTTAGTGTTGCGGTCGTAAGCGCGCTGAAATGGATGCTTGGAATTTGTATCTGTTTTCTTGTAATTACAATCGTGATACGCACAAAAGACGATGTGCGTTTTGTTATTCCGTATGTGGAGTTTACAAAGCAGACTAAGGGGGCAAGGCCGTTTGTCCTCGATACCTCAGCCATTATCGATGGCCGGATTGCCGATTTATACAGGAGTAAGCTCTTCGATTCACCGCTGATTGTGCCGAGATTTGTCTTAAATGAAATTCAATTGATTTCCGATTCCGCGGACAAGCTCAAACGAAACCGCGGCAGACGGGGACTCGATATCCTGAAGGACATGCAGGCGAATACTTCGATTGATATCACTATTGACGATACAACCGTTCCGGAAGAGGAAAGCCTCAAGGGTGTTGACCAGAAGCTGATTCCATTTACGAAGAATTGCGGCGGCAGGCTTGTAACTACGGATTATAACCTCAGCAAGGTCGCGGCCGTGCGCGATGTCGATGTCCTCAATATCAATGACCTGGCAAACTCGCTCAAAACAATTGCATTGCCCGGCGAGAATATGAAGGTCCGCGTCATAAAACCGGGCGAGGAACCCCAGCAGGGTGTGGGCTATCTTGATGATGGAACAATGGTTGTTGTTGAGGATGCACGAAACAGAATCGGCAGAGAGATTATAATTTCAGTAACAAGCTCGCTTCAAACCTCCGCCGGCAAGATGATATTCGGTAAATTCGAAGATTTAGCCGGACAATAAACGAAGTAATTCCATATAATAAAAAACCCCGTCTAAGAGGCGGGGTTTTTTTATTCTTCTTTAATCCGACAGTTTCTATTACTGGAAATCAAACAGAGATTGTGTCTTTACAATTGCTATCTGGTCGGGATAAGCGGCAAAAGTATGAACGTGCAGCTCTGTTTTTCTTGTCTCAAAATCGATATAGCAGAACGGCTGCAGGCCGTCTATTTCGAATTCAGGGAAACGGACAAAGACGCCTCTGTCTCTGCCGAACCGTTCGAGATCTGTAAAACTCTGTCGATATAGTGCGGGGGTCAGCCGCTCGACCTGGAAATCGGTCATGTAGCTGACGTTTTTGCTAAGTGTGCATTTGTGTGAACGAGGCCCGTGGAACTGGAACCGCTCAATCAACCCTCGCTCCGGCAGCATCTGGGTCGGGGTGCTGATTACTTCAGATAGTGATACATCGCCGGCGAAGGCGCTGACAACGTGAGTGCAGCCTGTAATCCAGATGAGGGCTTCGTACTTCTCGCTTTTTAGACGTCTGCTTGCATAAATATTGAATAATTCCGGATGCAGAGGTCTTTGAAACAAGCTGAAGGAGAGTTCTTCGATTGCCACATTGAGTTGAGGTGATTCCATAGTTTGTCGGCCTTAAAATATAAAGTTATAATCTCGTTTCACAAGTTCATTATACACAAAAATAGACCAAAAATTCAAGGCCATTATCAGTATTGATAATCGCTTGTTGAGCACTTATAGGACGATTATTACACAAATCAAGTATTTAAAACGGGTAACAAAGGCAGGATATTTGCAAAAAAAATTCCAATATAAAGAAATTTTTTGATTTTTTATCGTTGAAATATCATTGCGTTAATCAAAGTTGCGATGATGTCATAAAAAGCGTGTGTCCCCGCGGTAATTCCAAAGCCGCGTATGGCAAAAATCGCGGCGAAATAAACGCCTGCCATTGTCCGGAAAGCGAATTTCACGCCGTCAAATAAATCGTTCGAGTTTGCCCGCCCGGTAAGAAAATCTATGTGATGATGGGCGCCGAAAAGTCCTGCCGATAAAAGCACAGCGATGATAATTGCGGTGTGCTGATTAACGCCGAGCAAATCCTGCAAGATAAGCATAATCGCACATATAAGAATCAACCTGAAAAGCAACTCCTCGTAAATTCCCGCCCCGATACCTGTAACAATATCCGCAAGAACAGATTTTTGTATCGGCTGCTTTGGCAAAGCTGCGGTAATCTGCGGAGGCTGTTTTTGGACCGGCTGCTCTATCTGTGCAGACGGCTGCACTTGCGCTCGCTGGGGCGCCTTTTGCCGGCTTGCATTTTTTACGGCCGCACATTGAATTACCTTAGTTGGCTGCCCAAGATTGAAACTGGTCTTAGCGGGTGTTGCGCTATTTAGAAATAAGCTAAGCACTATTAGCGGTATGGCATATAAAACGCATTCGACAGTCATTGGAATTATATCAGGGATTGAAACCCACCACGGCTTTCTCGAGACGAGCTGATAGGCAAGCAAAATTACAATTACCACAAGTGCCGGGGCCGCCCACAGGAGTTTGCCGCCGAATCCCATATGCCTCAAAAGCTGCTGCATCCAGACAAACGCGACGACCCGCACCTGCGTCTGGCTGAGAACATCTGTATTGATAAAGATTGTGCCCAGCTCGTAAAAAATTATGAATGGCAATAGATAAAATATCGCGTAAATCGGCCGGCTTGTCCGCTCGAGGTATGAGTCACGTGTGAAGTTAAACCACTGGTTCGCCGAAGATGTCTGTCTTTTTCTTGCCATTCCCTTGGCCTTTCTTTTTCACCGCAGAGATCGCAAAGACCGCAGAGAAAATATATATAAAAAACTCTGCGAACTCAGCGTTCTCAGCGGTGAGATTCTTTTAACGCGGCCAAAGTTTACTCAAGAAATGCGAAAATTTCAATATTAAATTAGATCTAACGTCATTGATCCTAAACGCAGATTTCCCAAGCGTCGTCATTTCGAGCGAAGCGACGCTTTAGCGTCGCTGGAGCGGAGAAATCTATTCTTATAATTTCGAACGATATCAAAGAAGATGTCATTTCGAGCGAGCGCAGCGAGTCGAGAAATCTTTTTAATTATTTTGTCAATCAATCATCACTGTCATTTCGACCAGAAGCGGCGCTTTAGCGTCGCTGGAGCGGAGAAATCTATTCTTATAATTTCGAACGATACCAAAGAAGATGTCATTTCGAGCGAGCGCAGCGAGTCGAGAAATCTATATATTCAAATAAGTGCATCCGTTATGATAATTGAAATGAAAACTTTTTATGTTTATATTATGTCCAGCAAAAATCGAATTCTTTACACCGGCGTTACAAGTAATATAAAAAAACGTGTTTACCAGCATAAAAATCATCTTATGCCCGGCTTCACAGATAAATATAATATCAGCCATCTTGTTTATATTGAAACCTTCGGTGATGCCTTGTCTGCAATCGCGCGAGAAAAGCAAATTAAGCATTGGCGGAGAGAAAAGAAGATAAACCTTATTGATTCACAAAATCCCAAATGGCTCGATCTTGCCGCCGACTGGTATGAAGCAAATATTTAGAACTGACGATACAGCAGCAAAAATGTCATTTCGACCGAAGTCTCTCCGGTTTACCGGAGAGACGTAGCGGAGAAATCTAATTAAAAAATTAGATTCCTCGACTCCGCTTCGCTCCGCTCGGAATGACGTACAGGAAGTTTCCGTTTTTTCTTCTATTTTTTCTCGCCGTTCTTTTCTCTGCGGTTAAGGTTTTTGTTTCGCGGCTTCGAAGCCGGCGATGTCGAAGACGAAGATTCCTCTCCCCGCCCCGGCCTGGTCACCCAGTTTTGCATATTGAAACGCGATAAACCTGCCGTCGTCGCTGACAACAGGGTTGCTTGCCTTATAGCCCGGATAATCGGCGAAATGAGTCAGCCGCTCCATCTGTCCCGAGCCGTCGAGTGCCAGCTTGTAAATATCGATATACTGTGTCCCTTTGGGATTGTGGCGGTCGCATTCAATCAGCGTATATTTGCCATCAGGGAATATGCCCTCCGGCTCATCGTAAATTTTCGGAGTATTGTTATAGTTTACAATCTTACCCGTTTCGAGATTCAGCCCCGCCACATCGCCATAGCGGTAGTGCTGCATATAGGCGCTAAATATCAGCTCTTTCTCATCCGGCGGGCGAAAGTTCTGCGTCTCAACCTCGCATTTAAACGGCAAAGTATTGGCATCGAGGATGAGTTTTTTATTAATCAGCTTCGGCTTGTCATTTTCATAAATAATATCCCCAATATAGATAAGCCCCTCATCCTGCAGCGTCCATGCGATTGTCATCCGGCTGCGTGATACCGCCGGGCCTTCCGAACATTTCTCGCCAAGCGGCACAGGCGCTGCCGACAGGTCTTTTTTCAAAACCCATAATTCCGCGTTTTTGCCGCTTCTGCTTGCCTGCGGGTTTGAAGCGTCGAATTTCCTCGCGCCGCTAAGCAATATATCGCCGTTGGATAAAT
>Ga0105091_10000910_pt1 | contig 12804 bp, 11 predicted proteins | sample PPLLak1March2015_FD_87022 | JGI IMG/M metagenome (GOLD analysis project Ga0105091, IMG submission 87022) | Freshwater sediment microbial communities from Prairie Pothole Lake near Jamestown, North Dakota, USA - PPLs Lake P7 Core (1) Depth... | ecosystem: Environmental > Aquatic > Freshwater >... | reverse complement strand
GTGTCCTTCCTATTCGGCGGTGTAGGCATCACTGCATACGCGGCCGGCAATTCTCTTCCGGGCGATGCATTATTTCCGCTAAAAACTAATATTGAAGAGGCCCAAGTCAAACTTACCGATGATTCTGCTGCCCAAGCCAGGCTTTATCTTCAATTCGCTAGGCAACGTTTATCAGAGCTGCAAACCCTGATTGATCGGGGTCGCTACACTGACATTGCTTTAGCAACCGGTGAGTTTGCAAATAATCTTCAAAAAGCTTTAAAGGTTTCCGAGAGTTTGTCACAGACCAATCCTGCTCAGGCATCTGCGTTGAACAGCGAAATCTTGGTTTTGCTGCGAGATTACAGTGAAATTCTTGCTCAAAACATCATAAGCATTCCAAGTGACCTCCGGCCGGTTGTTGAAAGAGTCGATATTCCTTCACAGCCATCTGTCAGCAACGGTAATGATGATGACAATAGCAGTAGGGGTGAGGATAGCAGCAATGACAGTGATCCTGCTCTATTGCCTACCATGACACCTATCATCATTATTTTACCCACCAGCGCACCAACAAGTTCACCTGTTAGTTCTCCTACGAGTTTTGGGAGCGCGGGTGAAGATGGCACGTGCCAAGGTTCTCTGGGGGCTGTAACTGTAGCAAACTTGGAGGTGCCGCAAGGCACGAGTTGCATGCTCGACGGCACCCGCGTGCAGGGAAACATTTTCGTTAGGAATGACGCCTCCCTGACGGCTCAACGTGTGACGGTGATTGGCAATATACAGGCCGAAGGTGCAAGCTCTGTAGCAGTGTTGGCTGATTCCACCGTTGACGGTAGTATTCAGCTAAAACAGGGCGGCGCAGCACGTGTTGAAAACGTGATCGTCAATGGCGCTATCCAATTTGAGTCGAATAACGGTGCTTTGAGCGCCGCTGGAAACCAGGTTGGCGAGAACATTCAAGTTTTCGAGAATGGGGGAGGGATTACCATCGCAGATAACATCGTCAAGGGTAACTTGCAGTGCAAAGAGAATAATCCTGCACCGGCTGGGGGGAACAACACGGTCCAGGGCACCAAGGAAGATCAATGCGCGGGTTTGTGAGCCAAATGACCAAGAGTCAAATATATAGGAATGATCTTCGAAATCGAGTCGCCGTTCCTACTTCATGTGCAGTTTGGGTGCAGTTGGGATAGAAATTATGGATTGGTTGGACAGGATGAACGAAAACCGCCCAATTTTGTAGAGTAAATGGACGTATTGGACGCCATTTACACAGAAAAACGAAATTTTTTACATCGCTAGGTTCGAGGTTCAAGTCCCCCGCCCGAACCCGTTGATTACAGTGTGGATTTAACAGTAGCCTGTAAACCCTATCCAATTCTAATAACACTCGTTACGAGCTTCCCTATGGTTAGGTGCTATCACATCTGCTATCACTTTGTGTAGTGCATCCCTTAAATGAGACACAGGGCAAAAGCAAGATAAACTGTGTTCGAGAAGGAGTGCAAGATGGCACGGACAAGAAGAAACTTTAGTGCTGAGTTCAAAGCGAAGGTGGTGCTGGAGATCCTCAGTGGAAACAAGAGCACTGCCGATGTATGTCGAGAGTATAACCTGAAGCCGGATTTGGTCTCGCATTGGAAGAGCCAATTTGTGGCCAATGCTGCCCAGGTCTTCGAGAGCGGGATGAAGGTGGATCCGCAACAAGCTCGGATCGAGGAACTGGAGCGCCTGGCCGGCAAGCTGAGCCTGGAACTTGAAATCACAAAAAAAGCCTTGATGCTCTTGCCCCGAACAAAGCCACCAAGCGAGAGTTGAGCCGGCAGATGAGCGAACAGTATCCAAAAGCAGTAGTGTGCCGAGTACTGGGTGTGCCTCGCAGCAACCTGTATCGCCGATCCAGTGTGGTGCCAGACGAGAAATTGGATGCAGCCATGAAAGACGTCTGTGCTGAGTTTCCTTGCTATGGTTACCGGCGAGTAACAGCTGAGCTGCGAAAGCAAGGCTGGTCGATCAATCGGAAACGAGTAGCGCGTCTCATGAAAGTGATGGGATTGCAGGCAAAAAAAGTGGTTCGCAAGCGACGGACAACGAACAGTGAGCATTCATTTCCTCGCTATCCCAATCTGGTGGAGTTCCTGGTGGTCCAGCGTCCGGATCAAGTCTGGGTGGCAGACATCACCTACATTCGCCTGAAACATGGTTTTGTGTACCTGGCGGTGATCATGGATGTGTTTACTCGAGCCATTCGTGGCTGGCATTTGGATCGTTCCCTGGACCAAAACCTGACACGCATTGCATTGCAAAAGGCATTGAAGACACATTGCCCGGAAATTCATCACTCGGATCAAGGGCTACAATATGCAGCGACCAACTACACCAACCTACTTCAGCAGCACAATATTCAGATCAGCATGGCTGAAGTCGGCGAACCTACGCAAAACGGGTATGCAGAACGACTAATGCGCACCATCAAGGAAGAGGAGGTCGATTTATCGGACTACCAGGATTATTATGACGCCTACCAACAAATCGGGCGGTTCCTGGAAGAGGTTTACATGCACAAGCGTGTGCATTCCTCTCTCCGTTAGCTGACCCCGGCTGAGTTTGAGACCCAATATATTTCTGCTACACTTGATCGCAGACTGCCCTTTTAGTGTCTACTTTTTTGGGGTCACTACAACACATATCGCTAACTTGCACACTGCCTATGCAAAATGCCCCTCACTGCAAAAGGCCATGGAGGAATTCAAGGGAAGGGTTATTCGTTTCCTTCGAACTTCTCACAGCCCTGATGCTCGAATGTCAACAGCCCGACGCGTGGGCTGGCTGGGTTCACGCACACGCCCCAGTCTAGGCCCAACTTACCGGGCAGCTTGAAGAAATGTTTGCAGCCAGACGAGCAATCGGGGCCATCGCGCTCGCGCTCCCCGTAGGGCTGAAAATCAGTAGGCTGGTGCCGGCAGATGGAATGCAAATGTTCATGAAGCGACTGCTTTTCGTTCGTTCCTTTTCTGAGCAAATACAAATAGTCGTCTGCAAAGGATTCGAACATCACGCGCAAGAGTTCTTTATCCGAATGCGAAAAAGTGAAACTCCCGGGAAGATGATGGACCTCCAAATCGTATTTCTGTGTTTCTGTATTATATTTTGCATGAGCCTGGATGCCGCGATCATTGAAGTGTAAAGGTGGATGATGATCATGCAAACGCGGTTTGAGTTGGCGGCGCTCGAGAATTTCCCGCGAAGGTTTGCCCGTTTCGGGATCATACGTGAGCACAGCTTTTAATTTACGCTCTTCGATCTCCAGCCAGACTTTGACATACACGTGCTCATCTGCCGTACTACACCCATCACATTCAAACTCTTCCGGGATAAAGTAGTGTCCTGAATACTTGGGTACTTCATCGCCGACAGAGAACGTTTCCAGCACACATTCGAATTCTTTGGTTTGAATTTCTGCCAATCCCAGCGCGCGCGCGGTGCGGTATGCCTCGATTTTATCGGGCGTATTCAACTGCTCGATCCATACGTCAATATCGTCAAAGCCATCGCGTTTTGCCCAGAAGTCTTGCAGATAGAATGCCTTCTCACCGCGCAGGAATTTCTCTCGTGATTTGATCTGCCATTCTTTATGCCGGTTAACCTCACGTTCTGCATCCTCCCAACTCATGGGGGAATAGCGATATTGCCTGCCGCAGAAGGGACAGTCTAATTCAGCATAAACAGTATCATACATTCCCATGATGGCGCTCGCTTTTCCAATTGTTGTTTGCCAAAGTATATCGCAAACAAAAAACGCTCCAACTTTCAGCGGAGCGAAAGGATTTTCACAGCAATTTACGCAATCGTGACCTCTCAGCCCAATCACATCAAAATAGAGCCAATTGATAACATGGCTCATTCCTACATGCAACTATGTTTTTTCAACCACACTGCTATTTCAGATCGTTTGATCTTTGATGATGCAACACGAAGTGTAAACTTTTCCAATTCTGAATTCTTTGCCGAAAAGGTAATACCATTCTGCCGTAAAAATAATACTGTGCAGGCGATTCCGGTCCGCTTATTTCCATCGATGAACGGATGGTTATTGACCAGCGATTCCATCAGTGCAGCAGCTTTCTCAAATATGTCTGGGTAGAGCTCCTTGTTGCCAAATGTTTGTCTCGGCCGTGCAACGGCCGATTCCAGCAGCCCAAGTTCTCGAAGACCATGCTCGCCACCAGTTTCACTTACCAGGCGATAGTGAATAAAAAGAATCTGTTCTGCTGTCAGGTAAATGGTCACTTAGCCAATGCCTCCAGGGCAGGGCGGTACTCCTTGATAAATTCATCCACTTGTCTGGCAAAAGTTTCGTCTACACCAACTGCCAGTGGTTTTTCAACCGGAGAGATCACAATCTGACGCTGCTTACTGTCAAGTTCCACTGACACATCTTCACCCTCAGATAATTTCAGCTCGTCAAGGATATCTTTGGGGATTGAAACCACGATGCTGTTACCGGTCCTAAATATCTTTCGTAGCATGCTGCCTCCAGTTCTGTAATTACAGTGTAAGTATACCATTTTGTCCGGGGAATTGCTTTAAGCGGGCTTAGATTTTCAACTATAGCCGTGAAGCTAGCATTGAGTGCTTCGAATGGAACAATGATAATTATCGAGTAAACACTGCCTTTCATGTCGGTAGGGGACTTAAAACCAGAGAGCGATCTCATGAGATCGCTCTCTTATTCTTATTGAGCCATAGCAAAAGGACGTACTTCACGTTCTAGCCGTTTCCCAAGCTGATCTTGCGCAATATCAAGATCATATTGCGACTGCAATCCCATCCAGAATTGAGGCGAATTGCCAAAGAAACGTGAAAGGCGCAAGGCAGTATCGGCGGTGATCGCGCGCTTGCCAAGCACGATTTCATTAATCCGGCGAGCATCCACGCCAATATCAATGGCCAGACGGTTCTGGCTTAACCCCATTGGCTTGATGAATTCCTCCAGGAGTACCTCGCCTGGGTGAATAGAAGAAAGTTTATCAGTCATATTTGTTCCTTCTAATGATAGTTGGTAATCCCAATATGAAATAGTTATCAGTTGTGGCAACCGAAACTCTACAGGCTCTTTTGAATCAAAAATCAAAAGGCTGCCTTAAAAAACATAGCCTGTTGCTCTAAAGTCAGGGGTCGCCGAGAGCTACTCATAACCGAAGAACGTAGGTTGTAGCAGCCTCGACAATCTTTCCCTGCTGATCAAGCGTCTAATAGCAATGCCCGTTCAAGGCATTCCGATGCTCTTCATCACTTCGCCAGCAAAAATAAACAACTCAAAAGTGACAGAGATAATCCTATAGCTCTTAATTTATTCTGACCAGTCCATCAGTTTTAGAGGAAAACATTCACAAGCGGCACATTTTGCCGCCTACGTTCGTTTACGAAACTTGTAGCCGTATATCAGATTTGTGCCTCGCTCACTTGATGTAGAAGTATGCAAAGAATGCAGATGAACAAGCAGTGGGACTGTGGTTTACGTTGTGTCTGGATAGATAGCTTCCTGCTCCAATTTCAACCCGCGCCGAATAAGATGTTCAAGCACAGGTTGCACATCGCGCAAATTGGGGTGAAGAGCAAGACGCTTCAAGTTGCGGAGATCAGCCTGGGTCAACGGCCGCGCGAGAACCGCGTGTTGCTCGAAGGTGGAAATATCCATGAGGGTTGGTTCGACACGCGCGCTGATTTGTTTACGAAGCTGGGAAAGAATGTTAAAGCCGCCGTAGTCCATGTCTGACCAGAGGCATATATGTGTTTCTTCAGGGATCAATCGTAGCAGGCGGCGGATGGCAGGGGAGGGGTTGCCCATGAGGCAAATGGCGGCGTAAGACGTGGCGTGTGGAATGTTACGGATGAACTCGTGGAAGGATGTCAGATTCTCGATACACACAACAGTGTCTGCATGAACAGAAACCGTTTGAATGGACGCGATTTGCGCAGCGGGAAAGCCGATGGAAGGGGAGAAGCCGTTGAGTGACAGTACTTCCCCGTGAAGGGTGGTCAACTGCCAACTGCCTGAAAGATGAATGTAGCCCGGGTTCGCGACGAGATTCAATTCGCGCAACAGGTCTTCGCTGCTGAGCGGCCTCCATTCCGGGTTCGCCTGGCGGGCGAGCCGGATCAGCGCGGGGCGAACATCGTCAAAGCGTTTGGTGTCGTTGAAGACGCGCACACTGAAGACGCGCTGGGGAGTCTCCGTTTGGAGGATGGATAAAGCCAGAAGCGCGGTCAGCAGGTCTGTGTTGAAGTCAGGATCGGAAAGGCTGAATGGGGAGGGGGATCTTCCAACGCGGAGCTTACCCAGGGTGGAATCCAGGGCTCGGGCGCGCCAATCACCCGCCGGAAATCGAAATTTGTCGGCGAGTAAAAGCGATTCGAGCTGAGCGCGTTGGCTGGAGAGAGAGGTACGGTCGAGGAGAATGTAGAGTTCGTGGGGGATAATACGTGGTGATTGGGGCGTGGGCAGGATGATGGATTCCAGCAGGTGATTTTCTTCTCCTGCAATCCATTTGAGCTGGATTAAATTCGAATCAGCCAGCGTTTGCATTTGCTGGTTTGTAATCATGCGCGGCTCGGGATCTTGCTGTGAGAAATAAGCGGGCAGGTTCAACTCGCGCAGTCTCACCTTGATCGCGCGCGTGGAGGACGCCTCCCGCCTCTCGAACACATCCAGGAGCGCGTTGAGGATCGCTCGCGTATCAGCCGATGAATTAAAAGGAATACTCACGTCCGTTTACCTGTGTACTTGTTTACTTGTATTCCTGTCTACTTCTCCAGCTCCGCCAGCATCTCACTCTTATCGATCTCCACCACAAACGAACAATTCTCTTTGCGAACAACCGTGCAAACCGAATCCACGAACGGGAGCAGCGAACCGGATTTATCAGGTGGGGTGGCCAGCAGAACCTGCAAGCCTGCATCGCACATGAACTTCAACGCGCTGGCAGTGCGCGCCGTGTCCATTTTACTAAAGGCTTCATCGAAGAGGGCGAGTCGGATTGTATCGGAGGGGCGACCCTGATTCAAGCGATATGCCTGCGCGAAGGAAGCCGCCATCGCCACGTAAAACGGCGTGGTGGTCTCGCCGCCGCTCTTCTTGGCGTTGATGGCGCTCAACAGGGCGCGGTCGCCGTTCGGGTAATGGATGCGAATGTCGTAGTTGAGATAATTGCGATAATCCTGGAGCTCGCGCAGCTCGATGTTTTCGTCGTCGTGCGAAGTGAGCCGCTCAAAGAGCAAATCCCAGCCCTCCTGGTGTTTTTGACGAAACTCCGACTCAAACAACGAGTCGCCCATGATCTGCTGGCTGTCCATCACAATATCGTAAATCTGCTTGAACGCGGGCGCGGGGCTGGTGACAAATTCAAACCGTTCGCCGCCAAAACGCAGCGCCGCAAGCGACGTGTTCAAAAATACCAGTTGCTGGCGCGCGTCTTCGATCTGCTCGCGCAGGCGGTGGATGAAATTCTCCACCAGCTCCTGCTCCGCCAGGGCGCGTTGTTTTGCAATCTGCTCTTCATACTGCGGCAGTTCCGACGAGACCAGCTTCTCACGTTCAGTCATGTAGCGGGCCGCGTCGTCGGCGTCATCGTAGCCAAAGTCATAGCGCAGGGAATACGCCTGCTTCGCCTCACGCAGTTTGTCGCGCGAACGCTGTTCGGCGGTCTGGTAATCGCCTTCATAGCGCCGCGCGTTCTGCAAGATCGTCTCCAGCGGCTGGCGCTCGCGGCGTTTTTCATATTCCTTTTGGATGTCGGCATTTGTCTCGTCGTCGGCGTGTTCAGCTGCAAGGAAATCTTCGTACTCCTGGAGTTTTTCCGCCGCGCTTCTCTCGACGCCTGGAATGGATTCTGTTTCGAGTTTTCTGATCTCCGCTTCGAGATTTCCCAGCCTGCGCTCCGAATCGTTTGCCTCGCCCTGAATCTGGTTGAACTCCCTGCGGCGTTTTTCAAGGTCTGCTTTGAGCGAATCCAGACTGCGCGAGTCCAGTGACTTCAGTTCCTTGTTCAGGGCTTTCCATTCCGCTTCTGCTGGCGCGAGACGTTCCAATGCGGCAAGCGCGTGCTCCAACTCCACAAAGGGACGCGTTTTGTCGCGGGTGAGGGCCAGCCGCTCGCGCAGGGCAGAGGTTCTCTCATTCAACGAAACCATCTCGCGGGCGATCTCATCCAGGCGCGCCTGGCGCTGCTCGATCTGACGCGGCGCGGCGCGTTCCCCGATGAACCAGCGGCGATAGACATTCGGGTTGAGATGGCTGTCGGTAAAATTGCGGCGGACGAAACATTCACGCGTCACGGCGGTGCGGTGTTGGCGCAGGTCTTCCATCGTTTCGCACTTGACGTAATTGCCGAGCAGTAAATCCACGAAGGCGCGGGCGGCGGCGTGTTCGGTGACGACTTCGGAAGAAAGGGCCGCGTGGGGTGTGGAGCGTGGGGCGCGGGACGTTTGGTGCTGTAGGATCGATTCGGTATCCAGCAGTGCCGCGCCGTGGATGGAATCCTTGTGCTTGCGATAGACCTTCAGCGCGGCATTGTACTGTTCGGGCGGGACAAGCAGGGCAAAGCGATTGAAACCGAGCAAGCCTTCCACCGCGTCCTGCCAGGATTCGTCGGGGATGGAGAGTTCGTCGCACAGGTATTTCACTTCCTCTGCCCCGAGGTTCAACTCTGCGCGCAGAAGATGGCGCAGACGCGCCGCGTGCGGCGATTCGGTTTCGTAGGTTGTGTCGCGGTCGCCTGTGCGCAATTTGCGAATCTCATCTTCGAGTTTTGCACCTTCGTCGCGCAGCTCGGTCACGTTTTGGGAGAGGAGAATTTCTTCACGGGAGAAGTTGTTGGCGAGATTCTGGAACGTGGGGAGGAGAGGGTGGAGCGTGGTGAGCGGGGATTCTATGAAAGCGCTCAGTTCGGTGGGAATGGGGAGGTGGTCGGCGGTGAGATACTCCCGAAGTTTTTTGGCGTCGGCGGATTCGCGGGCGAGGGCTTCGTCGGCTTGTTCTTTCTTTTCGCGCAATGCGGTCAATTCAATGTTAAGAGTCGCGATCTTCTCGCGCAGTTCTTTTTCGCGGATCGCGGTCTGGTCGGTGCGCAGGGCAATTTCCGCGTCGGTGAGGGCAGCCTGGGTGAATTTCAGGTTGCGGGCAATTTCGTCTCGATGCAGTTCTTCGCGGCTGTATTCCAGTTTGAACGAATCCAGTTCGAGGCGCAGCTGTTTCAACTGGTCGAGAAATGTATCCGCCTCCACAAGACGCGCGATGGCAGTGTTGCTGATCCGCTTTCGGCGGTTGGCGACGCGCTCTTTATTCAACTCTTCGATGGCGTTCAGGGAGTCGATCCGCTCGCGCACGCCGATTGCCAGCGTTTCGAAATGGCGCATGGTTTCGAGCTGCGCCTGCAGGGTTTTGACATCCAACAGATTCTCGTCGAGCAGATAATTGTGGACGAAGGAACGAATATCCGTCAGCGGGCTGAACGCCAGCCCTTTGACGATCTTCGCGGGGAATGTATCTTTGAGTTGCCCGAGCCGGTTGAGCAAATGCACGCGGTAATCTTCGATTTTGGTAAAGACGCGCACGCCTGCGTTGACGGGCAGCGAGAAATGCTCGAGATGACGTTTGAAGGCGCGCGTATCGAAAAGCTGTCCGGGGGCTTTGAAGAACCAGTCATCGTTGAGTTGGGCGTTATGCACGATGAAGTAGGCGACATCGGGCGCGCGCCCGTCCTCGAATGCATCGATCACCGCGCCGTGAGCGAAGTACGTGCCATCCGGGTTTTTGAACTCCAGCGCAACCACACTCGTCGCGTCGCCGCGCAAAAACCGCTGACCCTCCGTGCCCAGTTCTCCGCGCACGTAACTCGCCAGGGTACGCTTGCCGCCGCTCAACGCAGCCTGATTGAATTTTACATCGCGCTGTCCGCCGATGAGGGCAAACTGCACCGCGTCGAGGATCGTCGATTTCCCGACGCCATTGATCCCGATGAAGTAGGTCGTGCCGCTGCAATTGATGGAGATATTCTCGAATAAGTGCCAGTTGACAAGGCGGATGCGGGTGAGGAGTTTCATGTGATTTCCTCTTCTTCCTCACCATCTTCCGCGTTTCCTCCCGCCCGATACTTCCTCAACCACGCCTCCATCTCGTCCGCGCTCTGAATGGGAAGGATGAGCTTCACCGAGCCTCGCAAGCGCAGACGCGCCTCTCCATCGCGGACATCAATAGTACGCCCGTCAATGGTTTCTATCAAACCGAGAGAGCGAAGATGGCGCAGCAGCGTTTCATATTGCACCACGCCCAGGTCGCGCTCCCTGCCTGTGATGGTGCGATATTCTTCGCGTACCTCGCCGACGGTCACAACGGGATCATTGGCAAGACTCAAATGCTCAATCTTTTCCTCATACAGTTTTCGCAGAACGACGATCATCAGGGACTCGTCCAGTTTGAAGCGGGCGCGGCTGTAGCCGTATTCCGAAACGACTTGAAAGATGCGGTGGTAGTCGTCATGCAGAAGGTTGAAGCCGGTCAATTCGAACAGGCCTTCGAAAACGACGCGGTGGCGGTGGACGAAGTAGTAATCATCCTTGTCTGAGTCAATGTCCTGATGCAGGAACGTCTGTCCGAGCAAACGGTTGACAATGCGCGGTACTTCGCGCCGCGATTTTTCTGGAATATCGTTCAAAAGGAGGGAAGGATCAAAAGCCACGGCTCACGCTCCGCATTATAGTTTTACCAGCTCAAACGGCGCAACTCGATATCCGCCCAGACAAACCGCGTCGCCATCCACAATCTCAAGACCGTATTCCACATCGGGGTGGTGGGCGTAGGCGATGATCGTTGTCAGCCAGTGCAGGTCGTCGCGCGTCTCGTCGGGGATCTGAGTCACAGGCAGGCGCTGCAACCTGCCAAACATGCCCAGCACTTTTCGGTTTACTTTCTCGGGGGAGAAAGCCTGGGTCACATCGCGCAGAGTGTCCGCGCGCAGCAAAGCCAAATCGGAGGGCGCCAACATCGGAGAGAGAATATTATCTGGTACGAACGGAGCCCGGAGCTGCGGCGGTGTGTAGAAACCATGCGCGTCGGGGATCCTGACGGATAATTGCCGCGTTTGCGGCGACCCTTCGGGCAGCTCGATCATCCCCTCCTGGCGAAGCGCGGACAAATGTCCCGCCAGGGAAACCAGACGATCCTTGAAACTGCCATCCGCGCTGCCGAGTTGATAGCGGATTTGTCGCAGCGACGTCCGCAGGTACTGAGCATGACGCTCGTCAATGTCCGCGATGAGCGGGTCCAGTCCCTCCAGTTGATTGACGATAAACTCCAGGCGGTGGGCGATCTCCTGCTCGGCCTGGGCGGGCGTGAATTTGCTTTGCAGGGCGAGTTCTTCGGCGGCTGCCTGCAGCCACTTCTCACTGTACAGCCACTTCTGCGCCTGGTTGACAATATCGCGGCGGTAACGCGAAACATGGTCGGATGTTTTCAGCGCGTGATAAGCGGGTCCCAACGTATGCGAATAGTCGTTGAACTGCATGCGCAGCAGTTCGGAGACATTCGTCTGCTTCGTGGCGCGTTCCACATAGCGACGGATATTGTGATTCAGCTCGCTCAGACCGCGCGCCACCATCCGCACATTTTCGTATGTCTGCGTGACCGCCAGCGCGGCGGAGAAATCCTTTGTGCGCGACGACATCATCAACTGGTGAGCGGCGTACAACTGTCCCGTGAACTCGCGCGGCTTTTGCTCTTGGATGGTTCGCAGCGCCTCCAACAGGGTGAACGCATAATCGGGCAGGATGATCGTCTCGGAGTAATCGGCATGCTGCTCGCGCTCGATCCAGCCTGTCTCTGCCAGCCTGCGGAGGACGAAGCCGGCAGTATCCTGCTCAGATTTAGGATTCGCCGTCGAAAGCGTATCCGCCTCACCCGAGGCGTGATCCGCCATATCTGCCGCCACCTCCGCCTCGGCGTTGGCTTCTTTCAAATAGTCCACGACCTCGGCAAAGGCGGCTTCGCGCGTCACCCCGAAGCGGTTAAATTCCGCCAGCGCGTAGATCCGCAACAGGATCGCGGCGTAATGCTTTTGCAGCGTGGATTGTCCCTGCGTGGTGAAAAGGTTGAAGAGGTTGGGAGGCAGAATGTCAAACGGATTGGTCATCGGGCGGCTCCAACACAAGAATATCCTGCAGTTCACACTGGAGGGCGGCGCAGAGGCGCGCTAGCGAGTCTAGGTCCACATGGCGAGCCAGGCCCGAATCCAACCGGTAAACGAAATCCTTGGCAACGCCTGCTTTTTCCGCCAGCCTGCGCGATGACATGCGCTCGCCTGTAGTAGCCTGATATTTGCCTAAGAGGATGGTGATACGACCCGACGTCGTGATTTTAGAACTCATGTTCTAATTCTACGGACGGGTGGATGTTTTGTCAAGATGTTTGGCGAAGAATGCGGACAGATGCAGAATTATACAGGAGGAATATCAAACTTGAAGAAGGCGAATGGGATGAAGACATCAAAGTTGCTCAGAGGGATATTTTCGTCCGCCTGTTGCTTTCTGATTTAGATAATTGAACTAATTTAGTTAACTTGAGGTCTGAATTTGTAGCCGTATATATGATATATCCGCATTGGATATATCTGTTTGAAGTTGTGATTCTTTATTTGAGAAGCTTAAGCAAATTCTCCTTTGTCAACAGTCCAAGTTCATCTAGCGAAGCGATAAACGGTCGAACATCGTCTACTGCCTGTTCCCAGGGTGTGGATTCAATTTTCCTGCGCACCACTGCACGCCAAT
>Ga0105091_10000909_pt1 | contig 12820 bp, 7 predicted proteins | sample PPLLak1March2015_FD_87022 | JGI IMG/M metagenome (GOLD analysis project Ga0105091, IMG submission 87022) | Freshwater sediment microbial communities from Prairie Pothole Lake near Jamestown, North Dakota, USA - PPLs Lake P7 Core (1) Depth... | ecosystem: Environmental > Aquatic > Freshwater >... | reverse complement strand
CCCTTTCAGGGCTTGAAGCTCGTTGCTGACTTAGCCCGGGGCTACGCAAAAAGCGCTCCGCCCCGGGCTACTATGTCTCGGCCTTTCAGGCCGAAGGCGATCGCAGCCGGCTGAAAATGTAAAGACTCCAGGGGCGAGCGGGGCATCCCGCTTGCCCGCTGTTGCGGTCACAGAGGTTGAAACGGTTTCCCGGCCTTGCATTCGATTCTGACCTACTCCAGGTACCCAAAACCTGCAGACCCGGCTGCCGCGCCTCAATGCCCGGCCAGAACTGCACCACCGTCCGCCCCTCTTGCTCCACTACCCGAGCCTCGACCCCACTGCGCCCCCGCGCATCAACCAGCTTGAGCTTGGTCGGAGCAAACTGCAGTTCCACCGCCGCCTGGCTCACCACGTCCGCGGGCGAAGCCACCACCGCCACCAACACCCGCCCGTTGCTTTCCGTATAAGTGTCCAGGAGCCCGATCAGGCGCGCCTTCACCTCCGGCCGCGCCGGCATCAGGGTCCAAGTCGAGGCAGCCAGAAGTGCCGCCAGCGCGATTGTCTTCTTTATCATGCTCTTTCCTCCCTCTTACCAGTTCGTCTTCACTTCCATATCGAGTGTGGCCGTCACCAGGCCGATCCCCGGCAGCGAGCCGAAGAAGGTCGCACTCCCAAAGCCAAACACCCCGCCGTCGGGCCCCAGCAGATAATAGCCCTGACCCTCGGGCACTGCCTCGAGGTCGAAGGTTTGACTGTCGATGCCGAGACCGGGAGGGAGCCGAGGAACTGGGCATCGCCGAAGCAGAAGATTCCGCCGTCCCGTCCCATGAAAAAGTAGCCCTGCTCCGAAGCCGAGTTCTTGACCACCGTGAGCGGCGCCGTCCCAGGCGAAGATCCGCATAAGGATCAAGGCAACGAAAGGCCGACGTTTATCAAGCCACCCGGTGACCACCCTCACAGACACTCTTGACCTCGCAGGGGTAAAAGCCCAACGGCCTGTCGTACAGGAGGTTTAAGTGTCAGCAATAAAGCTCTTCATCAGTTGTTTGCCGATAGCTTGCCTGGTCTCTGGGCAGCTACTAGCGTCGAGCGTATCTCTTGCCTGGACTGCTAATAAGGAAACCAACCTTGCGGGATACTGGATTTACAGGACCCAGACTTCCGGCAGCAACTATATCCGCCTTAATGCCAACATCGTCACGTCACTTTCTTTCGTAGACACGACCGCAGTCGTTGGCACGACGTACTACTACGCTGTATCTGCTATGAATACTTCAGGCTTGGAAAGCGGGAAATCCGCGGAGGTTCAAGCTGTTGTAGTTTCTGCCGCATCGACGACGGGGTATACCATCCTGGGGACCGATGGTGGCGTCTTTGCCTTCGGCGGCGCCCAGTTTTACGGGTCCTTGCCGGCCCTGGGTGTCATCCCCAACGCCCCGCTCAGCAATCTGACGATGACCAGCACCGAGCACGGCTACTACATGATGGGGCTGGACGGCGGAGTGTTCTGCTTCGGCGACGCCCTGTTTTTGGGGTCTCTTCCGGGGCTCGGGATCCAGAATCAGACGGTCGATCTGGAGGCGATGCTCGGCGGTCAGGGCTACTACTTGCTCGGGCTCGACGGCGGGGTCTTTGCCTTCGGGACAGCGAGATTCTACGGCTCGCTTCCCTCCGTTGGGGTAGTCAATACGGCGCTCGATATGGAAGTGACACCGAGCGGGCGAGGCTACTGGATCCTGGGAGCCGACGGCGGGATCTTTGCCTTCGGTGATGCCGCCTTTTACGGTTCGCTGCCTCAACTCGGCGTGGCCCCGGCGGCGCCGATGAAGCGCATTAAGAGTACGCCAGACGGGCACGGTTACTACCTGCTTTGCCGGGACGGTGAGGTGTTTGCCTTTGGGAACGCGACCTTCCGCGGGTCGCTGCCCTCGCTGGGGGTAGTGAAGCAAGCGGTGGATCTGGAGATCACGCCGGCCAACCAGGGGTACTACATCCTGGGAGTCGACGGTGGGATCTTCAGCTTCGGCGACGCCTGCTTTTTCGGCTCGCTGCCGGGAATCGGGTTGGGAACAGCCACACTTGATATGGAAGTAAAGACGAACCGGTGAGAGGGAGTAAGCCATGAAAAGAACAATCGTAGTAGCGCTTTTGCTAGCGGCCTGCTCCTTCGCGGTGGCGGCGCCCGTAGAGACGAAGTCCCGCCTGATCGGGCTGCTTGACGCCTACACCGACAGCGACGGGCGGGTGGTGATGGCGGTGGTGGCTTCGCCCGCGGAAGTGGTAAGCCAAGCCGCAATAGAGATCCAGTTCGCGCCGAGCAAGCTCCAGCTGATCGATGCCCGGGGACGAAATGGAGTCCAGGCCCAGGTGATGGAGCAGGAGGGGCGGACCGTGGTGCAGTTCTGGCCGGGAGTGGAGGCGCGGCAGGCGGGGCTGCAGGTGTTGGGGTACCTGGAGTTTCAGAACCTCAAGGGACGGGAGTACGCGGAAGTGCTGATGCCGATGGGCTGGGTGAATGGCGTCGAGACGGCCCCGGGGGCGGCGCGGGTGCAGACGGAACGCCGGGCGCAGCTTCAGTTTCTGGCGGAAGGCATGGTGGCGGTGCCGGTCACGCGGGCTTCGCGTGTGACGTTTGATGACCGGCAGCTGGAGTTTGTGAAGAGCGTGCCGGAGGGGCTATACCCGGAGCAGAACCGCAGCGTGCGGGGGAAGCGGGCGGGTCCGCAGATTCGCCTTACAGGGTCGCAGGACGAGGTGACGGTGCTGTTCTTTCAACGCCTGGAGTCCGATCCTCGTCGGCTGAACGATCCCATCCTAGTGTCGATTGTCGAGTAGGTGGTTCAGAATCGAGTGCGAGGGCCCGGGAAATCGTTTTCACCTCCCCGGTTTTCCGGCGCAGCCCGGCGTCAATTTCTCGACAAAAGGCGGAGCCTTTTGCGCCCCGGTATCTGCTGGGTTGAAATGGGGGCCATTCCTTACCGGGCGGAATCACCAAAGTTGGTGCGCTCTCCACCTTCCGTCTCAACGGCATACCCCTTTCCGGAAGGCGTTGATGTCAATGTCTTTGCCGGAGTGTCGGGCGCAATCCCCGCGGTCGGCAACGAACCGAAGAACTGGGCCTCCCCAAAAGAAAAGACACCTCCGTCGGCCGCCAAAATCCAATATCCGTTGGAATGTGGAACGACTTCCATATCGACTGCGACGGTCCTGATCCGGCTTGCAGGCAGAGACCCTAGAAAGACGGCATCGCCAAAGGCATGAACCCCCCCGTGTTGGTCCAGCACATAGTAACCTTTCCCGCCGTGAATCGGCACGGTCTCCAAGGTCTTGACCCCGAGTCGCGTCAGCCACCGGAGTCTCTCCGCCGGGGACGACGAATCCCAGATCATGATGGAATTACGGCGAGGAAGAATCCCCCGCAGGAAGGGCGTGTCGCTCCAGTCCCACAGTCGTTCGGGATAATAGTCGACGTCGATCGGCTCTGAGTTCCAGGCATAGACGTCCCAATCCTTCGCTCCCCTTAGGTGAATCGAGAAGCTGAGCACCGCCAGGCAGAGAAATGCACCGACAAAAACTGTTCTGGGGGCGCCTGCAAGTCTCTTTAGCGCTCCTGCAACAGGCACCAGGAAGTAAATCAAGTACGGCATCATGTCGGAAAAATACCGAGGCCCGAATGAGTGGCCGGCCCACCAGTGATCGAAGGAGGAGATGAGCAGCAAATGGCAGAATATGATGGCAACCAGGGACCCGTCGATGAGCCTGCTCCCTGCTCGTTTCAGCGCCAGAAACATCCCCAGGAACGAAAACAACAGCACGGGCGAGTACACGAGTAGCCCCCTGCCCGGGCTGATGAGATTCCCCCAGACCGCCTCCATAAACTGAGTACTGGCACCGACCCGAGAAGGCAAGTAGTAAGGAGACAGGAGAGAACCATAAACAGCGACATTAAAGGCAACGAATGGCACCACGACTACTAAGGACCAGAGTGCATAGCGCCAGATGTGTCTGCGCCAGGACAACAGGACCAGCAGGCTTAGCACAGCTACGGATATCAAGTTGGTCGGCCGGACCACATAGGAAAACGCCAGCGGGATCGAAGCGAATTGAATCAATACAGGGCGGCGTCTCGCCAGTTGGATGATGTAAAGAGTGATCGCTAACATGAGCATCGACGGTCCGTGCTGCCAAAGCGACCGACTCGCGGTGGACCAGGCGGGCGTACAAAAGGCAAAGACGAACGTCAAGAAAAGAGCTAACCTCTGCTCGATCAGGCAGTTTAGAAACAGATAGACGAACAGCGCGGTGAGGCCAACCAGGACGGAGGCGATGAAACGCTCCCGATGTCCTGGTAACCGCTGTCGGATCTGGCTGTCAAGATCTTGCGACTGCAGCGAGAGAACCTCGTCCATTACAAAGACAAAAGGAACAGTCAACAAATAGGTGCCGAGGGGAAATATGCTGTACCGATGTCCTCTCACCGTCTCAATCGCGAAGTTATCAGCCCCTGCTAAGATCGACTCGTATTCGTCAAGATCTGTGTCGCCCTCCTTTATGATGCTCATAGCTGTATATACAGACCATTTCGAGTCCGCCAGCGTGATATTGGGGCTGCTGTTGTGGAGGACGGTAACAACCAGGAAGATGAGTATCAAGACCAGAGATGCGTGTTCCCCCCGCCGCGGTAACGGGAAGCCCGTGCCCTCTTCTGAAACCGGGGGAAGCTGAGGCTGGGACGGCGCTGAGCCCTTCTTGGCGAACTTGCCCTTTCGTCTATGGATATCTTGTGACATTTTAGGGATGGTGTGAATGCTCTACTTCTACCGAAGCGCCAGTAAGGACTGCGGTGTCGCCCAACGCGCCGGCTCTGAAAACTCGCGGCACTCAGGAATACCGGGCGAGAGCCTCCTTGGATTTCAAGATGCGCAGCGACAAATACAACGGTTCGCTGCCGGAATTGGACAACCAGCCGACTCGCTCCCGAACAACGTCCACAACCAGGCGATACTGTCCGGCTGGCAAAGGAGACTGAACGCACAGGTCGACGAGGCAAGTCTCCCCCGGAGGCAAGGTGCGTGGAAGCGGCGTGCGAAGACCTTCGAATTCAACCAGCTTTCCCGCTGCCGAATAGAGATGGTAACTCAGGAGTACCGGGTGGAACCCGACAGAGCTGAGTCCCCGTTCACTCCGATTCGTCACGCGAACGGAAATCGTGCCCAGGCCTTGACCTTCCACGCAAACGGCCACCGGGGTTTCCGCGGTCAACTCCACAAGATCGCACCCCTCTCTTACCGGGCGAACTAAGACGCGATCAAGAATCTCCTCCATTCGCTTTTCCCAGGCGTTGCGCGTGAAGCGAAGGGCCCGACTGGCCGCCTTCCTCCGTATCTGAGATGCAACCGGCAAACCCATGGCGTTGATCCGGTCGACCACGCGCTGGGCGAAATTCTTCTTGCTGGTGTAATTGTGACGAACGTATTGACGGCCACGCTCTCCCGCTCGCATCCACAGGCCCGGTCGATCATGCAACTGGCCGAGCGCGTCTTCGAAGGAATCATAGTCTCCTATGACCGCCCCCCCTCCGCTACGTCGTATGTGCCCCGCGATCACAGGGCATTGAGCGTTGCCGATCACCGGCACTGCATTCAGCCATGCCTCCATCAAAACGAACGAAAATGATTCGACCGTCGAGAGCTGCAAAACAGCGGCCGCGTCGGCAATGATTGCCGCCTTTTCTTCCTCCGGGCGGAACCCAAGGTCAACAAATCCCGGTTCCTTCGGAATCTGCACTTCCCCATGTCCCATAAACAAGAAATCGAAGCGATCTGGATACCGCGACTGATATCGTCGGGCATAGTCAATCACCAGGTCGATCCTCTTCGCGGGATTATAGCGCCCGACATAGAGGAGGTAAGGACGGGAGCCCGGACGTTGCGCCCGAAAGTTTCCCTTCGCGCTCGCGACCGGATCCATGTAGGAGCCGATGACGCCGACATTCGGATGGTTGATGCCCAGACCCTGGAGCACAAGCTCCCCTTCTTCGGCGCTGTTAAACAGGAACCCGCCGCTGCGCCCGTACGTCCGGTGGAAAGAGCGGAGATAGGCGAGTGGTTCTTCATGAAAACAGCCGAGCACCAAGGTTTTTTCCGGGAACGCTTCCGCGACCTGGTAGGTAATGCCAAAAAGGTACGGACCAACGATGATCGCGTCCAGCTCGTCAATTCGCGCCTCGACGGCCTTTACCAGGGCGGTGGAGCAGATTCCATTTTGCAGGTATCCCCGCTCGTCCTCGAGGTCACAGTCATAGAGGTTGATACGGGAGAGACTATCCACGTAAGTTTGAAACACCCGGTCGTCAATCGGAAACCGATGAACGGGGACTCCCTCCAGGATTTCCGTTCCCGGCTGCAGGCTGTCCTTGAAATCAACGTCATCCAGGTTGCAGGTAGTGAAAACTTCCACTTGGTGGCCGGTTTCCTGGAGGCAGTTGGCGATCTTCCGCATTTGCAGCTCCGCCCCGCCGGCGAAACCGACTCCATAGCGGTAGGAAACAAGCGCCACGTTCAGCTTCCGCGATCTGCCTCTCCGTTCCTTGACCACACCGTGAGCAGTCAAAACCCGCCTGACTTGGGACGCCAGGTGCTTAGGGTCTTCCGGCCAGAAGCTCAATCCGGCATCGCCAACAGTTTGCGGAAGAGCGGTAGTTCTGGCGGCTATCACCGGGGTGCCACACCCCATCGCTTCGACGACCGGGATACAGAAGCCCTCATGCAGACTCGGCATAACAAAGGCGTCGGCCCGCCGGTAATACTGTGGCAACCGCGAATGCTCAACAGCTCCGATCAGATGCACTCGATCACTAACGCCCAGCTCCCGAGCCAGCTTGAGGCAGCCCTGAGCATAAGCCGCAAAGATACCCGTTTTCGACCCGGCGATAACGGCGTGGACAGGCTTGTCAAGATCACCTAAGTATTTGAGAGCATGAACCAGGGTGTCGACGCGCTTGTTCCCGGCAACGCGACCGACGTACAGGAGGATGTACGTATCACCCAGGCCCAGACTGGCGATTGGGTCTGCACCGCTTGCAGCATCCGACCGAAAGCGGGAAGGATCAACCACGTAGGGAAGTTCAAGAACCAGTTCGCGTGGGTACTGGGTCTCAGTGGAAAGTTCGTTGCACATGTACTGACTGTGGGCAACTGCGGCGTCAGCGGTCCACACTACGTGCTTCGACGAATTCCCAGCGAGAACGTCCAAGGGGCAGAAGTCCCATAGTTGCGGAGGCGTTACACCATGGTAGTCGAGAATCACATGGGCATTTGGCGGCCACCGTCCCACAAGTCCTTCCAATAGCGGATATAAGACCGGGTAATCGATAATTACAAGGTCGCTCGAAGAATAGAAATCGCTATGGACGCGATGCGGCTCCGATCCCACCAGGTGCTGCCACTCCACGGCGTAAGCGGGTGCGGGACAGTCCGGGGGAACAGGCTCTTCCTGCATATGCGAGTAAAACACCCGTACTTCATCTCCGCGGCGAAGGAAGAAACGGGCCTTTTCGACCACGTTGTGCCCGACTGCATCATCAGGCAGGAGGTAATGCGTTACCAGGGAGACTCTCATTTGACGTTTACGTCCATGTCGAGCAGCGTGGTCACTATATTGTAGTCGAGAATATCTCCCCGATCCGGGGCATACCCGAACGGATAGATGGCGCCGTCACTCGTCAGGATGTAGTATCCATTGCCGGACGGGGTGATCTCCATATCCACAGCCGTCTTCCAGACGCTTATCGCTGGCAAGGAACCCTGGTACACCGCGTCTCCGAAAGCGTAGATGCCACCGTCTTCACCGATCAGGTAGTACCCTCTGCCCGTCGCAGTCGATTTGATCTTCTTTAGCGGCTTCCACGGCACAATACCGAGAGCCGGCAGCGAACCCTGGAATTGCGCATCCCCGAAGGAAAAGATTCCGCCGTCCTCGCCCAGAATCCAGTATCCCTGGCCCGTCGGCGTGATCTCCATGTCCAGCACTCTCGTTTGAATGCCGAGGGCGGGCAGAGACCCGTAGAATGGGCAATCGCCGAAGGCAAAGATCCCGCCGTCCGTCCCAAGCACGTAGTAACCGTGTCCAGTAGGACTAGGTTCCATGTCCACTGTGGGATTGTTGAAAATCCCGATTGCCGGCAAGGACCCGTAGAATCCAGCATCACCGAAAGCGAAAATACCGCCATCCAGGCCCATCATGTAATAGCCGGCCTCGCTGGCCGTGTTCTTGATAACGGTCAGCCGGCCAACCGGGACAATGCCGAGCGCCGGCAAGGATCCGTGGAATCGAGACGATCCGAAATTGAAAACACCGCCGTCCTCCCCAAGCATTACATAGCCACTGCCCGAATCGCCCGCCGCACTGGGCATACCGAAGGCCGTGATCGGCAATTCTTTCACACTGCCGTTCGTGGCATTGGTGCGAATCGTCAGGGTTGCGTTCTGGTTACCCACTTTGGTCGGCCGGAACTCAACCACAACTTCCAAACTGCTGCCGGGAGCGATCACCCGAGGCAGGGATGCGCTGTGTATCGAATAAGCTGGATGATTCGCGGTCACGCTTTGGATTTCCAGCGGACTGGTACCGGTGCTTTGGATGAAAACCTGGTAATTGGCAGTCGCTCCAAGGTCCAAATGCGGGAACGGCACCTGAGTGGCGTTGGTCTCCATCCTGGCGTTTGTCGCCGTCAGCCCATGGCCAACCGCCTGGACTTCGAGCCGCCCGCCTCCACTCAGGAGAAAGCAGAGAACACCCGACCGATCACCTGCGGCATTCGGGCGGAAACGCACGTCGAGCGTCCTGGCGCCACCGGCGGCTATCGTCCACGGGAAGTCGAAGTAACTGGATCCGACCAGATTCCGCGTCACGGTCGACTCAGGCTTCACAAGGCTGTAATCTCCCACAGTCGCTTCGAATCCGATTATCGTGACAGCCTGGGAACTCGGATTGGAGATGACCAGGTTCTCCTGCGATGTTGAACCAAGATAAACATCACCGAAATCCAGGTCTGATTCGGCCCTCAGCTGAGCCCCCGATTGCGTGATGACGTTGAGGATAATGCACGACTGGGCGGTGCCGCCGCCAGTGGCCGTCAAGGGCAACCGGTGCTGGCCTCCTCGCACACTGGAGTTTACGACGATGTCGCGGGAATAATATGAATCCTTCTCCGCTATGTCACCCGATTGGCCGGCGTCGTTCAGTTGCACGATACCCAAGCCCACGCTGGAGGCGTCAACCGAGACGGATTGAAGTGCGGCCGTGCCCGGCAAGACAAATGCGACCAGCTTCACAGTTGCGGAACTCGGCCCGGCGACAAAGCTGATTTTGTTCGGTATTGCCTGGGGCAAGGCGACTTGCAGCGTCAAGGCGCCGGTGCGATTCGGGGTTCGCCGGAACATCGGCCACTCCCGGTAAGCGTTCGTCCCCAATTCGAAAACCTGAATCATGCCGCCTTGCACTGCACCGCCTGGCGTCAGGCTGTAAGGAGCTCCCCAGACAAGCTCCAGCTTGCCATCCAGATCGATATCGCCGATTGCTGGCGAAGACTGTACCGGCCATTGCGACTGAAGATCCTGTAGGTTCTGAAAAACTCCCATTCCATCAAGTGGATTGGCAGTCAGGGCGTCGAAGACCAAAGCCCCCCAGCCGGTGGTAACGATAATATCCTGCCTACCGTCGTGATTAACATCGGCCAGCGCGGGAGAGCTGAGCACGTGAGTATTGGGGACGAACGGGAAGGGACGCAAAGGGAATCCGGGCAACAGAGTCCCGTCCGGATTCACCGCATAAAGGAGTTGCCCGCGTACCTGGGAAAGCGACACCACGTTTCCGTTCTGATCGATTGGATTCCCATCTTTGTTGTAAAGGACGGTGCTGAGGAAAACAATCTCCTTTTCGCCATCACCATCCACGTCTCCCAAGGCGGGTGACGAAAACGTCCGGCCCTGGGTATTCAGAAGCAAGCCGGGTGTGGAGGATGAAACCAGACTGGAAGCGTCATGGTTCCAGGCGTAGAACTGCTCTCCGACCTGAACATCGTCGGTGGTGCTCAAGTCCAGACCGCTGCCGTGGAAGATTTCGAGTTGACCATCTCCATCCAGATCACCCAAGGCGGGTGACGACCAGACGACCTGTTCCAGGTTCGCTCGCGGCCAATTGGGAAGTGCCTCACCTTGCGCCGAAAGCACCTGTAGAACGCCGCCGCGGGCGCTCCCTGAGGCGTCATGGCCGACAACGACATCCTTCTTTCCGTCGCCATCAATGTCCGCGATTGCGGCGGAGGAGACGGTCGTATCAAGCGCCGAGAATGGCCATTCCGGCCAGTCCTCATCGATCAACCCATCCTCGTCATCGTCCGCAGCCGCCCCTTCATCGATGACACCATCACCATCGTCATCAACGCCCTCGAAACCCGGAGCGTCATCCTCACCGTTCATAGGCGTATATGGAGTGAAGTCAAGAAAGAAGTCCTCGTCGAAACGTCCGTCCGCATCGTTGTCAACGGAATAGGCGGGCGTTCCGTCGCCGTTTATGGCATAGATAAAATTGTCAAAGGCGCCGAAAACTATCTCCAGTTCGGGATCGTCGTCGAGATTATCCAGGGCCGGCGTGGAAAAAACGCCCTCCCGAAGCCCGTCACGTGGCGAATACGACACATTTCCGTTGGTGATGTCATAAGTCATCACGCTCTGTTGCAGCAAGCCATCGTGTGAGAGGATGACGAGCGCAGCTTGCCCTAGATTGATGTTGTTCATCTGCGGACCGATCGGTCCGGAGAACCCGCCGACCCCCACCACCACCTCAGGCCGTCCGTCTCCATCCACGTCGCCCACGGCCGGGGACGACTGAACGCTGATGTCACCCATCGACTCACCAGGGCCTAAACGGATGGCGTTCCTGGTGTCGTACTCCCAGTACGTCTGCCCGTCGGGGTGAAAAGCGTAGACCTTGCCCGCCTGATCCCCCACGATGATCTCAAGGTCCCCATCGTTATTCAGATCAGCGAGATTGGGTGAAGACGTGTATATGTAACCGTCCGTGGCGACCGGAAATCCCGGCTCCTCCAGCGGTCCACCCAGGCGATTGGCGCCCATACCCTGATAGCCGAACCAGACCACCTTGGAGTCGTGGAAATAGACCGCCAAGACAAACGCACTATCCAGTCCATCCTCAGGTGTAAAGACCTCGAAGGGCGGATTGGCGGCGCTCAGCTGGTCCTGCGGGACAACGGCCACAGCGGCGCGGGTACCCTCGGTTGCGATCCCGTTGGCGGCAAAAGAGAACCAGAGGTTCCCTGACGGATCATCCTCGATCCTCCAAACCTCAGTCGTCCCGACTCCATCGGTATGGTCGAAAAAGGTCCAGTCCGTACCAGAACCGCGCAGAACTCCCGAGTACGCGATCGCAAACCAGACGTTGCCGGCATTGTCCACGTGGACGTCATAGAGCCGGTTCAGATCGCGCTGCAGCAGCCGCGGATCGCACTCGCGAATCGTCCCAGGCCCAATGTCGTTCAAGCTGAAGGCGGTGAAAGTGGCCGAGCTGGAAGTGAAATCAGCGTAACTGGCACCGCCCTGACCCAATTCCCTTTGGTTAGGAAACACTCCTTCATCCGTCGCAAACCATATCCGGTTGGCGCCGTTCTGGATATCCATCCCTGTTACCGTATTCGACACCAGTCGGCTCGAGGTATTCGCCTTCGTATATTGTGTAACAGTTGATATTCCACTCGAGGTATAGGTGATGCGGTAAACGCCGGACCCGAGCGTCGAAACCCAAAGTCGACCGAAACCGTCGAGCGCCAGATCACTGACTTGGCCGTTCACTTGGGTGACCATGGAGAAAGCGGCACCCGTCAGTGCCCCGGTGCTGCGCGCCAATCCGGCCGCCGTCCCGACCCAGAGGGAGTTGCCATCGTGCAACAAAGCCTGGGCAGTATTGCTCGGAAGCCCGTTGGATGTCGTATACGTGACAAATTGTCGTCCGTCATACCGCACGACACCGCGTCCCGGAACTCCCCACCGCATCGGGTTATATCCCAGATTGCAGTTCCCGCCGCTATAATATGCCGGATCGCAACCGAGGGTGCTGAAGGTACTGATGTAACCAGTGGCGAACCAGACGTTTCCGCCTTGGTCTTGCACAATGTCGGAAACAAAGTCGCTGGGCATACCCAGAGCGCTGAAGTAGTGGGTAAACTTCCCATCGGGAAGGAAGTCAGTGGAAAAGCACGGAGTGATGGTGAATAATGCCGCGACGACGAATAAGCTCAGGCGTCTCATAAATCCTCTCGATCGATGGCTGCATTTTCGATCGCCGTTCCTAGTGCCTAGTCAACCGCTGGCGCCCGGTTGGGGAAATACGCTGATGTTCGTGTATTTCTGGAACCAGGGACTGATGCACCAACCAAAATCAATCCATTCTAAAGGCAGTCTGCATCAGGAAATGTTAGACACGTCACAGATTGCACTCAGTTCCCCGTTGAGGGCCGGACTCTGGAGAGTCCGGCCCTCGAGATCTTACATTCTTCGGCCTGAAAGGCCGAGACATAATAGCCCGGGGCGGAGCGTTTTTTGCGTAGCCCCAGGTTTCAGACGGGTCGTAGAGCAGAGCCCTGAAAGGGCGTAAGATGCCTGCACGGAGGAGCGACGGACCATGTCACAGTCATTGGCACAACTGTATGTTCATCTGGTTTTCAGTACCAAGGACCGAGCCCCGGTGCTTCACCCCGAGATTTCCGAAAGGCTTCATGACTACCTTGCCGGAATATTTGACGAGATCGACTCGATTCGTT
>Ga0105091_10000908_pt1 | contig 12826 bp, 8 predicted proteins | sample PPLLak1March2015_FD_87022 | JGI IMG/M metagenome (GOLD analysis project Ga0105091, IMG submission 87022) | Freshwater sediment microbial communities from Prairie Pothole Lake near Jamestown, North Dakota, USA - PPLs Lake P7 Core (1) Depth... | ecosystem: Environmental > Aquatic > Freshwater >... | reverse complement strand
GGAGTCGTGGGAGCGCACGCCCCCCTGGGAGCGCAGGCATCTTGCCTGCACTGGGGCCGCAGGCATCCTGCCTGCTCGTGCCGCTGCCAAGATCGAGGGTGCCAGCGGCACGAGCAGGCAGGATGCCTGCGGCCCCAGTGCAGGCAAGATGCCTGCGCTCCCAGGGGGGCGTGCGCGGCTCTGCAAAGGCAGCCCTACCGGCTCATTTCCTGCAGCTGTTGGGCAAGCGCGGTCCCGGGAAGAGCATCTTCAGGCCACGGACGGGGCACCGGCTTGTTGTTGATCACGGCGTCGAGGAACAGGCACGTCTCACGATACGTGCCGTTGCGGGTAAATTCAGGCTCGTTCGGCGCCGCGTTTTCATCGAGGACCAGCTTGCCTGCCTGATATCCCTCGACCCGCCACGGATGGCTGGTTCCGGTCCACACTCTCACGTGCCATCCGGCGCCCGACAGCTCGATTCGTTCCTCGATCCGGCCGCATGCCGGCAGGATCTCGACCGAACCACGCAAGCCGTTCTTTCCCTCCAGCAAACAAGCTCGCCCGCATCCGCCCGGCGAATCGACGATTCGGGCCGTGTCCGGAGTGATCTGCAGCGTCCCAGCCGCGTAGCACATGGCATCCAGCAAATGAATCGAGGTGGACCAAAGGAAATCGTTTTCTGTCCGGTTCACTCGTAACATGCTGCCGTGGATAAATCGTGCGGGGGACAGGCGTGCAGCCCAGTCGAGCGCGCGGTTGAGACCGGGGTCAAAACGACGATTGAGCGACACTGTGACCTGACCTAGAGCCCCGGAGAGTCGGGCAATCCGGCACGCCTCCTCGTAGGTGCCCCCGAGCGGCTTTTCGAGCAGAATCGGAATCCCGCGCCTGAGCCACGCTTGCGCCGTCTCACGAAGGAGGGGCACCGGCAAAACCACGAAAGCCGCGTCGAAGCGGGCGTCCAAGAGTCGCGATGGAGAAGTCTCGTACGCCGAGAAGCGGCAGCTTTCGCAGCAGGCTCTTGCCCGGCCCTCATCGACGTCGCACGCCGTTACAGAAATCGTCTCCGGGTGCTCTTTGGAAAAATTCGCGAGCGCAGGCGCGTGGTGATTGATCGAATGCCAACCGCAACCCAGCAGGGCAATTTTCAGCATGGTTCCTCTACGTCATGAGTGACAGCATTTCCGGCGTTACGATATTTCGGACGGGCAGGCCTCGAAAGAAGCGGATCGCCTGCTCTACCGCCTCGGCGCCCATTGCCCGGCGAACTTCGAGACCTCCGGCCGCGACGTGGGGTGTCAACAGAACGTTGGGCATCGAACGTAACAGGTGATCGACCGGGAGCGGTTCTTCCGGGTCGGTCACGTCCAAGGCAGCCCGCAAACGGCCGGTCTTCAATGCTTCTACCAGGGCCTCCATTTCGATCAGCCCGCCCCGAGCGACATTAACCAGGCAAGCTCTGTCCTGCACCAACGACAGGCGCCTTTGATCGAGCAGTCCTCGGGTTTCGGCAGTCAATGCCGCGGTCAGGACAACGACCGGGCATTGTACGAGCAGCTCGTCGATCTCAACCGCCCGGGAGCGGTGCCGCCTCAAGGCTTCCGACGGGCAGTAAGGATCGTACACGACCATCTCGACTTGGAAGGGACGGACCAGCCGCGCGAAGGCCTGGCCGATCCGTCCGAACCCGATCAGTCCGACCTTCTGTCCGAAAAGCGTCTCTCCTGCAGGCGCTTCGGTGTTCGGTAAGATGAGGCCGGTCCGCATTTCCTGTGCATACTCGGGTAGCCGCCTGAGCAGTGTCAGAACCATCGTGAGCGCCATTTCCGCGACCGGCTTGGCCATGGCCCCCGGAGCGTTCGTCACGGTCACGGCCCGCACGACGTCGTCCTCCATTCGGGACCGGATCTCGCCTCCCGCGTGAGCGATCAGCCTCACGCGCGGCGGGCAGCCGAGCATGGCGAGTTTCAGGAAAGGAGAGTGCCACGTGGTGAGCAGCGCATCGCTGGCCGCCAGCAATGTTCGCAACTCCACCGTGTCATGGCGTTCGTGATTCACTGTCCAATTCGCCACGCGGGAGAGCCGGGCGAGCATCGGGGCGGGGAAAAAGTGGGTAAGCAGCTCAGGGCTGGTAAGAATCAGAGCCTGGCCTTTGTCGCTCTTGTTTCTGACCATCAGTCAAACGATAGCACTCGAAAGAGAACGAAGCAATGTGATAGTGAGTCGAAAAGAAGCAGAAATGTGGCGTGGAAAGGCCGGAATCGCTCGCTGGGCGTTATTGTGACGGCGCTTGACCGCGTGTTATGATCCGTCCGCAATTCGCGTCGGTTTGGTCGCATTTCGCCCCTTGCCTCAGCGGAGGTTCGATGTTCACTCTTAATTGGATCGACATTACCATCATCCTTGTTTACTTCCTCTCGATGATCGCGATTGGCATCGCCGTCATGAAGCGGGCTTCGAAGAGCATGGATTCCTACTTCCTTGCCAGTAACAAACTGCCGTGGTGGATCCTGGGCGTCTCAAACGCCTCGGCCATGTGGGACATTACCGGGACCATGTGGCTGGTCTACAACCTGTTTGTCTATGGCATGAAGGGCACATGGCTGCCCTGGCTCTGGCCGACATTTAACCAGGTTGTGTTGATGGTCTATCTTGCCTCCTGGGTCAGAAGGTCCGGAGTCTTGACGGGCGCCGAATGGATCACGACCCGCTTCGGCGCGGGCAAGGGCGGGGAACTGTCGCGCATCATCATCACGGTCTTCGCTCTCGTCAGCGTCGTAGGGTTTATCGCCTACGATTTCCAGGGCATGGGGAAATTCTCGGCCACCTTCCTCCCCTGGGATTTGTCTCCAAACACCTACGCCTTGCTGGTCATGAGCATTACCGCGATCTATGTTCTGCTGGGTGGCATGATCAGCGTGGTGATCACCGACCTGGCGCAGTTCGTCATCATGGCTGTCTGCGCAATCATTCTGGCCGCAATTGCCATGGCTAAAGTTGCACCCGCCGAGATTGCAGGCATCCTGCCCGCTGGATGGTATGACCTCTCCTTCGGCTGGAAACTGGACATTGACTGGTCTCACGCCATTCCTTCGCTCCAACAGAACCTGGTAGAAGACGGATACGGGTTCTTCGGTTTCTTTTTCATCGCAATGGTTTTCAAGGGACTCCTGGTCAGTATTGCAGGCCCGGCCCCGAACTATGACATGCAGCGCATCCTGGCAGCGAAAACGCCGAAAGAAGCGAGCTTCATGAGCGCCATCGTTTCAATGTGCCTTTTCCCACGCTGGATCCTGGTCGCCGGGATCACCCTGCTCGGCCTCAAATACTTGACCCCGGTCTTCCAGGCTCAAGGTGGCAGGATCGACTTTGAAATGGTGCTGCCGTACGTCATTAAGGAGTTTGTCCCGGTGGGCCTGGTCGGTTTGCTCCTGTCCGGCCTCCTAGCTGCCTTCATGTCGACTTTCTCGGCCACGCTCAATGCCGGCGGCGCCTATCTCGTCAACGATCTCTATAAGCGTTATCTCAAAGGCGACGGGTCTCCCAGGCACTATGTTACCGTGAGCTACGTAGCGCAGATCGGCATCCTGGCGTTGGGTTTTGGTTTCGGCCTGATGACCAGCTCGGTCAACCAGGTCACGCAATGGATTGTTAACGGCCTGTGGGGCGGCTATACGGCGGCGAACGTATTGAAGTGGCACTGGTATCGTCTGAACGGTTTCGGCTACTTCTGGGGCATGCTTGCGGGAATTGCTTCAGCCCTGTTCATCCCCCAGTTCTTCCCAAGCTCGGGACTTGGCTCGTTGGCTGGATTTCCGATTATCCTCGGCATCTCACTCGTCGGGTGTGTCGTGGGAAGCCTGGTCAGCCAACCTGAGGACGAGTCGGTCTTAAAGAACTTCTACAAGACAGTTCGGCCATGGGGTTTCTGGGGACCCATCCATGCGGCCGTAGTCAGGGAAGATCCGAGCTTCAAGCGCAACACCAACTTTTTCCGTGACATGTTCAATTGCGGAGTCGGGTTGGTATGGCAAATTCCGCTCTGGGCAATCCCAATTTATGTGGTGTTCCGCAGCTGGAAGGCGCTCTGGATTTCAATCCTCGTGCTCCTGGTGACCTCTCTCATACTCAAGTTCAACTGGCTGGACAAGCTCGAAGACGACGTGCCTCCGGTCGGCGGTCAGGCTAAGAAGACGCCGGAGACGGCACGGGCTGTCTGATCCGCGAACAAGCCCGCTAAAAGACGTAGCGGGCCGCGTACGCGCATCTGATCGGACGGATTCGACGGATCCGTCCGATCTGTCCGATTCCGACGCGCGGCCAAAAAACTTGCCAAACACGCCTCCCTAAGCGACACTTATTTTTGATCTACAGACGCCACCGGCAGGAGGAACTATGCGACTGGCCCTTCTCGACTGGATCATTATTGCCCTCTCCATCGGAATCTGTTTCATCCCAGCTCTCTTCATGGCAAAAAGGTCAGGGAAGAGCACCACGGAGTTCTTCGCCTCCGGAAGGGCCGTGCCTTGGTGGTTGGCCGGGCTTTCGATGGTGGCGACGACGTTCAGCAGCGACACGCCGAACCTCGTGACCAACTTCGTTCGAACACAAGGGGTGGCGGGGAACTGGCAGTGGTGGGCCTTCGTCCTGACGGGCATGGCGACCGTCTTCTTCTACGCGAGGCTGTGGAGGCGGTCCGGCGTACTGACTGATCTCGAGTTATACGAGTTGCGATACTCCGGCAAGGCGGCCTCGGTCGTGCGCGGTTTCCGGGCGATCTACCTGGGACTGTTCTTCAACTGCATGATCATGGCCACGGTTAACCTGGCCGCGGTCAAGATTGCCGGCGTCCTGTTTGGATTGGATCGCTGGCAGACGCTCCTGGCTGTTGGGATCCTGAATGTCGTCTTTGCCGCACATTCGGGTTTATGGGGCGTCCTGGTCATCGACATGGTCCAGTTCTTTATCAAGATGTCCGCGGTGATCGCCGCCGCCTATTTCGCCCTTCAGCTGCCCCAAGTCGGCGGCCTGAGCGGAATGATCGAAAAGGTGTCGGCCTTGCGGGGTCCCGGCGGAGTTGATTACCTCGCGATGCTGCCCAACTTCTCGACAAATATGGAGTTGGCAGTCGCCATCTTCATCATGCCGATCGCGGTTCAGTGGTGGGCTGTCTGGTATCCGGGCGCCGAGCCGGGCGGCGGCAGCTACATCGCTCAGCGGATGCTTGCATCGAAGACTGAAAAGGATGCGTTGGGTGCGGTACTGTTCTTTAACGTTGCGCACTATGTTCTGCGTCCGTGGCCGTGGATTCTTGTCGGTCTCGCTTCCTTGATTGTCTACCCGCAATTGTCCGATATCCAGCGGGCTTTCCCGCATCTGAACCCCGCTCTGGTTGGACACGACACGGGTTTTCCGGCAATGCTGATCTTCCTCCCGGTAGGCTGGATGGGCTTGATGGTTGGCGGACTGATCGCGGCCAACTCGTCCACGATTTTGACGCACCTGAACTGGGGAGCGTCGTACGTCGTCCATGATTTCTACCGGCGGTTCATCAAAACCGACGCAAGCGAGAAACACTACGTGACGGCGGGCCGGCTCGTGACGATCGGTCTCTTTATCCTGTCGTCTTCCCTGGTTTTCGTGCTCGAGACGGCGCAAAGCGCTTTCAACCTGATCCTCCAGGTCGGCGCCGGCACCGGGCTCCTGTACTTGATGCGCTGGTTCTGGTGGCGGATCAACGCCTGGTGCGAAGTCGTGGCGATGGTCAGCTCATTTGCGATTTCGGTATTCTGGGTGGTAGCTACCCGCAACGGGCTCGAAATCAGCACGCACGCGCAACTGCTCTTGACCGTCATTTTCACCACCATCTGCTGGGTTTCGACGGCTTTTCTCACGCCTTCGACAGACCGCGCCACGCTGGTCAACTTCTACAAGAAGGTTCGGCCATTTGGCCCGGGATGGGCGAAAGTCCGTGAAGAGGCAGGATTCAGTGCCCAAGAGGCGACGAAGGGCCAGAACATCACGCTCTCGCTGATCGGTTGGGTGGCTGGGTGCTCGATGGTCTGGTCGGCCTTGTTCACAGTAGGGAATTTCCTGTATGGCCGCATGGGGTATGCCATCATTTTGGGGATTGTCTTCGTCGTCAGCGGTGCGATCGTCATTTGGGTGATCAACCGCCTCTGGGCTCGCCAAGACGCCCAAGATGCCCAAGATCGAGCAGACGCAGCCGCAGGGAGGTAGGAGAGTTCAAAGCTGGCGTCTTTTGTTGGAGCGGATTCGGTAGAGTCGCTCACTGAATCCGCCTTCCTTCTCGAAGGACGCCGCTTGGGTCGCAATCTGGCGGTCGAGCAGGCTGCAGGTGACGATCGTCAATGCTCGAATGGCGTTGGCTGCGATTTCAGGGTAGCTGGACGACATGGACGACATGGACCCAGTGGACCTTTGGTGGACGGCGTTTACCCATATCGCGACTGCTTCTGCAGTCTGAAACCGCCGGCCTATCAGTTCAGTGCGGAGAGGGTCGTTGCGTTCCCATCGGCGCAATCCCCGCTGGCGCATGAAATCTTGGTAATCGAGCTTCAACTCTTCCAAGCTCGCACGTGCCACGTTCGTCAGCTTCATCTCTGTTTTCTTCGAAGTTCCTGAAGCTTGGCTTCCTTCTGCAATGTTCTGCACCCCTGACCGTGCGGCTTGAACCATCTAGTCGTGCGTGCGGCTTCGCCGGTCGACATAGCGGTCACAAAACCGGACGGTCAGGTCGTAGACCAATTGCGCGTTTTGGTAGCTCTTGAGATTACGATAGCCCCCGTGCTTCGGAATCAACTTGTCCACTTGGTCCATGTCGTCCACCTCGTCCATTATCAAGAGCGCTCGAGATGGAGAATCTACGAAGGAAAATTCGAGACAGAGGCACACCAAAGTGTGCCTCTGTCGCTTTGTAAGGCAGGGAATGGCTAGAACGCCACCCTCAAACCGAACCGGAAGATCCGCTGGTCGATGCCTTCGCGGCCCGTGTTGCGGGTGCTGGTGATCTCCGAATACCCGTTCAGCGCTTTGATTGTTCCGTCCGGGTTGAGGGTCATCGCCGAGACGTCTCCCCCTGGATTCGCCAAGTGCGGAGTATTCGTGAAGTTGAAGCCCTCGGCACGGAATTGCAGATTGACGCTTTCAGTCAACTTGAAGCTCCGAAACAGGCCGACGTCGAGGTTGAACTGGCGGGGCCCCAACAAGGTGTTGAAGCCGGAATTGCCGAAGCGCGGCTCAGTCACCGGTGCGAATGCGAACGGATCAAACCAGGATTGACCCCGGCCGACCCCTTCAATCTTGGTCACATCAGGCTTAACCCGATCGGCCACTTGGGTACTGCCCGGCAAATTCAGAGAATTGCCGGAAGCCGTGACGGTGAACGGCGTGCCCGATTGAGCGTAGAGGACCGTGTTTAACTGCCAGCCGCCAAGAATCTTCGCGCCCCACCCGTCGGTCATCAATTGCTTGCCTGGCCCAAACGGCAACTCGTAGATCGTTGCCAGGTTGAAGCGGTGGGGTATGTGAATGTTGGCAAGGGCCCGATTGAGGTGGTAGTACTGTAAGGCTTTCACCTGAGGCTCGTTGTCGCTGCCGCTCAAGCCCGCCACTCCCATGGTCTTTGACCAGGTGTAGTTGGCATTGACGGCAAGGCCGGCCATGAAACGGCGTTCCAGTCGCAGTTGCAGTGCATTGTAAGAGGCATGCCCGATAGGAGTGAACATCGCGGTCCGAGCCGTTCGGCCAAACGTCGCGAAGTAGGGGCGTCCCGCCTGGCCCGCGCCGATCACTTGTCCGGCATTGAGATCCTGGTAGCCCAGCTGCCGAATGGATCGGGTCGCAATGTAGCCGACTTCCCCGACCAGGTCTCCGGGGAGCCGTCTTTGAACCGTCAGGTTCCACGACTGAATGTAACCGCGGTCGAGCTTCTCTCCAACACTGTTAACGGCTATCCGGGAAGGCACGTCGATTATTCCGTTGCCGATGTCAGGTGCCACTAATTCCGGGATGCCGGTCGAGAGACTGCCGGCGGGAGTGAAGGCATTAGCGCCTTCCACGTTCAAAGGCAGGAGCATCGGGTAATTGGTCCGGTGAGGTCGGGCCAGGCTGAAAGGATCATTGGTAATGCCGTACCCTGCCCGGATGACGAAATCCTCTTTGACTCGGTACGCCAGACCAACTCGAGGAGCGAAAAGACTTTTGCTCGGCTCGACATTGCAGTCTGTCCGGATGGTCCCGGTGCCGCAGACCAACATTTTGTTTGTCAGGAAATCGTAGCGCTCCACCCCTCGGTCCGCCCGGGTGGGCATCGGGAAATACTCCCAACGGGTGCCGATGCTTAACGTCAGGTCGGGCAGGACTTGCCACTGGTCGCGAAGGTAGAGGCTGTAGAAATTCATGCGCGTCGAGTATTCTTCGGGAACCTGGAGGATTTTGCCGAGCTGCTGCGGCAAACCGAGCAGGAAGGCCCCCACTACGTTGTAGTCATTCGAGCTCGCGCCGCCGTTAAGAGACGTGACGCCACCCCGGAACCGGAAACCTCCCTGGGCCGGGAAATCAGCCCCGGGGAATTCCGGTTGAGTCTGGTTCATATGCTGCTTGGCCAGTTCTCCACCGAAGCGCAGGTTGTGCTTGCCCCGGGTCCAGTTGGCATTACCCGCCCACTGGAACTGTGGGTCACGGCGGTAATACGGCATGAAGTTGTTGGGAATGCCAACATCCGCGAAGCCGTCGATGATGAAGCGCGGCCAGCCTCCTTCGAATCTTCGGGTTCCATTGGTGCCGGGAATTCCGAGCACGTCAAGCCCGACGTTCTCATCCAGCCGGGCCTGTTCGGAAGCGGTGTCCTTGCGCGTATAACCGAAGTTGCCGTCCACGACAAGCGTGGGGCTGAAGACGTACGTTGCGGCGATCGTGGTGCCGTACGTGCCTCCGTCGGCCGACTGGGAGTTTCCGCCGGCGATGGCCGGGCCGATTAGGGTTTCTCCGAACAGCGTTGGGGCCAGCATCTCAAACCGCAGGATGCTGAACCGGCCGTACATATTCAGTTTGTCGGTGACGTGCCAGTCAACCTTGCTGTCCATCACGGTCCGGTCAAACTGATAGACGCCTCCAACGTAGAAGTTGTTGGTCAGAGTGTCTTCGAACGTGGGCGCGGGCATCAGGTTGAAGATCTGTCTGGCAATCGGGTCAATCCGCTCCTGGGGAATGATGTTGTTAGGGAATGGAGTTCGGCCGGTCCCATCGGGGTTTCCCGTCAACGGGTCGTAGATCGGGCGGTCCGAACCGGACAAATCCCCATTGCGCATGGCCGTCGTTGGGATGTCTGCCAAGGTCGAGGCGAAACTCCGTTCGGGGGTCGATTCATAGCTGGCGAAGAAGAAGACCTTATCCTTGATGATCGGGCCACCAAGAGTTCCGCCATACTGGTTCACTATGTACTTGGGATTCCTTTCTCCCGGCGGCAGGAAGAAGGGTTTGGCCATCAGGCCATTGTTCGAGTTGTACCAGAAGCCCGACCCGTGGAAGTCGTTCGTTCCGCTTTTAACCTGGACGTTGATCGCTGCACCGCCGGCCAGGCCTTGTTCAGCATCAAAGCTGTTAGTCACAACATTGACGGTTTCAATCGCCTCCAAAGACGGGATGTACACCGTGATGTGCGGCAGCCAGATGTCAAATTGGCTGGCGCCGTCGATCCGGATGTCGTTCGAGCTCGCACTGGTTCCGTTCACATTGAACTGAAGGGCACGCGAGGGATTGGTGGGAACCGAGTGAGCATTGGTGGGAGTGCTGAACCCCGGCAGAGTCCCGAAAAGCGTCTGATAGTTCCGACCCACCGGGACCGGAAGGTCTTCGATCTCCTTTGAGGGGAGCTCTGCCCGCACCTCGGCACGGTCAGTCTGTAGAAGGGTCGACCCGGATGTGACCGTGAGGCTCTCGGCAACACCGCCAACCTGCAGGTGCACGTCCGCCCGGGTGACGGAGTTCAACGCCACGGTAATCTTCTCTTCAAATTGACTAAAACCGGGCATAACGACTTTGAGAGTCCAGATGCCCGTTTGCACGGTCGAGAAATCGTAGCGGCCGGCTTCATTGGTCACCGCTGTCCGGACCCGCCCCGTGTCAGCGTGAGTAATCGTGACTTCCGCTCCGGGAATTCCGGAATGTGTTTGGTCTTGAACGTTGCCGGTAATGGAACCATAAAGGACCTGTGCTTTAACAGTACCTGACGACGCGGCCAGGATGACCGCGGTCATGAGCACCAAGGCGACACACCCGTACCTGGTGAAGTTGACTCGGCGTTGTTTCACCATGCGCCACTCCTTTCACGAAGGACAGATTGTTAAGGGGGTGGTGGAGTCAAACCGAAGCCAAGTGCGTATTGGTCGAAGAAGACACAAAGACCGCCCGCATTTTGACCGTAAACCCCACCTCAGGCCTGGGTTGCCAGCGACGAGATACTAGAACCATTACATCGCTTCTGAACACGGGTGTCAATACGTAATGTTTATTAATTTACGTAACAAGGGGAGAGGGGAATCGAGAGCCGTGAGGAGGATGAAGGATGAAGGATGAAGGATGAAGGATGAAGGATGAAGGATGAAGGATGAAGAAAGCGGTGCTGATCCCGCTCGTCCTTTCTTCATCCTTCATCCTTCATCCTTCATCCTTTTATCTGGCCTGGCTGGCCTTTCTCCTTCCGACCACGAACATCACTATGCCAAACAACAGCATAAAGGCGCCCCACCAGAGGTTCACATTGATCCCAATGGCCTGGTACATGGCGGGATTGCTCACCAGTCCGTAGACGACGAGGATCGCTCCGATAATTGTGAACAGCAACCCGATCGGGATTCGGATGTCGAGACTCATATCTGCTCCTGCTCTTTACCAGAAGATGATGTTCAAAATCGTTACCAGGACGAGGACGATAAGCCCAAAGCCGGCCGGACGCCGGTACCACGCCACGGGGTCCTCGGCCGGCTTCGGTGTCAGCGAGTAGACCAGCCCCGTCAGAGCCTCGTCGCTCTTGTCTCTCCGGGTGGCGAGCGATATCACGATTGTCATCACAAAGCAGGTGGTCCAGGCGAAGATCGCGGTCCAGAAGTTCTGTGCCATCTCGCTGGGATAGCGATGGAGGACATCCGCGGTCATCCAGCCGCCTTTGATTCCCGCAACCGCGCCCACCGGAAGAGTCAATCCGTGATGAAAGGCGGCCGCCACGGTTCCGAGCAGCAGACCCGTAAAGGCGCCGTGGCCGGTTGCCCGTCGCCAGAACATCCCCAGAAGGAAGGTCGCGAAGAGCGGGGCGTTGACGAAGGCGAACACCAGCTGGAGGAAATCCATGATGTTATTGAATCGTGTCGCCAGATACGCCGTACCGATGCTCAGCAAGATACCCACGACCGTCGCGGCTCTGCCCATCCAGAGATAGTGAGAGTCTGACGCGTCCCTCTTTATGTAGCTCTGGTAGATGTCATAGGTCCACACGGTATTGAACGCGGTGACATTCCCCGCCATTCCGGACATGAATGACGCCATCAGCGCGGTCAGCCCGAGGCCGAGAAGGCCGGAAGGAAAGTAGCTCGCGAGCATCACCGGGATAGCCATGTCAAAATCGAGGCTGCCGTCAGGTTTTGCGGGAAGCTTCAGCCGCCCATCGGAGAAGGTCAAGGCCACGGCGATCATTCCGGGCAGAATCACCAGGAACGGAAAGAACATTTTCGGTATGGCGGCAATCAGCGGGGTACGCCGGGCGGCCGACATCGAATTCGCCGCCATGGCGCGCTGAACCACGAGAAAATCCGTGCACCAGTATCCGAACGAGAGCACGAATCCGAGGCCCATCACCATGCCGAACCATTCGACGCCCATCGGGTTAGCGGAGGTGCTGCCCAGATGTGCCCAGGAATGGCTCCAGGCGCCGGGTGCAAATCCCTGTTGGGTGGCCACCTGGCTCAGGCGCTGGGTCAACCCGTCCCATCCGCCGACATCTCGCAAGCCGAGGAACACGAGCGGAATAAAACCGAGCACGATCAGGAAGAACTGGAGCACCTCGTTGTAGATGGCCGAGGTCAGGCCGCCGAGCACGATGTACAAAAGAACGATGGTCGCCGAGACCCAGATGCTGAAGCTGAAGTCCCATCCGAGCAGCAGCCCAAACAACTTGGCGAGTGCATACATCGAAATCCCGGACGAGAAGACCGTCATGGTGGCGAATGAGACGGCGTTCAGCGTGCGCGTTTTCTCGTCAAATCGAAGCTTCAGGTACTCGGGCACCGAGCGGGCCCGCGATCCGTAGTAGAACGGCATCATGAAGACCCCGACGAAGACCATTGCCGGGATCGCGCCGACCCAGTAGAAATGGCTGGTCGCAATGCCATACTTGGCCCCGGAGGCCGCCATTCCGATGACTTCCTGGGCACCCAGGTTGGCGGAAAGGAAGGCCAACCCGGCTACCCATGCGGGAATGGAGCGGCCGGACAGGAAAAAGTCCGTGCTGGTCTTCATGTAGCGTTTTAAAGCTACGCCAATGCCGAGGACGAATGCGAAGTAGACGATCAGGATAATGTAGTCGACGATCCCGAGTTCGATTCTAATCACGGATCTCTCCCTCCTGTGCGAGTTTCCCGCAATCAGGCGCGTTCGAAGGTTGAGAATACCAGAACAGCGGTGACTTTGCACCGGGGGTGGGCAGTCCTTTTTATTGTGACCGGACTCTCCAGAGTCCGGCGCCGGGCTCGTTGGGAGCCCCGCCATGCGTGCGTTGGCGCCCCCTCCCGCCCGCTTTCTCCGCTCGTTCGCCCGTCCGCTCTCTACG
>Ga0105091_10000907_pt1 | contig 12833 bp, 10 predicted proteins | sample PPLLak1March2015_FD_87022 | JGI IMG/M metagenome (GOLD analysis project Ga0105091, IMG submission 87022) | Freshwater sediment microbial communities from Prairie Pothole Lake near Jamestown, North Dakota, USA - PPLs Lake P7 Core (1) Depth... | ecosystem: Environmental > Aquatic > Freshwater >... | reverse complement strand
GGAAAATGGGAGGGGAAAGAGGCAGAAAGAATAGGGCTGATTAAGAACCTTCTTTCCCTTAAAGACGGACCAGATGCAATTGACATCGAGCTCTCTGCAGATAAAGATGAGAGAGACAGTGCCGTAAAGACCGCGAAAATCCATGGAAAAACTGTAGTAATTTCTTCCCATAATTTTTCAAAAACTCCTTCCTCCCAGGAAATGAAAGCAACCCTTGAAGAGGCATTTCTGTCAGGAGCTGATATTGCCAAGCTAGCTGTCATGCCACACTCAATGAGGAACATACTGGATCTGCTGGAAGTTACATTGGACGCCAGGGAAATGGGTAAGGCTGTTTGTACTATCGCGATGGGCAAGCTCGGAAAACATACAAGGGTGATTAATCCGTTTTATGGTTCGGTGCTGACCTATGCTTCTGTTGAGAGTATAATGTCTGCAGCGCCGGGACAACTTCCAGTAGACAAATTAAAGAAGGTATTGGAGTTGCTTGAATGAAGCGAGTTTTTGGAGTATTTGGGGACCCTGTAGGCCATTCACTTTCCCCAGCAATGCATAATGCAGCTTTTTCAGCCCTTGGATTGGATTACGTATATCACGCATTCAGAGTCAAGCCCGAAAAACTGGAAAAAGCGATTCTTGGGGCTGAAGCTATGGGATTTGGAGGGCTCAACCTGACCGTGCCTTTAAAAGAAGCAGCTTTGAAACTGGATTGCATCAAGCCTGACCCACTGGCAGAAAGAATAGGAGCCATAAATACTGTTGTTTTTGAGAAAACCGGAGAAATTACTGGATACAATACTGACGGATTAGGGGCAAAAAAGGCGCTTCTTGAGGCTGCAGTGGAAATAAAGGGGTCTAAAATAGTAGTTGCAGGGGCAGGCGGAGCAGCAAGGGCGATTACCTTTCAACTTGCAGCCGACGGCGCTGAGATCACTATAGTAAACCGGACAGAAGAAAGGGCAATCGAACTCGCAAGGGATGTCTCGGCTGCAATTCTTCCAGGAAAATTAAAAGGTGCAGGGCTCTCCGGATTAAAAGATCTTCTGAGGGAGGCAGATGTTTTAATTAACACCACAACTCTGGGGATGCACCCAAATATAGACACCGCTATTGCAACAGCAAAAGAACTTCATTCTGACCTTACTGTTTTTGATATTGTCTATAATCCCCTGGAAACCAAACTCTTAAGAGAAGCTAAAGCTGCAGGCGCAAAAACGGTAAGTGGAGTCATAATGCTTGTCTACCAGGGAGCAGAAGCTTTCGAATTATGGACAGGAATTGAACCTCCAGTCGAACTAATGAAAAAAACCGTATTGGAAGCTCTGCAGGCTTGAATACGGACCTGGAGACTAAAGGGATGAGAGTTGAAGAAAACGAATATCATATCCATCAAAAGGAAACACAAAAAAAATCCGACAAACATCCCCGAGAGAAAGGAAGTTCCGAGAGAATCAAGGTGCTAATAATTGGCGGAACCGGAGAGATGGGGCAGTGGTTTACGCGTTTTTTCAAAGAGAGAGGGTATGAAGTTACAGTTTGGGGAAGAGGAGGCAAAATAGAAATTGCCAGGAAGATGGAAGTGCCTTTTGTCTCTGATCTTGAGATAACTGTTCCGGAAAGTGATATAGTAATAGTTTCTGTGCCCATTAACGTAACTGAAGGGACTATTGCAGAAATTGCTCCAAAAATGAAGGCTGGAAGCCTCCTCATGGACTTTACTTCCATCAAGGTAAAGCCTGTGGAAGCTATGAGAAAATTTGCCCCGTCCGATGTCGAGATTCTGGGCACTCATCCAATGTTCGGCCCAACTATCCCCACCATCAGAGGACAGACTGTAATCCTGGTTCCTGTAAAAGGGCGCTCGGAACAATGGCTCCCGGTGATAAGAGAGCTATTTGAAGAAAGCGGAGCGCATGTTGAAGTAACTACTGCAGCCGAACATGACCTGCTTGTCTCGGTTGTTCAGGGGCTTACTCATTTTGCTTACATCAGCATAGGTACGACAATTAACAGGTTAGATTTTGATTTAGAAAAATCCAGGAAATTCGTAAGCCCTGTTTACGGCATAATGCTGGATTTCGTAGGCAGAATACTAGGCCAGAATCCCTACCTGTATGCTCTTATCCAGATGGAAAATCCTGGCGTTCTTGAAGTTCATGAGACCTTCATCAGAGAATGTCAAGAACTCTCGGGCCTGGTACGGGCCCATGATGAAGAGGGCTTTGTAAGAAAAATGAAGGCTGCTGCTCGAAAATACGGAGATACTGCCCACGCCATGCGCAAATCTGACAAACTGATCAACTCCAGAATAGCCGAATACGAGACCATCCTGAATTCCATCGGGAAAGTTTGTGGTTTTCTCCATATTTATTCTGGAAAAGTCCATGTAGGTACTCTGGAGAAAGTTGGTCCTGATGAGATAGTGCTAGCGAAAATGGCCTCAAAAGGCACTGCCCCCCACATAAAAAATAAATTTGTGAAACTCAAGCTTGAAAACCTTCGACTCCTTTCAGAATCCGAACTTCGAGAGTGGAGAAAAAATAATCTTAAACATTCGACCAGGGATGTTTCGATCCTTGTACCTCAAGGCGCTGATCCTGAAATTATCCTTGACGCTATAAATATAAATAAACACCTTGCAGCCTGCGAAATAAGTGATATTTATACAGGATCTAACTCGGTAGAAACCGGAGAAGAAAGTAGAGGAAGAGAAAGGCTCGCTGTGACTTATAGGATAACTATTTTTGGGGATTGTGATGCAAACTCCGTCGAAACCGAGGTTACCACCCTTCTTTACGGTCTCGGATGCCGGACAAGGGATAAAAACCTCAGGCTGAAAGAATGAAAAGAACGCGGACTTGGGGATCTGCATTAATAAAGAGAGAAAGTGATATAAACAATAAAAAAATATAAAGTATGATGTCCGACGTTCGATGGAAAGTTTCTCTCTTATTCGCCATTATCACTCTTTCCATATTTTTTTCAATTTATTTGAGTGGTGATTGGGTTATTGAAGGCAGTGGAAATCAAACATACACCCAAATAAGGGCTAACGCTTCAAACGCCAGCGGTTCAAACAGAGCCCTGATCCCGGATCTTATAAATGTACTTGAAACCGGGAACAATGAAACCAATGAAACAAAATTTGATGCCGCATCCAAACTAGGAAATCTTAGGAAGCCTGCAGCCAATGCTCTTATTGAAAGGATTGAGACAAACAACTCGAGTTCGGAAAGAGCAAATAGCTATATGCTTCTCGCTCTTCTTGGGACCGGGGATGAGAGAGCAGAAACGATTCTTTCCGAAGATTTTGAGAAGAAAGCGACTTTAAATAATGCTACAGTTGGGAGCAAGTCTGAAGGACAGGCGGGGAGAGAAATATCAGAAGATACTCTGCAAGCTTTACAAGCAAAAGATAAAGATATGAAAAAGCGTCTTGCAGATTCCATTGATCGTGATTACAAAAACGAAACAGATGCTCTTGAAATCGCCCTCAAATCAGAAGAACAGAACTCCAGTATTTACATCCCTATTGCATTTTCAGAATTCGGACCTCAGGAGCCAGGAGATGAAACCGAAAAACTCCTTAAAGCTCTTAAAAGTGAAAATGGACCCGTAAGGGTTGCAGCTATGATGGCCCTTGGGCAAAGCAAAGAAAAGGGTGCAGTAGAGCCCTTGACTAATATTGTACTTAGGGATTATCCTCTTGCAAAGAGTAGTGCAATCATCGTACTCGGAGAGATTGGAGACGAAGGGGCATTAGAAACCGTACTGAAACAAATGCAAAGTGAAAGCGAGTACACCAGGAGCGGCGCTGCGATTGCCCTTGGGAAAATAGGAAATGAGAAAGCCTTGCCCTATCTTATAGCGAAACTGAGAGACCCGAGTGCCGGGGTAAGAAGTAATGCAGCTCTCGCACTCGGAAGAATAGGAAACGAGACCGCAGTGGAGCCCCTGATTGGAATCCTGGAAAGCGGAAAGATTTCTCAGGGGAAAGCACAAGATAATACAAATACAAATACAGATGTCCGAAAAAGCGTTGTCCTTGCTCTTGGAGAGATAGGAGGTACCAGAGCTACGGAAGCTTTAATCGTTGTAGTTACCGATAAAGAGGAGAGAAATGATGTCAGGACAGTTGCAGCTGCAGCCCTGGGAGAAACAGGAGATCTCAGAGCTGTAGAAACTCTTAAGATGGTACTTAACGACAATAGCGTGGATAATAGAATCAAAAAGAAAGCTCTTATTGCTCTTGGGAAAACCAAAAATCAGGAAGTTGCAGGAATTCTTTTAGGAAAATTGGGAGATAGAGAATTTGGAGCTAGTGCCAGAGAGGCTCTTATATATATGGGAGAGATGGCGGTTGATCCTCTAATAGGAAACCTGAAGACCGCAGATAAAAAAGTTAAGGATGAAACCGCTTTTATTCTGATTGAAATCGGAGATCCGAGAGCAGTCAAGCCTCTTATGCTGGCTTATCAGTAATTTTAAAGATTGAAGAAAAAAGCGGCTGAAAAAGCCGCATTCTCTTTTATCTCAGGTTATTTACTCCTGATTAGGTTATTTATTCCTGATTATCTGTACTTTTAGGAAATTAATGTATTTTTGGGAATTAGGTTTCTAAAGGAATCTTAAACCAGACGAATAAGATCTTCCAATGCAGCCTTTGGATCCTTCGCTTTTACAATTCCTGATGCCAGGAGCACACCCTGCGATCCGAGGTCAAGAGCTGCTCTAAGGTCTTCACCTTTTGAAATTCCGGCTCCGCAAAGCACTTTTACTGCAGGATTGATTTTTGCAACTGCTTCAACCGAGCCGCTAACGACTTCAGGATCAGCTTTTGAGACCGGAATTCCGCTACCTATAAGCTCCGGGGGTTCGATTGCAACATACTCCGGACCAAGAGCTGCAGCTGCTGCCGTAGTTGGGATATTGTTAGTGCAGATAACTGTCCTGAGTCCGAATTCTTTTGCCGCCTCCAGGGAAGCTTCGATTTCCGCAAGGGTGAGACGCCTTTCAGAGTGGTTGATGAGAGTCCCGACAGCTCCTGCTTCTTTTATGCATTTTCCGAAAATATGTCCTGTAAAGCTGCCTGCTCCAATTCCGTCCAGATGCTGGGAAAAAACCGGAAGTTCAACTTCCGAGGCTACTCTGTAAATGTCCGAAATTTGAGGAGCTACTGCAATCTCGATACCCGAGTTTTCAGATACTTCTCTGCAGGCCTTTGCAATTTCCACTGCTCCCTGGCCTGTGCCCTGAATATAAGTCTTGAAGTTCAGTAAAATGAATGGTAAACCCAAGAAATACCCTCCTGAAAAGTGAAAAGTAAGTGTTAAAAGAAAGCGCGATTTCAACGCTTTCTCTTGTAGCTTTATGTGATGGTTTCGTTATACTTTACTTTTCATCAGCCTTTTTAGCAGCTTTTTTGGACTTTGGATCTACTTAGAAGTCTGTCATAATTCTGAACTGATCAATTTCAGGTTTGTTAAGGCTGTTGATGAACTGCTCGGAAACTTCTCTGACGTCTTTTGCGTTTGTAATCGCACGTCCGACTACAAGGATGTCAGCGCCCTGGCTCAGAGCCAAAGACATTTTATCAAGACGGACTCCACCTGCAACAGCAATCAAAGCCTTTGGAGCAGCCTTCTTGATCTCGGCAATATTGCCCCAGGCATGCTCTGTATCCTCTATGTCAATTCCCCGATGGAGTTCAATGACATCGGGCATAAGCTTAAGCTGCTTTAAGACGGAAATCGGATCGTGCTGATTGAGGGTGTCCATAACAGCATAGATACCTGTCTTATGGGCTTCCTCAATGAGTTTATCAATAGTGTTAATTGGGGCAAGAGCAGAGACCACAATGGCATCGCCAGCTGCGTCCGCAACCATCCTCGCTTCAAGGTTTCCGGTATCCAGAGTCTTTAAGTCAGCGACAATAAAGGCATCGGGTCTGACCTGCCTGATCTTCGAAATTACGTCTACACCATAGCGTTTGATAAGAGGTGTGCCTGCTTCGATGATCACGTGGTCACTGTTAGGAATCTGGGAGATAGAAGACAGTGCAGCTTCTATGTTGGGATTGTCGAAGGCAATCTGCAAGTACGGGGGATTCCAGAGCCTTGTGACTTTGAATCCCATAATAGCATGAGTGGATTTGTTACTCTCCTCAAGGACTTTGTCAATACTGGGGAAGCCTTCCAGGGCGCGCTTGATTGCGAGTTTTGTGGCTCCGTAATTGTACCTGTAAATCTTGTTGTAGTCCTTGGCTTCCGGATGGATGAAAACGCTTGCTACAATGACAATGTCCTCGACCTGGTCTTTTGAGATGACGCCTTCTTCGACAGAATCTGCTACTGCCTTTGCAACCGCTGACTGGGCAGGTCCAAAAATCTTTGCCGCCTGTTCCATATTTTTTACAGTAACCTTTGGGATTATGAGGGTTGAAGGTTTGGGCGGAAGGTTTGGCCTGATGACTGACAGGAGGGGAGTGTGTCCGGCTGAAAGCTGAGTCAGGCCGTTTGCAAAAGCCTGTCCTACAGGACCACACTTATCTCCTATCATTAAATCTACGTGGGCAAGTTCTGAACCCTGCCCCATTAATGCTTCTCCGATTTGAAACATGCTCGACCTCGTAAATCTGTTAATGTAATTTGTAGAATATGTAATATGTATATGATTTATAGAATATGTGATATGTATCTGGTTTGTAGGGTATGTGATATGTATCTGGTTTGTAGGGTATGTGATAGTATCTGGTTTGTAGGGTATGTGATTTGTAAAATATGTGATGCATGTATGTAAATTACTGATGAATTGTTTACCTGAATGAATTTCATCGAATTAAAAGATGAGCATAACCCTTTTGCCTGCTAAATGCCAGCCTTATATAAATAATCTCTTATCATCCGGAAAGTCTTCAAATTCCTATATGAAATTTTCTCGATCCCGTTATAGAGCCTTAAGACTCTGATTCCGGGATTTCCGGGACTGCCCAAAATTACTTTCAAATAGGAATTTTAGGACAGATATCATTCAGGATACAGGCTCCACACCTGGGAGAGATGGGCCGACAGATATTTTGTCCTAATTTTACAAGCAAGTGATTTATATGTCTCCAATATTTCTGTGGAAAGATCTTTTTTAATTCAGTTTCGGTTTCCTCAGGAACTTTTGTCTCTACCAGACCAAGCCTATTGGAAATCCTGTGAACGTGAGTATCCACTGCAAGGGCGTCTTTAAGGAAGGCATCGGCAAGCACACAGTTAGCTGTCTTCCGACCGACTCCCGGAAGTCCAAGGAGAGATTCCATATCTTCAGGAACCTTACCGTTGTATTTTTCCAGAAGGATTCTGGAAATTTCCCTTATCCTTCCCGCTTTGACCCTGTAAAAACCCACATTCCTTATAAGAGCCTCAATTTCGCCAATATCAGCTTTCGCCATTTCCTCCGGAGTTGAGAATATCTCAAAGAGCTTCCTTGCTGCAGGATAAGTTACATCATCTCGGGTCCTGTGGGACATCAATGTTGAGATTAGTACGAAAAAAGGATCTCTAAAACCATCGGTATAACCTTCGGGGTAAAGTTCGAAAAGTTTCCTCATGAGCACTTCGATGTCCATACCCGAGAATTAGTACTTTTTAATATATAAGTCGAATATAAGTCGAAGCCTGAATTCGAGCACAGAGGAGAGTCGCTTCCGAATTGCGCTTCTAAAGCATATAGTCCTTTCCGCCAGCCGAGTTGCGCTTCGGCATCACATAAAATCAGAGATTTTCTGAGATTTACAATGTAATCCCAACAGCACGGTGTCCTTTTAGCTGCGCTTCGCTCAAGAGGACTAAAAAAAGAGGTAAGAGAAAGTAGGTAAGAGAAAGTAAGAGAAAAGAGAAAGTGAGATTAGAAGTTTGGAAAAAGAATTGGAAAATTTAGAAGGAAGCCAAGGTCCAGATTCGAACTGGAATGGAATCGCTCTGCAGGCGATTGCGTAGCCGTTCCGCCACCTTGGCATTTTATAGATTTATTAAAAGTACTTTGTAATATATATTAGATCAATGGATTGTTTAAAAGGAAAGCCAAGATCCGGATTCGAACCGGAATGGAATCGCTCTGCAGGCGATTGCGTAGCCGCTCCGCCATCTTGGCACTCTTGATACTTTTTGACTTCGGATTGCTTGTTCCTCGTGTAGATCAATTAAAGTGATTTCTGATATATAAATATTTAGTTTAAGGCAATACTTTAGTAATAATTTAACAATTATATGTCCTAAAAATATAAGAAGTTATCCCCAGGAGAGATAACCGAGTTAGGAAACAAAGCTAGATAAGACAGCTAAACTTGCAATAACCATCGCCAGTAGGAAGACCAGTATAGTGGGCAGGAGTACAGCTAATGCGGATTTCCCCATGCTTACATTATGTACAAATGTGCCACCCACAATATAGAGATATATTCCATAAATCCCGACGATCAAGCCTATGATAGGGATCCAGGAGATTACCAGCACTGCAGTTGCATAGGACATGAATCTTACAGTGCCCTCATAACTTCCAGTTCCTCCAAGCATTTTATAAATAATATAGAGTATTGCGCCTCCTATAAAGAGAGAAATGATACCTACAATGGGCATCATAATCACTGACATAAGCATCATGGAAAAGCTGAATCCGCTTGAACCATACATACCGCCCATAGACATCCCGCGGTTGAAAAGTGCGGTTAAAAGCCCGTATATGACATAGCTGATTGCTGCAAAGGTGAGCGGATCAGCGTATCCTCCGGTCGTTGGCATTCTCCTGTAAAAGTCAGATGGTCTCTGTATGACCTCTTTCCAGGTCTCAATGTAATCCATAGTCATCCCATTTAAAAATATACATAAGTTTTATTTAAAGAGATTGTTAAAAAAGAAAGTCTGCTTCCAGATCAAACAGGGGAATTCAAAACTCCAGTAAATAGGAAGTAAAGAAATTTGAAATACTGAAATTATTGGGTTCAAAACAGTAAGTTTATAAAGTAGAGACTCGGATTGGCCGGATTACCCTGATAATCAAGTTTCTCTATGAACATAAAGGAAGAAAAGAAACGGAATAGTATTCTGATTAAGATTTGATAAATTTCAGCAAAGTTTTAGCAAAATACCAATATGAGCCTGCTCAGACCAGCAAAAGTATGCCGGAGATACCTTAGAGGCATATTACCCAATAACCGTGCCAGCCTGCACAAAGATTCCAGATGTCTAAAAACAAAAACGAAAAGTAGAGACTCTAAACGAAGATGATAAATATTTATTTATATGTAAACACATATCTAAAAGAGCTCGGTGAACAGAATGTGGGTAGAAAAAATAGCGGCAGTTGTATTAATAATAATACTAACGATTATCACATATACGTTATATTATCCACAAATTACTCCGATAGACCTTGCAACTTTTTTTATGAGCCTTGTAATTAGCATTATAATAACCGACCTCACGTATCCTTATATCAAAAAATTCTGGGAATAAAGGCATCAAATGCAGATCAGATGTATAAAATCTACCAGGTTATAAAAATCATATAGGCTCCGATGGTTTTTAATTGTATAAAAGAGATTGTAAAGTTTAGCATTCTAATTTTAGATCGGATTCCCTCTGACGAAACTTTTATATAAGAATAAGTTTCTAAAATAATTATTACAGTATAACAATACAATCACAACTCAGAGGTTAAGAATTTGGCGACTGACAGACATAAGCAGAATAAATTTACAGATAAAACCGTGGATACTATTAATCAACTTACAGAGGCTATTATCAAAGTCAAGTGTAGCATATGCGAGAGCCACTTCGACTATTCTATTACTGCTAAATACTCCGAAATACTTTCCATCACAAGTGTAAAAGAACTCGCGGGGGTTTGCCCAAACTGTAAATGCGACTTAAACAGTTGAATTGAGAAACAATGAACTGAGAAAACAGTGAACTGAGCCTTTTAGATTAGCTAAATCATATTATTCTAAGAAAAACAGCTTTAAAATTGAGCCGATATGTTTGAGCTGGAAATTCGGCATTAACCACCAATTAATCGATAGGGTCCATAAAAATGAGTTAAATCGGCCTCAGCAAAAATCTCAGTAAGCTTATACATGGCAACAGAACGCGCGATACAAAGCCTCACCAGAGGCGGTGGATAGAACAATAGAAAAAGCATAAAGGCATGGAAGCACAAAAAGCATAAAGAAAGCATTCAAGAAATAAAAAAGAGTAAATAAAAAATGGAAGAATCATAAATTAGAAGATTTCTTATTCTCCTTTGCCGCATTGCAAGTTATCAATTGCTTCTTCACACTGGCACATGCTTAATGCTTCAAATATACCTTCACCTACATTTATTCCTCTTAGAGCACACTTCTCCATTAAACGGAAGTAAAGGTCTTCATCTTTACTTTTAATAAGCTCGCACATCTCAGAAACAAATTCTTGTATTGGAAATTCCTTCTCCTTGTTTACCCAATTATCAATTGACTCGAGTAAATATTGGTTCATAGATTTATTCTTTCCAAGACCCTCCAAACTCGTAAAAATACATTCATCCCTGAGTAGAACCCACTTACCAAGCTTATACCTGAACATATCTTCACTATCGACAATAGCCTCTTTTTCGTCTTTCATAAATCTTTCTCCACGATAACTAATTCTTGCACAATAGTTAAAGACTTCATAATATTTAACAATTTTAGACTATTTTTATAATAGATTAAGGATAATCAAACTTCAGCATAGATTCCACCGCAGCTGGTTTCAATCGATCAAAAATCCAGGAAATATAAACAATCTCAAGAATCAATTTAATTTAATCTTTAATGCACCTGATTTTGTACCTCAAATGCGCGAATCCCGATAAAAAGAAGGACTGAAATGAAGCCTTTATCGGGCTTTTTGCGGACCAAGATATCTTATTTATATTAACAGATAGCCTATTTATATTCAGTTTGTATTATATAACATGCGCTCCATAATACTCTGAAAAACAGGTCCAAAACCCATGTTCATAACATTACTTGCCGAAGTGAGAATTGTAAGCTTTAGAATTTTACCGGCAAGAAAATATTGTTGACAATAGAACTTAAAAAGCAATTTCAAAAATGGACTTCACCTAAGCTGTGAGAAAAAAGTTAAAAACACATTTGCGGATTCGGACTTTGTGACTGTTTAGGTACTTCCGTGTAAAGTAAGATATTATTGCTGACTAAGATACAATACTAATGATACAATCAGCTGCCGTGAGTTAAAATGATAGCTCGTCTGCTGATCAATGTGAGAAGTGAGATTACACAAATTTCAGGAGATTTTAAATCTTCCCAATATAAAAATGGATGATCTGTAGATAATAATCTAAAAACAGTTCCAGGGGTTCATGGGGGATTAAAATAAAGGTAAGAGAGGTCAAATTTAAAATATGCCTGCATGTAAGTTTGAAATCACTCGCTCAAATTGATTGTCCACAGAGATGTGTCTGAGATCTAAAAATGACCATTTTATAGTGATCAGATAAATAGATCAGTGAGTGGATCACAAAACTTAAAATTACTTCTCGATCTTATATTTTTAATAACCAACGCACTTTTAATTAAAAAGCAATCCTGGAAATTTTCAATGCTTAAGAATGAAATGGGTGTTGGATAACCTTAGTTATACTCGGTTAACATACAGAACTAATAGCTCTCTAAAGAGCCAATCAAATAAATAAAAATTTACTATGTAGTATTTTAGCTATGAAAAATCTAACTTTTTTGAAGAGAGTTTATGAGGGGTTATAAATGAAAGGAGATCAGAGAATAATCGATTGTCTAAACGCTCGTTTGGCCGATGAACTTGCCGCTATCAACCAGTACATGGTCCATGCTGAAATGTGCGAAAATTGGAGATACAGACAGCTGGAAAATGAAATCGAGAAGCGAGCCATTGTCGAAATGAGACATGCAGAGAAGCTGATTGACCGTATCCTCTTCCTTGAAGGGATGCCCATCGTCACCAACTTAAGTCAGATTGTCATTGGCTCAGATGTGCAGAAAATACATGCAAATGACCACGGGTCAGAAGCAGGGGCTATCAAAGGCTACAATGAATGCATCCGTTTGGCATCAGACCTGGGAGATAACAACACCAAAACAATTCTCGAGTCGATCCTGAAGGATGAAGAGGAGCACATCGACTGGATCGAGGCCCAACTCGACGAGATCAACCAGATGGGTATCCAGAATTACCTGGCGCAACAGATCTACGAGTGAGAGCAAACTGCTGCAACTACCCTTTCGAGATAATCCTGGGGTCAACCGTGAAAAAGCCCTGGATAAAAGCAAAAATCCCCAACGCTCCAGGGATATCATCTAAAGGGAGTTGTGTAATTAGAAACTCAAACAATAATTTATGAACTAATTTATAAAACGTTCCAAATAGTAATATATCAAAAAATTTCTTTTTTTAACTTATCTAAGTCTGTTTTTAAAAACAAGTAGCAGAACACAAGTACGGAAGATGTTTTCATCACTAAGACCCGAAAAGAGAGGCTTTCTCCTAGTCTAATTCTGTATCAAAAAACCTGAAAAAACTAAAGAAACAATCGAATCAAATAAAACATTATTAAAAAAGCTGGTTTTAAGATGAAGTAATATAGGGTGAGCTTGGCAGCGATCCAGAGTTCCCGAAGGCTCGCACAGCAGAGTTGCCCGAGTTTCGCTTCGGGAGCACGAGGTCCGTTTCGCTACGCTCAAGCAGACAAAATAATAGAGATGTATGCAAATAGAAACACTATAGTCTGAGAAATAAACATTATTAAAAAAAGTTGGTTTTAAGATG
>Ga0105091_10000906_pt1 | contig 12835 bp, 11 predicted proteins | sample PPLLak1March2015_FD_87022 | JGI IMG/M metagenome (GOLD analysis project Ga0105091, IMG submission 87022) | Freshwater sediment microbial communities from Prairie Pothole Lake near Jamestown, North Dakota, USA - PPLs Lake P7 Core (1) Depth... | ecosystem: Environmental > Aquatic > Freshwater >... | reverse complement strand
TACTACCTTTATTCTCCCTATTGCCGGGGCAAGCTTGAGACTTGCAAGGTTATCCTCGATAATTTTCCTGTAAAATTCCTGTTCCGAAGCGATTGCGGACTCAACAGCAAAAATCTCAAGCGAATCCATCTTTTCCTCACTCCTCCACAAAGCCTGAAGCAAGCAAAGCTGCTCCTACTGCTCCTATCAGGTGGGAGTTTTCGGGCACGAGGACATCGATCTTGAGAAGTTTTCCGAGGGCTTTTGGAACCCCTTCAATCAGGGAAGATCCGCCCACGAGAATCAGCGGTTCTCTTACATCCACTTCCTGCAACTGCTGCTCATAGATCTGTTCTACAACGCTATAACAAGCCGCAGCCGCCACATCTTCAGGGGTAGCTCCTTTGGCAAGGGAATTTACAAGGGACTGGATCCCGAAAACTATACAATAGCTATTCATGGATACCTTTTCGTGCATCCCTTTGACTGCCAGGGCTCCGAGTTCGGTAATGTCTACACCAAGACGTTTTGAGATCATCTCAAAGAAGCGTCCTGAGGCGCCTGCACAGATCCCACCCATTGTAAACATTCCGGGAATTCCATCCTCAACCGAGATCGCCTTATTGTCCATACCGCCTATATCAATAACGGTTGCAGGGCCTTTCTGCCTGCCTGCGAGATAGACCGCTCCTTTTGAGTTGACGGTTATTTCTTCCTGGATAAGCTGAGCTTTTAAGTGGTTCCCGATAAGGAAGCGCCCGTATCCGGTCGTACCCAGAGCCTGAATCTCTTCCCTGGAGACCCCGGCTTCTTTCAGGGCAATAGAGTATGCCTCTTCAGCACTTTCAAGGACTTTTGTTGTGGGCACCCAGCCTTTGCCTATTATTTTGTTGTCCCTCATTATCACGGCTTTTGTAGTTGTTGACCCTGAATCTATTCCCGCAGTAAGCCCAGTCTGAACCTCCCTTGTAAGGAGGTGCCTGCGTCTGACAATCGTAGTCAGGGCCTCCAGGCGAGTGAGTAGGGTACCTGCAGTGGTGCTTTCAGTAAATGAATAACTGATTACCGGGATTCTGGAGTGCTTATGGATGTACCTTCTGACCTCATTTCGTACAATAGCTCCTTCGGCACATCGGAAGCAGGTGGTAATAAAAACTCCATCCACATTGGTCGTGCCTTCAACGACAGCCTTTGCCCTGGCCATCATAAGCCTGAGATCTCCGCTCGCAACCTCAAGCCCGAAATCTCTACCTATAGTATCTATGGATGCAATATCAATCTCAGGGAAAACAAATTTTGCATTCACTTTGGCTGCAGCTTCTTCAAATTCGGGCTGAACCCCGGAATACTCAGAGCCGCAGGATACCAGCGCAATTTTGACAAGTGCAGATCCTTCAGCGCTCATTTTTCATCCCCCTTTTCTGCCGATTCTCCCTCTTTCGTCTTTTCCTCTTCTTCAGGCTTTTCCTTAGGCAGTGATTCCAGAAATTCTGCGATTTTGTTTACGAAATCGCGGGCTTCTTCGTCAGACTCAGGATACTTTACCTCAAGTAAAGGGACACCTTTTGAGCGGATCAGATACTTCGTCAGCTCATTTGTGCGGTTACAACCCACACATCCAAAGTTCGTAGGTGGGTTTTCAACTAAAATTGCAGCTTCTGTCTGTTCTATAAGTGGACCTATCAGCGCCATCCTTCCCCTTACTCCAGCCGGCACTTCAATTGCAGCGTATTTAAGACCCAGTTTGGGGTCTTCAGGAGTTATATTTATAGGGGGAGAATCCAGGCTGATACTTGTAACTTTTTCTCGGATCTGGCTCATCATGGTAAGAGGTTTGTGTCCGAAACGTTCAACCAGGTCAGCCAGAATAAGACTATTTAGAGGGTAAATGAAAACCTTTGCCAAAAAACTCACCTCGCAAGCTCTTCTTCAATAACTTTTTCCAGGTCCGAAGTTTTAAGCCTGCATTTCGTTTTGCATTTTTCTTTTACATGTTCCTTTGCTTCCAGTTCGTCAAGTGCAGCCCCTATTGCAGGAAGCATCTTTACCTCTTCCCTCAAAAAGTGGAATCCAGGCCGCGGACCTCCACCCCTGCTTGCGCGGCAGCGCCTCTCATCTCCTGGAGGGAATCCCCTATCCTTTACAAAAATATGATTTTTATCCAGTTGCCTGATTCTATCGACAACGGTCTCGACATCATCTTTAGCTCCTGATACGATAAGTCCAAAACATGTCTCCTTTACCGTAACCGGGAACTCTGACTCGTAGATTTTCATAGCTGCATCTGAAGGCAGCACTTCATCCGAACTGATTACAATGTATTTCGTAATCTCTTCTTTTTTCGTTTCCGTCATCTTTCGTCTCTCCTTAGCCCCGGGAGACTTCACCTGCGATAAATCAATAAATATGAATTCGTTCAAGTGTTTGAATCCATTAAAGCGGCCGCATTATAATGAGTTGACTTATTTATTAGCCAGGTTTTAACCTGATACCGGCAAGCCGATTTTTTGCTTGAGTTATTTATTAGCCTGGTACTTGTTACGGCTACTTATTTATTACTGCGCTCACGTATATTACTTCTTTTATATATTATCTTTATTATGCACGCCTCAGTACTTATCCAATTATTTCATTATTTATACTTTTAAGTTTACTTGCGCACAATTTCAGTTACGTATATCGCATCTCCTTCTTTGATACCGAGGAGTTTTTCAGGATTTATTATCCGACCGACAATATTAGTTGAGGAAAATCTTTCTCCGGTGGGGCCGAAAAGCTCATCATCTCCAATTCTTACTCCTATAGTCCCCATTCTCTTTGCCGCCTGATTTGTGATTCCTATTTCTCCTCCGAGTACTTTATCCGTGGGTATGTTTTCCGGAAGGATTTCCTTATACTTGACGACTTCTTTTTCGGTTTTAAAAAGGTAGGTGTCGTCGTATATCATATAAACAGGCAGTTTTCCGACGGTTTTTGTCTTAAGTTCAAGGGCATGGCGGAAAAAATCAACGGATTTGGGGGCTTTTTCAGGATAAAGTTCAATTTCAATCAGTTTTGCTCTGGATACTGCATACGCAGTCACTTTTGCTTCTCCCAGAATTTCCAGGGTTGTTGGCGGGTCCTGCCTGACAATTATTGCATCCTCTTCAGTGTACCCGTCCTTTACCAGTTCAACCCCTATGGAAGAAAGTACGGGCTCGACTTCATCAAAGCTATGCCCCAGAAGAACTAGCTGGGGAGGAAGGCTTTCAACCGAGAGTTTCTGCCCTTCTTCTGCGAGCTTGATAAGTTCGATGCCTTTCGTTACCTGCCCTACAACCGAATGCACAAGGCTTGAAGGCCGCTCCTCTCTGGAAATGTATGTTCTGCCCAGCCCGTATCCGACTGTTCGGACAGAGATCGCCCCTTCTCTTCTCGGCTCGAAGTTTTCGTAAGGAACAGTTTCTCCTTTCAGGTCATCGTCCGAAATAAATGAACTGGTAGTAACATCTACAGTAAGAGTTCCTTCACGGGTCAGGGCGTAAAAATGTTCTGCCCCTCTGGGAGCATTCCTGGAAAGCTCTACCTCAAAATAAGTAAATATTCCGTTTCCATCTTCAAGCGGAATAGAAATATCAGTTGTGCAGGTTTTTTCTGAGAGTTGCTCCCATTCTATAATTGGCTCAATACTGAGAATTGTATCCTCTCTGGAAAGCCTGGACAAAATTTTTCTTCCGGTCACAACTTCTGCAAAAATTCCGTCTTCGGGAGTTCCATACTCCGCAGTATGTCTTTTCAGTGAAAAAATAAGATGGGTGTTACGGGGGTCAAACCCTCCTGCTCCAAACGTCACCTCAAACGCTTCAAAACCCCTTGTCTCACGCGAAGGTTTAATTTCGGCTTCAAAGGGCCCAAAAGCCAGAGCTTCAGGGCTTGCCCAGTGAACAGGTTTCCCTTCGTACTCTTTAAAATGCTCAGCCCATAATTTTCCTGAAGGTGATTCAGGATCTTTTATTTCTATCCTGAATTCTCCTCTGGGAGTATTGATAGCGTATTCGGTGATTATTCCTGTCTTTTCCTCAGCGGTCTCTTTCAGAATTCCGATCGCTGTACCTTCCATGTAAGGGGCCCTGGAAACGTTAAGGGCATCTCCAAGGGTAGAGCCTGCAGGTAAGGTATATTTTTGCCCATTCACCTCTACGCTGATCTCATTACTCGTAATCGGCACCTCATTTTAGTATTTTTCAATACTAAGAGGTGGCAGCATATTTATATTTCTTCTGCAGCTTTGATCCTTTCTTCTTCAGTGAGCTGAGATAGTATATTCTTCGGCTGACCTATGTCTACAATCTTCCCGTCACGCATAAGTGCGACACGGTCACAGATTTCGTTTACGAAATCGATATCGTGAGAAACTACGACAAACGTTTCCCCTATCTCCTCTCTGGCTTTCAGGATGGAATTCGTCACCGATACCTTGGTAATCGGATCCATAGTCCCTGTCGGTTCATCCATAATGACGATTCTCGGCTCTTTGATCAGGACCTGTGCAAGTGCAATCCTATGCCGCTCCCCTTCACTCAGTTCATCAGTCATTTTGGGTAAAATAGCTTTTGCCTTGTTTTCCTCAAAGCCTGCAGCCTTGAGTGTGATTACGGCTTTCCTGACCCCAAGTTCGAAAGGCAGGTCAAGGCTGATAGACTCGGTAAGGTTATCGATTACGGAACTGTGAGTGTAAAGGCCGTATTCCTGGTGCAAAAATCCCATATACTTGGTTGCCCTTCCTTTATTTTCCACTCCCAGCTTCGTCATATCAACCCATTCGTCTCCCACGCGAACTTCAACTTCCCCGGATGTGGGCGGTAAAATTCCCATAAGAATCTTTGAGGTTGTGGTTTTGCCTGCTCCGCTCACCCCGACTAGCCCGAAGATTTCTCCTTCATTTACATCAAAAGAGATATCATCTACAGCTCTTACCACGCCACGGTCAACCGAGATATAACGCTTTGAAAGGTTTCTTACCCTGATTATAGGTTCCCCGACCATAACATTTTTTTCCTGCTTTACCATGGACACACTCTGCATGAAGATTGCAGAAACCTCAAGTGGATCCCCTTCCTTGACTACCTCCCCATTTTCAAGCAGGATAGCCTTATTTGCCAACTGTTCGATAACTTCAGGCCAGTGAGAAGTCAGGATCATGCTCATATTATAGTTCTTCACTGCCCTGATCATAGCATCATGGACCAGCCTTGCAGTCATGGGGTCAAGGGTGCCTGTGGGCTCGTCGGCTAACAGAAGCAGGGGATTTCTCACAAGCTGCCTTGCAAGCACAACTCTCTGTTTTTCTCCGCCTGAAAGTTCTCTTGCAACGTGCATCATGCGGTGACTCAGGTTTACTTCTTCCAGCAGTTCGACCGCTTTTCTCATGGAGTCTTTTCCCTTATACCCGATCTCATTAAGGGAGTTTATGACGTTTACAAGAACTCTCTCATCTCCATAAAGGGCAAAGGTGCGCTGAAGCATGATAGCTATACGCTTGGTAGTATCTTTCCTTACCGGGTCGTAAAGGGAAAGTTTTACGAAATCCGCTTCGAAAGCTTCCAGCGTTTCTCCACATACCGGGCATCTCTGGCCTGTTTTACTGGGGCGCTCTATGTATCCGCATTTCGGGCAGCGGGCAAGATGATAAATCACTTCACCCGAAATATTTTCAAAAGACTCTGTGCCGCGCAGTACGTGCATCAGGATCGTTTTCCCGGACCCGCTTTTTCCCAGAACTCCAACGATTTCCCCTTCGTTAATGCTTAAGCTTACATTTTTCAGGGCTTTATGACCGTCGAAATCTACGGTTAAGTTTTTGACTTCAATAAATACTGGCATGGATTTTCCTCCGCAATTATGAGCTGCAAAACTTTCTGGTGGCTCTTGCCTGCCTGGGCATATCGCTCAAGAGTGAAAAGCAATTACTACAAGTGAATAATACAGTAATATAAACAATGAATTTCACACATTTGGGCAACAACTACATAAGAGTAAAGATTACATAAACATAACGCATTATTTTTTCACTGTTAACATTTAAAGTAATATTTAGAGTCAAATTCATCTGGCGAATTTGCTTAATCAGTATTGATCTCGTCCTGTTATATTGACTCGGTGTTATATTGATTCTTCTTATTATATTGACCCGTCGTGTTATATTGATTCGTTTTATTTAATAATTTCTTTTATATACTGGTTACAGCGCTTTTACCACATCCACAACCTTTATTATATTGTCAATTATCACGTCTGCCGCCTCTCTGAGTTCCTCGGGTCTTTTGTCGCCCTGCTGCGTTGTCATTATCCCCACGTCTGCTGCCCTGAACGCCAGTATGTCATTGATACCATCCCCTACCATGACTACTTTTTCATATTTCCTTTTTAGTTCAAGCACAATTTTTTCCTTCATCACAGTGTTTGAAAAGGCAAAGACCCTTTCCTGGGGGATATTTACGAACTCAGCCAATTGCATGAGAGCGAATAAACTATCTCCGGATGCTATATACATATCCACTTTCATGGCATGGAGAGCCTGGACCGTTTGCAGCGTGGTACTGAATACATGCCCGCCTGTGCTCAGTACATACGGCACGCTTCTGGCCTCAGAGTCAACTATCAAGCCTGCTGCAAGGTAAAAAACATTTGGACAGCGGGCTGCGACTGCTTCCAGCACATCATGTATGTCACCCATTCTGGGGGCGGTTCTCCTTATAATTTCACATGCAATCTCCGGGGTGAAACTTCCTTTTGAACAGCTTATGCCTATTGGAACTCTGTACTCCCTTATAAACTCAAATAAAGGCATATCTTTTCTTGAGCGCAGGATTATATCACTCTTGGCGTTCAGGACTACAAGCCCGCATCCGTTCTTTTGCGCGACAATAGCAGTGCTCTCTATGTTTTCAAGGATATTCCCGGTGCTGGCTTCCTTCGCAACTCTGTACATATGCAGAAGGGTTCCGGCGCTGTCAAAGACCACTGCAATTCTTTTGGACATATCAAGTGATTACGCTATAAAATAAAAAAATCTTTGCGAAAATCCGAAAATACAATAGATTTCATAAAAATAAAATGTGTGAAGGAAAGCTAACTTCACATTATTGAGGCCCCTGAGAGCAGGACACCAGCAAAGAATCCCAGGATCACTCCGGAATTCAAAAAGGGAAGCCCTGCCTGTGGTTTTCCTTTCATTACCAGGACCGAAAGTACTGCATGCCCTGCAAGGGTGCCTATCATGGCCCCGAGAACTGGATATGAGATCCCATTGCTTTCCATGAAGACATTTGCTGAGACTACCAGCAGGGTAGGCATAACCGCATCTCCGAGACCCATGAAAAAAGCTTCGCGCTTTTCTCCCGGTTTAAAACTTTCCTGTAAGAAGGAATAATTCGAGTGTTTTGGAATTACGAACAGGATTGGAAGCTTCAGATCCATTATTCCCTCTGCCATAGCAATCATATGCTTTGTTTTGTATACCGAGATAGCATCGTAGATTGCGAGTAGCAGCAGGAGTATTATTACGGGGATAACTGAAAGGGAAATTCCTATCAGGGCACTGACCCCGGCTGCAATACAAACGCCCACAATATCAACTATGTACCATTCGGGATATTTATAGAGCAGTACCGTTATTCCTGTGGATAGCACAGTTGAGGCAATGATTTCAAATCCTGAAAGAGATGGAATGAGGGTAAACAGGGCGAAAAATACGTAATAGAGAGTGCTTATTATGGCCAGGTAGATAGAGAGGCTGATTACCCATTTCATATTTTTCTTCAGTGCCATCAGGACAAACAGGGTAAAAACCAGGATCAGTACAAGATAATATATGGAATTGGACACCTGGGTCGGGTCTTCAAAAGCCTGCATTTCATTAACTTCCATGGGTGTGGACAAAAAAAGTGCAAGAACCTGCACTATCAGGATTAATCCTCCCATGGAGAGAATAGGTAAATAATCTTTAATGGATTGTTCGCTGGAACTCAAGTGCTAAACTCCTTAATTCTTAACAGTATGCCTTTTCTATTCCTTTATATATTTACTGTATTTTTATCTCCGATTCTTCTGAACTGTTTATATAACAACTCTACCTGGAATATTGTTTCTTTTCACATATCTTTTCGACGCAGGAAATTTCTCAGCGACATATACCGGAAGCATTTCTCTGAGATTCTGGCTCTTTTTTCACAGGAATGATATAAATGCTAACGGGATAGGACCATACATAAATAGTTTGTGAAAAAAATTATATATTATATCTGTTTAAAAAATAAACAGAAATAGAAAATAGTAAAAAATAGAAAATAGTAAAAATAGAAAAGCAGTAAATACTTTAACGGAAGTATCTTCGCTTGACAAGTTTGAAACATGCTCTCACAGAAAGCTTGTTTATGCGGAAAATCTTACAGGTAATGTTAGAGGTATACGATGGAGACTAGAGATACAGTATTTCTTGTTGTGATGGTTCTGTCATCCTTTCTTCTATCCTTTGAGTGGCTTAGAAGATTTGCATACAAACCCACAAACCCCCTGATTATTCTCTCGGTTATGGTCCTGGTCGGAACGCTGGCTATTATGCTCATCTCTATTAACAACAGGCTTCAGGAGCTCGAAGATAAAATGGAAGCGAAGGACCGCACCCTCAAAGTCAACATGGAGAGTACGGGAATAAAGATCGAAGAAAGGATGAATGAACTCTCAAGCAAAGTTGATAATGCAGTTTACGAATTCAACCGCAGGAAGTACCACTAAACTCTACTTATAATTCTATTTTTTATTAAGGACTAAATTTTCATTTTCTATCTTTAAAAAAAGCGATGGTTTGAATATCCAAATTTTACTAACAATTAAACATAATTTTTGATTTAGGAGTATTTAATAGTTTAGCAGTATGCCCTTTATAGTGCACGAATCTTCTACATGTACAGGATTAATTAAAATGAAAAGTGGCTCGAGGATTTTTTGAACAGATCTTCGGGTCTCATTCGGTTTTGAATATAAATTTATTACTATTTATCTTCATCTTAATCATAATATTCCAATACTTCCAATTTAATTCATGCCCCATAATGGGCATTTCGGGTGCAGGCTCCATGATTTAGTAAAGTATATATATTGGTTCTTCTGTAGTAAAGAGGAATATCTGAAATTCCACCCATTATAAAAATAATTAGTCAGATATTACGTATCGCAAGTTATTATTACTCAGAGTTAGTATTATTTGATTACTTGTGTAAGCAGGTAAAGAAGGAAAGCTAATATGCACCTTAATCTGGAACCGATTGGCATTATCAAGAAGGTTGCAAATAAGTCGGAAATTTTGATTTATTCTGATTTTGAACAGGTCATACGAAATATTGTGTCCAAAATAGGAGAAGGGGCCGAGAAGGGACAGAAGCTCCTGGTCATTCATAAAAACAACAACAAAAAACAGGTAGATGGCCACCAGGTTCAGGTCACGAAAGCGACCTTGCTGGAGAGAAAAGGCAATTTGCTGACAATATCTAAAATAGAAGCAAATGAAGATTCAGTAATCGATGTTCGACTTGACCTTACCGCCTGATTTCTGAAGTCTCTATAGAGACTTATAAAGCTTAATAAATCTCGTCTCTTTTCTTTTCCTTACTGGATAGCTTTGATTGGCCGCCAGGAAGGGCTAATAGGATGTAAACTCCATAAATCGGATTCAGGCTTCACGAATCTAAACTGAAACTCTTATTGGATTGAACCCAGTTAATCCGTTATAGACTGAATGTCCATGAATTGGGTTGAGACTCCGTTAATTGGGTTGAGACTCCGTTAATTGGATTAGGACCCTATTAATTAGACTGAAACTCCATGTACATGATTACATTGCTTTACTTTTTCTTTTTCCCCTGAGCGGCAACAGTTTTTCAGTAGCTCTATCTTTCAACAGGGGTTTGAGGATAACTGTGAATGCGCGGTAAGTATAAAACTTCAGTGCCTATAAAGCGTATTGATCAATAAATAACAGGATTGCGGTAAAGCATCCTGAATAGGAGTTGCAGTAAAGTATTGTGGATATTGAATCGTGGTAAAGTATCCTGGATATTAACCTGCGGTAAGACATCTTTGATATCGACTTTCTACGACACAGTTGAAAAACTAAAGAGTAAGAACAGAGCAAGAAAGAATGTAAAGGAAGCTCTGAAGCTTTCAGGAAAATTTCAGATACTCGAGGGAAAACATGGGCACAGATATAGGCGACCTGCTCCAGAAAAGAAAAGTTGAGCTTTCGGATCTTGCAAACCAGGTGGTTGCAATTGATGCATTTAACACGCTGCACCAGTTTTTAAGCATTATTCGCCAGCGGGATGGAAGTCCTCTGGTCGATTCCTCAGGGAGAGTGACCTCCCATCTCTCAGGCCTGCTCTACCGGACAGCGAGCCTTGTTGAAGCCGGTATCAAGCCTCTTTTTGTCTTTGACGGCAAGCCTCCTGATCTCAAGTCCGAGACCCTGGATAAAAGAAAAGAAATAAGGGAATCTTCACGGGAAAAATGGGAGAATGCAAAGGCTGTGGGGGATCTCGAATCGGCTTATAAGTATGCCCAGGCTTCTTCAAAGGTAAATCAGGAAATCATTGAAGATTCCAAGTATCTCCTTGATGTTATGGGAATTCCCTTTGTTCAGGCTCCGTGTGAAGGGGAGGCACAGGCTGCATATCTGGTTCTCAAAAAAGATGCCAACTGCGTTGCTTCGCAGGATTATGATTCATTCCTTTTCGGAGCTCCGATCGTTGTCCGGAACCTGGCTGTAACAGGAAAACGCAAGCTTCCGGGAAAGAATATTTATGTTGACGTCGAACCCGAAATAATCGAGCTGGACGAGACTCTCGAAGCCCTGGAAATTACCAGGGAGCAGCTCATAGATATCGCCATCTGTGTGGGGACGGATTACAATAAAGGCCTGGAAAAAGTAGGCCCTAAAACAGCCCTCAAACTTATTAAAAAGCATGGGGATATTTATGCCGTGCTCCGTGAAAAGGGAGTAGAGATCGAAACTGTGGACAGAATCCGGGAAATCTTTCTCCAGCCTGAAGTGACGGACAATTATGAAATAAAATGGGGCAAACCTGACTCCGAAAAACTCCTCGAATTCCTTTGCGAAAATCACGACTTCTCGGTTGACAGGGTGGAAAAAGCTGCAGAACGCCTTAAAGCAGCCTCAGGAGCCAGACAGAAAACTCTTGATCAGTGGTTTTAAGGAATTTTCCGTTCAAAAACATTTTTACCTCAAATTCTTTCTTTATACAAGCTTACTGCAAAATCTTCAGTCAAGGAGATCTGAAACTGACAAAAGCAGGCCCGAACTCTTCCCAGAAAGAGCACTCACATGCCCATACTCATGGAGTTGTGGACCCTGAACTTCTTTCAACATCCAGGGGACTTTATGCAGTTAAGTGGTCCTTTGCCGGGCTGATGGCCACAGCTCTTTTTCAAATCCTTATTGTCTGGGTTTCGGGAAGTGTAGCCCTTCTAGCTGATACAATCCACAATTTCGGGGATGCCGCAACCGCAGTTCCTTTGGGTTTCGCCTTTTTTCTTTCCCGGAAAAAACCGAATAAACGTTTCACTTACGGCTACGGCAGAGCAGAGGATATTGCAGGCCTGATAATCGTCTTTTTAATCCTTTTCAGTGCGGCTGTTGCGGCCTATGAATCAATTTCCAGATTTTTCTTCCCGCAGCCCGTGGAGTTTCTTGGAGGGGTAATTGCAGCTTCGATTGTCGGATTTCTGGGAAATGAGCTGGTTGCTAAATTCCGGATTAAAGTAGGAACGGAAATTGGGAGTGCAGCGCTTGTGGCTGACGGTTACCATGCGCGAGCAGACGGTTTTACGAGCCTTGCCGTGCTTTTCGGGGCACTTGGGATCTGGCTGGGTTATCCACTTGCGGACCCTCTTGTAGGACTTCTCATTACAATTGCAATTCTCAGAATCGTCTGGGATGCGGGCAAATCCGTATTTTCCCGTATGCTTGATGGTGTTGAACCGGATATTGTTGACGAAATTCACCAGGTAGTCAATAAAATAGAAGGGGTAAGAGATGTAACCGAAATAAGGGTTCGCTGGCTAGGGCACAGGCTATATGCGGAAGTAAACATCGCGGTAGACCCATCGCTTTCGGTTGAAGAAGGGCATGCAATTGCCGTGGAGGTACGGCACGGAATGATGCACAGCCTGGGATATCTCTCAAACGTGGTCGTGCATGTGGACCCGCTCGGATCCGCCGGGGAATCATTTCACAGGCTGCCTGAGCATGAGCATGACATTCTCACTTCTCACTCTCACTGAATCTATAAGGCCTTCAAACAGGCCTTCAAACTCTGGATATTTCTGCGCCGCGGTTTTTTGCCCTGGTAAGCATGACAGTCCCGCCAACGGATTCGTGAAGCATTTTCTGGACTTCTGCCTGAAGCTGCCTGCCTTCCGATTTATTATCTACAAAGGAATATACTACAGGCCCAAAGGAACTTACCCCGGCTCCGTAACTCTGGCTGCGCATAAAAGAAGCGATATTTTTTACAAACTCAGGCCAGATAAGGCTCTCCCTTTTATTGAAGCCTACAGTCTGGACATGATTTACTGCGGCTCCGAAGCTCTCTATATCTTCCTCTATTACGGCAGGCATCATTTGCATGAGCACGACATGGCAAATCTCCCTGACTTCCTCAATAGGAAGAGGGCAGAATTTCTTGAAGGTATCAATCTCCTCCTGATCATGCATTCCCTTTTCATTGGGGATTGCTACCACCATGTCCCATTCAGGAAAATCCTCCCTGAAGAGCACTGGCCCTGGGGGCACTCGGCTGGC
>Ga0105091_10000905_pt1 | contig 12845 bp, 11 predicted proteins | sample PPLLak1March2015_FD_87022 | JGI IMG/M metagenome (GOLD analysis project Ga0105091, IMG submission 87022) | Freshwater sediment microbial communities from Prairie Pothole Lake near Jamestown, North Dakota, USA - PPLs Lake P7 Core (1) Depth... | ecosystem: Environmental > Aquatic > Freshwater >... | reverse complement strand
GCCCGCGCCGCGGCACCGATAAAGTTGCCTCCGGGACGGGCCGGGTCGCTCCGCTGAAATACGCTGCGCTCACGGCTCTGATTCAAAATTGCTTGCGGCGGCGCGCCTTACTTTCCTACCCGCACCTCCTGCACTAACACCCGCATCACGTCCGAAATGCCGCCCGGCTCCAGCAATTGCTTCAGCTGCAGCAACTCCTGCACGCGGTCAGCGTTCAGCTCGCGGAAACCCTGCTCTGCACGGGTGAGTCGCCGCGCCAATCCCCTCTCGTCCATGAACCGGCGCTGGCTTTTCACCCCGTGGTCAACCCAGCCCATCCTACGCCCGGTCTCAATCATGACGGTGAAATTCACGTGCGCGGTCAAATCCTGTTCGCCCGGACGCAGGTAGGGATCGTCCACGACCTGGTGACGCGAGTAAGCCAGCAATGTCCCGGCGGCGCGGTCGACTTTGTCGTATTCCTCCCTGAGGAAACCGTAGTCGATCGTCAAAACGTACGCCTGCCGGATCCGGCGATTCAGCTCCTCCAGGCACTCGATCATGCGCAGGTTGATCTCGTAATCCCATCCTTCCCGCGGGCGGCCGAACGCCATCTTCATGTAAGCTGCGATCCGGTCGTCAGAAACCGGCGCTTCCGTCTCGGCGATCCGGCCCGGCTGATCTGCCTGAACGTAGATCTCACGCAGCTGCCCCTCACGTACACGGACGCGGTGCACCGGCAGAGCGTCAAAAAACTCGTTCGAGAAAACGATCCCCGAGATCCGGTCGGGCAGAACCTGGTTGACATCGACGGGGACGTAGTCGACATTGCCGGCGACCGACGGATGTGTCCGTTCGAGATAGGCCAGGATCTTGCGGCCGAGCGTTCTGTCGCCGGGCCCTAATTCGACCAGTTGAACCCGGCCTTCGGCATCGAGATTACCCGCCAGCTCAACAAAAGCGTCGGCCAGGATCTCTGCAAACAGCGGGTGGGTGTGGGACGAGGTGTAGAAGTCGCCCGCCGGTCCGAAGACCCGCCGGCCGGAGGTGTAATAGCCGTCTGTCGGGTCGTACAGGCACCGCTCCATGTATTCGGCGAAGGTAATCGGCGCGCGAGGCAGTTGAATCAAGCTTCACCTGCGCAGCCAGGAGATGAGCCACAAGACCAGGGTCAAGAAAACGCTCAGCAGGATACTGGTCACGATTGGAACGTAAACGCTCCAGTTCTCTCGCCGGATCACGATGTCACCCGGCAGCCGGCCCAGGCGCGTGTTGGGCATAAACGTCAGCGCGAGGCCAACAACAAACAGAACCAGCCCGATAATCATCAGTGCTTTGCCCATGGTGTACCTACCCGATCGCTCGAGGAAGTGGCAAGAAAGGATGAAGGATGAAGGATGAAGGATGAAGATCAGAACGTTTTTTCTTCATCCTTCATCCTTCATCCTTCATCCTTTCTTGCCCTTCCTCATGCCGTCGGCACCCCGACCAGCGCTTCCTTCACTGCTGTGCCGATGTCGGCGGGGCTTTGGACGACGCGGATTCCGGACTGCTTCATCTTAGCCATCTTCTCGGCAGCGGTGCCGCGCCCCTGCGAGATGATCGCGCCCGCGTGCCCCATCCGGCGCCCGGGCGGAGCGGTCTGCCCGGCTACAAAGCCGACGACCGGCTTGCGGAAATATGCCTGGATGTAATCCGCCGCTTCCTCTTCAGCCGACCCGCCGATTTCGCCGATCATCACGACCGCATCGGTTTCGGGATCGTCGTTAAAGGCTTTCAGAGCATCAATAAAGCCGGTACCGATAATTGGGTCACCCCCGATTCCAATGCACGTGCTCTGGCCGATCCCCAGCGCAGTCAGTTGACCGACCGCTTCGTACGTGAGCGTCCCACTTCTCGAGATGCATCCGACGCGGCCTTCTTTGTGGATGTGGCCCGGCATGATTCCGACTTTGCTTTTTCCCGGAGAGATGATGCCCGGGCAGTTCGGACCGATCAGCCGCGTCTTCTTCCCTTTCATGAAAGTGCGCACTCTAAGAGTGTCGAAAGTCGGCACACCTTCGGTGACGCAGACGACCAGGTCGAGACCGGCGTCAACGGATTCGAGCACGGCGTCAGCGGCAAAGGCCGGGGGAACAAAGACCAGCGAAGTGTTCGCCCCCTCCTTCTCGACTGCCTCCCGAATGGTATTAAAAACCGGGATCCCTTCATGGATGATTCCCCCCTTGCCGGGAGTCACCCCTGCGACGACCCTGGTTCCGTACTCACGGCACTTCAAGGCGTGAAAAGTCCCTTCCTTGCCCGTTATTCCCTGTACCACGACTCGCGTCGTTTCATTAACCCAAATAGCCATTAGACCCCCAAAAGAAAGGATGAAGGAGGAAGGATGAAGGATGAAGAAAGCCCCAAACCAACACTGCTTTTCTTCATCCTTCATCCCTCATCCTTCATCCTTTCTTTCATGATGCTGCGGCACAGACCTTCTGCGCGGCGTCTGCCATTCCTGAAGCAACCTGGAAATTCAACCCGGAGCTCGTTAGAAGCTCGCGGCCTTGCTCGACATTCGTGCCTTCCAGCCGCACTACGACCGGAACCTGCACCCCGACATCCTTCACCGCCTGGATGACGCCATTCGCCACGATGTCGCAGCGCATGATGCCGCCGAATATATTGATGAGAACCGCTTTGACATTCTTATCCGCCACGAGGATTTTGAAGGCGTTCTTGACCTGCTCGGTGCTGGCGCCGCCTCCGACATCGAGAAAGTTCGCCGGGCTTCCGCCCCACAGTTTGATGATGTCCATGGTCGCCATCGCCAAACCGGCCCCGTTGACCATACAGCCCACATTCCCATCCAGCTTGATGTAGTTCAGTCCAAAACGGGAGGCCTGGATTTCCAGCGGATCTTCCTCCTCGAAATCACGCAATTCGGCGATTTCCGGGTGCCGGAAAAGGGCGTTGTCGTCGAAGTTCATCTTGGCGTCGAGCGCCAGGAAGTCTCCGTCGACCGTGAGGATGAGGGGATTGATTTCGGCTAATGAGGCATCGGTTGCCCGAAAAGCCTCGTACAAAGCCGCGACAAATTGACCGAACCGGCCGGCGAGCGCGGGTTCCAAACCGAGTCCAAAAGCGAGCTGACGGGCCTGAAACGAGAGGAAGCCCACGGACGGGTCGACATGGACCTTCAGGATCAGCTCGGGGCTGCGGCTGGCCACCTCCTCGATCTCCACGCCGCCTTCGCTGCTGGCCATAATGACCGGCTTTTCCTGGCTGCGGTCAATGACAATGCCTAAGTAGTATTCCTTTTTGATTGCCTGCCCTTTTTCAATCAGGAGGCGCCGAACCTGCTTCCCTTCCGCGCCGGTCTGCGGCGTGACCAGGCGGCTGCCCAGCATGCGCCTGGCGTGCGACTCGGCTTCTTCCGGTGTCTTGGCTAACTTGATACCCCCGCCCTTCCCCCTGCCTCCGGCGTGAATCTGGGCTTTCACCGCGACAGGTAAGCCCAACTTTTTGGCCACCTCGTACGCCTCAGCGGCGCTCTCGATGACCTTGCCTTCCGGGACCTTAACGCCATACTGCTTAAGGATCTTCTTGGCCTGGTACTCATGAATTTTCATCACCTTTTATGAAACACGATATAATCCAGGTTTTCAAGCGCGAGCCGGTTACCGGTCGCCGGTTGCCAGTTACCGGTTGCGGGTTACGGGTTACGGGTTGCGGGGTTACGAGTTGCGGGTTGCGGGTTACGGGTTACGGGTTACGGGTTGCGGGTTCCGGGTTGTCGGGTTATCGGTTGCGCAGCACCGGTCTACGGGTGTCGAGTTGCGTGTTAGGAATTCTGTGACCGAACGCTATGGGTCGAGGGGGCTGGTAAGTTGTAACCCGCAACTCGTAACCCGCAACTCGCAACCCGCAACTCGTAACCCGTGACCCGCAACTCGTAACTGGCAACCGGCAACCGTTTTACGGAGCACAATGGAAAGAGCGTCTATTGTCGATACCTTGCCGGTCTATATCTTCGATGAGATCAACCGGCTCAAATATGAAGCCCGCGTGAAGGGCCGGGATGTGATCGACTTCGGGATGGGAAACCCGGACATTCCTACACCGCCCGTGGTCGTAGAGAAACTCCGCCATGCGGTGCTCGACCCGCGAAATCACCGGTACTCGGTTTCGCGCGGAATTCCCGGCGTCAGGCGGGAGTTGGCTTACTGGTACAAACGAAAGTACGACGTCGACCTTGATCCCGACCAGGAAGTCCTTTTGACACTGGGCGCAAAGGAAGGCTTTAACCACCTGATCCAGGCGATCACGGAGCCCGGGGAACATCTGCTGGTCACAAGCCCGTGCTACCCGATTCACCGCTTCGCCGTCCAACTCTCGCGATCGGTTCCCGTCCTCCTTCCGGCCGATCCGGAAGGAATGCTGTGCGAAGCTCAGAAGGCGCTCCAGACGCTCAATCCTCGACCTCGGACCCTGATCATCTCCTATCCCAACAACCCGACCACGGCTTGCGTGTATCTCGAGTTCTTCTCGCGGGTCGTGGCGCTTGCTCGCCAAAACGACCTGCTCGTCATTCACGATTTCGCTTACGCCGATCTGGTCTATGACGACTATCGGGCCCCGAGCATTCTGCAGGTACCCGGGGCGAAAGAGACGGCTCTCGAGTTTTATTCGCTGACCAAGGGTTACAGCATGGCCGGTTGGCGGGTCGGCTTCTGTTCGGGCCACGCTCCTGTTCTGAACAAGTTGCGCCGCCTGAAGAGCTACATGGATTACGGAATGTTCCAGCCGATCCAGATCGCGGCCGCTGTTGCGCTTCGAGACTGTGATGCCGAGGTGGAAAGGATCGTCCGGACTTACCAGGACCGCCGCGATTGCCTGATCCGCAATTTCGATCAGGCCGGATGGCATATTGAGCCGCCCCGCGGCACGCTCTTCGTATGGGCCCCGCTGCCCGAATCAGTGCGGGGCCGCATGAGCTCTCTCGATTTCGCCCGGTTCCTTCTCGCGGAAGCGGAAGTGGCTGTTGCGCCCGGCATCGGCTTCGGGGAAGCGGGAGAAGGATGGGTCCGGCTCGCGCTGGTCGAAAACGAGCACCGGATCAAGCAGGCAGCTCGCAACATCCGCCGGGCACTCAGCAAGTGTTGAGCCATAGAACCATGAGAGCAGCGATCATCGGAGCCGGTGCCATCGCCGGCCATCACGCGCGGGCCATTGCCGAAACGGACGGAATCGAGCTGGCGGGTGTGGCCAGCCGAACGAGGCAGAAAGCGGAGCAGTTAGCGACAAGATACGGGGCGAAATGCTACCCCGATGCGCCGTCGCTTCTCGATGATGCCTCAATCGACCTCGTCATCATCTCCACCTTTCCGGACTCACACTGCGAGTACGCGGTTGCCGCGGCACGTAAAGTCAAGCATGTCCTGGTCGAAAAACCTCTTGATCTGTCTTTAGAACGCGCCCGGAAAACCATCGAGGAGTGCCGCAAGGCCGGGGTCACCTTGGCGGTGGTCAGCCAGAAGCGGTTCTCCGACGGGCCTCGCTACCTCTACGACGCCGTCAGAAGCGGCAAACTCGGCAAGATTTTACAAGCCGACGCTTACGTGAAGTGGTATCGAGAGCCTGCCTACTATGCGCCGACCGGAAAGGGCTCATGGGAGATGGAAGGCGGCGGGGCAATCATCAACCAGACGATTCATCTGATTGACCTCCTTCGTTGGATTGTCGGCCCGGTTCGGCACCTCCGATGCGAGTGGCAGCTCGGAGGTCTTCATGCAATCCCCTCGGAGGACGTCGCGGCCTCTCTACTCCGGTACGAGAATGACGCGATCGGGGTTGTCCAGGCCTCCACCGCGTTCTTCCCCGGATTTCCGGAGCGAATCGAAATTCACGGGACAAAGGGAAGCGTGACAACAGAAGGAGATTTTCTCAAGCGGTGGGAAGTGCCGGGCTGCCCACCGCCACCCAAGGAGGCTTTCCAAACTGGGATGGTCGGTGCTTCCAAGCCCATGGATATCCCGGTTGAGCCTTTTTGCCGGCAGTTGCGTGACGTCATGCACGCCATCTTGTCGGGCAGGCCGCCACAGATCACCGGGGAGGAGGGACTGGAGACCCTGAAACTCGTACTGGCCATGTACGAGTCGGCGCAGACCGGAGAGCAGGTTGCAATAGAGGGCGGGCAGCGCTAACAACCGCCGATCTGATAAAATCAGGAACAAGCGCGGACAACCGCGCACCTCCCGAGCACCACTAAAGTGAAAACTGACATTCTGATCGTGGGCGCAGGGTTTGCAGGCGCCGCAACCGCCTACCACCTGAGCCAGGCAACCAACCAGAGCATCACCATCCTCGAGCAGGAGGAAATTCCCGGCTTTCACGCCTCAGGCCGCAACGCCTCGCTGTTGATGCAGTCCGCGGAGAACCCAGATATCCGGCGGATGATCATCGCCAGCCGGATTGCTTATTCCTCCAAACCAGATCTTGCCCTCTCCTCGGCCGGCTCGGTCATGCTCGGCACAAGCGAGGAGCTCGAAGCTATCCGGGAGCCAGAGACCGTTCCGTCCGAGTTGTGTAACCCGGACTCGCTCAGGAAAGCGATCCCCTTGCTGGACGGCCACGAGTTCGCAGCAGCTCTCTTTACGCCCTCCGATGCGGTGATGGACATCGCAGCCCTTTTGCAGCATTACCTGGCCGGCGCACAGCAGAGGGGAGTAAAACTGCTTCTCAGGCATCGAGTCGAAGAGCTGCGTTTTGACGGCGGCTTCAAGGTCCGAGCTGGGGGCCAGGAGATTACGGCCGATTATCTGATCAACGCGGCAGGGGCCTGGGCGGGACTGGTCGGCAACATGGCGGGCGCTGCTCCGCTCGCGCTAACCCCTCTGAAGCGACACCTTTTCGTGCTCGGCGACATACCGGGCGTGCGCTCTGACTGGCCCTTCGTCTGGAACCTCTCCCGGAATTTCTACTTCCGGCCCGAGTCCGGTCAGCTGCTTTTCAGTATCTGCGACGAGCAAAGGTGTAAGAGCCTGGAGCCGACCGTCGACCGGGATATCATCGAGGAGCTGGCAGAGCTTATCTGGAGAGAATTGCCTTCGCTGACCGACGCGGTCCAGAAGCGAGCCTGGTCGTGTTTTCGCACCAAGACGCCGGACGGGCGTTTTGTGATCGGCTGGGACCCGATATGCTCGAATTTCCTCTGGGTTGCAGGCCTGGGCGGACACGGGATGGGAGCCAGCTGGGAAGTGGGAAGACTGGCAGCGGAAATCTTCTCCGGCCGCTCTCAAAGCCCGAACCCGTTTGACCCGCGGCGGTTTGAAACCAGCGAGCAAACACAGCCACACAAATCCGCGCTGGAATCGTAAGGGAGTCCCGGGCGCATCGTTTTCAACGTATATATTTGGCTGGAGTCGCGTTACAGAGCCGCGCACGCAGCGGAGGGTGGTTGAAAAAGCCCTTTAGGATATGGAGTGCGGTGACTGGTCACCGCTTTAGGATTTTTGGAATCTATTGAAGGACCAGGAGATCCAAAATTCTCAAAGCGGCGACCAGTCGCCGCACTCCATATCCTAAAGGGCTTTTTCAACACCCTCCGCTGCGTGCGCGGCTCTGTAACGCGACTCCAGCCTCGGCTAAGGCCAGGAACTAAGAAGACTACGACCTTTGCCCGAACCGGCCGGGATAGACGGACGTCTCCTTGCGTTCCTCCGAATGGCTCTCAGTCGTTTCCGTCTTCTCAGGATAGGCGATCCGCTGATGGGTGCTGCTCTTGAGAATGTGAGTCAGCGTGTCGGTAATCTTCTTCAGTTCCCCGATCGTCAGGCCTGATCGGTCAAGCTCTCCCCGTTCCATCTTCCGATTGGCAATCTTGGTGACCAGCTCTCGGATACTATCTTCGTCGCGGGACGGCACCACTCGAAAAGCGGCTTCCACGGAATCGACGATCATGACAATCGCGGTTTCCTTGCTCTGCGGCTTCGGCCCCGGGTACTTGAAAATCTTCTCCGACTTAATCTCCGAATCAAGCTGCTTCGACTTGTAATAGAAGTAGTCGATAGTCGAGGTGCCGTGATGCTCCGGGATGAAGTCTATGACTGACCTTGGAAGTCCAATCTCCCTCGCCAGTCGAATGCCGAGGATGACATGTGAGCGTACCACGGCCGCGGAAGCGACCGGCCCGAGCTCGTCGTGCGGGTTCTTGCCTTCGGCCTGGTTTTCGATAAAGTAGGCCGGGTTAAACATCTTCCCGATATCGTGGTAATAGGCGCCCACGCGGACGAGCAGACCATTCGCTCCTATCTCGTTCGCGACAGTCTCAGCAATATTCGCGACCGCCATTGAATGCTGGTAGGTCCCAGGCGCCTTAAAGAAAAATTCCTTAAGAACAGGCGTGTCGAGATCCAACAACTCCATCAGCTTAAAGGGCGAAGCCAGGTCGAGCATGATCTCGAGAAACGGCAGGAAGATCAGAACCATGAGGCCCGACACGATGCCGTTCAGAAAACTGGCCACAGTTTGAGCCGACAACAGCGCAAACTCTCCTCCGCTGAGCATCGAATAGGAGAGATAAACCACGACCATTACAACGCCGAGAACGACCGACTCCAGCAGGACCTCATTACGTCTGCGGGCGCGCCGGACCCAGGCGCCGGGCAGCAGACCGCCAGCAAGCAAAACCAGAAATAGCCGAAAATCGAAGCCCGAGGCCATCGAGACAAAAATGAGCGTGATGAGCATGATCAATGGGACAATTCGCCGATTGAGGAAAATCGCGATGATCATGCCGCCCCAGGGAATCGGGATCAGGTACGGGGAGAACAAGCTGTAGAAAAGCGAGATCTTGGCCGTCGCCAATACCACGAGGCACACGACGTAGATGAGTATGAGATTACGGTTCTTTTCTGTGCTCGTAGGGTAAAGGATGTTGATGTGGTAGAGGAGGATCGCGCAGAAGATGGTGAGCATCAATATCGTCCCGCCCGCTTCGGCCGGGTCGACTCGATGCCTCTCACTCAGGGCTTCATGGATAAGCTCAGGCTCGCCCGGTGCCACCACCTTGTTCTTATCGACAAGGACCTGGTGTCTTCTGAACGCAACGCTGCCACTCACGAAACTCGTCGGGGCCCGGTACGTGAACCAGGTATGATCGCCCACGTCCGGGACGCCAAAAGGCGGAAGCAGGTTTTCGGAGAACAGGATGCAGAAGGCAACCGGAATGACCAGCGATGTCAGGATCCACGCCAGGTAAGGAATGCCGTAGAGAGCTCGAGCCTTGTAGACCTCTTCTTCCTCAGACTCCAGTTCTTTTCCGTCGGCTTTCCGGTAGTCCTTGATGGTCCGGCCTTCCAGGCTGTCTATGGCACGGGCGGCGAGGCGGAGACGCCGGACCTGGAAGAACCGGAGGACGGACAGGAGTCCTCCGAACACACCGACAGCTACAATAATCGCGAGGGCGTACGAAGAGATATCAGTCACTTAACGCCAATTTTACCATGCGTGATCCGCAGGGGTGCGAAGCGGGGAAAGCCACAATCGGTTATAGGGCACGCACTCAGCGGACGTTAGAACGCGAGCCGCGCACGGAGCGGAAGGCTGCTCCGCCAAAAACGCTTGCGCAGCCTTCCGCTCCGTGCGCGGCTCTGTAACGCGTTCTAACGTCCGCTGAGTGCGTCTACTTCGTTCTCTGCGGCGCGTTTTTCGTCAGCGATTCGATGAACGGGGTTACCACGGGATTCGCTTTGACTTTGTTGTCGATCAGGATGTTCGTACCCGTAACACCGATTCCGTAGACCTTGTGATTCGCGCTGTCATCAATACCGAGCACGGCTCCGTCCAAGGAAACCCCGGCGAACAGGCCCTTGCTCCGGGAGTAGGAGTAGATCGCCGATTTCAGTTTTACATCCGTCGAAGCCTCAGCGGTCCTTCCCACAGGGCCCGCGGCTGCGGCCGCATCGACTCCAAACTTCATTTTCCCGGACAGCAGGCCTTTAAGCCCTGCCCGATCGGTGAAAACCAGGATCAGATCAGTTGCCGACACCCCGATCTGGAGACCGAAACTTCCGCCACTCAGGTCGACGAACGAAGGCGTGCCCCATTTCCCTGAAGCCTGACGGGTCGCTATTAGCCCCTTGCCGTGACGCCCGCCAACTCCCAGGGCGCCTTTGACCACGTGAGGTATGATTGCCATCGCGTACGACCGGGCCAGCAGCCCTTGAGGGATGGACTGATCCGGCGTCTTCATGATTTCGTTCAGGACTTCAGCGGCGTTCGCTGCCCGCTCGCACTCATCTTTCAGCTTATCGGCGTTCTGAGCCCTAAGGACCGGGCACAACAGCAGGATAAATAAGCACAGGACGGCACTTCGTTTCAGCATGTCACACTCCTTTTTGCTGGCACATTACTCTAGCAGAGTAAACAGCTTGCGGGAATGTTCATTTTCGCCCCATCCCAACCGGTCGACTCGTTGGAGTCCTCGTTCGGCCGGTGGTATCATCGACTTTTCAAAAACAACCGCCTATGCCAAACCTATATGAAATCAACACTCTGATCTGGCTCGGGGAGTTGTCCGCAAAGTACGGGAAGCCGATAAACCTGGGGAATGTGCCGACCCGGGAATGGGACAAGCTCAAGAAGCTGGGGTTCGATTACGTGTGGCTCATGGGAATATGGCGCCGCAGCAAGATCGGCCGGGCCATCGCCCGGCAGGCCGAAGAACTGCACCAGGCGTACGGCGCGGCTCTTCCCGACTGGTCCCCGGAAGACATCGCCGGGTCTCCCTACTCGGTTGCCGCCTATCAGCCGGATGACCTCATCGGCAACTGGGAGGACCTGGAAAAGGCGCGCGGACAGCTCGAGCGAAGAGGCATGGGCCTCATCCTCGACTTTATTCCGAATCACACCGGCATCGACTTCTCCTGGGCCAAGAAAAACCCCGACAGATACGTGACCGCGACGGAAGAAGAATATCAATCGAACCCGTCCTTCTATGTCCCCGTCACTTCCCGGGGACAGACCACGTACATCGCAAAGGGCCGGGATCCATTCTTCCCTCCGTGGCACGACACGCTGCAGCTGAACCTCTTCAATGCCGGCACTCGGGCGGCGCTCACCCGGGTCGTGAAGGACCTCTCGACTCGATGCCACGGACTCCGCTGCGACATGGCCATGCTCGTGATGAATGAAATCTGCAGGAAGACCTGGGGAGAGTCCCTGAGATGCTCCGAGCCGGTCACCGAATTCTGGGGCGATCTCATCTCCGGGACGGGCAACCTTCTGTGGATTGCGGAAGCTTATTGGGAGACGGAGTGGAAGCTCCAACAGCTTGGTTTTGACTTTGTCTATGACAAGGTGTTGTACGATCGCCTCAGACACTCCCCTGCGCGCGACCTGTCTCTCCATCTTCTCGGTGACATCAGTTTTCAGTCGAAGCTTGTCCGGTTCCTCGAAAACCATGACGAGCCGCGCAGTGCCGATATTCTTGACCGGAAGCGGTTGGAGGCATCGATAGTCCTGATGGCAACGCTTCCGGGCATGAAGATGTATCACTACGGCCAGATCGAAGGACGCCGCCGGAAGGTTCCGGTTCAACTCAAGAGGGTAACACCCGAAGAGGTTGATGAGGACCTGCAGAGCTACTACGAGAAAGTGCTCAAGATCTCACGTCAGCCTTTATTCTTAGATGGCCAATGGGAGTTGCTTGAACCGCGGAGCAACGGCGACGACACGTACTCGAACATTATCGCGTATCGGTGGAAAACAGCCGGGCGCTCCAAAGTGGTGACGGTAAACTTCAGTCCCAACTGGAGCCAGGCACGAGTGACGCTCGAGGCAGATCTCGCTCGTGCTACGTGCGAGATTACTGATGAGCTGAACGGCGAGAAATATACCCGCTCGAGTGCCGAAATCGACTCGCCGGGTCTTCACGTACTCCTGGATGGCTACCGATCTCACGTCTTCGACATGAGGTGCGATTAGCGCGACGCTTTTTCAACCATCCGGACGAGCGTGGAAATCTGCTCCTGAAGTGTCCTCGAAAACTCTTCGAGCTGAACTGCAAAGGCTCGGATCACGGCAAGGTCAGTCGCCGACCGCCAGCCTTCGGCCAAAACCGGCGGCGTCTGCTCTTCGGCTTCCTCGCCCTTTTCAGGCTCTCTGGGCATTTGGGCAATGAGTTCCCTTCCCGCCCGGTGAAATTCAATCTCCCCCTCGGACGCCAGCTGGTCCATCTGGCGTTTCACCAGATTCTTGTCGCTGGGGCTATTCTTAACGTCCACCTCAGCGCCGTACTTCTCGATTAGCCCGGACAGGGAAATCTTTCCTTCCTGCTGGACCGCGCGCAGGAAATGGTCCTGCAATTTCTTTACTTCAAGGGAACTCCTCCTCTTCCGTCTTTTCATCACCATGACAGACCTTCCTTTCCCGAACCGCCGTGTTAAGAGAGCCGTGTTAATTGGCATTAATCTATACTAATCTTAGCAATGTTACAAACTGATCTTTTCGTTGCGGAATACAGCAGTTCCCGGTTGGTAAGTAGCTACCTTCCCTCGGTTTGTGGAGACGCGGAAAGGCCGGAGGAATCCGATTCTATTTAGGTGAGTTTGTGCGAGAGGGGAGCGAGCCGTTCATTTGACTCGCGAGCCCGTGTACAGCTGCCAGTCAACTCTTTCGGAGCGCGGTGGCCATGGCCTGCTCCTTACACGAACTTTGCCGGTTCCACCCCGAAGGGGTCGCGTGCCTGTATCCCAGGGTAGGTCGCAAAAAGCGCGACCAACCCGGGGGGCTTTGCTACGCGACCCCTTCGGGGCAGAAGCGCTCAAATAAGGAGCTTTGCCCCCGTAGGGGGCGGATGTTTATAGTTGTCCAGTCAG
>Ga0105091_10000904_pt1 | contig 12851 bp, 13 predicted proteins | sample PPLLak1March2015_FD_87022 | JGI IMG/M metagenome (GOLD analysis project Ga0105091, IMG submission 87022) | Freshwater sediment microbial communities from Prairie Pothole Lake near Jamestown, North Dakota, USA - PPLs Lake P7 Core (1) Depth... | ecosystem: Environmental > Aquatic > Freshwater >... | reverse complement strand
GCCGCTGCAATAGGATTGCAGGAAATCGCGGTGCCTGGTCGGCACAGCCAATCTCCCCTTGCTATCCAGATTCAGCGTTGAAGAACCGCGAAACATGTCGCCCCTTTATGTTTGTGTTTGGCGGCAAGTTTCCCCACAATTCCCCACTTGACGCCACTTTTCCCCACTATAGATAAAAAAACAGGCAAGGTCAAGGTCAAAACAGGGTTTTTCTTTTATGCGACAAGTAGTTAGGTGAAAAACATGAACAAAATGTTATATGCTTTAGAAATAAGGGGATACGAAAAATAGTGAATGTTGATTATTAGGTTTATGGGGTGGTTCTGCAAAGATGGGGAGGCATATGGCTGGCTTGATTGACGCTCTCGTAAACCCGTGTCATATTGCGGTGGCGGTTTGCCAGAAGGGATTGCTGTGTCTGATTCTTCTGTCCGGCCTGATGCCGATAACAATATTTTTCCATCTGGAGGTAATGCCATGACTGACACCAACACCGTATCGAAGGATCAGACCAATATTGCGGCACTCACCCACGCCGGCGGAATTTTTTTCGGCTTTCTGCCTTCTTTGATCGTGTATCTGCTCAAGACCGATGACGCCTATCTGCGCGCGCAGGCAATGGAGGCGCTGAATTTTCAGATCACCGTGTTGATCGCGGTCGTGGTGGCCTATGTTTCCATGTTTATATTGATCGGATTGCTGTTGCTGCCCCTGGTGGTTCTGGCCAACCTGGTGCTATGCATCATCGCTGCCATCAAGGTGAGCAAGGGGGAGGAGTACCGTTATCCCTTCGCCATCCGACTGCTGAATTAAACCCGTCCTGATGCGCCCTTGAAAATGGGCGCATTTTCCTCGCGATGTCGATGTTTATGAAGAAATACCTCAAATACGGCCTCGTCACGCTTGCCGGTGCAGGCGTACTCTCTGTCCTGCTGCTGGCCGCCGTTTCGCTGGCGATCGATCCCAATGACTACAAGCCACAGATCGTGCAGCTGGTGAAGGAGAAAAAACAGCGCACGCTGACGCTTGCCGGCGATATCAAACTGGCCTTTTTTCCCAAGCTGGGGCTGGATCTGGGCAGTGCTTCGGTGAGCGAATTCCAGGGCGAAAGGGAGTTCGCAGCAGTGGAAGGCGCGCGTTTGTATCTCTCGTGGTGGCCGCTGCTGAAAAATGAGTTGGTGGTGGACCAGGTGCGCATCGAAGGTGTGCGTGCCAATCTGGTGCGCTTCAAGGACGGTACGACCAACTTCGACGACCTGCTGAAGAAGGAAGAGCAGGACAAGCAGATCAAGTTCGATATCGATAGCGTGATAGTCGACAGGAGCGCGCTTTCCTTGCGCGACGAACTGGGCGGGCGCCAGTTCGTCCTGAGCGATATCAAGCTCAGAACCGGGCGCCTCGCCAATGGCAAGCCCAGCGAGGCCATCGCGGATTTCAAGCTGCAGTCTGACAATCCGCAGATTAACGCGCACTGCCATGTGACCACCGGTTTGACTTTCGATACCGAAGCCAAGCGCTATGCCTTCAAGGGCATGAATCTTGAAATCCAGGGAGAAGCCGCCGGCTTTAGCAATCTCGGTGTGGGACTCAAAGGCGATGTGGCACTGGATTTGGGCGCCAATATGCTATTGGTAGAGAACCTGGCAGCGGCCGTGGCGTGGAAAAAGAGCAAGGACGACATCGATGTCAGGCTGACCGCACCCAAGTTGCAGTGGGTGGCTGACAAAATGGTGTCTGAAAAAATCACATTGGTAGCGAAAGTGCAGCAGAGCGCCGGGGATGAAATTGGCCTGGTGGCGAGCATTCCCGCCATTACCGGCAACAACCGGTCGTTCAAGGCGGGCATGCTGAATGTCGACGTGAGTGCCACACAGTCCGGCGCGGGCTACAAGGGAAACCTGATTTCGCCGCTGAGCGGCAATTTCAAGGACCAGCAATTTACCTTGTCCGACTTGAAGGGCAGCCTGGTGGCAAGTGACAAGAAAATGCCCGGCGGGGTCATGAATCTGGATATTGCTGGCGCTGCACAGTCTGACCTGCAGCGCCAAAGCGCAACGGTCAAACTGGTCTCGCGCCTGGACGAGAGCAATATCAAGCTTGAAGTCAGCTTCAGCCCTTTCGTCAACCCGCATATCGCTTTCGATCTTGATATCGACCAGATCGATGCCGACCGTTATTTGCCGGCCAAGGCGGCGCAAAACCAGCCCGAGCCGGAAAAGCCATTCGATTTCGCGCTGCTGAAAACGCTCAATGCCAGCGGCAGTGTACGGGTAGGCAGTCTCAAGCTGAATAATATCAAGGCCAGCAATGTGCGGCTGGAATACAAGGGTGGCGCTGTCGACAAGCTGCCGCAAGGAATCAACGGGTTGCAACATTAAAGTCATGTCGGATTTCTCTACTTCCCTGATTGCCTGGCAAAAAAAACACGGGCGGCATGGCCTGCCCTGGCAAGGTGGCCGCGATCCTTACACCGTATGGCTGTCGGAAATCATGCTGCAGCAGACCCAGGTGTCGAGCGTCATCCCTTATTACCAGCGTTTCCTCGCAAGCTTCCCGGATATCGCCACGCTCGCCGCCGCGTCACAGGACGAGGTGCTGGCGCACTGGAGCGGCCTTGGTTATTACTCCCGCGCACGCAATTTGCACCGGGCGGCGCAATGGGTTGTGGAACGGCATGGCGGCGTTTTTCCGGCGAAATTCGAGCAGATTCTGGCCCTGCCCGGCATAGGCCGTTCCACTGCTGCTGCCATCAGTGCCTTTGCGTTCGGTTTGCGGCAGGCGATCCTGGATGGCAATGTGAAGCGTGTTCTGGCGCGCTACTTCGCCGTCGAAGGACATCCCGGGGCAAAAAACGTGGAAACCCTGCTGTGGCAACATGCCGAAGCATTGCTGCCCGAGCAGGCGGGCATCGAGGCCTACACTCAGGGCATGATGGACCTCGGGGCGACCGTCTGCACCCGCAGTCGGCCCCGCTGCGGAGAGTGCCCGGTCGGCCGAGATTGCCTCGCCCACCACCAGAGCCGCCAAGCAGAGTTGCCCAGTCCACGCCCGCGCAAGGCGCTGCCGGAAAGGGAAATCACTATGCTGCTGCTCATGCGGCAAGGCGAGATTTTCCTCGAGAAGCGCCCGCCGACGGGAATTTGGGGCGGTATGTGGAGTTTTCCCGAGATCGCACCGGAGGAGGATCCCCGGCAAGCTTGCTTGGCAAGCTTCGGCTTTGAAACGGACATATTGGAACCCTTGCCTGCTGTCCAGCACACTTTCACCCACTTTCGCCTGCATGTCTTGCCGCAACCTCTGACGGTTAGCGCGGTTCAGTTCCGGGCATGCCAGCCGGGAGGAATGTGGTTGAGCCTGGATGACGCGCTGGGCGTGGCAATCCCTGCGCCGGTGCGGCAACTGTTGCTGTTGTGCCGAAGAATGATGGCAGGGGGGTCACTATAGTGCTATGGTTTTCCCATTTTTATGCGCGCTGAACGAGTGAGCCATGACTGAATCAATTCGCCTCGGCCTGATGCCACCACTCACCGGCCTGGTCGAGATTTACGGCCCGGAGATCGTCTGGGCCGCCCGTATCGCCTGCGACGAGATCAACGAACGCGGCGGTGTGCTTGGTCGCCCGCTGGAACTGGTGATCGAGGATGACGGCAGCCTGCCGGCCACGGCAGTCCCCGCTGCCAAACGGCTGATCGACGAGCATGGCTGCGTCGCCCTAATCGGCAACCTGCTGTCCAATTCGCGCATCGCCGTGGCCGCACAGGTCGCCGAACCGAAGCGGATTCCGCTGCTCAACTTCTCGTTTTACGAAGGCAGCATCACCGGCCGTTATTTTTTCCATTTTGCCGCCCTGCCTAACCAGCAGATCGACAAGATGATTCCTTATATGGCGAAGCGCTTCGGCCTGAAGATGTTTTTCGCCGGCAATAATTATGAGTGGCCGCGCGGATCGATCGATGCCGCCAAGCGTGCATTGAGTCAACTCGACGGCGATGTGGTCGGCGAGGAATACCTGTCCATTGGCGCCGCCCCCGCGGAGATCGAGCGATTGCTCGAACAGGTGGCCCGTTCCGGCGCCGACGTGTTCGTGCCCTACTTCGCCGGCAGTGACCAGATCACCCTGCTGAATTACTTTACCGAAATGGGCCTCAAGAAGCACATGGCCGTGGTGATGGGCCATTATGACGAAATGATGGTGAGTCAACTGCAACCGCTGGTGCGTGAGGGCTTTTATTCCAGCAATAGCTATTTCATGTCGCTGGACACCGCGGAGAACCGGCACTTTCTGCAACGTCTGGCACGCCAGCCCGGCGTAGATGGCATCTGGCCACACGGCAATGGCGTGCTGACGAATTTTGGCGAGGGCGCTTATCTGTGCGTGCATGCCTTTGCCAATGCGGTAGAGGCAGCGGGTACGACCGCTGCCGAAGCGCTGGTGGATGCGCTGGAAACGGTGCGCGTCGCGGGGCCGCAGGGCGTCGTCGAAATGGATGCTGCCACCCATCACGCCAGTGTCAATACCTACCTGGCGCGCTGCAATGTCGATGGCACGTTCAGCATCGTCGAGAATTTTGGCCGCAATCCGCCGCGGATTCCCGAGCGTTACCGGGAGCAGTTGCGCTCGGCACGGCTGCACGAATCTCCTGTGTCACCGGAGGTGATGGCGCGGCTGGCGGCGGAGGTCGGTGCGGCAAGGCACAGGATCGGCACAGCACAACAGATTCTCTCCATAGCGGATATGGCGATCCTGGCCACGGATGCCCAGGGCGTCATTACCGAATCCAACCGTAGCGCCTGCCTGATGTTCGGCTATAGCGAGGATGAGTTGTTCGGCATGTCGGTGCACCTCCTGCTGCCTCCTCATTTCCGCCAGAGGCATGCCGAGTTGGTGCAGCACTTCATTGAGGGCGATGAAAGCGAACGCCGCATGTCCGGGCGCTCCGAGGTGATGGGCTATCGCAAGGATGGCAGTTTCTTTCCGCTGGAGGCTTCCATCGCCAAGTTCCGTAATGACGAGGATTGGCTGCTGGTTGTCACCATGCGTGACATTACAGAACGCAAGAAGGCCGAGGATGAGCTGACGCGGCGCGCTACTCATGACCCCCTTACCGGTTTGCCCAATCGTGCGCTAATCCGCGAACGCCTTGCCAACGCCTTGCAGCGTTCACGGCGCAGCGGGTTGAGCCTGGCATTGCTGTTTGTCGATCTCGATGGCTTCAAACTGATCAATGATACCTACGGCCATGAGGCCGGCGACATGCTATTGAAGACGGCGGCGCGCCGCATGATCGAGCAGGTGAGGCCGGGGGACACCGTGGCGCGCCTCGCTGGAGACGAGTTCGTTGTTCTCTGCGAGCAGGTTGAGCAGCCGGCCACGATGTCTGTTCTGGCAGAGCGGATCAACGATGCCCTGCGCCAGCGCTATGATTTCGACGGCCTGCCGTTGTTCGTGACCGCCAGTATCGGGGTTGCCATTGGTAGTGGTAGCACTCATTCCGCCGACGACCTGCTGCGCTTTGCCGATACTGCGATGTACGCGGTGAAGGAGAAAGGGCGCGATGGCTGGCAGTTTTTCAGCGAGAGCCTGCAGGAACAGGCAAAGCAGCGGCTGGCCATTACCAGTGGTTTGCGCATGGCGCTTGAGCGCAACGAATTTTCTCCCCGTTTCCAGCCCATTGTCGTTGCTGAAAGTGGTCGCATCGTTGGTGCAGAGCTGCTGTTGCGTTGGCATCCGCCCGAGGGCGAGGTGTCTCCCGCGGTATTCATCCCGATCGCCGAGATGACTGGCGCCATCGTGCCCATCGGTGCCTGGGTGTTCCGACAGGCATGCCGGGCCGAGGCCGATTGGCGCCGGCGCTGGGGAGGTAGTGCGCCTTATGTCTCGGTAAACGTCTCGGCGCGGCAATTGAACGAAGAGTCGCTGGCCGATGATTTTGCCGCCATGCTGCGCGAGACGGGCGCCGACCCGGCGCGTCTGCTGCTGGAAATTACTGAAACCTCCTTGATGGCGGACGTTGAAGCCAATCTACGCATCTTGCGCCGCCTTGCCGATCTTGGTTTACGGGTCGCGGTGGACGATTTCGGCACTGGCTATTCCTCGCTGGCGCAATTGACTCGCCTGCCGGTCGATGTGCTGAAGATTGACCGCGCCTTTGTTGATGGCGTCGACAAGAGTTCGGAGAACCGAGCTGTCATTCGCGCCGTGATCGGATTGGGTCGTGCGCTTGGGCTGAAACTGGTGGCGGAAGGGGTCGAGAATAGCGCCCAGCAGGTCGAACTCTGCGCCTGCGGCTGCGATTTCATCCAGGGTTACTATTTTCACCGTCCGCAGGAGGAGAAGGCTTTTGTCGAAACCGTGGAGCGTGAAATCCGCGGCGGCGTTCCCGGCACGGTTGCAGCTCTCCACTTTCTGATCTATGTGAGCCAGGCGGTAGAGCCGATGTCCGGGCCGGCGCTTGATGCCCTGCTGAAACAGACCCAGGGCCACAATCGCTTGGCAGGCATCACCGGCTGCCTGCTCTATCGGGACGGTTATTTCATGCAGATGCTGGAAGGCAAGCGCGAAACCCTGTTCGCACTGATGGAAAAAATCAAGGCCGATGTGCGCCACCGCGATGTGCGCATCGTCATCGAAGGGCCGGCCCGGCGCAGGGCTTTTGCTGACTGGGGCATGGAGCTGCGCAATCTCACTCCCGGACCGGACGAGCCCGAATTCAATCAATGGCAACGCCGCACCATCAGTTTCTTTGAGCTTGCTGAAGATGCGCGTACCTGCTACGCCTACATCACCGCATATGCATGCGGCGGCATTGCGAACTGATGCTTTGGTAATGATGTTTCGGAACGCCCCGGTTCGCAGCGGGATACAATTGCGGCTAATCCATCCAATCCTAGACAGCAAAGGTAAAGCAGCATGAACATCTCAAGTTACGAAGATCTATTGAACGCTGCCAGGCAGCAAACCGAACCGCAGCGCCTGCTTTTTGTGTTCACGCAACCCGAGCTGCCAGATGGCTATACGGAAACGCAAATCAAGCGCTTCCATGAGGGGAAGGGCGGGGTACTGACCCCCAAAATGGTGACCGACAAGGCGCTGGATGAGCTGGGTGATTTTTCCACTCTGGTCGAGGAATCAGGCCAGACCGGGCAGGATTGGAAAATCGTGTTTGTCGCCTGTCTGGACGGGCAAGGCGGTGTCATGCCCAGCAGCGAAGATGCGCAGGAACCGCTGAAAAAGATGGTGGAAGCGATCAACAACGGCGCGGTTTCCCGCTATTTGGCCTATGACCGGGATGGGAATCAAATCCAGTTCTCCTGAACGTGACTGACATTCAGCGAGCAGCCACCCGCTAAACGTAGGATTTAAACGAACTGCGCTTGCCCGGTTTTTTCTTCTGGATGACCACGCCCTTTACGGTTTCCAGGCCGGGGATTTCCTCGGTTGGGTAGATGTCGTTGAGCGGACGCAGATACCATTTCTGCTCGTGGCTTACCAACTGGCGGAAGGTGTATTCGTCGTTGTGGTAGGCCACCACGTAGGAGCCATCGCGCGCCAGGCCTTCCGGCTCGATCACGATGATGTCCCTGTCCTCGAATTCGGGCAACATGCTGTCGCCCAGCACCATCAGGGCGTAGGGTTCGCCACTGGAACAGGCTGCGATGGAGTCGTCTTCGGCGACTTCGTGGATGGGGATGGTTTTCTTGTGCTGCATAGCGCTGAATCCTGAGTGAAATGCTCTGATATTACACTGATCTCGAAGCTGGCGGCAAGTTGCCGGGCTGTTACAATTCCGGGATGTTGATCGACACCCACTGCCATCTGGATGCTGCCGAATTTGCCGTCGACCGCGAGCAGGTGGCGGCGCGTGCGCGTGCGGCGGGCGTGGAGGCCATGGTTGTTCCGGCGGTGGAGCGCGACAATTTTACCGACGTGCTCGACTGCCGCGCGCATTTTACCGGCTGCCATGCGGCGCTGGGCATTCACCCCATGTATGTGGCGCGCGCGTTGCCGGATGATCTGGCCTGCTTGCGCACCACCGTCGCGCAGCATCATCCCGTGGCGATCGGCGAAATCGGACTGGATTATTTTGTGCCGGATTTCGATGCCGCGCTGCAGCAGCATTATTTTATCGAGCAGCTGAAAATTGCACGGGAATTCGACCTCCCGGTGCTGTTGCATATTCGTCGCGCACAGGACCAGGTACTCAAGCAGTTGCGGCGCTTTGGTTTAAAGGGCGGCATTGCGCACGCTTTCAATGGCAGCCGCCAACAGGCGGATGAATTCATCAAGCTGGGCTTCAAGCTGGGCTTCGGCGGGGCCATGACCTATCCGCGCGCCACGCGTTTGCGCGAGTTGGCGGCAACGCTGCCGCTGGAGGCCATGGTGCTGGAAACCGATGCGCCGGATATGGCGCCCATTTTTGCTGCCAGGGAACGCAATAGCCCGGAATATCTGCCGCGCATTGCGCAAATCCTGGCCGAGTTGCGCGGCATCAGCTTCGAGGCCCTGGCGCATGCGACCAGCGCTAATGCCCGTGCTGTGCTGGGGGCGCTGGCATGAGTGTCTTGCAACGCATGGCGCTACTGTCGATAGCGGCTTCTCTCGTCACCATGGCGCTCAAGTTCGGCGCATGGTTTCTCACTGATTCGGTGAGCCTGTTTTCCGATGCCGCCGAGTCGCTGGTCAATCTTGCCGGTGGCCTGGTTGCCTTTGGCGCACTGTCTATCGCGGCGCGCCCGGCGGACGACGATCACGCCTATGGACACGACAAGGCGGAGTATTTTTCCAGTGGCGTCGAGGGGGCGCTGATCCTGGTGGCCGCGGTGTCCATAATCTATGCCGCCACGCAACGTTTCTTCCACCCGCAGGCGCTGCACGATCTCGGCCCCGGCCTGCTGGTATCCTCCATTGCCGCGCTGGTGAATTTTGCCACGGCGCGGGTGATGCTCGCAGTGGCCATGAAACACGACAGCATCACCCTCGAGGCGGATGCCAGACATCTGCTGACTGATGTCTGGACCTCTGCCGGCGTGCTGGGCGGACTGGTAGTGGTGATGTTTGCGCCTCCGTCGTGGCAGATTCTCGATCCCATCATGGCAGTTGTGGTTGCGCTCAATATCGTCGTGACCGGGACGAGCCTGATGCGCCGTTCCATGGCGGGGTTGATGGATTCTTCCTTGCCGCAAGAAGAAGTGCAGCGCATTCAGGCCGAAGTGCAGGCGCTGCTCCCGCCGGACGCCGCTTTCAACGGCTTGCGCACGCGCAAGTCGGGGCCGCGCCGCTTCATCGAATTCAATCTGCTGCTGCCGGGCGCGACCAGCGTGAGTGATTCCCACGCCCTGTGCGACAGGTTGGAGGCGGCGATCGACGCAGTGCTGCCGAAAACCTTAGTAACCATTCATGTTGAACCCCAGGAAAATCATGACTGAATTTGTTCGCGGCGTGCTGCCGCAATTTGAGCGTACCCATATTCTGCTTGGCGATGCGGGTATCGAAGCCCTGGCGCGCAAGCACGTTTTTGTCGCCGGCCTGGGCGGCGTCGGCTCCTACTGCGCCGAAGCACTGGCGCGTGCCGGGGTGGGGCGCCTTACGCTGCTCGACCATGACGTGGTGGCGACCAGCAATATCAACCGCCAGTTGCCGGCGTTGCTTTCCACGGTAGGGCAGCCCAAGGGGGAGCTGATGCGCGCGCGCATCATGGATATCAACCCTGAATGCCAGCTCGAGGTGTTGCGCATTTTTCTCAATACCGAGAACGTCAATGAACTGGTGCCTGACTGCGATTACGTGGTGGACGCCATCGATTCGCTGGCCTGCAAGGTGGCGCTGGTGGGCGAGAGCGTGAAGCGTGGCCTGCGTGTGGCGTCGAGCATGGGGGCAGGCAACCGGCTTGACCCGGGGAAGATCAAGATCGCCGATATCAGCAAGACCGAAATGTGCCCGCTGGCGAAGCAGATGCGCAAGCGCCTGGGTCGCCACTATGGCCTCTACAAGGGCGTCATGACGGTATTTTCGGACGAGCAGCCGAGCCCGCCCTTGCCGCCCGAGCCGGTCGATGGGCCGGGTCGCGCGCGGGCGGTGAACGGCACCATCAGCTATATGCCGCCGCTCTTCGGCATGATGCTGGCCGGCGCGGTGATCAAGGCGCTGTTGGAAGAATGATGGTGCCGCAGGCGATCACTGCGGTGATCCTCGCTGGAGGTCGCGGTCAGCGCATGGGCGAAGTGGACAAGGGGCTGCAACTGCTGCACGGCAAGCCTCTGGTTCGATGGGTGGCGGAAAGCATTGCGCCCCAAGTGGAAGAGGTGCTGATCAGCGCCAACCGCAATCTGGAACGTTATCGCGAACTGGGGTTTGTCGTGTTGCCGGATGCCATGCCCGATTTTCCCGGCCCGCTGGCAGGCCTGCTCTGCGCGCTGGAAAAAGCAAAACACCCTCTCTGGTTGAGCGTGCCATGCGATACCCCGTTTTTGCCCGGCGATCTGGTGCAGCGTTTGCTTGCCGGCTTGCTGGAAAGTAACGCGGAACTTGCCGTAGCCGCAGTCGATGACCGCATGCAGCCGGTTATTTGTCTCGGACACTCGCACTTGTGTATGGGTTTGAGGGATTTCCTCGCCCAGGGGGGGCGACGCGTGGGCGAATGGCAGGCCGGATTGCGCAGGGTGATCGTGCCTTTCGAAATCCCTGAATTGTTCAAGAATATCAATACACTGGATGAATTGGCTGAAGCGGGAATGCCTGCCGAACATTAGCGCTGGCTAATTTTTCCTAATAAGGATGGAAATGTCCGGTAAAAATTCGGTACAATCACGGCTTTCGAAATTTTTTCGGTCTCGGTGAACAGGGATGTGGATATGAGCAAGAGTGAAGTGGATCGCAGTAAGCGGCGGTTTTTGATCGCCGCCACCACTGCAGTCGGCGGGGTAGCAGCGGTAGGTGCCGCGATACCTTTTGTCATGAGCATGCTGCCTAGTGAGCGTGCCAAGGCCGCAGGCGCGCCAGTGGAAGTGGATATCAGCAAGATCGAGCCGGGCATGATCTTGAACGTTGAATGGCAAGGCAAGCCGGTGTGGGTGGTCAACCGCACCAAGGAAATGCTGGCTGCGTTGAGCAAGCTTGAAAGCGGTCTGGTTGATCCCAAGTCCGAAATTCCGCAGCAGCCGGACTACTGCAAAAACGCTACTCGTTCCATCAAGCCGGAAATTCTCGTGGCAGTCGGCATTTGCACCCATCTAGGCTGCTCGCCGACCTACCGTCCGGAAATGGCCCCCGCAGACCTCGGTCCCGACTGGGCAGGCGGCTTCTTCTGCCCGTGCCACGGTTCGCGTTTCGACATGGCTGCGCGCGTTTATTCCGGCGTTCCCGCACCAACCAATCTGGTGATTCCGAAGCACAAGTATCTCAGTGATAGCCGGCTGTTGATCGGCGACGATAGCAAGGGAGCCTAAATAAATGAACAGTCTGACTCGATTGCTTGGCTGGGTTGATGCCCGTTTCCCGTTGACCGCCAACTGGAAAGCGCATCTGTCCGAGTACTACGCGCCTAAAAACTTCAATTTCTGGTACTTCTTCGGTTCCCTGGCGCTGCTGGTGCTGGTGATGCAGATTGTTACCGGCATTTTTCTCACCATGCATTACAAGCCTGATGTCAACCTGGCATTTGCCTCGGTGGAATACATCATGCGCGATGTGTCATGGGGCTGGCTGATCCGCTACATGCACTCGACCGGCGCCTCGGCGTTCTTCGTCGTGGTGTATCTGCACATGATGCGCGGCCTGATGTATGGCTCCTATCGCAAGCCGCGCGAGCTGATCTGGATTTTCGGCATGCTGATTTACCTGGCGCTGATGGCTGAAGCCTTCATGGGCTACCTGCTGCCCTGGGGCCAGATGTCCTTCTGGGGCGCCCAGGTGATTATCAACCTGTTTACCGCCATTCCCTTTATCGGTCCCGATATCTCGGTATGGATTCGCGGTGACTACGTGATCGGCGATGCCACCCTCAACCGTTTCTTTGCCTTCCATGTGATCGCCGTGCCGCTGGTACTGGTTGGACTGGTGGCCGCGCACGTCCTGGCGCTGCACGAAGTCGGCTCGAACAATCCGGATGGTGTGGAAATCAAGAAGTATAAGGATCCGGTCACCCACATTCCGCTCGACGGCATTCCCTTCCACCCGTATTACACGGTGAAGGATATTGTCGGCGTGGTGGTGTTCCTGATGGTGTTCTCCGCGATTGTGTTCTTTGCGCCGGACATGGGCGGTTATTTCCTGGAATACAACAACTTTGTTCCTGCTGACCCGTTCACCACCCCGGCGCATATTGCACCGGTCTGGTACTTCACGCCGTTCTACGCCATCCTGCGCGCGGTGCCGCCGATGTTCGGCTCCCAGTTCCCAGGCGTGGTCGCCATGGGTGTTGCGGTGATGATTCTGTTCTTCCTGCCCTGGCTGGACAGGGGCAATGTCAAATCCATCCGCTATCGCGGTACGGTTTACAAGGTCTGGCTGGCTCTGTTCATTGTCAGTTTTGTTGGTCTGGGCGTGCTCGGCGTATTGCCGTCCACTCCGCTCTACACTATCTTTGCGCAGATTTTGAGCCTGATTTACTTCGCCTTCTTCTTCCTGATGCCGTGGTATACCAAGATCGACAAGACCAAGCCTGAGCCTGACCGGGTCACGGGTTAATGAGAACGCATAGAATGGGATTCGTTAACATGAACATAATCAAAAAACTGTTGCTGCTGGCGCTGGCTGCGCCAGCGGTGGCCATGGCAAGCAGTGCCGTCCATCTCGATAAGGCTCCTTACGATCTGAACGACAAGGCTTCCCTGCAACGCGGGGCGAAGACATT
>Ga0105091_10000902_pt1 | contig 12866 bp, 10 predicted proteins | sample PPLLak1March2015_FD_87022 | JGI IMG/M metagenome (GOLD analysis project Ga0105091, IMG submission 87022) | Freshwater sediment microbial communities from Prairie Pothole Lake near Jamestown, North Dakota, USA - PPLs Lake P7 Core (1) Depth... | ecosystem: Environmental > Aquatic > Freshwater >... | reverse complement strand
TTTTCTCCTGGAACCTTATCATTTGCTGGTCTTCCCGATCCATGAAGTCGACCATGATACCTTTTATTCCCCATTGCACAAACCGGGGCAAAAAGTCAGGATTGTTTTTCAATGTCAGCGCTGAGGTCCAAAGCCATACGCCAACCTGTTTTTCCCGGGCATATTTCACAATCCCGGGTATGTCAACTGCGGGATTCAGTTTTGAAAAATCTCCTACATCGCTCCACCCGGCATCTATGAAAATATATTGAAAACCAAACCGGTGTGCAAAATCAACATAGTATTTATAGGTAGGTGTATTGATGCCGGACTTAAAGTCAACCCCATATATTATGCTGTTTATGATCCATTCATCTGTAATTTTTCCGGGCTTTATCCAGTCCGTATCCTTAATCCTGCAGGGTGAAGCCAGGCGGTATACCATATCGGAATTCACAAGGTCCCTGTCCTTTTCTCCAATAATAAAAACACGCCAGGGATAATCTCTTTCCCCGGAGGTACAGGCAATATAGTCAGACCTTTCCGTCACCAGTTCCTGCCTGAACACCTCCCCACGCACCTCCACTCTAAGAGGAAATTGCGGGAACTGAAATACAAGGGAATGCGTGCTTTTTTCACCGCCTCCCACGAACATCCCGGGATAATCATGCAGATCCGATTCGGTAACAGCAAGGCTGAAACCACTGGCCGTACGGGCATAGAGAGGCAGATAGGACAGCTGACCGGGGCTGGCATTTTCCGGAGACAGGTGCACATAATCTTCTTCAAAACTGGTATGGAAACAATCCACATCTTTTTCATCCCGGCAGCGGATCAGGGGAAGATAAAGCGAATCACCCGGCGAAAAAACAATCGAACCTGTTTCCCGGACCACGATTACAGAGTCCGCTTTGAACCGTGTGAAAAAACGATAGGCAAAACCATCATTGTAAACCCTGATGATCAGGCCCCGCCCGGATCCGGATGATACCGTCAGCTCATTGAACCGGTCCGCAATTACCGCTCTTTTTTCCCGGATGAGAGGTTCCTGGACCTGATCTACCGATCTAGTTTTCAGTGAAGGGGCTTTGATGGAATTATCCATATCCCGAAATTCCATAGATGCATTGGAAACTGTCACCACAGGCCGGTCCAAATATTTTACCCCGAATGTTACTTCCCTGTCAATTTTAACCGTCACGCGGATTTTCTCATCCGGTGACATGATCGTGGTTTGCCGGGAGGCTGATATGGCACAAACCTGGACAGAAGCAGTGACCAATAGCCAGGGAATACATAGGAAGATCTTTTTAATTGGTTTCATGAGTCCGGATTTGGGGATTGCGCAATGCGTTTTTCATGGCCAGGAGATTCCCGGAAGGAGTATTCACGGTAATTTCGCATCCTCCGCTGCAGATAAACCTTTTATCATTCTCCTTGTGCATAAGTTCACGCGTGGTTTGTACCAGATCGCTTTCCGGGGAATCCTGGATTTTCACCGGGTTGATATTGCCGCAAAGAACAACGCCATTACCCATAATATGGTGGGCCTCCTCAAAACCTACCTGCCAGTCAATATCCAGAATGTCCAGGTCCAGGTCCTTTAAAGCCGGCAGCAGGTGGGTAATATTGCCGCAAATATGAAGCTTCACCTTTCCGCCCACGGCGTGAATATATTTTACCAGTTCAAGATGTCTTTGTTTTACATAGGTATTATATTGTTCCAGATCAATTTGCGAACATATGGCATCGCCTATGCCGATGACATCACAACCCGCCTCAACCTGTGCCTTTGCAAACTCACAGGCTGTGACCATACATTTGTCCATAAGCCTGTTTGAGAAATCGGGATCCATCATGAGCATCATGAGCATTTCACTCACTCCTGCCAGGTCACAGGCTTCAGCCAGGGGCCCTTCTATCCAGCCGAAGACGGGAACCGTGTCCTTTAGCAATTTCCTGTAAAGTACGGCACCCTGTATCCTGTCGAGTGTGCGGGCCGATTTATAAATATCGGGATTCTTAAGGGCGATCACATCGCCGGTGGTTCTGATTATGGTTTGAAGGCATTTTGGGACCCCTTCAGGAACATACTCAATGTCAGCACCAAAGGCTGATGTTTCCCTGTAGGGATCAGAGATCAGTTCAACCCAGTCAATGTCAAAATACTCCAGGGCCCTGATGTTGGATTCCACCAATACACTGTGGCTGGCAGCAAATTCACCATAGGTCTTTTTGTTGAACCGGGCTGCAAAATGCATCAGAATAGGATGAAAAGGAATATATCCACCTGATTGTCCTGACTTCAGGAAAGAGTTGAACTGCTGTTTTTTATTCACGGAATTATCGGATTTAAGGTTTTAGGGATATTCGTATTTTGCGATGTCCTATTTATACCCTTAAATCTACTCAAACTTTGAACACAATGTAATGGCCTTTGTATTATAAGGAAGTGAAATCTGCCTTTTTTACGAAAAACTTCAGAATATAATTCCACATACAATGCAAACCATAATCGGATCGGGCGGTGCCATTGGTATCCCACTGGCAAAGGAACTTGCAGTTTATACCGATAAGATCAGGCTGGTAAGCCGGCATCCCAAAAAAGTCAACCCGGGTGATGAACTGTTAGCCGCGGATATAACGGATCCTGCACAGGTTGATAGGGCTATATCAGGATCGGAAGTTGTGTATGTCACTGTTGGTTTCGAATACAGGATCGGGATATGGCGAAAAAACTGGCCGGCCCTGATCCGCAATGTCCTTGACGGATGTATGAAACATAAAGCAAGACTGGTTTTTTTTGACAATGTTTATATGTATGACCGGGATCATATGGCAAATCTAACCGAAGACACTCCCGTCCGGCCAACCAGCAGGAAGGGAGAAGTAAGGGCAGAAATTGCACAAATGATCCTGGATGAGGCCGGGCAGGGACGGGTCGATGCCCTCATTGCACGGTGCGCAGATTTCTATGGGCCCAGGAACAGCGTACTGGTAGAAATGGTAGTGAAGAATATTATAAATAACAAAAGAGCAATGTGGCTGGCAGATGCAAACAAGATTCACACACACACCTCGGCGATGGATGCTGCCAGGGCTACTGCCCTCCTGGGAAATACCATTGAAGCATATAATCAGGTATGGCACCTTCCCACAGACCGGACACCCCTGACCGGGAAACAATGGATTGAACTGGTTGCTTTCATTGCAAACAGGCCTCCCCGTTATTCAGTGATCCCTAAATGGATGCTTTCCCTTATGGGTATTTTTGCGCCGCTTTTCAGGGAACTGTCAGAAATGGTTTATCAATACGACCGGGATTACGTATTTAACAGCGATAAATTTGAGAAAAGATTTGGGATCACTCCTGTTAATCCTTCTGAAGGAATGAGTCTGCTTATTGCCTCCCTTAAAGAAGAAAACTGAAAGCGTGCCTATTCACGCACTACTTTGGAAACATAATTCTCCCCGTCGGTCTTCACTTTCATCAGGAACAGCCCGGCCGGTAATTTTGAACAATCCAGCTTATATAATCCGTCCGAAGTAAAGCCTGTTTCTGTAATTCTAAGGTTTCCCGCCAGATCGTAAACGGAAACTTCCAGTTGTTTCTGGCCATGGCTCCTGAAAGCAACTGTCAATTCATTGCCCCTGAGGGGTAAAGGATAAACTGATGGCCTGGCATCGGAAATATCCTGCACAGCGGTGACTGTGCCGACAGTAATTTTGCCTTTCATGCCATTTGATGCAGCGTGCGCCGTGCAGACATAATAATAAACCCCGGCCGTGGGAAAATCAACTTTGCCACTGCCCGAAGCAAATGCAAATCCGGTATCCAGCGGTGTATTCCCGTTGGCGTTCCAGGTTTCTTCACTCACCTGTGCCAGGGGATGAAAATCATCGCCCACAAAGACAACCGTATCATTTACCTCTATTTGCAGGTCATCCGGATCATAGGCAAATCCGCTGACGGATACAGTATGGGTTACCTGGGCTTTTATACCTGTAAGGGCGAAAAGAAGAGCCAGCAAAACCAAAGTATAATTTTTCATAACGAGTAGTTTTAGTTGAATACTAAACAAACCGGGTCTAAAAAGGTTGAGCCGTGAAAGGGATCAAATATCTTATATTGATTTTAATAAGCTGTGTGTTAATCAGGTTTTCCGTAAAGAGTGGCTTTTTTACTACCTTTATCGGATAAATTCTAATTCATGTTACAGAGAAAAATCTCTTTGCTTTTCGTATTATTTTGTTGTCCCTGTGCCTTCATATTGGCACAGCATGATACAATCTTTAACCAGATGGATGCCCGAAACTGGAAACAGGGATGGTGGAAGAAATCCTTTCCCAATGGCAAACTTATGTATAAAGGTTATTTTAAAGACAACAAGCCATCCGGAGTGATGAAAAGATACTATGAAACCGGGGAAATGAAGGCCTTACTCGTTTATGACAACAAAGGGGAATATTCCCATGCAAAACTATTCTATGCGGATGGACAGGTTGCTGCCGAAGGCAGGTATTTTAATTCCCTGAAGGACAGTACATGGTGTTATTATAGTTATTATGACCATTCCCTCACGGCAAGGGAGGTGTATGTAAAAGGCCTCAGGAACGGGCTCACGCAGCATTTCTATAACAATGGCAATCTGTCTGAAATAGTGGGCTGGGAGAATAACAGGAAGGAAGGTCCATGGGAGCAGTATTTCAGCAACGCCCAACTGAAGTTGAAAGGCTCCTTTCGCGAAGGGAAATTGCAGGGAGAGTTCCAGGTAAATTTCGAAAGCGGTAAACCCTATCTGAAAGGAAGTTATCAGAATGATCTTCGGGAGGGGGAATGGACTTTTTATAAAGAGGACGGAAATATTGAGATGCAACTGGTGTATCACCATGGTATTGCTGCAAATGACGACCGGTTGGATGAGAAGCAGCAGGAACTTTTCAGAATGATCGATGAAAACAGGGGTAAATTTGAGGAACCTGATGAAACGAATTTTCTTACACCCGGAAGCAGGTAAGGGCGATAAAGGCCGGTTCGCCTGCATTTCCAGGCTTATTTTCACCGGTTTGCTGGTTTTGTTTCTGTCAATTCCGGCATCATCGCAGGATCCGTTTGAAGTTACTTCCCCGGGACATTACCGGCTTGAATTCATTAACAAGGAAAACAATCCCTATTCTCTCAATGCACCGGGAGAATTTCTGTCTCAGAAATCCCTTTCCCGCAGACAAAAGCAAAATATACAGCTCTCGTTCACCGACCTGCCAGTGTCTCCCGCATATCTTGACAGTGTGAGATCCACAGGGGCCACAATTCTCAGCATATCGAAGTGGTTCAATGCAGTTACTGTCAGTGCTGGCGACAGCATTTTGGAAAAGCTGGCCGCGCTTACAATCCTGAAGAAAAATCCGTTACGGAAAATCACCGCAACAACCATAACGGGAAAGCGGCAGCTGAAGGAAATAATCAGACTTCAGGGAACACAGGGTTTGAACGGGGAGCAGGTTTTCGATTACGGAACTTCGGGATGGCAGACTGCTATTCATAAAGGTCAGGTTTTGCATAACCTGGGATATACGGGTGAAGGTATGACAATTGCAGTTATCGATGCCGGATTTTATCATGTTGATCAGCTGCCGGCATTTTCTTCCTTGTGGGAGCGATCCCGGATTCTTGGCACACGCGATTTTGTAATGCCGGGAGGCAATCTTTTTAACGGCCACAGCCATGGGATGGTGGTACTTTCCATTATTGCGGGTAACCTTCCCGGGGACCTGATCGGCACTTCACCGGATGCCAGTTTCTGGCTGCTCAGATCGGAAGATACAGGTTCGGAATATGTGATTGAAGAGGACAACTGGACATCTGCCGCGGAATTTGCGGACAGCGCGGGCGTCGATATAATCAGCTCTTCACTGGGTTATTCAGAATTTGATGATCCCGCTATGAGCCATTCGTATGCTGATATGGATGGCAATTCGACCCGGGTTTCGAGGGCAGCTGATATGGCGGCATCAAAGGGGATGCTGGTGGTGGTGAGTGCCGGTAACCAGGGCGCTGGGGCCTGGCATTACATTTCTGCACCTGCTGATGCCGACAGTGTAATTTCCGTCGGTGCTGTTGATGCAAATGGTTATATAGCCGGTTTCAGCAGCAGGGGACCTTCATCTGACCTTCGTGTAAAGCCTGATGTGGTTGCTATTGGTGAAGGCACCTGGATGTCGGATTTAGTGAGCGGGGTCAGGCAGGGGAACGGTACTTCTCTTTCGGCGCCTGTTATTGCAGGTCTGGCTGCCTGCCTGTGGCAGGCGGATCCGGGGGCCACTGCCATGGAAGTGGCAGCGGCAATCAGGGAAAGCGGGGACCGCTTCACAGGGCCTGATGATGATTTCGGATATGGTATCCCGAATTTCAGCCTTGCCCATGCATTGCTCAGACAGCGGCAATCAGGCTCACCCGATGGAATAGACATGGTCGCCTTTCCCAATCCGTTCAGTACAGAATTGTATATATTATTTCCTTCCGGCGTAGACGGGCAGGTTGACGTTAATCTCATTGATCTCTCCGGCAGGGTGGTCATGCAGGCCTCCTATCCTCAGTTTGAAGGGCGCAGTAATATTGTAATAGACAAAGATCTTGCACAATTGAATAAAGGTGTGTATTTCCTGAAAGTTTCAACCGGTTCGAAGATCAGCATTTCCAAACTGATTAAATTCTGACATATGGAAAACCAGTCGGTTTCCCTGTATCAACTGCTGGGGCAGGTGAAGCAAAGCCTTAAGAACAATCTACCGTCTTCCTTTTGGGTTGTGGCTGAGATCAGTGAAATGAAAGTCAATTTCAGCGGGCATTGTTACCTTGAGCTTATTGAAAAGGAACCGGCCGCTGATTCCATTAAGGCCAAAGCACGTGCCACCATATGGGCATCGGCTTACCGCATCATCCGGCCATATTTTGAGACAACAACACACACCAGGCTGGCGGCAGGGATGAAAGTGATGGTGAAAGTGAATGTTGAGTTTCATGAAGTTTATGGATTCAGCCTGAATATTACCGATATAGAGCCGTCATTTACAATCGGCGAAATGGCAAGGTTAAAACAGGAGATCATCAACCGACTGATTGCTGAAGGTGTTTTTGAGATGAACAAGGCCATACCGATGCCTGATCTGCCAGGGAGGATTGCTGTTATTTCTTCACAAACGGCAGCAGGCTGGGGCGATTTTTCAGATCAGCTTACAAACAATGCCTTTGGCTACAAGTTTCATGTAAAACTATTCCCGGCCGTAATGCAGGGAGAGGATGCCGAACAGTCAATCATTTCAGCGCTCGATGCAATTTTTGCCTTTGACGGATTTTTTGATCTTGTGGTGATCATCCGGGGTGGCGGTTCGCAATCGGAATTAAATTGCTTTAACAGCTACTGGCTGGCCTATCACATTTGCCAGTTTCCCCTTCCCATTTTCACCGGCATCGGGCATGAACAGGATGAAACAATCGCCGACCTGGTTGCCCATACAAGATTGAAAACACCGACAGCCGTGGCTGAATTTATTATCTCGCTCTTCAGGCAGGCAGACGAGAGGATCAATGAGCTTTCAATAGCGCTCACCGAAGCGGCTACAGATCTGGTTGAGGAGGAAAAAGAACGTCTCGGAAGGTTTCTTTTGCACCTTAAGCCGGGTGTGATGAAAATACTGGCGGACGGAAAGGGCAATCTTCAGCTCCTGGGACACCGCATGAATTCATCGGCAAAGCACCTGCTGCTGCGTGAAACCGGCATCATTACACGCCGCAGTGACCGGCTAAACCGTTTATCAAACGAATACCTTATCGTTGCATCCCACCGTATTGCAATGAAAGCTCAGCGGATCCGGGAAACCTGCCGTAAATTCATTGAGTCGACCAGGCATAATCTGATCATGCTCGATAAAAAAAGCATGTACCTCGATCCGTTCCTGATCCTGAAACGGGGTTACTCGATAACCTATTACGGTGGCAAAGCCCTGAAGGATCCTAAACTGGTGCCGGAAAATTCGGAAATTGAAACACGGCTTGCCGGTGGCATACTGAAAAGTAAAAAAACCTGATATCAATGCTATGGATAAACTGAACCTGTCCTATAAGGAAGCGGTAACTTCTATTGAAGAAATTCTTCAGCAGATTGAGACTGGCGAACTGGATGTTGATGAACTGGCCGAAAAGGTAAAAAAAGCCTCAGAGTTGCTAAAACTCTGCAAGGATAAGCTATTCCAGACAGAACAGGATATTGGGAAGATTTTGAAGGATATGAGCGAAGATAAGGAATAGGCCAGGCGGCATAGGCACAGCCTAAGCCGAACGATGGAATCAGTAATTGCTAATCTACCGAATACTGAATACCAAATACTGAATACCGATTACCGCTTACCGCTTACCGCTTCCCCCGGTAAAACACTGCCTTAATGATATATGCGAGAATAAAAAACACCGACAGGAAGCAGGCGGCGCGGCCAATGTAATCTCCGTTTTTCACATAAAAGGTGAGCTTGTCATTTGCATTCAGGGTGCCCTTGAGCGCGCCCCGCTTCCACCACCCCAGTTTTTGCAGGATCTCACCCCGCTGGTTTATCAGGCATGAAATTCCGGTATTTGCTGACCGGGCTATACTTCTGCGGGTTTCGACAGCGCGGATACAAGAGAAAAAAGCATGCTGGTGGTACCCGGGAGTATCGCCCCACCAGCCGTCATTGGTAATGACAAACAGAAGATCGGCCCCGTTTTTTACGTACCCGTTTACAAATTCTCCATATACGGATTCATAACAAATAATCGGGCTTATCCCCGTTGAGTCACGGGCGGAGTAAAATACACTGCGGTAGTCCTGCGTTCCCCATCCCCGCATCGTTCCGCCCAGCTTCAGGGTCAATTTTTCCAGGAACCGGAGATACCGGGCATATGGCATTTTTTCAACGCCAACCACAAGCTTTGACTTGAAATAATAAGGCACCCTGTTGGTGGAATCAATCTGAACCGCGGCATTAAAGCTTGCATAATACATCCGGGTACCAGGGATTTCCCTTGCATTATCCGGTATTTTATCACCGGGCCCATACTCCCTGAAGCATTGGATACCGGGCACATAAGCCGCCTTAGGGTAGGAAGCCAGGAAATTTCTGATCATTTTAATATCCGGTACAGAATCTATCTTATCCAGAATAATCCTGTTATTTATCGACGTTTCCGGGGCTATGAAATAATCGACGGTAGTATCAGCCAGTTTGGCAGCCTCAGCCAGTTGAATATATGTTTGTTCCAGACTGGGGATTGACACAAATTTCTGATAAGGATCTATGTTGGGCTGAATTACAACAATTGTTTTTGGGACCGCGGTTTCATTGTAAGTATTGAACCTCACAACAGAAAACACAATGGGTCCCAGGAGAATGATAAGAATTAGCATAAGGCGGGCTATAGGGCCGGGCGGACGAATACCGGCCATATAATTTCTTATCATTATGAATATTAGAACGTTAAGTATCAAAACCCATAAGGATCCCCCCAGTATACCTGTATACTCATACCATTGTATCAGGCGGATGTTATAACCAAATCCGTTTCCCAGCGACAGCCAGGGCCAGGATATTTCAGAATTGTGGTACATAAATTCCCAGCTGATCCAGAATATGACGAAGCTGAAGTAACCGGTCCGGGGTCCAAATCTGCGCTTCATGAGGTGAAAGCACCAGGCTGTCAGTGACCATAGAAGGGTATTGATGAGAACGGCCGCGATTACACCAGCCAGGGTTGCATTTACGATCCACCATGTTGTTGCGGTATTCCACACAAAAAAGGAAAGAGCAGCATACCAGAAAAAAGCCAGGGATCCGTACTTTTCCCTGTTCTGGTCGAGATAATCTTCAACAAAAAGAAACGGAACAAGTGCAATGACAAGGAAGAGTCCGTGTCCCCATTCATACCAGGGGGGAGCCAGGAGGAGGCCGCTCAAAAGGGAAAGAAAGAAAAGCTTTTTTCTATTCATGAAAAAGGTTGAAAAGTGAGACCATCCTGTTTCAGGACATCCAAAGATATATATTTTTGATTATCTGAAATTATAATAGGCCTGGCAGGCACCTTCCCCTGAGACCATACAGGCGCCCACCGGATTTACCGGCGTGCAGACTTTGCCAAACAAGGCACACTGATCGGGCTTTTTCATCCCCCTCAAAACCTCCCCGCAGATGCATCCCCTGGGTTCGGGAGCCGGCTCCGGATTAAGCTTAAAATGCCGCGCAGCATCGAAACGGTTAAATTCCGGCCTGATTCCCAGTCCGCTTCCCTGGATGTTTCCCAGGCCACGCCAGGTATCATCCACCGGTTCAAAAACGAGGTTTACCAATTTCCTCGCCTTCAGGTTGCCTTCCGGAGTAACTGCCCTTTTGTATTGTATCCGGGTACCCTGTTTGCCTTCTTCGGCCATGGAAACAAGCATAAGGATACTCTGCAGGATATCCACCGGTTCAAAACCTGATACAACCACTGAAATACCGTGTTTTTTAACGAGACTGTCGTACATGGATGCACCGGCCACAGCCGTCACGTGTCCGGGTCCGATAAAGCCATCAATCCTTATGCCCTGGCTGATAAGACCGTCCATTGCCGGCGGCATAAGCTTGTGCATGCTCAGGAGATAAAAATTGGAAACGGATCGCTTTTCTGCCTCCGTAATGGCTACCGCGCTCGCGGGTGAAGTGGTCTCAAATCCGATACCCAGGAAAACGACCTTGTGTTCCGGATTTTTTATTGCAATTTCCAGCGCGTCAAGTGATGAATAAACAATACGGACGTCCGCCCCCAGCGCTTTTTCCTGGTTCAGGCTCGATACCGAACCCGGTACCCGGATCAGGTCTCCGTATGTTGCCACAATTACACCCGGCGTACGGGCAAGCATTATGGATTTATCGATTGAAAGCCGGTCCGTGACACAAACCGGACAACCCGGTCCGGACAGCAATTCAATATTCTCCGGAAGCAGGTGCTGGATGCCGTACCTGCGGATGGCCATCGTATGCCCTCCGCAAACCTCCATAATCCGCAGCTTACGTTTTGATCTCTGCCGTATCGCCTTTGTCAGCGTGTTAACCAGCTCTTTATCCCTGTATTCATCAATATATTTCACCGGCCGGGATCATTTTCAAGTTCCCGGATCAGGCGGATTGTCTCGAGTGCTTCCTCCTCACTTATCTTTTGCAGCGCAAAACCGGTGTGGATCAGGATGTAATCGCCTATCTCCGCATCATCCACAAGGTGGAGATTTGCATTGACAATAGCGCCTCCAATTGATGCACGGGCCGTGTTTCCTTCAATGGATAATATTTTTGCCGGTATGCTCAGGCACATTTTAAATTGTTTTTTGCAATGATAAGAAAATTTTGAAGAATTCAGAATGCGTAAAATAAACCACCGGATAACAAATGGAGCTTAAGCCGGAGCGTGTACTTCAGCTTTAATCCGTCAGCCTGCCTGCCCTGCTTGGGCCATGCGCTGGCAGGCAGGCTGAAGCGGACGGCAATGAACAGCGAACACTGAGTACCGAATACTGCTTACCGTTTTCACTCCCTGCTCCTGACTGCCGCCACGGCAAGCTGTCCCAGCGCCAGGCCGCCGTCATTACATGGAATCCGCGTATGACTGAAAACCGCAAAATTGTCCTTTAGCAACTTGTTTTCCAAAGATTCGAAAAGGTATTTATTCTGAAATGAGCCGCCAGACAGAACAACTTTCTGTATGCCTGTTTCATTCCGGATACGCCTCACCATTTCCAGGGAAGCTGAAGTCAGTGTATTGTGAAAGCGTGTCGAAATCACATCCGGTGGGATCCTGTTTTTCAAGTCATTGCAAATCTGGACTATTGTATTGAGGAAGGAAATATCCGCCGATATTTCGAAATCGTAGTGATCCCGGATATGTGGATTTACCAAAGATTCCAATTTCATGGGTGCTTCTGCATGAAACAGGCTGTGCACACAGACTCCGGTTATTGCCGCTACGGCATCAAAAAGTCTTCCTGCCCCCGATGTGAGAGGGCAGTTTATCCTTTTACGGATGGCATGCGTTATAAGGGTTACGATCCCGGAATCCAGTGTACGGATAAGGGGGATGTCCAGGTCAGGTATGTTTTCCCCAAAAGCCTGGTAAAGCAACGACAATCCCATTCTCCATGGTTCTTCAGCCGCCTTATCGCCCCCTGGCATAGGCATATAGGAGAAATGACCGTACCTTTTAAAATCCCTGTAATCACAAACCATAAACTCACTGCCCCAGGTATTTCCATCCGTACCATATCCTGTTCCATCAAATGCAAGGCCAATTACCGGTTCATCCAGTCCGTTTTCAGCCATGCACGAGGCGATGTGCGCATGATGGTGCTGTACGCCTGTCAGTTTAAGTCCGAGGGATCGGGCAAACCTTGCAGACAGATAGTCGGGATGCAGATCAGATGCCACCATGCGGGGTTCAGTCCTGAAAAGACTACGGAACCGGGAAAAGGTTTCTTCATAAAATTCAAACGTTTCCTGGTTCTTAAGATCTCCGATATGCTGGCTCATATAGGCGCGGAAACCCTTTCCCAGGCAGAAGCACCCCGAAAGTTCACCACCGGCTGCAAAAACGGCATCCGCATCAAAGGGCAGTCTTACCGGGGCAGGTACATATCCCCGGGAACGCCGGAATATTCTTTCCCTTCCGGCCATCACCCTGACAACGGAATCATCGGTCCGGTTGTGTATATCCCGGTTATAGACGAGGATTCCGTCTGCAATGTTCTTCAATTCGCGGATAGCATGCCCGTTATCGATTATGATCGGCTCATCAGCCAGGTTACCGCTGGTAAGCACCACAGCCCTGATGT
>Ga0105091_10000901_pt1 | contig 12882 bp, 12 predicted proteins | sample PPLLak1March2015_FD_87022 | JGI IMG/M metagenome (GOLD analysis project Ga0105091, IMG submission 87022) | Freshwater sediment microbial communities from Prairie Pothole Lake near Jamestown, North Dakota, USA - PPLs Lake P7 Core (1) Depth... | ecosystem: Environmental > Aquatic > Freshwater >... | reverse complement strand
TTGCCCATTATTCTTCATATGTTGCAGCCGAAAGAGCAGGCCTCAATGTCAAAGCCGTACCCCACTCAGGCAGCCCCGATTATTACCTTGACCCTGAAGGATATGCCACGGCAATCGAAGAGGTTACAAGGGAAAGCGGAAAACCGCCTGTTCTTGCACTTGTAACATATCCGGACGGAAGCTATGGAAACCTGCCCGATGCGGGAAAAATCGCGTCTGTATGCCATGAATACAATGTCCCACTTCTCCTGAATGGTGCATACGCAGTCGGAAGAATGCCAGTATCTGCAAAAGAAATCGGTGCCGACTTTATTGTAGGCAGCGGGCATAAATCAATGGCTGCATCAGGACCTGTCGGAGTGCTCGGGGTAAGCGAAGAGTACGCTCCTGTCGTGTTCAGGAAATCCAGACATAGCAAAGTAAAAGAAGTTGAGTTTCTGGGATGCACGGCAAGGGGCGCTACGGTTATGACCCTCATTGCTTCTTTCCCGGATGTGGTAAAGCGTGTTCGGAACTGGGACCAGGAGGTCGAAAATGCCCGCTGGTTCTCGGCAAGGCTTGAGGAAATGGGCTTTATCCAGCGCGGGCAGAAACCTCATTCTCATGACCTTATGTTCTTCGAAGCCCCACGTTTCTATGAGATCTCCGAGAAAGTCAAGAGCGGAAGATACTTCCTCTACAGGGAACTCAAGGAACGTAATATTCATGGCATAAAATCCGGGCTCACCAAATATTTCAAACTCAGCACTTTTGGTCTTGGAAGAGAAAAACTTGAAACTGTCACGGATTCCTTTGAAGATATCCTGAAAAAATATGAGGGAATTTAAGGTCGTTTAATCCGGAAATCTTTGACTCCCTGGAGAATTCGACCCGGGTTTACGATCCCGGTTCTGAATCTCCACCTATTTTTTCAAGCAGAGAAATTCAAAGATTTCGGAACGAAAAATGTGAAACATATATCTTCGGAACCATCTGAGATTTATTTGCTGGTCTAGGTACTTTTACTTTTTCAGCTCTACATTCTCCATATATCCTTCTCCCCTGGGAGTCAGGACATAATATGTAACTCCTTCGCTCTCCTCTTTTTCAATACAGAGGGTACTTTCCAGCATATTGAGGTTGTAACTTGCCTGGGAGTCTGTGAGCTTGAGCTGGGCTTTTATTTCTTCCAGTGACTTTCTATGCTCGACCAGGGCTTTAAGAATATTTCTGCGGACTGGATTCTGCAGGGCATTAAGACAGGACTTATGGTCTTCAGTCATATCCTCTTTCATCCTGCCTTCCTTTTTCATCTTTGCAACCCATTCTGTTTTTCTTTTTGCGGCTTCCTCGGGAGTCATATCTGATCATTGATATATCGGCCTGAGTATCTAAATAAGTTTGCGAAAAGCAAGAACTGTAAGCGAAGACTGTAAAATCGCCCCGGCTGGTTCAGTTATAAATAATATTATTTTCAACTTCCTGCCATGAAACAGAATCCTGAACTTGAATCCGTTGAACTGCTTGCAAAAATAATTCTTACTGCCGCCCGGACAGCTCCAAAAGGAAAAGGCATTGACGACATTATAACCTGCCTTCTGTCTCAGGAAGAAAAAGCCGAGCTTGCTGATAAAATGGAAGAATTAAGCGAAATCAAGGGCCTGAAGTTCCTTCTTAGGGACGCCAGAAATATCAGAGACGCTGATTCCATTGCCCTTATAGGGCTGAAGGCTTCCGGCGTGAGCAACCTGGACTGTGGAGCCTGCGGGTTTGCAACCTGTAAGGAAATGCTTGAACACGGAAAGGTACAGAAAGAGTTTCTCGGCCCCCAGTGCATGATCAAGTACCTTGACCTTGGAATTGCGGTGGGCTCGGCAGCAGCAAAAGCAAAGGATCTCTGTGTCGACAACCGCATCCTCTATTCTGCCGGAGCTGCGGCGTGTTACTTCAAAATGATAGATGCGGATGTGGCCATGGGGCTTCCGTTAAGCGTTACAGGAAAGAATATCTTTTTTGACCGGAAGTCCACTAGAAGAGTTAAGGGATAAAATCTGTTTTTACATTTTTTATATGCAAACTCCGTATAAAGAACTCCGTATAAAGAAAGGGTTAATTCAGGTGTAGCAGTGAGATATAGCACTGAAATTTCTCTGCCCCTCACCTGTTTTTAGTTCCTCAATAAATCTTCTTTTGAGATGTTTTTCCGATTTTTACTGAAGAACTTTCTTACCTGAAACTTTTCAGCGTTTCGAAATCCAGGGTTGCAAAGTAGTCCTCAATAGTTTCGGCTCTCCTGATCTGCACAACGCTTCCGTCCTTCCTGAGAAGGAGTTCGGCAGAACGGAGTTTTCCGTTATAATTGAAGCCCATAGCGTGCCCATGCGCGCCTGCATCGTGGATTGCAAGGATATCCCCGATCTCGATCTCTGGAAGCGGCCTGTCGATTGCGAATTTGTCATTGTTTTCGCAGAGGGAGCCGGTTACGTCATACTCGCGGACAGGGGCTTCATTTTCCTTTCCGAGTACGGTTATATGATGATAGGCTCCGTAAATGCCCGGACGCATCAGGTTGGCCATACAGGAGTCCATCCCAACATAATCCTTGTAGGTATGTTTGAGATGCCTTACCTGGGAAATCAGGTATCCATAGGGGCCTGTGATCACACGGCCGCATTCCAGGAAGACTTTGAGCGGATAAAGCCCGTTAGCCGTGATTGTGGCTTCGTAAGCTTCTTTGGCACCTTTTGCCACGGCTTCGAAGGAAACAGGTTCCTCATCAGGCCTGTAGGGGATGCCTATGCCTCCACCGAGGTTTACAAACTCGAACGTTACGTTGAGTTCCTTTGAGATTTCAACTATGAGTTCGAAGAGGATTCTTGCGGTTTCCACAAAGTAATCAGGATTTAATTCGTTTGAGGCCACCATTGTGTGCATTCCGAAACGCTCTACTCCCCTGTCCCGGAGTATGCGGTAGCCTTCAAAAAGCTGGTCTCTCGTAAAACCGTATTTCGCCTCTTCCGGCTTTCCTATAATGGCGTTTCCTCCTTTAAGGGAGCCGGGATTGTACCTGAAGCAGACAATTTCCGGAAGTCCGGCATGCTTCTCAAGGTAGTCAATATGGCTTATGTCATCAAGGTTTATGTATGCTCCAAGCTCCTTTGCCTTTATGAACTCTTCAGAGGGAGTATCGTTTGAGCTGAACATTATGTCTTCTCCGGTCATTCCCGCTTTCTCGGCAAGAATTAACTCGGGCAAAGAACTGCAATCCGCACCGAAACCCTCTTCTTTGAGGATTTTTAGAATAAAGGGGTTTGGAAGGGCTTTTACGGCAAAGAACTCTTTAAAGCCGGGAACTCCCCTGAAGGCTGCTTTCATTTTCCGCGCATTTTCCAGAATGGCTTTTTCATCGTAAATATGAAAAGGGGTGGGATACTTTTTCATTATTTCCAGAATATCCTCTTTGGTGAAGGGAAGATCCTTTGAAACCATATTATTACCTTTTACTTATTTTTGTTTAATCAGTTTTGTATCAATTTGAACTTTTACTCCTTTATTATTCTTTCTGCACCCGAGTCCCGTCTAGGGAGGACGGTGCCCTTTTCGGCAGAGTTGCGGCTCCCGAGTTGCGCTTCGGGCTCACAGAAAATCGGAGATTTTCTGGGAGTTGCGCTTACATCGCAACAGCCGCTTTCCGTTTCGGCAGAGTTGCGGCTCTGCAGTGCGCTGTCCGTTTCACTCGCTTCGCTCGTTCAAGCGGACTAATTTATAAATATTGATATTAAAGGGAGTTCAAGGGGGCTGATTTATGGGCAAGAATGGCTACATTTTCAACTCACTCAGGAAGGTTGATTTACCTGAATTTCGTTTTGGGTCAGGCAGCGGGTATGACCGAAAACGTTATGATGCGGCATGATCAACCGGCGCAACGCAAACCTTTTCAAAAAAGGCTTGACCGCAAACCTTTTCAAAAAAGGCTTGACCGCAAACCTTTTCAAAAAAGGTTTGATCGAAAACCCCTGGCAGCGGCGTGATCAACCGGCGCAACGGTTGTGGCCCAACGGTTGTGTGAAAGGATAAGGAGTTCAGGATAAATCTTCCTCAAATATAGATACACCAGCTCGCTGCAGGATTTTCCCCAGTCGGAAAAGAGGAAGCCCCACAATATTAAAAAAATCCCCGTCGATTCTTTCCACAAGGGCTGCCCCTTTTCCCTGAGCAGCAAAGGCTCCTGCTTTATCAAGGGGTTCTCCGGTTCTGACATAAGCTAAAATCTGTTCTTTGCTTATTTCATCCATCCAGACAATGGTGGATTCCAGTTCGCTAATTTCCCTCCCACTGTCAAGGTCAAGCACTGTAAGCCCGGTCATAATCCTGAATTTCTGTCCGCTTAACACTTCAAGCATTTCTTCTGCCTGTTGGGGAGATCTGGGCTTTCCCAGAAGTTCTCCGTTAAAAAGCACCGAGGTATCAGCGGAAATTATAAGCCCGGAATCGAAATGTTTAGCCACGTCCCTGGCTTTTTCGATAGAGTGTTTTATGAGAAGTTCTTCAGGGCGCAGGCCAGGGTAAGGAAATTCCCCATAGGAACTGGCATGAACCAGGAAGTTATCTCCTATCAACTGTTTAAGCAATTCCTTTCGCCTCGGAGATGCAGACGCGAGAATAATCTGACGCATGGGAAAAAATCAGGATACATGGAATATATCTGTATTGTATATACAGGCGAAAAGGAAGTCAGTTAAGAAAACTAATTAAATAGATTAAATAAGAAAATTGGCTAAAAAATTAATTCGGGAAATCAATTAAGGAAATTAAGAGGGAAAGTGATTTTTATCCGTGAACACTTTCAAAGAACCTTCTGATCCTGCAAAGATCCTCGGGTTTCCCCAGAAGGATACAGGCGTCTTTTGCCCGAAGGAGGAAATCGCCTTCTGGAGTGTAGATCAGATCGGAGCCCCTGCGGACCGAGAGTACTGTCACTCCGTGGTTTTTCCTGAAATCCAGGTCTTCCAGGGTTTTTCCATCGAAACTTGAGTCACGCCCCACTTTAAGAACCTGAATCTCAACTCCCGGAAGCCCATCCTTTATATTGAACCCACTGTCAATAGCTGTATTAACGGACAATTTCCTCAGCATCCTGTAGCCATTAGCCCGCACCTCGTTTACGAGTTTTTCAATATCCTCTCTCGGAACCAGATACTTTTCCAGCAGGCGGACAAAGATTTCTACTGAGGTTTCATATTCCTCTGGGATGATTTCATCCGCACCCAGGGCATTGAGGCGTTTCATTTCCTGCAAATCGCGCACTTTTGCGATGATGCAGATGTTCGGATTCAGTTGCTTTGCAATCTCCACTATTTTCCCTGTGGCGGCTGCATCCGAGATCCCGATAATAAGAACTCTTGCATTCTTAACGCCTGCATGCTCCAGGACAGCCTCAAACGTTGCATCTCCATAGTGGATTTTTTCCCCTTTCAGTTTTTCCTGCTTAACAGTTTCGGGGTTTGCATCTACGATAATGTAAGGGATACCTGCGGCTTTTGCAGCCTTTGAGACTGTTCTTCCGGAAAAACCGAAACCTACGATTATTAAGTGATCTTTCACCTCAGGCTCGGCCTGTTCCTCTTCTTCGATGGGTTCCGAATATAGACCGTGTACCAGTTTCATGCCATAAGCCATACCTGAAACCTTTTTAACAAGGAAATCGGCAGGCTTGTAGGAAGCATTAATCAAAAAGGGCGTAACTCCCATAGTAATGATAGAAACTGCAAGAAACGCCTGGTAAGTCTTCTCTGTCAGGAGAGAATATTCTACTCCCAGCCTGGAAAGGACAAAAGAGAATTCCCCTACTTGAGACAGTGCAAGCCCTGTCAACATAGTTGTACGGAGTGGGTAGCCCAGAATAAAGGTCACAGCTACTCCTGAAATCGTTTTTATAAGAATTAAAGCAATCGACGCAAGAATAAGGATAGGTAAATGGTCAAGCAAATATCCGGTGTCTAAGAGCATGCCTATGGACACGAAAAAGAAGCTCATGAACATGTCTCTCAAAGGCACGATATTACCCATTGCCTGCTGGCTGTACTGGGAACCCGATATTACAATTCCGGCTAGAAAGGCGCCCAGCGCAAGCGACAGTCCGATACTCGAGGTAAAGAGAGCGGTAGACAGGCAGATGAAAACAACACTGACAAGGAATAACTCTTTATTGCCTGTCCTGCCCACATGGTAGAATATCCAGGGAACCAGGAATTTGGCACTCAGGATAAAAACCAGGATAATCAGCGAACCTTTGAGGAAAATGGTTGAGAGGGAACCTTCGAAATTCACAGAACTCCCGGCCAGCAGCGGAGTAATGAGGATAAGAGGTACAATAGCAAGGTCTTGGAATATCAAAACTGCAAGCGAAGTTTTTCCATGCGGAGTATAAACTTCATTTCTTTCCTGAAGGACTTTGAGTACTATTGCAGTACTGCTAAGCGAAATCAAAAAGCCGAGAAAGGCAGATGTAGGGGAGCTGAAACCCAGAGATGAGCACACGATGAGAACCAGGAATGTAGTGAGGAGGATCTGGAGGATTCCCCCTCCAATTACGGCCTTTTTCATTTTCCAGAGCTCTTTTAAGGAAAGGTCAACTCCTATCGTAAAAAGCAGAAAGACTACACCGAGCTCGGCATTCAGTTCGACATTATGCCCTCCGTTAAGAATCCCGAGCCCATACGGACCAATCAGGATTCCGGTTACAAGAAAACCCAGTACAGGAGGGACTTCAAATCTGTAGAATACAGTAAGGATGAAAATGGCAAAGCCGAGAAGTACGTCAACGTTTGCCAGTAAAGATAGAGCCATCTATTTTTGCTCCTCCAGTAGTCGAAATAAGGTTATTTGAGCTTCCTGAAATCCTGAGGAGTTAAGGTAGACCCTGGCATCATATACTACCACTTATACTCACCGACCCCAAAATACTTTTACAGTATGATAACAATATTTATTAAGAGATATAGTATTTTCGGTGAGATATCGGATTTCACAAATCCAGGAAATTCTCCTCTAGCAGGCGAGAATTGAGAAAGATAAATGAACAATTAATTGAAGGGCTAATAAAACATTAATAAATAAATTAATTATGTTTAACGCACAACATTGAGTAAAATATTAGATCAGAGATTTAATTAACTGTTCAATTAAATGTTCAATAAAATATTCAGTAAAAAATTCAATAAAATCCAATAAAAATATTCAGTAAAAACGCTCAATAAAAAAGTTCAACAAAGGTATCAACAAAGTACTCAGCAGTGCGTTTTCGTTTACTGCACTTGCGTTCACCATACTTTAGGGATTAGTCTGTCTGTTCTTTTCATATAATCCTCATAACCTTTGATTTCCATGACCAGGGCCTCTTCTTCGAGCTTCAACCTGTATAAGAACAGGAGAATTAGCACTGCCGATATACCCAGGGAGTAGTAAGCATTCAAGATTAATGGGATTCCGACAGCCTGTAATATGTTTCCTGCATAAGCCGGGTGCCGGATGAATTTATAGGGGCCGCTTTCAATTAACTGATGATTGTTCTTAATCTCGATATGGGCAGAGAAGTATTTGCCCAGCGTCCACATGCCCCAGGCCCTGAACCCTGTACCTATTAACGCAATTAATGCTCCTGCGACTGTAACTGCAAAACTGTGTTGCGGATAAAAACCGTATTTAAGATTCGAGTAAAAACTGTATTCAAGGACAGGAACAATCAGAAGAGGCCACCAGAAAAACAAAAGCAAACTTCGGGTCCACTTTTTTGACTGCCTTCCTTTAACGCCTGGACTCCTGTATGCGGCCTTTTCTGCCAGTAGATAAAGGAACAGGATTCCTGCATAAGTGTAAACCGGCAGATGACTTAGGGAACTCCAGCTTTCAGCTAGAACTTTCCCGGTTTCGGCAGCGAGTAAAAGCATAACTATGCTTATAGCCCAGTTTATCCATTCTTCCATTCTTCCTGCTCCCTTCCGGCCCTCAAACTCTATCATTTACTTTTTTAATTGAATTAATTATTTTTCTATTTTTCCGGGAGGTAAAATGAAACCTGAAGTAGAAAAAAGTGAAAAGTCGGTAAAAACCGGGTTTTGAGCTGAAAAATAATTGATCCTTAAGCTGAAAAAATGTATAGTTAAGCTGAAAGTAAGGGTGTTAGCTTAAAAACGCAGAAAGGCTTTAAAGAAGTCTGTGACAATATAAAAAATGGTAGTATGGATAAAAGAAAAAACTACCGTCTGCAAATGAAAGATCAGGTTGCTCTGCCCTGCTGACAGAAGTGATTGTTTGGATTTGCATCTTTGAGATCAAACTCCTTCCAGACCTCACATGAACCGCAAATGCATTGTCTGTCAAAATCAAGATCCTGGCATCGAGCTTCGCCTATCGAACAGTATACCCCTGGCAGGTCCTCAGGATTCGGAACCTCACCTGCGGGCATATTTTCCATTGCTTGCTTTGAACTCTTGATTTTATCCTGTGCGCACTGGCTGTCAGCCTGAACAGGACACTGGGGACACCTACACCTGTTAATGTTTGCCCGTTCATAAGGAACTAAGAAATTCGTACCCCTTTCAAAAGTTACGTTTCTGTCTCTAGGTGTTGTAGAGACGCTCTCTTCAGTGGATGTATTTCTTCCTTTATTCATATTATTCCCCCAAATCAATACTCCAATTGGCTTTCCTATTTTAGGTTTGGCTTCGGGACATAAAAGTGTTTTGAATTATAGAAATAATAAACAATAGTGAGAGAACGAATACACAATTGTGGCCCCAGATAGCTGCCCGCATCTCGAATTAGACCATTCGAATGAAAAAATCTAAATAAGGGCTGAAAAAGAACAAAAAATTTGAGGAATATAATCATTTGAGGAATATAAATATCATCTATAGAAAAATCAAAAGGGAATTTCATAACCTTTAATAAGTGAATCAGGTGGCTTTGCCGTTCTGGCAGAAATACATAGACGGCATTCCTTCTTCGAGATCATATTCTTTCCAGACTGTGCAGGTATAACAAATGCATTGCTGGTCAGGATTAAGGTCCTGGCAAATGGCCTTGCCTGTCGAGCAATATACGCCCGGAACGTCCTCGGGATCAGGAACTCTTTCTCCGGATAGATTTGCCATTACCGTCTTTAAGTTGTCAATCTTATCCTGTGCACATTTGCTGTCGGCCTGGACAGGACACTGCGGGCATCTACACTTCTCAACGTTTGACCGTGCATAGGGAACCTCAAAATCCGTACCCCTTTCCCTGGGTGTTATAGAGCCCCTCTCTCCGATTGATTTATTTCTACCTTTGTTCACATTATTCCCCCAAATTAATACTCGGTTTTAGGCTTTGGTTTTGGAACTTAAAAGCCTTTTCAGTTATAGAACGAATGTAAAGTAGGGATCTTAAGAGGTTACTGCATTTGAAACCAGATAGATTTTAATTGGAATTAAACCAATTTTAATTGAAATTAAATAAATATAATTGAAACTAAATCAGTTTTAATTGAAAAAAACCGAAAAAAACAGGAAAGAAATGAGAAATAGAAGACTTATATTTATAGAAATTAACATATAATTATGAGAAGAAAAGATAAGATCCGAGTGGGAATATACCTGTTATATTTTGTCTTAATAATTGTTATAGGAGCAGCTTCTTTTTTCGTCAGTAACTTTCTGGATTTTGCACTTTCTTTACTGGCTATGTTTTTGATGTTTTCTCCTTTACTTATCCGAAAAGAGTTTAAAACTAATTTTCCAACGCTTATTGATACCCTTATACTGGTTTATCTTTACCTTGGAACCTATCTCGGAAGCTTTAAATCATTCTTTGAAATGATCTGGTGGTGGGATCTATTAATGCACCTGCTCATGGGCATTAATATAGCTTTAATAAGCTTTTCAATCATATTCCGGCTGAAAGAAGTGAAAAGCCATATCCAGCTGAGCACTCCAATGATTGCTTTTTTTTCATTTACCATTTCTATGGCTGCCGGTGGAATCTGGGAAATTATAGAGTATATGCTTGATTCGTTCTTCGGATTTGGATTACAGAAGGTGCACCCGGATACGATGATAGATCTGATTTTCGTATTTATAGGAGGGTTGATTGTTTCCGCAGGAGGCTACTTCTATACAAAATACCCGAGAGCAAACCTCATCGAAATGCTGTTTTCAAGGGATGAGATCGAAGTCCTGAAGGATGGACATACGGAATCCCAGAATGAAAAAGGACGAATTGAACTGTGAGCACATATCTTCAGGTTCAGGTAATTGAAGAATAAAACGTAGTTAAGGATAATCAGGTGGCTTGATGAAAAGTGAGATTTGTATCATGGGGCTCCAGGATAAATTCAGGGCTGGCCTCTCCATTTTTAGGGCAGGATACAGTCCTTATGCATCTGTAACCTGCCACGCCTGAGGCTTCAGTCGCGCGAGAGATCAGTTTCCTGGTCTTCCGAGCTTACAACCGGATACCCTGCGTCTACCCAGGCAGTAATTCCTCCTGCCATGTTATACACCTGGGAATATCCTGCATTTACAAGCATCGTGCTTGCCGTATCACTTCTGCGTCCTGTTCTGCAGTAAACCAGTATTTTCTTCTCAGGGACTTCATCTGTGCGAGCCTGAAGCAGAAGGTCCGAACTTAGATTCGATCCGGAGACATTGCTTACGGGAATCAGGGTTGCCCCTTTGATATGGGAGGAGTTAAACTCATCAGGCGTGCGAACATCAAGTAAGAATACATCGCCTTTCTCAACCATCTCTTTTGCTTCCTGCACAGTTACATTCTGAAACCCTGAAGGGCTTTCTTTTTTCTGTTCCGTAAAGATTAAAAATACTACCAGAAACAGGAGAATAAGAGCACCGAAATAGATCAAATTCCGTTTGTTCAATCAGATTCCTCCAGCATTATAGATTTGATATCCGGAAAAGTAAATTGACACATTTATCTTTTTGTCAGTATGCACGGATTTTCTGTAGAAACTATTTCCTTCTGTAGAAATTGCTTCCCTGATATAATTATATTTCCTTAAAAAAGAGTGTTAAATACTTTAAACATTAAATTTTTTTGTTTTTAAGTCGGATTATTTCCAGTCCAGCAATCTATCAAGTAAATCCCGAAATAAAAAAACATTAAATTCAGTCAAAAAAGTAAATTGAAACTTAAGAGAAGAAATCTCATCTAAACTGAACCAGCAACAGGAAAAAATTAAAGCTAACCGCCAGGTAAAAAGTCGAAATGATGATCTGGATCTCAGGATTGTATTGTGGATAAAACATAAGAAAGACGGAATTTAAAAACAGATATGAAAATTATAAATCGTTACAAATTTTCAGAATCAGCAGCAAATTGAACCTGCAAAAAATGTCAAATAAGGCTCATTCGCCTACCTGTTTTGAGGTTGCCGGTCAGTGTCAGGAGGAAAGACCCCAATACATCTTTGGATTTTCCTGATGTATTTTAAAGTCTATAAGGGGAGGGGTCTTCCGCTCCTGTAATCTGACATGGGACTGTGCGAACAAGTCTTTACAGGCTTATACGTTTTTTAGCCAGGCTAGTCTAATCTACACTTTATAGCCTGACCAGTTTAGTCTTAGCACCACCCGCAGCGGTCCTTTCCGAAGAAATCAAAACCGAAGAAGTTGCATTTATTCCAGCCGAAGCCATCGCACCTATCGAACCTATCGAATTTGTCGAATCTGTCGAATTTGTCGAATCTGTCGAATCTATCGAATCTGTCGCGTTTGTCGAACTTATCGAATCTGTCGAATTTGTCGAATCTGTCGAATCTGTCGAATCTGTCGCGTTTGTCGAACTTATCGAATCTGTCGTGCCTGTCGAATTTGCCTTTGCCGTATCCATCCCTGGCTGCACTTACTGACGTAACTGTTACTGAAGCTACGAAAAAGACTAGCATGAGAACGCACAGCGTCTTCTTTATTCCGAGTTTTACCATTTACCTACACTCCACAATTTTTGTTATATTCGATACAATTTAAGATTAATTTCTCAGTTCATTTTCCATCGGCGCTGTACTGAATGAATTTATTTACCAATCCATCATTCCAGATTTGTCCTGAAAAGTATAGTATTGGTAAAAATTCTACCCCCATATCCTCGTGTTATATGCCGAGGATTTATAAGCCGATGAAAAGTGATTCCCAAATTGTATCAGTAGGTGATTATGATCCAGAGAATATAATATATAAAGAAATAATAATCAGAAACCCATATTAATTGGAAATCGGCATTATCTAGTCCGGTTCATGAAGATGTCTTCTCAAAATAATATTTATCACAACCCTCTTGCATTAACAGTGTTATCCAGTCCTTAATTTTAATTCAGATAACAATTTAAGTTTAAAGTTTAGAATCTATTTTCAGCTTTACTTAATTAATTTTTTAATTTGATTAAAAGTCCACCCCCAATATGTGCACTATAGAAATTTATTACACAAAAATCAATATCAGTCGGCGGGCCTCAGGCAGGCTGAACAGCTGGTTAGTTTTTCATAAGATCCCATTCCGCAATCGAAGGAACTCCCAGATTAAGGGCCCTAACTATTTATATTAATTTATTTTCTGGGCATCTTAAAGGTAAACCTGAAACTTGTTTTCTTAAGGTAAACCTGGAAATCATCAAAACTTATCCTTTATAAACCGGAGTCGATATTTTTATACCCCGCCTTTTAGTTAATTATGTAAAGGGAGATCAAGCTATTCCAGTGACTGTTAAAGATTCCAATACCTGAGTTAAAAAAGGAGGGTTCCAGTCTCCGAGTACTTATGCATGGGGGTGTCCTATTTCACAGGAGTACGTTAGAAAACTCAAGCCAGAGGATTCGTTCAGGGACTGGATAGTCCAGGCATTGGGGCGAA
>Ga0105091_10000900_pt1 | contig 12891 bp, 15 predicted proteins | sample PPLLak1March2015_FD_87022 | JGI IMG/M metagenome (GOLD analysis project Ga0105091, IMG submission 87022) | Freshwater sediment microbial communities from Prairie Pothole Lake near Jamestown, North Dakota, USA - PPLs Lake P7 Core (1) Depth... | ecosystem: Environmental > Aquatic > Freshwater >... | reverse complement strand
TCGAAGCCCTCATCGACGAAGCGGGTGGATCGGCGTTTGTGTACGGCATCTCCTCCGGCGCAGCACTGGCGATGGAGGCGGCCATTGCGCTGGATGACAAGATCAAGAAACTTGTTATGTACGAGGCGCCTTATAACGACGATGAAAACGCCCGAAAGGGTTGGAAGGAATACAGGCAGCAGCTTAATCAAATCATTGCAGCAAGCCGGCCGGGGGACGCATTGGCCCACTTTATGATGTTGACCGGCCTGCCTGCCGACCAACTCGAGGAAATGCGCCAGCATCCCATGTGGCCGCTGTGGGAAGCGGTAGAGCTTACCCTGGCCTATGATGCTGCCGTCATGGGTGAAGAAGCACAGGTTCCGACCGAGCGAGCAGCCCTGGTTGCTGTGCCTGCACTCATCATGAATGGCAGTGAGAGCTATCCATTCATGCATACCACAGCCATGGCGCTTACAAGCGCCATCCCCAATGCCCAACACCGCACTCTGGAAGGTCAGACGCACGAGGTCGCTGCGGAGGCGCTCGCTCCTGTGCTGATACAGTTCTTCAAAGCCTGAGGCGATGCCAGGCTGATAAATTTGTCGCGTTGTCAAGTAACAGCAAAAGGAGAACGAACATGAGCAAAGTAATGGTAGAGCTGTCAATGTCCCTGGATGGTTTTATCGCCGGGCCGAATGATGGCCCCTGGAATGGCTTGGGGGATGGCGGTGACAGGCTTTTTAAGTGGTATTCCAGCGGTGATACCGATTTTCCGCTGCCGGGCACGGACATGGTGTTCAAGATCTCGCGCGACAGCGCCGAGTTTCTTCATGAAACCTGGCCGACGATAGGGGCATCGGTGACCGGACGGAGAACCTTCGACATCGCCGGCGGGTGGGGTGGCAACCCTCCGGGCGGAGCGGGAGCGTCGCATTTCGTCGTTACCCATACCGTTCCACAAGAATGGGTCAATCCCGGATCGCCATTCACTTTCGTCACGGACGGCGTTGAAAGCGCAGTTGAAAAGGCAAAGCAGGCCGCAGGCGATAAGAACGTCGATGTAATTGGCGCGAGTATCGTACAGCAGTGCCTCAAAGCAGGCCTGCTCGACGAAATACAGATCGACCTGGCCCTGGTCCTGCTCGGTGGAGGCGTGCGCTTATTCGACCACCTGGGTGCTGAGCCAATCGAACTGGAACGTATCAAAGTGGTCGAAGCTCCCGATATCACACATCTGCGCTTCCGTGTCGTTAAATAACTGCATGAGTTTTAGTTCTAACTTTATCAATATCTATTAAAAAGGAGTAACCATGAGAAAAATTATCGTTGCAGAGTTTATTACACTGGATGGCGTAATTCAAGCGCCGGGCGGCGCAGATGAAGATACCGAGGGCGGCTTTATACATGGCGGCTGGACGCAGCCATATTGGCATGATGACATTGGTGCACATTTCTTTCAGGCAATGACGCAAGCCGACACGCTGCTTCTGGGACGCAAAACATGGCAAATCCATGGAGGTGCGTTCGAGCCGATGCCCGCTGGTGATCCATTTGGTGATGTGATGAATGGTCTCCGCAAATATGTTGTCTCAACCACATTGAAATCGGCATCGGACTGGCGGAACTCTACCCTTATAAATAGCAATGTTGTTGAGGCAGTGCGCCAGTTGAAGCAACAACCTGGTAAAAATATTATGGTTGATGGCAGTAGCGTGCTCATTCACACACTGACAGAGAACGATCTGGTTGATGAATATAGTTTGCATGTCTATCCTATTGTGCTGGGCAATGGCAAGCGATTATTTTCAGGAGGCAAGCGCATCGATCTGAAACTTATCGAATCAAAATCGCTTCCAACCGGTGTCGTCTTTCAAAGTTATCAGCGTGCTGCTTAGAATCAAGTGCAGAAAATCTCTAAGGAGCAAAACGAAATGAAAAAGATTACTCCGTTTTTATGGTTCGATACCCAGGCCGAAGAGGCGATGATTTTTTACGTCTCCGTTTTCAAAAATTCAAAGGTTCTTGGCGTGACGCCCGGACCAAATGGAATAGCCCAGTCTGTGACATTTGAGCTGGAAGGGCAGGAGTTCATGGCGCTGAACGCAGGTCCCCAGTTCAAATTCAATGAATCTATCTCGTTCTTTGTTGACTGCAAGACGCAGGAGGAAGTCGATGAGTTGTGGGAAAAACTGACCGCCGATGGCGGGGAAGAAAGCATGTGCGGTTGGCTCAAAGATAAATATGGCCTTTGGTGGCAGATCATTCCCACTGCTTTGGGTGAGATGCTCGGGGACAAGGATGCTGAGAAAGCGAGGAGAGTCATGGAAGCCATGCTTAAGATGAGAAAGATTGTCGTCGCAGATTTACAGCGGGCATACGATGGTCAGTAAAGCTTTTTGTGAATCGGAGAATTTACAATCGGTTGATCGAATTAAATATTTAGAGGAAAAGCAACATGTCTGAATATACTCAAAATGAACAGCCCAGGCCAAATCCCGATCTCAAAAGCCTGGAAAAATTGATCGGTACCTGGAAACAATCCGGGGGCGTGGAAGGGACAGTTACCTTTGAGTGGATGGAAGGCGGTTTCTTCCTGACCCAACACGTTGAACTTGAGAGCGGTGGACATCCGATCAAGGGTATGGAAATCATCGGACATCTCCAGTTATTTGGAGAAGAACCAAGCAAGGATATAAAATCGCGCTTCTATAGCTTTCTGGATGGAATGACCCTCGATTATGTGTATGAAATCGTTGGCGATACATTGACCATTTGGGGTGGCGAAAGGGGCTCGCCAGCTTACTACCAGGGTCAGTTTAGCAAAGACGGCAATACCCTTACTGGTGGCTGGGTGTACCCGGATGGCGGCGGATATGAGGCGACCTCGACCAGGGTGAAATAATCTACCTTACGCAATCGTCCCGCAGATTTCCTTGATCGAGGTTGGCATTCTTCTCGAGTCTGCGGGACTGTGCGTAATATCAATTAGAAGGTGAATCGTATATGGTAAAGAACAAGAAAACCGAAACTACAGCAGAGACAGGAAAACAAGAGTTCACTGCAATGCAATTTATTGAAAGGTTGCATACTCTTCGCTCGCCAGTGGAATATAAGAAGTACCAGCGGTATTTTAAATTTAGTGACAGCCAGCCTCTCCAGGATGATGAATTTATCGGCGTGCGGATGGGACTGGTCTTCGCGCTTGCCAAAGAGTTCATCGAAATGCCACTCAACGAAATTGAAAAATTGCTCGAAAGCCCGATCCATGAAGTAAGGGTTGGCGCGGTCAGTATCATGGATTTTCAGGCGCGCAGCAAAAAAACACCCCAGGAACAAAGGAAAGCGCTGTTCGATCTGTATATCAGGCGCCATGACAGAATCAACAGCTGGGACCTGGTCGATCGCAGCGCTCCATATGTAGTTGGCGGCTACTTGTTCGATAAACCGCGCGATATTTTATACAAATTAGCAGGTTCTAAAAATATATGGGAACGCCGAACAGCTATTGTGAGTACGCTCTATTTTGTTGGAAAGAGTGACGTAGATGACGCTTTTAGAATTGCCGAAATTTTGTTAAACGACGACCAGGCTTTGATCCATAAAGCAACCGGATGGGCCCTGCGCGCGGCCGGCGACAAAGATGGACAGAGACTGTACCTCTTTCTGGATCAACATGCTGCCAGCATGCCGCGCACTGCTTTGCGTTATGCAACGGAACACTTTGATAAAAAACAGCGGGATCATTATTTGGGTATGAAGAAGGCCAGGTAGAAAGTTGTCAGCGACAAGCTCTGCGCCTTCGTCCTGGTTTCAGCATCCTTAAAATTTTTGAGACCATCTTGACGCCAATTCGGAGTGAGTGTATAGTATTTATAGAACGTTGGTTCTAATGTTGTATTAAGGATGTGGTAGTTTTTTCATCTTTACAGTTCCAATAAAATCGCAACGACACGCCCTGAATTATGAAAATCGAAATTACTACTATCTTGCTTCCGGTTGGATCTTGCAATTGGATCAGCTAAGAGCGCCTGCACAATCCTTGATATGCAGGCAAGAGCAACAGCTAAAAGACTTAGTTTAAGGAGATATCATGACGATCAGGAAACGATCAACTTCGCGTTCGACCAGTCCCACCCCCTCGACCTCGGAACTGCGCGACCTATTCAACGGCCAGGTCATTGCCCCGGATGATGCAGGGTATGACCCGGCGCGCACGGTGTTCTATGGTGGGATCAATCGCCACCCGGCGGCCATCGTTCGGGTCGCAGATGCAGGCGATGTTTCACGCCTGGTTTCGCTGGCACGCGAGACTGGTCTGGAACTGGCTGTCCGTAGCGGCGGGCATAGTGTTGCCGGCCATAGCGTGACGGAGGGCGGGATTGTGCTCGATCTTTCAGCCATGAAGGCTCTGCAAATCGATGTTGATGGACGCACTGCCTGGGCTGAAACAGGCCTTACTGCTGGCGAGTACACCACCGCGGCCGGGGCTTACGGTCTTGCGACGGGCTTCGGCGATACTGGCTCGGTCGGGATTAGCGGCCTTACGCTCGGAGGCGGTGTTGGCTACCTCGTGCGCAAGCATGGCCTGACAATTGATGACCTGTTGGCTGCCGAAGTGGTAACTGCGGATGGCAAGCTCCTATCTGTGGACGCTGGGTCACATCCGGATCTGTTTTGGGCGATTCGCGGTGGTGGAGGCAACTTCGGCGTCGCGACCCGCTTCCAGTTCCGCTTGCATAAGGTTGATTCGGTTCTAGGTGGCTTGTTGATCCTGCCGGCAACGCCAGATGTCATCGCCTCGTTCATTGCTGAGGCGGAGGCTGCGCCGGAAGAACTCTCGACCATCGCCAACGTTATGACTGCACCGCCAATGCCGTTCCTGCCTGAGGAGGTTCATGGCAAGCTGATCGTAATGGCCATGCTCGTTTACGCGGGCGAAGCCGAGGCTGGTGAGCGTGTTATTGCTCCGTTCCGGGCACTTGCTGTCCCGCTTGCAGACATGATCCGGCCCATGAGCTACCCCGAAATATATCCACCAGAAGAGGGCGGTTACCACCCTGTCGCGGCGGCGCGCACGATGTTCGTCGATCATATTGATCGTGCAGTGGCCGAGATGATCATCCACTATCTCAAGGTTTCGACCGGTATGATGGCTGTCGCACAGCTCAGGGTGCTGGGCGGGGCAATGGCGCGCGTGCCTGTTGACGCCACAGCGTTTGCCCACCGCGGGTCACGTATCATGGTGAACCTCGCCGCCCTGTATGAAAAGCTCGAGGAGAAGGCAACTCACGAAACTTGGGTCACGGATTTTGCAGCCGCGCTGAAACAAAAGGATAGCGGCGGATACGTCAACTTCCTTGGGGACGAGGGCGAAGCCCGTATTCGCGCGGCATATCCAGGCAGCACCTGGGACCGGCTCATGGCGATAAAGGCTCGCTATGACCCGACTAACTTTTTCTATCTAAACCAGAATATCCCGCCGGCAGCCAATGACCGAAAAGAAAAGTAGCACTACGGCTACCCTGGCCCCTTTCTATGGGCAAGTACCATTTGATGTTAGGATTCTATAAGTCCTAAACCTAAATATTTCCATCTGTGGTAAATTCCTTGACGGGTGTTGCACGTTTTTATTGTGGAGGTCAGCTTTAGAGATGAGTGATGACAAATCCATGGATGTTGGCAAAGTATGGTGGTTCTGGTTCACCACCAACGCATTTGCCGTCGATAAGAGCCTGCGCCGAATATTCCGGCTGCTTCCCCATGATCCGCGCTGTAAATTCTGTAATGCACCATTTCAGGGAGTTGGCGGGCTGATTGTGCGCGCATTGTTCGGTAAGCAGCGTTCTGTTTTGAATCCACGCTTCTGCAACCTGTGTGAGCAGGCTTCGCGCGAATTTCCCGGGGGAGCTGAAGTTGAAATGTCTATGCTCTTCGCGGACGTACGGGGGTCCACGGCGCTCTCCGAGAAAATGAGTCCCACTGAATTTAGCCAATTGATCAATCGATTTTACACAGAGTCAACAAAAGCCATTGTCGATGAGGATGGGCTGGTGGAAAAGCTGGCTGGCGATTCCGTGGCAGCCTTCTGGGGCGCCGGGTTTGCAGGCCCGCATTATGTGGGGCGAACGATAAAAGTCGCGCAAGATCTGTTGCTCCGTATGGAGCGACAGAAAATCCCGGTTGGGATCGGTGTTCATTGCGGTGTAGCTTTCTTTGGCGCCATGGGCACAGCGGAAGGACTGACCGACATCTCAGCCCTGGGCGATGAGGTCAACATGGCTGCCCGGCTGGCGTCGAAGGCTGCGGCGGGGGAAATCATCGTCAGCGAGCAGGCTCTCAAAGATGCAGGCATGGATGGCAGTCAACTCGAATCTCGTCGCCTGGAACTGAAAGGGATCAGCGAGCAGGTCCAAGTCCGCGTGATGCGCGGCGCGTAGTCAAGACCTATACCTCTCTTCCGGAGGTTTTTATGGGTAAGGTTGTGGTCGATTTATCAATGTCATTGGATGGATTTATTACAGGTCCAAACGATAGCGTTGAGCTACCTTTGGGGCAGGGCGGTGAGCGCCTCTACGATTGGATCTTTAACGGGAGCAGCGAACGATCCGGAACTTCCCCTCGCGACAGCGCCACAGGGAAGAACCGTGAGGTGATGGAGGCAGCCTTCAATAAGCTGATTCATCTCATTGAGTCTCGCGACGTCACACAGCTTCGATACCGCATCATAAAGCAGGCATGAAAGTCAGAGTTCCCTCTGGCCTGGCGCATATTGCTGCCTTGTCGCTGATCGTGCTGATTACCGACATGATCGCGAGCGCGCTTTTTGTTGTGTTTGGGCGCACATATTTGCATATACCAGAAGAGGCTCGAGTATCGAGCCATTGAACTGAAAAAACAACAGGAGAACGATTATGAGTAAAAGGAACTTCAAATGAGCAAGATTATCGTATTCAACAATATAACGCTTGACGGGGTCATGCAGGCGCCAGGGCGGCCCGACGAGGACCCGCGCGGAGGCTTCCAACATGGCGGCTGGGCGGTACCCTACGCTGACCAGGTTATGGGTGAAGAGGTGCAGGAAAGCATGGCCAATACCGGCGGCCTGCTGTTCGGGAGGCGGACCTATGAGGATTTCTACAAAGTCTGGCCTGACCGCACCGACAATCCCTTCACGGAAGTCCTCAACAACAGCCTGAAGTACGTTGCATCAACGACGCTCAAGGAACCGCTCCCGTGGATGAACTCGAGGCTGCTTGAGGGTGACGCCGCGCAGGCAGTGGCCAAGCTCAGGCAGCAGCCAGGTAAAGATCTTGTGATTCTCGGGAGTGGCGTGCTAATCCAGTCGCTGATGCGGCACAACCTGATCGATGAGTATGTACTCCAAATCCACCCGCTGGTTCTGGGATCTGGCCGACGTCTTTTCGCTGACGGCGGTGCATTCGCCGTCCTGCGGCTCGTCAATACCAAGACGACGACCACCGGCGTTGTCATTGCGACCTATCAACCCGCGGAACCAATGGCAGTTAAATGACGTGCCTTAGAACAATTTTTATTGAATAGCCTAGAAAGGAAATCTCAAAAGGATGCTAAAAAATCAGAATGTTAGGATGCCAGCTGCTGGACCCCTGGTGGTTTCAGAGGCCAACCCACGTTTTTTTACGATTGCATCCGGCAACGCTGACCAGAAAGCGATCTACCTGGCCGGCTCCCATATCTGGAACAACTTCCATGACGGCATGGGCCCTGGCTCGGACTGCGCCGAGACATCGGAACAGCTCGACTACGATGTATACCTCCAATTTCTCAAAGATCACGGCCACAACTTTATCCGGCTCTGGCGCTGGGAGCAGTTCAGGTCGCAAGCCGCCGGGGGCAACTTTCACCTCTGCATGACGCCACAGCCATGGGCCCGGACGGGTGCCGGAACTGCAAAAGATGGCAAGCCGAAGTTCGATCTCGAATCGTTTGACCATGCCTACTTCGACAGGCTCCGCGACCGTGTGATCGCCGCAGGCAACGAGGGTATCTATGTCGCCGTCATGTTCTTCGATGGTTGGGCCCTCCACCTGAGCCCCGCGCCTCACAACGTGGAGGGCCATCCATTCTATTCCGCGAACAATGTCAACGGAATCGGGATCAACTCGATCGTCGACTACCAGGTACTCCCGCTCGACTCGCGCGTGCAGGCGCTTCAGGAGGCGTACATCCAGAAGGTCATCGATACCGTCCACGATCTGCCTAACGTTCTCTGGGAGGTGGCGAACGAATCGTCGGGCGGCGGTTCGGTCGACAAGGGCTTTGCCGAGATGCTCGGGCTAGGGGAACCACCCGAGTGGGGCGACTCCACTGAATGGCAGTACTGGGTGATCGACGTGGTCAAGCGATACGAGCAGAAGCAGGGATACGACCAGCATCCCATCGGGATGACGATGCAGTTCCCCGTCACCGATCAGACCAGGGTCAACGACCCGTTGTTCAACAGTCCGGCGGATTGGATCTCCCCCGGCTACGACGACGAAATATTCACCGGCGGTCGGCACCCGATGGCGCCAGACAGCCCTCCGTCCCGCTGGTTCGACGATCCACCCGCCAGTGATGGCAGTAAGGTCATAATTACCGACACCGACCACTACGCCCCGGGCATGGGCGACCCGCTCTGGGCCTGGAAATCGTTCCTGCGAGGCCACCACCCGATCCTCATGGACTTCGGAATCATCGCTGGCGTGAACCCGCCCGACCCGTCGTCAGGGGGCCCGGGCGTCCCGCCGTACGAGGCCTTCGAAGCGGCTCGCTACGCAATGGGCGACACACTGCGCTACGCAGAAAAAATAGATCTAATCAAAATGGAGCCGCGCGGGGATCTGGCGTCGACCGGTTTCGCCCTGGCAAATCCCGGCAAGGAGTACCTCGTTCTCCAGCCAGGCAAGACAGCTGATTCCTTTACTGTGACGTTGGAAGTGGGCACCTACACAGTAGAATGGTTCAGCGTCGACAGCCGCGAGACGCAAGGCACTGACAAAGTCACAGTGAAAGGTTCCACCTCGGCCAGTTTCAGCGCTCCGTTCGAAGCGGTAGGACCTGCGGTTTTGTACCTGAGGAAGGAGGATTGACCGTGAAGAAAATGACCTCCAAAAGTAAAGGCGCTGGCTCCGCTCAACAGGAAGGCGACTTCCCCAAGCTTGCACAACCGGCACAACGGGCGCTTGCGGCCGCAGGAGTTCAGCGTCTCGAGCAGTTGACGAAGTTCAGCGAGGATGAGGTCAAACAGTGGCATGGCATAGGGCCAACTGCACTCAATCAACTGCGCAGCGCTCTTGCTGACAAGGACCTTGCGTTTAGGGTCGAAAAGAAGAAAGGAATAACCACTCCAACCCAAAGGTAGATCTTTATGAAAGATAACAAGCAGAATAAATCCAGGGCAACTCGATCCCAGAAGAGTACTCAGGGCTACGCTTCTGTGAATGGCCTCAACATGTATTACGAAGTCCATGGCACTGGCCAACCGTTGGTTCTGCTTCACGGCGCATTTTCGGCCATTGGCACTTCATTCGGAAAGCTGCTGCCGCCGCTTGCCAACGGCCGGCAGGTGATCGCCTTCGAGCTGCAGGCACATGGGCGCACCGCAGACATTGATCGCCCTTTGACTCTCGAACAGATGGCAGACGACACCGCTGCCGCACTCAAACAACTTGGGATGGAACGAGCTGATATCTTTGGCTACAGCATGGGCGCTAGTGTTGCCCTGTACCTTGCTATACGGCATCCAGATGCGTTGCGCAAACTCGTGCTGGCCTCGGTCACCTACACTTGGAGCGGCATCCACCCCGGGCTCATGGAGGGAATGGCGGACATGAAACCCGAAATGATGTTTGGGTCACCGTGGCACGAGGAGTACACCCGTATAGCCCCGCATCCGGAAGATTTCGCGAAGCTGTTCGCTAAGAAGACGCAGATGGATCAGCAAACCAAAGATTTGCCCTCCGAGACTATACGGGCAATTAAGGCGCCCACCCTGTTCATCATCGGAGATTCCGATCTCGTCCGCCCTGAGCACGCGGTTGAGATGTTTCGACTGCTCGGTGGTGGTGTCTTCGGTGATACTCCCTCCGGCCTGCCGAATTCACAACTCGCTATACTGCCCGGCACGTCGCATGTGACGCTTGTAGACCGCGTCGATTGGCTGGTTTCGATGATCGATGCATTCCTCGACGCACCGATAAAAAACGAATAAAAGGAATTTACCGCAAATGAAAATCCATCTTGTGGACGGGACGTACGAACTGTTCCGAAATCACTTCGGCGCTCCTCCGAAAAAGTCTTCTGATGGACGGGAGGTCGGCGCGACGCTCGGCCTGTTAAGGAGCCTGCTAATGCTGGTGACTAGCCCGGGTGTTACGCATGTCGCAGTTGCTTTTGACCACGTTATCGAATCTTTCCGCAACGACCTCTATCCCGGATACAAAACAGGCGCAGGAGTGGACCCGGACCTTTTAGCCCAGTTCTCGCTTGCCGAGGAGGCTGTTTCCGCTTTGGGGGTGGTTGTCTGGCCGATGGTGGAGTTCGAGGCGGATGATGCATTAGGTAGCGCTGTAGCGCGCTTCAAGAACGAAAAAGCAGTTGAACAGATCGTCATTTGCTCGCCGGACAAGGATCTCGCGCAACTGGTCTCCGGCAGGCGGGTTGTGTGTTGGGACCGCCGGCGCGATATTGTCATCGACGAGGCGGGCGTGGTGGAGAAATACGGCGTGCATCCGCATTCGATCCCGGACTGGCTCGCGCTGGTCGGCGATTCAGCGGACGGCTATCCTGGCATCCCAGGTTGGGGAGCCAAGTCCGCTTCTGCTGTGCTCGCGCGCTTTGACCATATAGAGTCCATCCCGGAAGACATAGAGCAATGGGGGATGAGCTCAGGTCGCGCTGCACGGCTGGCCGAGAACCTCGCGCAACGAGGGGAGGAAGTCTCGCTCTACCTGCAGCTGGCCACGCTGCGCCAGGATGTTCCGCTCGAAGAGAAGCTGGATGACCTGGAATGGCGCGGCGCACAGGAACGGTTAAAAGAGCTCTGTCACGAGTTAGGCGAGGAAAAGATCCCAGAGCGTATTTCCCGCTGGCGATAGATTTGGTATTTCCTCGATTGGGATTATGACCCTTATGTCCTTCCTCAATACCTTTACCGAGAACGTTCGTTTATATCCCAACAAGGTTGCGCTGGAGTTCATTGACCCGCCGCTTCAACGAGTCACTTATACTGAATTGGATAGATTGGTCGGGCGCACGGCGAGCTATCTACAGAGTTTAGGTCTTCAGCGCGGTGACCGTGTTGCGCTACAGCTTTCAAAATGCCTGGAGTTTATCCTGTTGCATCTGGCAACTGTCCGCTTGGGTGCCATCTCCCTGCCGCTCAATCTGGCATACCCGCCCGATGAACTGAAGTATTTTCTCGAAGACTCCGGCGCAAAACTTTTCTTCGCGCTCGAGTCATCCAAAGAGAAAATCGAATCTATTTTTACCGACTTGCCCAATTTGCAGGAATGTATCTTTATCGATCCTTCCAAGCCAAATGGATTCCAATCTCTAATTACTAATTACCAAAAAGGTGGTTTCCCTGGCCCGAACACCAGGGCGGGCGATACGCCCCTCGACGATCACTCGAGGCTGCTCAACCACCGTTCTAACAACGATACAGCTGTAATAATCTACACCAGCGGCACAACGGGACGCCCGAAAGGCGCGGAAATCACGCACGGAAATCTAATCTCCAATCTCCAAGCTCTCCACACTGCTTGGGGCTGGCAAGCTGACGATATCCTGCTGCATGTCTTGCCTATTTTTCACGTCCACGGATTGTTCGTCGCGTTGCACGGCGCGTTGAACGCGGGCGCGACCACCTTGTTGATGCGCGAATTTGACGCGCGTAAAACGTTGGAAACTCTCGTCGAACGGCAGTGTACGGTCTTCATGGCGGTCCCAACAATTCATCAACGCTTGTTGAATGTGCCGGATGCAAAAAGCTTTAATCTTTCCCATCTGCGCCTGGTCACCTCCGGCTCTGACCGCCTACCCGATGAAGTGTTCACAGGCTTTCAGCGTACCTTCGGTCATACGCTGCTCGAACGCTACGGCATGACCGAAACGGGTATGAATTGTTCCAATCCGCTGCATGGTGATCGGCGCATCGGCTCGATAGGACTTCCGTTGCCATATGTGGAGGTTAGAATTGTGGATGCCGAATCTCGTGAATCGCTTTCAGATGGGGAGATTGGAGAACTGGAGATTCGTGGACCCAATGTTTTCAAAGGCTACTGGCGACAACCGGAAAAAACCGCCGAAGCTTTCACTGCCGACGGCTGGTTCTGCACGGGAGATTTGGGCTTGCGCGAACCTGACGGTTACATCACATTATGTGGCCGCTCCAAGGATTTGATCATCAGCGGCGGACTCAATATTTATCCACCCGAAGTAGAGCGCGTACTTGTGGAACACCCTGCGGTGAATGCCTGCGCGGTCATCGGCTGTCCCGATCGGGAGTGGGGAGAACGAGTCACAGCGGTGGTGGTGCTCACTCAAAGGGAAGCAGTTTCAGGGTCGGATTTGATCGTTTTTAGCCGCGAACGGCTCGCAGCGTATAAGTCTCCCAAGTCCGTCATCTTCAAGGATGACCTGCCACGCAATGCTATGGGCAAGGTCCAGAAGGCAGAACTGAGAAAAGAAATTTGTTTAGAGAATTTGTGAACTTTGATCGAGTTACATGGTGTTGTTTTTTTTTGTAATCTTTAAGAAATATTTTGGCTCTTTAGGAATTTCCGTGGTAGATACCCGGATTTGGGGGTGTGAGCGTGCGTACGCACGCTCACACCCCCAAATCCGGCCCCTTTCACACCGCCAAAGCGCGGCGGGGCCTACGGCGGC
>Ga0105091_10000899_pt1 | contig 12897 bp, 10 predicted proteins | sample PPLLak1March2015_FD_87022 | JGI IMG/M metagenome (GOLD analysis project Ga0105091, IMG submission 87022) | Freshwater sediment microbial communities from Prairie Pothole Lake near Jamestown, North Dakota, USA - PPLs Lake P7 Core (1) Depth... | ecosystem: Environmental > Aquatic > Freshwater >... | reverse complement strand
GAGAATGCTGTGATCATCGCCCGTCGGCTGGCCCAGAGCGGCTTCAATATCATCACCGGCGGCGGTCCAGGCATTATGGAGGCCGGCAACAAAGGCGCCCGGGAAGGCGGCGCGAAATCAGTGGGACTAAATATTCAGTTGCCCATGGAGCAGGTGGCAAACCCGTACGCGACCGTTCGACAGGAGTTCAAGTACTTCTTCGTCCGCAAAGTGATGTTTCTGAAGTATGCCCAGGCGTACGTCGGCATGGAAGGCGGCTTCGGGACGCTGGACGAGATCTTCGAAGCCCTGACCCTGATTCAGACGCGGCGGATGCGGCCTTTCCCGGTCATCCTCTTTGGCCGCGACTACTGGTGCGGGCTTCTTGACTGGGTCACCAAAACCGTGCTCGCCCGGAAGCTGATTTCCCCCGAAGATCTGGACCTGGTCACCCTGACTGATGATCCCGAAGAGGTCGTCAGGATCATCAAGCGCACGGTAGTGCTGTAAGCCCATTGACGATTGACGATTGACGATTGGCATTCGATCAATTGGACCCGTACACTCGAACCCGATTCAATCGTTCAATCGTCAATCGTCAATCGCTCAATGGTCAATGTCTCTGGTTCGCTCGTCGCCATTCCCACGGTGGGATAGGCCTCGGATCCGACCAGAGTCCCCTCTTGACTCTCCGGGCTTGCTCTTCCGCTTTCAAAAGCAACGGATCCGAGGAATAGCGTCTGTAATGCCAGGCCAGACCGGCCTGGACGAGTGCAACGCTCGTGTCTTTTCCGTTCACAACAACGCGTGAGACGGTCCGTCCGTTCCGGTCCAGGTACTTCGCCTTAACCGTGACTTCCTTCCCGAAAACCAGGCTCGACGTGCACTGCTTGGCTCGCGTGCCGAAGCTCTGGCGCAGTTCGGGACAATCGATTCCTTCCAGCCGGATTCTAATCTGCCGCTTGCCTCGCAGAACGGTCAAGGTGTCGCCGTCTGAGACTCCCACGCACTCGGCTTTGAAAGTCTCGCGGGCGGAAGACAGCTGTGCGAGCATCAGGGCGACTACGAGGGCTGCGGTTTTGTGGACCAATTCCGATCTCCATGCCACGTCCCGGCGAAGTTTGTTTCTTGTATTCCGGGAGGGACGGTTTAGAATATCGCGGATTGACCTCAGGCATGAGTCGTTTCTTTTCCTTCAAAACCAGGTACAGAACCTACCTGCTTTTCGGCGCTGTCCTAACCCGGCCAACGAAACGGTCCGCATCTTCGTCTTCCAGGCTGTACGGGAACTGCTTTTCAACGTGGTCAAGCACGCCGGAGCGGCCCAAGCGAGAGTGGCCTTGAGCGCGGAGCGCGACAAATTGGATCTTCTGGTCAGGGATGACGGCTGCGGGTTCGATGCAACCAGGAACGAGGTCGGATTTCCTGGGAGCGCAGGCATCCTGCCTGCTCGTGCCTGACGCAATGGCTGAGTTTGAGGCACGAGCAGGCAGGATGCCTGCGCTCCCAGGAAATCCTGCCTGCTTTTTCTAGCGCCCTTCTTTGCGGCTCTTCTCGACAAGCTCGAGGATCTCTTCGTACTCGCCGGCTGTGAGTTTGTCCTGCTTCAGGTCGATGAGAGCTGACACCACGGCTGAAGCCGAGCCGTTAAAGAAAGTGTCCATCAAATGACTGAGAGCAGAGTACCGGGCTTCTCCGGCGGGAGTAATCGGCACGTACGTGTAGTGATGTCCTTCTTTCTCGTGCCGGACGTGTCCCTTTTTCTCCAGGATGCCGAGCAGGGTACGGACCGTGGAATAGCTGGGCGGTTCCGGCCCCATTTCCTCCATCACCTGAAGCGCTGTGGCGCTGCACAGGCGATACAGGATATCCATAATTTGCCGCTCGCGCCGACTTAAAAATCTCTGATCCGTTGACATCCGGATCGTTCCCCCTTCTCTGTGAAAAACTATTCCTGATGGGTACCGCCAACCAGGTGCGTATAACCTAGCATTTCCGGCCGGAAATAGTCAAGCGTGAACGAATTAAGCTTTGCGAAAATTTTAGCAATCTTGTTGACAGGCGCCGCGCGACCTGCTAGATTTTTAACGTCTGCAGCCAGCTGTCCGGCGGGGTGCCAGGAGCCGTGGGGGGGATCATGGGTCAGCGCACTGGGAAATTGCTTCTTCTCGCGTTTTTTGTCTGCCTCTCCCTATTTTGTACCACCCAACTGAGGGCCCAGGAGCCCGCTTTGACTTTCCCGCATCTCGCTGTCGGGTCGGGAATCGACCTCGAGCTTAACCTCACCAACCCCGCCCCGCATATCGAGAGGGGTTTCATTCTGTTTCTCGATGACAGCGGAGCGCCGATGTCCCTGTCGGTCGACGGCGCACCGACATCTCAGGCGTATTTCTCGCTGGCGCCCGGAGGCGCAAAGAAGTTCAGGGTTGACGGAACTGACCAGTTGCAGGTTGGCTATGCCCTGGTGATCACCGAGAATCTGGCGTCGTCACTGGTTGGCAACCTCGTCTTTACTGTCAACAGCCTGTTCGATTTATCGATACCTGATTGCCGTCCGACCACTTCGGCCCGCATCTTTGTCGAGAGGAACCGTTATGTCGACTCGGGCTACGCGGTGCTGAACCGCGGCGACCGGCCCATGAAAATCTCTCTCACGGTTCGTGATCAAAAGGGCCTGGACATCGCAGAGACGTCGGTGGATCTTGCGCCCGGCCAGAAAAGCAGCGGTTTTCTCGATTATGTCTATGGGTACGGGGAATTTATCGGTTCGCTCGAAGCCTCGTCCGACTCTCCCTTCTACGTTCTGGGTCTTCGGCAGAGGCGAACCGGTTCGCTCGCCGCGCTCCCTGCGGCTGTGAACCCAGGCCCGATTGTGGGGTCTCAGCTTCTTTACTATCTTGACACGGGTATCGACCTGCGAGCCGGCGGGTTCGCTCCAGACGCGTTGAGCTCAAAGACGGTTTACGAGCTGACAGGGCTGACCAAGCCGTCCAATCCGACCGCCATAAAGATCGCGAATAATAACCGAAGCCAGGCTGTCACCCTGCACGTCTACTTCCTGAACGATGAGGGTCGGGACTTTTTCGATTTCCTGCTCGTTTTGAAGTGCGGAGAGACGCTGACTTTTGACCCGTTCGACTTCCAGATTCCGGGGTCCGACCTTAAGACCTCAAACGTTCTGTTTGGTTACGGACTTCCGGCGGATTTGGCGGCTAGCTTTCCCGCCGCTCAGTTCGGATCCGGTCGATTCGTTCTGTCCGTCGTGGCAGCGGGGGCGGCACTGGATGCCGATAATGTGGCCGACATTTTGTACCCCAACGAGACGGCTATGATCGGGCTGTGCGGGGTAACGCCGGTAAACACCGGGTTCCAGGCGGGGCAAGTCCGGGGTAACCTGCACGTTTACAACGCGCTTCCAATAGCTTTCGATTATCTCTCGGGTAACCACGTCTACCTCCCGGCCGGACTCGACGGATCCAGTTTTGGCGCCGACTCCACATTGAAGTGGCTGTCGATTTTCACCAGGACCCTGGTCCCGGCGCCCGGAATGTCGGCAGAGCCGGGGTTTCTGGTCTTGGCTGCCCCCGGAAATTCGGACCTGTTCAACTACATGGCGGGGCAGAAGGGACGAACGGCGGGAACGGTACTTCTTCCTTCCACTGCTGTCCTGACCTGGGGTGCCGCCCCCTTCACTTTTTTGGGAGGAAGATGATGTCTTCGGCTGAGTTGGGGCTGGCTCTCGAAACCTGGCTAAGTCTTCACACCCCCCTCGAAGTTTGGTCGGTCTAAGCTTGTTCAGCGGCCGGCTCAGCCGAAGAGATCATCTTGAATCGACTGACCACTGACCGACTGATCCACTGACCGACTGACCGACTGACCGACTGACCACTGACCGACTGACCAGCTGACCGACTGACCGACTGACCAGCTGACCGACTGACCAGCTGACCGACTGACCGACTGACCGACTGATCAACCGACCGACTGATTCGCTGAGAGACTGATCCACTGACCCACTGATCTGCTGACTAACTGACCGAACGACACTGACCGACGGACCGACGGGGCACAATCGAAGGCCTGAAGGGCCGACAACATAAGGGCGAAGCGCTTTTTGCGTAGCCCTGGGTTACGGTCAAGAGAGCGTTGGGAGCCCTGAAAGGGCGGGACAAGCTCGGTGTTGTTACGCCCCTTTCAGGGCTCCGGGCTCTCTCTGTTGTACGCAACCCAGGGCTTCGCAAAAAACGCTCCGCCCTGGGCTGTTATGTGGTCGGCCCTTCAGGCCTTCGATTGTGCCCCGTCGGTCCGTCGGTCAGGGGTTGTTCGGTCAGTGTCAGCAGATCAGCGTGTCTGATCAGTGAGTCAGCAGAGCAGTGGGTCAGCAGATCAGCAGATCTGTAGGTCAGCAGATCTGTCGGTCAGCAGATCTGTCGGTCAGCAGATCTGTAGGTCAGCAGATCTGTCGGTCAGCAGATCTGTGGGTCAGCAGATCTGTGGGTCAGCAGATCTGTGGGTCAGCGGATCTGTGGGTCAGGGGATCAGTCGGTGAGTTGGTCAGTGGGCAGTTGGTCAGTGGGCAGCGGGCAGTCGGTCAGTCCCGTCAGCTAAGCCCCGGCGCTTCGGCCTACTTCAAAACGGTAAAGTGACTGATGCGATCCAGGTTTTCCTGCATCGAGCTGGCCCAGCGGGTTCGCTTCGATTCGGGAATCGAGGAATCTAAGGCGGGCAGGACTTCCAGGAAGGTTGCGAGGCTTGAGGCAGCGCCTTGGTAGTCATTGTCAGCCAGTGCGTGCAGAGCCGCTTCGAGCTCCGCTCTCAAGCTGAAGGTCGGAGTGTTCGCCGCCAGCTCTTTGAGGACGTCTCGAATACTTCCTTCGACTTTCGGAAGTCGAATTTCCCAGACGACCGCTTCAACCTCGCTAACGGCCGGACGCACAAGGTTCCCGGCGATCTGGCCTCTTCCGTTCATTTTGACCGGCTGAGCGAGCGCGTTCGGCTCTTCACGGGCGCCGAAATCGACTTTCGCAAGTTCGTCCGCAAGCTTAGAGCTGGGCAGGTTGGAACCGATCAGCGCGATGGACGAAGTGGAAGAAGACATCAGCTGCCAGTCGAGCTGCGGGATCAGAAGATCCGGCAAGCTCTGCTCTCGGGCCTGCTGTCCCGGCCGCCAGGAAAAGGTACGCTCGCGGTTTGCTGAGTCTCTCGTAATGGCGAGCACTTCCCCGGCATCGTTGATCCGGAAGGCGCAACTGAAAGCAGGCGCACCTGGGAATTCGAGCTCCGTCATCCCGTCGACGGCGTTCCAGTAAAAGGCCTTCGGTTGGCTGTTCTTGCCGATCTGGGCATATCCGACGACCTCGCCCCGGTTGTTCATGTCGAACGGTTGCGCCTTCACATTCAGTTCCCCGATCCGCTTGAAGTTTCCGGTCGCAGGATCCCAGAAAAAGGCGTACGAGGAGGCCCAGCCGACCACCTGTCCCTTCTCGTTCAGGGCCACGGGTTTGGCGCCGCCGAGATTCACCATCCCGGTCTCTCGGCTCCAGAAAAAGGTGTTCTCCAGCCCAAATGAAGTCTCGCTGGTGCCTGCGATCTCGCCGCGATCGTTGAGGTGGAGCGCCCGCGTCGATTTCCCTCCAAGGGTGCCGATCTCTGTCATCAGAGTGTCAGGCGACCAGAGGTAGCTGGAAGAACTCGCAGCCTGACCGGATGCGACAACGAGAACCTGCCCCGAATTGTTTATCCCGATAGCTTGGCAGTCGCCTGAAGGACAAGGGAGGTGCGACATGCCTTCTGTCTTGGTCCAGACGAACGGGTGGCTTTTCCCGAGCCCGTCTGTGCTTGCCCCGACCACTCGCCCGGCTTCGTTGATATCGCTCGCCTGGCTCAATGTTCCGCCCAGGGTCCCGAGATCCAGCCGGCTTACCGAAAGATCGGCTGAAGTGTCTGCCGGTGGCGTATCCGGTTGAGCAGGTGACTGGTCAGTCGGCGGCTGAGTGCCGCCACCGACGACACTTCCAAGAGCGATCGCGCCAATAGGCTGGTAGTCGGGAGCCCAGGAAGCGTCGTTTGGCGATGCGAGCGCTGGGGAACTCCGGTGTTGGACAGTCGCCCCGGGAGCTGCCGCATTCCCGGTAGCGCTGATGGTTGTCACCTGTGTCGGGTAACGGTCGGCGAAAACCGGTGGGCCGTACGCCGGAACGAAACCGGGCGGCAGAGCCACTAGCCGGGAATTTCGTCTTGCCTGCACCTGACCGCGCCCCTCGAATTCGCCCAGAGGCGAGAGCAGTTGCGAGGCAAAGCGCGAGCCGGGCAATTCCATGAGTCCGAATTCTTCCCCGAGTCCACCGCTCAAGCTCGGAACGATCCAAGGCTGAAGGGCGGCTAACGACATGAGAGCGACTGCTGCGAGGAAGGAGCATGCGACGATCTGCGCCGGCCCAATTGCCCGGCGGTTGACGCGCGGGTCGAGAATCGTCAGGACGCGCTTCTTCAGAACTGAGATCTGGGACAGGGTTACGGAGATAAACCGTGAGGGAGGAGTCGCAGTCGCCTGGAGCAGATAGGACACGTATCGGGAGGGCTTGGTACCGCAATTGAGAACCAGGTCGTCGCAGGCGTCTTCCCGGCAGACTCGGAGTCTTGCTGCTGCCCACCAGGCGAGCGGATTGAACCAGTAAAAGGCACAGACAGCGAGCGAGAATAGATTCGTCAGGTTATCCCGCCGTTTGATATGGCCAAGCTCGTGGTGCAGGATCGTCTGCCTCTGTTCGTCGGACCACTCCAGTGCTTCGGCCGGAACGATCACGCAGGGCTTGATGAGTCCGGCACAGATCGCCGCCCCGAGCCGGTGATTAACGAGTACGCGGACATTTCCTCGAAGCCCCAGCCTACGGCTTGATCTCTCGAGGTCGCAGGCCCAGTCGGGGTCATCAAGCGGCAGGGATTCGCGCTTGAGTCGCCCTGTGATCCAAACACCGACAACCAGTCGCAACATGACGACGGCAAAGCCGATGAGCCAGATCCCGAGCAGGAGGAACAGCCAAATCGCAGAAGTGCTTTGGCCCCCGGTCCTCGGCAAAACAGGTGCGGACAAGACGGGAAACCGCCATTCCGGACCGCAAATCAGGCAAAAGGGCAACAGCGAAAGGCAAAAGAATGCGAGGCTCAGGAGGAAATGGCGAAAAGCGGATGGCAAACGCCGGACCGACTGATAGAGGAAGAACACTACGAGCAGGAACAGCGAGCTCTTCAGCGCAAAATCGAATGAGAAGCGTGCGCACAGAGTGCCGGCATTCTTATAGAAATCCAGACAGGTCAGCCAGCTCACCAAACCTCCCCCGTCTTTCTGACCTTATCGTCGCAGTGCGTATAATTTAACAGCGCGACCACTGAGCGTCAATTGAATTGCAGAGCCTATCCGAAGATTTTCGGGTAAGCAAGAAATTAAAGCAGGGCAAAGCGCGCGCAAAGGGGCGCGCCCCTCCGCCCCTTCGCCCCTTCGCCCCTCCGCCCTGCTTTAGGCTAGAATCACGCGATGCAATACGGGCGTTTTCTCCTTGGTCTCTTCTTCTCGTCGGTGTCACTTCTTGCACAGCCGGCCCCCCCGAGCTATCCTTCCGCGCTGCCGCCCGATATTCCATGGCACGGAGCGAGTGAGGCTTTGATCGTCCCGTCAACCGATCCATGGGTGACTCCTTCCGAACAGAGTGGTCTGTCCCACACCCCGGACTATGCAGCAACGGTTGCGTGGCTCGGCCGACTGGATGCAGCCTCTCCGGAAATCACCCTGGTTTCCATCGGAAAAAGCCCGGAAGGCCGAGACATCTGGATGGTTGTTGCTTCCCAAGAGACAGGTTTCGCTGAGACCCGACGCTCAGCGAAACCGCTGCTGCTCGTTCAAGGCGGGATCCACTCGGGTGAAATCGATGGCAAGGACGCCGGCCTGATGCTCCTTCGCGATCTCACTGTTCGAGGCACAAAAAAAGGGCTCCTTGACGGGGTCAACCTGCTTCTTATCCCGATTCTGAACGTGGACGGGCATGAGCGCTCGTCGATCTATAACCGGATCAATCAGAAGGGTCCCGTGGAGATGGGCTGGCGAACCAATGGGCAATTCCTGAACCTGAACCGCGACTATGGAAAGCTGGATACGCCCGAAATTAGGGCGGTAGTCCAGGTCATCGCACATTGGCGCCCGGATTTGTACGTCGACGTCCATGTGACGGACGGCGTCGATTATCAATACGACGTCACGTTCGGCTATAACCTGAAGAACGCCTATTCCCCCGCCATTGCCCAGTGGCTGGAGAGCGAGATGCGACCGCAAGTGAATCTCGATTTGGAGCGGATGGGACACATTCCCGGGCCTTTGGTCTTTGCGGTCGACAACAGCGATGTGTCAAAAGGAATCGAGGCGGGGCCGGCCAGCCTTCGCTTTTCGAACGGCTACGGCGACGTCTGCCACGTCCCGACAGTGCTTGTCGAGAACCATTCGCTCAAACCCTACCGGCAGCGGGTTCTTGGCACTTACGTTTTCCTCGAGAGCCTGATGCGTCTGCTCCCCGGCCGGGGGGACAAGCTCCGAGAGGCGATCAGGACCGATATTACCCGCAGACACCCGGAAATCCCTGTGAGCTGGGAATCGGTGCACGTCTCTGACCGGCTGATCCCGTTTCGCGGCATCGCCTCGCGCCTGACTGACTCTCCGATCTCGGGCACGAAGAAAGTTGAATGGACCGGACAGAAACAGGATTTGAATATCCCGTACTTCGACTCGGCCAAGCCGGTCTCGCTCGTCAGGCGGCCGGCTGCCTACTGGATTCCGGTCGCCTGGTCAGACATTATCCAGCGGCTTGAGCTTCACGGTCTTACCATGGAGCGTTTTTCGGAACCGCTCGACGTCGACGTCGAGAGCTGGCGAGTAACCGGCTACGAGCTGGGAAAGACGGCTTACGAGGGGCACGCGATGGTGCGGGCAACCACGAGTCTTCAACGGCGGACAGTTTCCTACCCGGCCGGATCGGTTCGCGTCTCGACCGATCAGCCTTTGGGCGATCTTGCCATCCTGTTGCTCGAACCCGACTCTCCGGAGTCTTTCTTCCAATGGGGATTTTTCCTGGCGGTGCTGCAGGAACACGAATACGCCGAGGGATACGTGCTTGAGCCCCTCGCGGAAAAGATGTTGAGCGAGAACCCTGCGCTCAAAGCCGAGTTCGAAAAGAAGCTGGCCGCAGAACCCGAATTCAGCCGGAACGCCGGGCAGCGCTTGAGGTGGTTCTACGAACGGAGCCCATTTTTTGAAAATCTGAAAAGATATTACCCGGTCGCGCGTGAATGTCAGTAAAACGGTGGTCGAGGTCACTTTGGAAATGGGTTGACATCTGGTAGGAGTGAATATAGAAAGAAAACTTACTTTAATGATGGGAGAGAAGAACAATGTGGAAGAAAAACGAAACGCAATACCCTCAGCCTGAGCCGGCCCACCAGCCGAGCGTGCCCATCCATAATCCCAGCCCGGTTGAACAACTACGCGAGCGCGCAATCATAGGGTCCTCGATCTTAATAAAAGGAGACATTTCCGGCGAGGAGGATTTGGTGGTTCAAGGCCAGGTTGAGGGGCGAATCGAGCTCCGGCAGCATAACGTGACCGTCGGAAAGAACGGGCGCGTGAAAGCTGACATCTGGGGCAAGATCATCAGCGTTGAAGGCGAAGTCTTCGGCAACATCTTCGGCGAAGAGAAGATTGTCATCCGCTCGTCCGGAGTGTTGCACGGAAACATCACCGCGCCGCGGGTCACGCTGGAGGACGGATCGAAGTTCAAGGGCAGCATCGACATGGATTCACGCCAGGCCGAGAAGCCGGCCCCTGCCGTTGTCCGTGAGAACAAGCCGGAAGGCGAGTTACTGAGGAAGACCCAGGTAGAGCCTCACGTTGAGCAGAAGAAAGAAGAGGAATTCAAAAAGGCAGGCATGCCTTTCAAGCCTAACGCGGCGGCTCCAAGAACATAATGAAATGGCTTCGGCGGTCGTCGGGTCCAAGTGCCAAGGAGGAAGCCGGTGCTAGCAGTCAGCCGGAGGTTCAGCCTTCACTGGCGCTCAGCACTCTCTTCAGGCAGCTGCGCAAAGATCGCATCTACCACATCCTGGAGCTTGGGCCCGCGGTCGGTCACAACATCGAATTCCTGTCGCGGTTTTCATGCCGCATTCGGGTAGAGGATCTCTATCGCACTCTGAGCTCCTTCGATTACGTGTCGGGCAGCGACGCGGTCGACTTCGAGGCGGTGTTTAAGTACCTTCTGCCGTATGAGGGAAATACACGCTTCGATATCCTGTTTGCCTGGGACCTCCTGAACTACCTGGATCGCCAGGAGTTCCTCTACCTGATGCGCCATCTGACGCGATTTTGCCACTCGGGCACGGTCATGTTCGCGTTGATAGCGACGAGCAAGAACATGCCCGACCGGCCGGCTGAGTACCGGATTCTGGACGAGAACAGCATCGAGTGCCGCAATGTCAGCAGCGTGCTGCGTCCCTGTCCCCGTTACCATGATGTCGACCTGCGGCACATGATGCCCTCATTCCGCGTGTACAACTCCTACCTCTTGCGCAATGGGATGAAGGAGTACCTGTTCGTCAGCAACTGAGACACCGACTTCTGGGAGCGCAGGCATCCTGCCTGCTCATGCGGTCAGCAACATCGGTTGTACTGGCAGCACGAGCAGGCGATGCCTGCGCTCCCAGGGCCGTTTCTCGGTTTTTGTCAGCCGTCAGTTGTCAGCCGTCGGTTGGCGAGCTGTGTCAAAATAGATTTTTCACGATGACGACTCGGATAAAGACTCTGCTTGTAGACGTAGGGCAGGTGCTGGTCGCGCTCGATTACCCCGCCGCTCTTCGACGCGTGATGCAGTATACCCAACTGCCGGGCGAAGAAATCTCCAAACGCCTGTCCGGTCACCAGGCCGTGCTTCTGTACGAAAGCGGGAAGATACCGACCGAGACTTTCTACGAAATGACCTGCCGGTTGCTCGAGATGAAGGTCGGTCTGGACGATTTCAAGCGTGGTTGGGGCGACATGTTTGCACTTAACAGCCCCGACGGCAAATGCATCTCAGCCGCGCTCTTCAGGGAACTGAAGCAGAGCTACCGGGTTGTTGCCCTGTCGAATACCAACGAGATGCACTGGGAATATCTCGAGACCGTTTTTCCGCTGATTCACGAATTTGATGACTATGTCCTGTCTTTCCGCGTTGGAGCGATGAAGCCTGATCCCGCCATTTATCGAGCCGCCCTGGCTTGCGCGAGCTGCACGGCGGGTGAGACGTTCTTCATCGATGACCTCCCGGTCAATATACAGGCTGCCGAGCAACTCGGTATCAAAGGAATTCTGTTCCAGGATGAGGCCCAGTTACGGTCGGACCTTATCCGGCTGGGTCTGCTCCGGACACCGCCCGAAACTTAGCCACCCTGAATCGCTTCACCCTTAATCGCTTCATCCTCAATCGCTTCTTTCCACCGTAACGTTGTTCTGCTACGATGCACCCCGCGCCGGCGGGCGAAGTTCCGAGTCCCGCCAGTCTGTTCCAAGGAGGAAGAAATGTTTCGGCCTCAAATCAAGGTGTTGGATTGCTCGATCAGAGACGGTGGGCTGATCAACCAGTGGCGGTTTGACGACGAATTTGTGAGAGCGATCTATGCCGGCCTGAGTTGTGCCGGTGTAGATTACATGGAGATCGGATACAAGGCCTCCAAGGATCAGTTCGACCCGAAGAAGTTCGGGAAATGGCGGTTTTGCGACGATGGGGAGATCAAGAAGATCGTCGACGGTATCGATTCCCAGACCAAGTTGGCCTGCATGGTCGATATCGGGAGAGTCGAGGAGAAGGACATTCTTCCGCAAAAGGACTCGCCGTTTTCGATGATCCGCGTCGCTTGCTACATCAAAGACATCGACAAGGCGATTGCGCTGTGCGACATGATTGGCGACAAGGGTTACGAGACGACCGTGAACATCATGGCTGTCTCGACCAACCTGGAGCGGGAGATTGACGAGGCGCTCAACGACCTCAGCAAGACAAACATACCCATCGTCTACGTCGTCGATTCGTACGGCGCGATGTATTGCGAAGACGTCACCTTTCTGGTCAAGAAATACCGGGAAGCGCTGCCGGGGAAGACCATCGGGATCCACACGCACAACAACCGGCAACTGGCGTTTGGGAACACGATCCAGGGGATCATCGACGGCTGCAACATGCTCGATGCCTCCGTGTACGGAATCGGGCGGGGCCCGGGGAATTGCTGCCTGGAGCTGCTGCTCAGCTTCCTGCAGAACCCCAAGTACAAGCTGCGTCCCGTTCTGCAGTTGATCCAGGAGCGGTTCCTGCCGTTGCGTCAGGAGATCGAGTGGGGCTATATCGTGCCTTACATGATCACCGGGATGCTGAACGAGCACCCGCGCGTGGCGATCGCCTTCCGCGACTCTCCGGAGCGCGACAAATTCGTCCAGTTCTACGACACGCTGACGACGCCGGAACCCGACGACCAAACAGGCGCTTGAAATTCTTTCGGAGTGCGGAGGCCGTGCCGCAGCTTTGTGTTCGCCGGCCATGCCGGCGGCCTTTTTCCGGTTGATGCGCTTCAGGGCCGCCGGCATGGCCGGCGAACACAAAGCGGCGGCACGGCCTCCGCACTTTGAAAGAGAGCTTGCCACTCCTCCGGGGCGCTTCAGAGACACGTATAAGGCCAGTCCTGCCTCGCGCTTCGCGCCTTACGCTCCCGGCTCCTTCGGGTTTGCCAAGGCAACTACTCCCTCGCTGACCCCTATGCTATACTTTCGCCTTTACCGCACCTTCCCTTAAGCCGGAGTGGCGGAACTGGCAGACGCACCAGACTCAAAATCTGGCGAGGTTAACCACCTCG
>Ga0105091_10000896_pt1 | contig 12906 bp, 17 predicted proteins | sample PPLLak1March2015_FD_87022 | JGI IMG/M metagenome (GOLD analysis project Ga0105091, IMG submission 87022) | Freshwater sediment microbial communities from Prairie Pothole Lake near Jamestown, North Dakota, USA - PPLs Lake P7 Core (1) Depth... | ecosystem: Environmental > Aquatic > Freshwater >... | reverse complement strand
CTTTTGATTCTATCAGAGTGTATTTTTGAATCTCGTTCAAGTCCTTAAATATGGTCATACCGTTTCCGATTGCCACAGGATTAATAAACAAATAAAATTCGTCAATTAGTTTTTCTTTAATCAAGGAAGAATCGAACGAGGCACCACCATAAACGATGATGTCCCTTCCGTTTTGTCTCTTTATCTTGCTAACTTCTTCTACGAGATCGCCTGTTGCAATATCTGTATTTATATTACGATATTTAGATCGGTAGACAAATTTTAGAATTAATCTATTCTTGCATGTCAGATTATTCAATCTGACGTTGGTAATAATTAATTCTTATTGATAATCACAGTGTTTAAATATTTACCGAATTCAGAATTTAAATATGGAATACAAATATCCAGAAGTTCTTGTTGATACCCAATGGGTTCAAGATCACTTAAATGATCAAAATGTTCGTATTGCTGAAGTAGATTACGACAGAAAGGCGAACTATGACTTGGGACATGTTCCAAATGCTGTATTATTTGATTGGAAAGATGACATAAATGATCCTATCGCAAGAAATGTAGTTGCTAAAGAGGCATGTGAGAAGCTCTTGCAGGATGCCGGAGTTAACGATGACACAACACTTGTACTTTACGGAGATTTTAACAACTGGTTTGCTGCCTTTGCTTTCTGGGTGTTCAAATACTATGGATTTAAGGATGTTAGGATAATGAATGGTGGCAGGAAGAAATGGCTATTAGAAGATAGACCACTAACCAAAGATACGCCCCCTCAACATGCTAAAGGCACCTTTAGAGCATCAGGTCCTGATGATAAGATTAGGGTATTTCTAGACTATGTAAAAGAATCTCTATCAGCTAAAGAAATGAAGAAGTTTGTAGATGTTAGAAGTCCAAAAGAGTTCACTGGCGAAATATTAGCACCACCTGAATATCCAACTGAACATGCACAGAGAGGTGGACATATACCAAGTGCACTAAATATTCCATGGGCACAAGCAGTTAATGATGCTGACGGAACATTCAAACCAGCAGATCAGCTAAAGCAATTGTATGAATCAAAAGGCATAACTCCTGATAAAGAGATTATCGCCTATTGTCGAATCGGAGAAAGATCGTCTCATACATGGTTTGTCCTCAAATATCTACTTGGATATCCAAATGTAAAGAACTATGACGGTTCATGGACTGAATGGGGAAATATGATAGCAAATCCTATCGAGAAGGGGAGTTAAAACATTCAAGGCATTGAAAGCTCATCAAACCCCATAAAATATGATTGATTAGCAAAGTCAAGACAGGTTCTAATTCATGCAAAAGAGAATTGTTGTCAAAATACTAATGATCGACACTAAATACACCGAAAGGACACGATTAGTTTGCTGTAGCTTAAACGGTACCATTAAAAGTTTCTACTTATCTAATATTTTTGAGACTTGTAACTGGTCTAGTAAACCATGGTTTCTTAGCAATTATATTTCTAGCAACAGGATCTATCTTAATAGATGACAGGAAACGAAGAGATGATTGAAGAACAGGAACGACAACAAGTTAGTCAATACACTGCATCGAAGACAATTTCGAAATGTCTTCGGTCACTGAACGGTGGGAGCATTAGGATTGATATTGAAAATCAGCCGTTCTTAAAGCTTACAATAAACCAAGAGAATATCGATGCCTTAAATTTAGAATTTGGAGAAAAATTTATGGAGATGCTTTTAGCGACAGCAGTGGAACTGATTTCTGGCAATATAAGAAAAGAGTAAAGGTCTTCCTCATTTAAATCACTATATGATTATACTATTGAGTGCTGTTAATGAAGGTATTGGAGCCAGTTTTGTTGGAGCATTTGAAGATAATAAAGTTTCAAAAATTCTTGGGTTACCAGTACATGTTAGACCAATGGGCATAATTGCATTAGGATATCCAGCTGAAAAGCCAGAAGATTTGAAAGAATAGAGTTGAATAAACTTGTCCATTATGAAAGATATGATAGGACAAAGCAGCTGGTAACATAATGATCCTCAATATAGAATCGAAGGCATATAGGCGCCAGCAGGTTCATTATACAATCCAATTGTCATAAGGGTAAGCTGCTGAACTAACCTCAGTCCATTATTAAGACACCAGTGAAATAGCTGGGTGTTTCTACTAGGAATCAGTATGCCTGGTCCTCCGTAGGAATCAGCTGCTGAGGAAATCAAAGCCTTGAGATCATCGTTAGTTAAACCTACCGAATGGTTAAAGTATGCTAATCCACTGGTATAACCTGTAATCTTATCGCCGTGCAAAACTATTTTAGCACTACCTTGCTTTATGCTGTCTTTTAGCTCACCATTTCTGTCATGACCATGAACTATTTTACAAACAGCATTGCATGACTCAACATCAGACTCAGTTGCCTCACGTACAGATCTTCCAGGAACAGTCTCCCGAATTGGCTTTCCCTGCATGGTAGAGATTGGCTCTCTTATCTCAAATCCAAGACTAGCATAGAGGGCAAGTGATCGATTATGGTAAGAAGCTTGAAGCAAGCGTATTGAAGGGTAGTTCTTGTTCTTGGCTCTCTCCAACACATTGATCATTAACTGCCTGCCAGTGCCCTTATTCTGATATTTTGGATCAACTGTTATAGGTCCCACTCCTACCACGAAACTTGAGCGTTCATCCAAGAAGTTGCTTCCAACAATCCTGCCTTTATCTTCACCACTAGTACCTTCAGCGACTACAGAATAGAATCCAGGATTGGATAGAAAAGAAGATGCTAAGCCTACGCCCGTATCAACAGATGGGAATTCACGTTGAAAACCATGTTTGTCTGCGATTGCTGAAAATGCTTCGAAAATTATCTTTCCTACCGTATCAGCATCGTCTATCCTTCCAGGCCTCAATTCAAATGCATATTCTGTACTTGTCAAAATGTTTATACTTTCACATGCGCTGTATTTTATATTCTTTCACTCCACTTCCTTTTTTCCGGGTAGCCTTGTAAGCGCCTTTGCTTCTGGTATTATTTCATCTGACCATCTGTAAAGAGTCAATTTTGGTATGTAATCTTTAAGTTCTTCTTTGATACAATCCCAGGCTTCTTTAGGTGGATAATCTCATCCTTTATGATTTGACATAAGTTTTTGAATTTGTCTATTCCCTTCTGGAAGTCTGCCTTTATGTCTGTGCAATGCTCTCGTATTACCTTCTGCATTTCCTGCCGTTCGTTGTCGGCGTCTAATTCAATGGCCATGCTCTTGATTTAATTCTGTGATTGCGCTTCAGTGATTTATTAGCCTAAGAATGATAGCGTCGTAGCTCTCGCCCTTAATACCCATAGTTTTAAGGAGCTCCCTAGTTTCTTACTCTTATCCCCTACAGTTTAGTAAAGTAAAATATTGGGACCTACCAAACTAAAGAAGATGAAATCTATTATTATTTTGATTGCTGTTGTAATTGTGGTCCTTGACCTACTAACCTATGTATATTCCTATAACCTAGCCGTTGGTAACTAATAGCAATGGACTATATTGTAGCAATAACACTAGTAATTAGTGCGCCGAATGAAGATGAAGCAAAGGAAATAACCGACCTGATGCTAAGGACTAGAGCCTACATTAAGGAATACAAAATTACACATGTTGAAATAAAGGACGGTAAGCCTTAACTTTTCCTTTTTACTTATTTACTTCGATAACAACAATAATGATTGCAAGGCGGTCTTTGTAACATTGTACAATTAATGAGAATGGAAGATTGAACTTGCAAATCTCGGTGATGTAACGATTGGTCGAGCCGTATTGGAACCAGGCTGGAGCTGGGAGAAATGCGTGAAACCTATCGAAAAAAAGATAGTTGTCAAGCACCACATACTCAGTATATATAGTTTCTGGTAGAATCAAAGTAGTCATGGATGATGGTGCTGAAGAAGAATTTGGTCCTGGCGATACTGCTGTAATTCCACCTGGACACAACGCTTGGGTTGTCGGGAGCGAACCTGTAGTTGGTTCCATTTATGAAGGTCATAGCCCACGCCCAAAACCTTCAGGACAATCCTGTTCAGAGCCCGGTATACATTTCAATTGAAATACATCAAAGAGACAGCTTCTATCCGGATCAAAATCTGGATTTATTGCAGGCCTATTCTGCTTTGATAGAACATAACAATTTTCATTTATACCCTGCAATACCGCGGTCCCACATTTCATGCCTTCATTAGATAGATGCACAGTGGCAAAATGTCTATTTATGCCTGCGAGAATCTAGCTTCCTTGCCTTCTCTTCTTGAAGGTGATGATATCTATCACTTTCCTTGACGAATTCCTGACCACAATTATGGCACCGTAAGACATCACCGTGATGCCTCCTTTTCACGTGATTGACCAATTCGTTGTATTCGTGGAATTTTTCATGGCACTCACTACATTCTTGCTTCTTGAGACTTAAAGAGAAGTGCCCCAGTTTCATCTTCATTATAAATGTTTAAGTTCCAGAGTATAAATCTAATGCGGAATCATGGTTAGAATTTATCGGAGAACAACAATACAGAAGGTGGTAGTGATTCTTCGTCTACTCGTATTATATGCTACAAAAGATATAAGATCATTGGTTCATCTGACTTTATCTTAGAAGGGGTGTGCATTATAGGGTATATTTTCAATTACTAGCTTTTATTATTTTAAAATTTCAATTGTGTAGCACACATAACAACTGTACTGGCTAGATAGTTGTTATGTTAGATAGTTCAGCAGGTATTATATCAATAGAGCCTATAGATGATGAAACATGTCCTGACACGACTCCAGAGTTTTCTAATCATATAAAAGAATTCGCAAATGTAATCCATTCGTCTGTGTTTATGTTAGCTCAAACCTCAATACTTCTGCTGCGGGAACATTCAGGAGAACTTCGCTTCCATTAAATCCTTCTACGAATGACTTCGGTATCTTAAAGACATGCCTTCCTGTCCAGTCTATCCCAATTTTGGATCATCTCTGGTACATTATATAATCATAATTAATTATATAAAATGATCTGAAATCAGAAATCTTCATCATGTAAGCATGGGCAGAATGTCTCTTATTATCTTGTTGTGATCTGCATCTACCTCGGTTGTAACCAAGAGCAAATGGTATCCTTCTAACGGAAATGTTACCCTTTTGATTTTCTCATATTCTGACATTGCATATTTTCCTTTACCCACTTTAGATGCGAGGGAGTTCCTTAAAGCCCATCTGGCTAGGGCTTGCAAATTTGATTTTTTAGTTTCCTCTGAAGATAGGAGATTTGTTATTCCTTCACGTTGGCCACCATATTTTATTGCACCGGAATCATCACATACACCAGCGAACCTTATCTTGGATTCTAGACCAAGGATGTTTTTGCATAGTCTATCAAAATCCATAGTCATAAGATAATAAATGAACAAATCTAATAAATATTCTGTTAAATAAATTGGGTAATATTCTAGGCGAACTGAACTTAATGGAGACTTGCGATTGTGTAAGCATCGAAAGTGAAAAGACCTTGTTGATAAGTAGGCCTAGTATGTTGACAATCGATAAGTAAAATATGACTCCTTCATCACTCTTTACCAGCACCCTCTAGCACTACCACTTTGCCCCCCCATAATTACATGATACCCAAGCCCCCCGAACCAGGAGAAAACATTGCTGAGGAGGAGGACAAAAACAGTCCACCAGGTAATGGACCTACTTCAGAAGAAGAATAAGAATTCTTTACATACGTTTGGTCGACTAACATTACCAAGGATCAAAGCGTAATGAATTCATATCTGCTTTCTGTGTATTGCAGTTGAAATCGTTATTAATTACACTTACTAATACTCTTTTACAAAATATCAGCCAAGTTCAACGAGAACGATAGTGGTAGCGGTGCATCAGCGAATGTTATTGCAATTGCAGGATTAAATCTTGCTTTATCATATGAAAATGCAGCTGTTGATAGACTGGAAAAGAGGTTATCCGAAAGTATAGTGCCAGAAGTTAAGGATAGGTTGAGACATCATCTTGAGCAGACTAAAGAGCAACAAGAAAGGATAAGAGAAAGGATCAAAGCGTTGGGAGGAAGAGAGCTAGGAATGGAGCCTACATATGAAAAAGGTAAATTACCTATACCAGAACCTCCGAAACAGCTAAAGATGATGATTGAAAGCACCGGCTCAGAGAAAGAAAGAGAAGTTTGGGAATCGCTAAATGATTTGATAATAGAAAGAGCAGAAGCTATTATGTATAAAGGAAGAATTCAAGCACTAGAGCTCCTTAAAGCAGATAAAAAAACTGTTAAGGCCTTAGAGAGGAATTTGAAAGAGGAAGAATCATTTGGAAATTGGTTAGAGAAGAATAACCCAAGGATAGCTAAAAGATTAATGACAATGCAGATTGAGGAAAAGAAAAAGCACGGAAAGAAGAAGAAAGTAATAAAGGATGAGAAAGAGGCCGTATCAGCAACAGTAACAGCATCTACATAAGAGATCAACTCTTTCGTTCTATTGAGGAACTTTTTCAGTCATTCCATAGCTGAGTACGGTTTCATCCTTACAGATAATTTCTAATTCTCGTTCTGATTGGAGATAAAATACAATGGGCAGATGGAACCTCAAAAGAACATTATACTCTTTGCAAGCATGGGGCTTCAGACTCAAAAATATGGATAAAGTCTAACTGGTCGGTAGAAATACATCAAGTTTTTACGTTGGGAATTACACAGCTGATGAAATCATGCAGTTTTATTTTGCGTATCTCTTTGATGAAAGGAATTCATACCTTTTTTTCCTCTGGTAAACATTGGCATAGCTATCATCAGCATCTGTCATGGTAGTAGTAGGTGTTCTTACTTTCATACTTCTTACTGTGACGTCTTATACCTATATTTCTACAAATAGCTGGACGGCTACTGCAACTGCAACCACAAATACAACTGCACCCTCAGAAAAAGCATAGTCTAAATTGACATTTAGAAAAAAATTATAAAAGTATTTTCTAGATTGCGCCTTTCCTTTCTCCGTCAGACCTAGCAGGAGCAGTAGATTTCCTCACTTCCGACTTTCTCTTTGCTCTAGAGCTAAATAGTATCCCTGCTACTACTGCAAAGGCACCCACTACAATGCCATACATGAACACTTGATCTGCCATAACTACTAATACACAAAGTAAAAGATAAAGTTATCCTCCTTGACCTGCAGATAAGCCCTAGTGAATTCAGTAATACCTAAGAGCATGAAATATTGGTGGTAATAGTTTATTGCTTTTTCAGCTTCTAGGTTTAATGCTATAGCTACTTCTACAGGTGTCTTTTGCTGGACATAAAGCTCGAAAGCTCTAGAGGAGATAGAAGCAGTCGTCAAGACCAGCTCGATTCGCGAGCATTTTTATTGTATTGGGCGATACCTTTGCTTTTTGCGCAATACAGCGATACGACTCTCCCTTTTCAAGCATTGCTAGAACCAAGGCTTCCTTCTGCTTTTTATCCATTGTTTATGTATTATTTGTACCTAGAAGCATTTAGCTCTTGCTATTATGTAGTATCATGTGATAATAGCACGTTATTTTGTGTAATTTTCTGTATTAGACTGCTATCAAAACGAGCCTAATTTATACCTGCATAGAGTATCTAAATCAGATGCTATATGAGCCACTAAGATGTTTAACACGTATCTGATTTAACCCCCGATCATATCATATAGCATAACCTCAGATCTCAGGAACCTCGGATTGTTTCTGAGATCATATACTTCCTAGTACTCATGGGCTATACATCTCTACAGAGTCTCCATTTTTGTAATTTTTAATGTCCAGGATCATTTCAACGATTTTTGCTGCCACCTTTTGAGGACTAAGCATCTTATTCTTATTTTTCTCGTAATATTTGTAATCGTAATCTTGCCAGATTCTAGTAGCTACTTGTCCCAGAAATATTGTCATTACTCTTATATTATATGACTCGACTTCTAAAGCCAGACTTTCAGCCAACCCCGCAAGCCCAAACTTGCTTGCACAATAAGATGATAAATCACTGAAACCAGTCTTGCCTGCCCCTGAATTTACATTTACTATAACTCCAGATTTCCTTTGAATCATGTAAGGAAGAACAGCCTTTGTAATTAGAAATGCACCCTTTAGATTGGTCTCTATCGTTTGATCCCACTCTTCTTCCGAGGTATCCAATAACTTCTTGTCAAATGCGACACCAGCATTATTCACAAGTATATCTATTGTTTCACTTCCAAATTTGTCTACTGCTGACTGAACAAGAGAATTCACATGCGGTGAGATGCTAACATCACATCTTAAACCCAATACATTGATTTGGTTATTTACGTTTTCAATTTCTTTTACTACCGAATCGATTTCACTTTGGGTCCTAGAACACACAACAACATTTGCTACATGTTCTGCCAACAGGATCGCTGTTTCTCTTCCTATTCCTCTACCACTCCCAGTAATTATTGCAGTCTTGCTCTGCATATTACTTTGATGAATTCCATTCATACTTTTTTCCCTCTGGTAAACATTGGCACTTCTTTAGAGATGTTGTCATCATTGTAGCTGTCTTATTATAACAGTTTTCATGATATTTTCATAACCTTGATAGCGATAAAAACTGAAAATTAGATATGACAATTATAATTCTAACTGGAGCTCCTGGTGTGGGGAAGCAGGTGGATTTACAAAAAAGGATCAAGAATGTTTGGCCAAAATTTTTAAGGAGCTAGATACAAGAGGATGTAAGATTCTCCTGAGTAATTCCGATACTGAATATGTTAAAGAGTTATACGCTGACCTTGCAAAGAATATACTTCAGGTTACCGTACGAAGGAATATCAATAGTAGAGCCTCTAAGAGGTTAGGACATACGGAGTTATTAATCCGTAATTACTCAAACTAGCAAATATACATTCTACCAATCTTGACCAACAGATATTTAATAAATATTATTTGAGCTTTTGCTAATATTAATAGTAATGCTGTGTGTTATCTCGGCTCTTGCCTATTTCTTTACATTTGCTCATTGACCAAGATCTGTGCTCTTCTCTAGCTTGGACTAAATCTTGACCTCTGCGATATTTTCGGATGTTTTTTATTCCAGTGTTTAACAAAATTACTAATTATTGGTTGTAAATGATCTGCGGGATTTGACTGATCGGAATCCTTTGTAATCCTGCCCATTTCTCTACCAAACTTTACACATGTCCAGCATCCTACAAATGGAATCAAGGGAGCTATGTAGTATCCTGTTTGTCTTCCAGTACACCCCCACGCTTCACCAACTATACAGTACTTCGAATCATGTACAAGAGTATCCAGATCTTGTTTGTCTAAACCCGTTCTAAGTTTGGAAGCCCAAGTAGGACATATATCTTCAAAAGTTAGATGTTTTAATGATAGCGCTTCTTCCCTAAATCTTTCCTTTTGCATTATATTATAATGCGATTTATTTTACTTATGCTTATCTGTTTATTACTCTGGTTCAATGCCGTGATAGATATGAATAGTAGTTGAATGAATTACTAATATTGATAAAATTAAATGCAAAAAAGTTGCGAGATTATGTAAATATTTCTGCTCTTACAAGAGGTACGAGGGGGACGCGTCCTAGTAAGATGGATGTAATTTCTGAAGTTTGCAAATGGATAGAAAAAGGAGGCCTCTCGAGAATAAATGTCTCTATACAAGAGCATTAGAATGTAAAGAGGCAATAAACAAAACCTTTCGTGAAGTAATTGACAAAAATAACAAGCTGATAAGGTAGAATTGGGAAGAAACTAGCGTTCTATCTATTCCCTCGAATTATTCTATAAAGAGGAGCAGTATGGCTTGAATCACCGACAGCTAGGTACGCGTCTCAATGTTGTTATTGACACTAACCTGCGAAGTGAATAAAAAAAATTACTACCCACATTGCCATAGACTGTAATGCGTAAAACATCAGTGTAATACAAAAAAACCGAAGTAAAACCCCCCCTATATTTATGTTACCAACTAATATTATGTATCTGTCAGGAAGGTTATTCAGCCAGGAATATCGTTGAAATAATCAAGATGATTTCTCTTGAAATGCCTTTTTGTGTCTTGTTCAGTAATACTCAGTAACACTTTTCCATTTTGATATCTATCCACTTTTTCCCGCGGTATTTTATAATACTGAAGATTGAATATCCCATTCTTTACAATGATATTTATATTATCAAATCCATCGGCATGTCCAAGATGATTTCTATCATTAGTTAATACCTCTTTTGTTATAAGTTGTGTATAGGGTGGCTCATCAACCAATTTACTTGGTGGAGGAAATGCTTTATCATCAATCAATTTATGCACTGGTTCGGCCGAAGGTAGCGGTGCATTTCTGTCAACTTCGTACTTGAATATGCCTGGAAAATTTATGTCTAAAATCACATTTCTACCAACTGCTATTATGTGAGACTTTGGTATATCAAATCTTTGATTTGAATAGCCAAATACAACAATCTTGTCCTTGGTTTCTTTCATGATGTGTCCTACATCATCTTCATTATTTGCTCTGACTCCTTTATTGAATAATGACGTTGGATATTTCCCTTCGTAAGTTGCTAGATCGACGACTTTAACATCATTTGGCCACGGATCTTTTCTCCTAGTGGGTAATGGCTCTTTTCTGCTAACTGTATATTTTTTGATTATATCCGAAAATGGAAGGCCGATAAGGACGTTTGCGCCTACTTGCCGTATTTCTGTGATCGGGATATCATATCTTTCTTGTTTACCACCAAATACTACCACTGCATTAGGAGTTTCTCTAACAACATGTCCTATGTGAGGAGCGTCTAATGCCTTCACACCTTTATTAAAATATTTACCTGATGTCATATTGATCATAGAATTGAGGATGATGCAACTGAAATGTATCATACAAAATATGGTTCAGATGACACAAAAATTAGATTTAGTATAAATTCTAATGGGAAGTCAAACTTTGCTCCTTTAGGACGGCAGAGTACTAAATCGCTCTCAAAAAAAAATCTATATTTAATGAAAGAAAGTGTGAGAACAGAGTTTGAGGAATATTTGATTCTATGTGGTGAAGGCATTAACCCTGCTTGATACCGTTTGATGGAAATGTAGAAGGATACTACTGCTTCAGTTTTTACAAATTCACTATTCATGCGTACCTTCCTTAACTCGGTCAGGATTAATACAACGACATAAGTAGAAGATAATACTTATTTATTATATTCATGGAATTAGACAGTATATGCAAGAGGTTCGTGCATATAAATTAACGAAGAAGTTGAAGAATTAGATACCAACGGAATATAACCAAGAGAGAATACTGAGAATCATACGGAAACTGAATGAAATACCTGCAGCTAAGCAGGTAACTAATGATTTATAGGGCTTTTGTATCATCTTTATTACTAATATAGTCTTATAGTATCCCATGGGGGCTGTCTTTAGACCGAAGGACTTAGGAAGAGGCGGTTACTGGAAGGTCATAGAATACTCAATTAGAGATCTACATCCAGACACCAAGGATGTTGTCATTAGATTATTGAATTCTTGGGAAGGCACTAGATCTGAAGAAAGACTAACGAGTATGTTAGGATACGATAAAGCCCATGAGATATTGAAGAATATCAATGAAAAAAAGAAGAGTAGGATAATCTGAATATTTAAAATTAAGAAACCTAGTGGTCATAGTATAGGCTTAAAAATAAAAACTTATGCAAATGCCTAATTAAAAACAATAATATAATTAATAGATCAGACCCAAAATATAGCCTTGACCAAATATTAATACAAAAATTATTATCCTTTGATCAATTAAATTATTCATTGGCTACATTTATGATGATGCTATGGATCATAAAAGAGTTGGACCAAGCGAGAAAATACTTGCAATCGATTTCGATTCGGTTCTTACAGATACAATGATTCCATGGCTAGAAGAATATAACAAGAGAAATAGTACATCTGTAACCAAAAATGATATAACACAATGGGATATTTCCAAAGCCCTTCAGATTTCTATGAATGAAATTTCTCGAATATTTGAATATCTATGGAAATATAGATGGCAAGATATTCCTCCGACAGAACCTAACCTAAGCATCACTACAAGAGAAATACATAAAAGAGGATATAGAATTTCAGTCTTAACAAAGAGATATAGATCATCTGTTGTATATGTTGCTGAGTGGTTAGATATTCATGATATATATTGTGATGAGCTAATATTCATCTTTGATGGGACATCTAAAGCAAAATATCCATTTAATATACTAATTGATGATGCGCCTATTAATCTTATAGATGTATCCTTACCAAAATCTGCAATATTGTTTAATCAACCTTGGAATAAAGACTTTGATTGGCCAGTTAGAATCGATTCGTTAAAGGAAGCAATGCAGAAACTGTTGTAATTCTAGTTCTAATTCTAATTCATCACTTCTGTTAAACTTATTAAAAGAATGATAAGGACGATCAAGTGAGGTGAAAGTCATCTCTAAGTATCTGGATCACCTTTGTCATAGATTACTGAGTTTAACGTTAAAGCACGACCACAAATGATAGGTAGTTAAGCCCTCCAAGTTTAAAAAGAGAATTTTGGCATGTGTAACTGTCATTATCTCTAAAAATAGAGCGTTTTTACTATACTCTATTAGTAACAAAATATGATCAATATCTAAAGGAAGTAAGATTAAAAGAAATAAAAGGGTGGAGATCTGGCTCTATTATATTTATTACCTGAAAGCTAGTCCGCATTTTCTATGTACATTCGGTCTCCAATTCTGTAGTGGATTTCAGCTGTATGATAAGCCCGATCTACTACAGGGGTACTCAAGTTAGATCCACAGATAGGAACTCCTGAGACTAGTTCTTCTTCGTACTCTTCTTCTTGTTTCAACGATGCAGTAGTCAATTG
>Ga0105091_10000894_pt1 | contig 12908 bp, 9 predicted proteins | sample PPLLak1March2015_FD_87022 | JGI IMG/M metagenome (GOLD analysis project Ga0105091, IMG submission 87022) | Freshwater sediment microbial communities from Prairie Pothole Lake near Jamestown, North Dakota, USA - PPLs Lake P7 Core (1) Depth... | ecosystem: Environmental > Aquatic > Freshwater >... | reverse complement strand
CCGGATGGGTTTCCACCAAATCCCGCGGTGTTCATGGAGCAGGATGCGGCGAACACGACCAGAAATCCGAGTATGGCGAACCGATTAATCTTCATGGGGAATGGTCCTTTTCGGTCTTCCATCAGGGCTTCACCTTGCGGAACGTGTAATATGCATTCCCTTCGCCGTATGACCCTTCGATCGGTTGCGGATTGTCCCCGGCAAACGCCAGTTCCTTCCGGAGATAATCGCCGGGGTTGCCCTGCACCTTGGGCGCCTGCCTTTCCGTTTTCTCGCCGGAAATTTTATCCACGCAGACCAGGTTCCCTTCCGTGGAGTTCGAGAAATCGGCATAGGTCAGATGGAGTTTGTACGTCGTATCGCCCCAGGGCATGCTGCTTTCGATGATTTCCCCCGAGACCATCATCACGCTATTGCCTCTGGATTGTTTGCTCGTGCAGGTGAGGATGTCGCTATTCCCGGCCAGATATGTGATCCCCTCGGTCTCTATTTCACCTGAAAGGCTGTTTCCGTCGGCCGACAAATACCCCTTTGCTTTGGTGATGGAGTAGGTAAGATAATCCTCGTCCTCCACGACCATCGCCGCGTAGATCTCGAAATAGTATTCGCACTCCTTGACCTCGAACTCCACGGTATCGCTTCCCTCGTACACCCCGTACGCCAGGCGCGTCTCCAGCACCTCGTGCCCGGTCTTGTTTGGAACGTACATCATCCGGGTGTGCCCCGGGCCGTAATCCACGTTCACCGACGGTTTGGATACGATCCCGATCCGCGACGTCGTCGTCAGCGTGCCGGGGAGGCTGCTCCGCGGCGCCGCCTTTGAACCGATGGGCAGGAGGTTTTCGATCGGCGCCAGATCGGAGGCATGATCCCAGCCATAGGAAATTTCCAGGAATATATCTTTGCCGGATTGGAAGCAAAATACTTCTTCCGGGGCGACGACGAAACCGACCTTTACGGGCGAGGGAGCCGCCTTCGCCGGCGGCGCGACGGAAACGGCGAAGACAAAAGCGGCAAGGAATACGCCCATCGAGACGAACCGGTGGAAAGGCTTGCGCATATGGATCTCCTCCTGATTAAAGGAAATTTCCGGTCGGCGATCGGAAATTCGGTATCTAGATTGTACACCCGGCATCATGAATTGAAAAAAAAAAAAACGGAGCGCACCTTCGTCGATCTGCCGCCGCAAACCAAGAAAAACCGCGGCGGTAATCCGGCTCGTTTTCCGGAGGGTCGAATCCATTCACGGCAATCGGCTTGACGACCCCTCCCGCTCCTGTATAATCCTCTCCGCAACGCGCGCGGAACGCAATCCGCATGCTTTCGTTCGAATAACAGACAGGATTTACAGGATTATAAATAAAATCACAATCCTGTAAATCCTGAAAAAATCCTGTCAATCCTGTCTATTCTTCTTCCCGGAGAAGACCATGCTCGACATCAACTATGTCCGCTCCCACCCCGATGAAATCCGCGAGATGCTCCGGCGGCGGAACACCGAAGGCCCGCTCGACCTCGTGCTCGAAGCCGACGGCCGGAGGCGGACTCTTCTGGCGGAAACCGAGACACTCAAGGCCCAGCGCAACGCCGCCAGCAAGGAAATCGGCCGGCAGAAGGATTCCGCCGAACGCGAGGCGAAGATCGCCGAAATGAAACAGGTCGGAGACCGGATCGCGGCGCTCGACGAAGAGGTCCGCAAGACCGAGGAGGAGCTTCAGCGCGCGCTTTCGGCAATCCCGAATCTCCCCGATCCGCGCACGCCGGTCGGCCGCGATGAGAACGAAAACGTCGTCCTGCGCGCCTCGGGCGAACCCAAGCCGCTCCCCTTCACGCCCAAAGCGCACTGGGATCTGGGAACCGCGCTCGGGATCATCGATTTCGAACAGGGCGCGCGCATGACCGGTTCGCGCTTTTACATTCTCTACGGCGCCGGAGCCCGCCTGCAGCGGGCGCTGATCTCCTGGATGCTCGATCTGCACATCCGCCAGGGCTACCGCGAAGTCTACCCGCCCTACCTGGTGCGCGGTGAAGCGCTCTTCAATGCCGGCCAGCTCCCGAAGTTCGCCGACAACCTCTACCGGGACGCGGAAGAGGATTTGTGGATGGTGCCCACCGCCGAAGTGCCGCTGACCAACCTGCACGCCGGGGAAATCCTGGAGCCGGGCCGGCTCCCGCTGCGCTACACCGCCTACACCGCCTGCTTCCGGCGCGAGAAGATGGCCGCCGGCCGCGACGTGCGCGGGATAAAGCGCGGCCACCAGTTCGACAAAGTCGAAATGTACAAATTCACCCGCCCGGAAAACGCGGATGCGGAGTTGGAGGGGATGCTCGCGGACGCGGAACAGGTCTGCCAGGGGCTCGGTCTCACATACCGGGTGAAACAACTGTGCACCGGGGACCTGGGATTTTGCGCGGCCCGGACCTACGATCTGGAAGTATGGGCGCCGGGCGTCGGCGAATGGCTCGAAGTTTCCTCGGTCAGCCACTGCGGTGATTTCCAGGCGCGCCGCGCCGGTATCCGCTACCGCCCGGAGAAGGGCGCCAAGCCCGAATTTGTCCACACCTTTAATGGCTCCGGGCTGGCTCTCCCGCGCACGATGATCGCGGTGATGGAGAATTTCCAAACCGCCGAAGGCGAGATAACCGTTCCGGAGGTCCTGCGGCCGTGGATGGGGGGGATTGAGGTGATCAGGAAGGAAAATTACTAGGTGGTCGAGTAGCCCGCGTTATTTGCGGGCGTATCGAGACCATCGGTATTTGGGGGTGGTCCCGATACGCCCGCCAAAGAGGCGGGCTACTCGACCGGCTTTTTCAACACACTGTTTAAAAAACCAACTCATCTTAATCCACAAAGGGGGGAAAAATGGCTTGGATGTACATACTCAGATGTTCTGACGGAACTTATTATGTTGGGTCGACTAATTCGTTAAACACTCGTATAAATCAACACCAACAGGGAAAGGGTGCTATATATACAGCTAGGCGTTTACCCGTCGAATTAGTCTATTTCGAGGAATATCGGAATGTTGCAGAAGCCTTTGCCAGGGAGAAACAAGTCCAAAACTGGAGTCACGCAAAGCGTGAAGCATTAATTCAAAGAGCCTTTCACATATTGCCGGAATTGTCAAAGAAAAGATTACAGATAAACAATAATTAGGTTTACTGGAAATACAGATGGGGCGGTCTCGATACGGGCCTCGCTTCGCTCGGCCCTACTCGACCACCTTTCCAATAACAATAAACGAGCGGCCCTCGCGAGCCGCTCGTTTTGCTTTTTCCGGATTATCGACGACCCGAATTTACCCGCAGGTGGTGATCAGCCCGAAGAGCATGTTGAAGGGCGAAGTGCAGTACAAATTCAGCGAGTCGAAGATCACCGCTCCGATCAGGAACAGGATGCACAAGCCCACCAGCACCAGGCAGCCGATGATCAGGCCCTTATTGCTCTTGCCCGCCTTGGCGGGCGGAGCGGCATAGGGCTGCTGCGGCGGAGGCGCATATTGCGGTTGGGGCGGAGGCGCCGGCTGGCGCGTGGCGGCCTGACGCCCGGAGGCGGCCACGGTCGCGGCGGCCCCCTCGCCCTGGAACGTCATCAGCACATTTTCCCCAAATCCGACTTCATCGCCGGGAGCCAGGTTGCGCGGCGATGTGAGCCGCTGGCGGTTGACAAATGTGCCGTTGGTCGATCCGAGATCCTCCAGCACATACGTTCCGCCGCGGCGGGAGATGCGCGAATGGTTGCGGGAGAGTTCGGCATCCTGGACGACGATGTCGTTGCTGGCCTCGCGGCCGATGCTCATCGAATCCATCGTCAATTCATACACCTTGCCGGGGTTGGGGCCCACATTCATCACCAAACGGTATCGCTCGGCCATGTTCTCCTCCTGGATTAGGGATTGCCTGGAGTGTACTCTCAGACTAGTCTTGAGTCAAATTCTGTGGTATCTGCCCGTTCTTATCGCCTCTAGCGTAAAGGCCGCATAAAACCCGGCCCGGGATTTTTCAAATCCTTGAAAAACAAGCCCGCTTTTTCCGCGCGCGCCTTTTCTTTTTCCGCAGGTATTCATAGAATAGGAAGGTCGGCTCCGCTGCCGCACAGGATCCCCGCTCCGTGCCTCGCGAGCACGGCACTATAAAGCATAAAACCGAACACCGCCGTGACGTAGGACGGGGGACAACCGGCGTGCGGCGAGCCAGGATACGCAACGCATTCTATTTCCCGAGGATGGATACATGACAGGATCGCCTTTCCCCCAAACACCTGAGCCGCCCCCTTCACCGGCCGAGCCTCCAGAACCCGGGAAACCCATGCCGCCCGCATTGCAGTTGGAATCCCCTTCCCCTCATACCCACAGCCCGTCCCCATTGCGCCGGGTCCTTGCGGCCGCCGCCATTCTGCTGGTACTGGCCGCTTTCCTTTTCCTGTACTCGTATCCGGACGAACCGGAAAAGTACATCCCCCTGGCGATGGGTTTTATTGTGGCGGGTGTCGTCCTGTTTCTGCTGACGCTGATTGTCAAACCCTCCGCGGCGGAAGCCCGCCAGGCGGCCGATCCACGGCTTCCCCGCCAGGGAATTTGGATTGCGGCCGCGCTCCTCCTCGGCATCCTGGCCACCGTGATGATGCTGGTGTTCCTGCAATTCGACCGTCAGAATTACATCCCCGTGATGACCATGTGGATCGGCGCCGCGGTCTGCTACCTGACCGCCTTTATCAGCGCGCTGCCTTCGCGGGCCGACATGGGCGCCTGGTGGCGTGCCCACTGGAAGGAATGCCTGGCGCTGGGATTGATTACGGTATTTGCGGCCGCGCTGAGATTTTATAAACTCGGCGAAATTCCGCGGACCATCAACGGCGATGAGGGGTGGATTGGAAATATCGCCCTCTCCTCGATCCATACCCCCTACGCCAATCCCTTCGCGCTGTGGCAGAATTTCGGCGGATTGTACCTGCAGGCCATCAACCTGGGGATGCTGGTTCTGGGCGCCAACCCGCTTTCCCTGCGGCTGATGCCGGCCATCGCCGGAACCCTCGCGATTCCCGCGCTGTATCTCTTCGCGCGCCGGATCGCCGGGAAGCGGATTGCGCTCCTGGCCATCATCCTGCTGGCCATGTCGCACACGCACCTGAATTTCAGCCGCACGGTGGGTGTCGGCTACATTCAAGACACGTGGCTGGTGCCGCTGGAGTTATATCTCATTCTGAGCGCACTGCAGAAAAACAGCCTCCTGCGGGCGGCGGCCGGAGGCCTCCTTCTGGGGATGCATTTCACCATATATCTCACGCCGCAGATTTTTTCCGGCATGCTGGTGGTTTTTTGCATCCTGGTGGTGCTGTTCTTCCGGAAATCATTCCCTCAGGCCGGCCGCATCTTCGCGGCCTTCTGGGGCGGATTGGCGCTGATGCTGCTTCCGGAGGCGGTATACGCCGCAACCCACCCCGCCGATTTCTTCGAACGCCTGAACCTGGAAGGCACTCTCCAATCCGGCTGGCTGGCGCAGCAAATGCAGGCGACCGGGCAGAGCGCCGTCCAGATCCTATCGGACAGGGTGGCGCATGCATTTCTTTCCCTCATTTATTATCCGGCGATCGATTACTATGGCTCCCTGATTCCGGTCCTCAGCCTCTTCACCGGTGTGTTCTTCCTCATCGGGCTGGGAATCTCGCTATGGAGGACGCGTTCGATCAACAATCTCCTCCTGAACGGGTATTTCTGGGTCGGACCGCTCGCGATCGGATTGTTCTCCATCCCCGCAACCGCGGATTCCTACCGGGTGTTGATGATCCTCCCGGCCGCGATCCTGCTGGCCGCGATCGGTTTGGACACCGCCCTGAACTCCATTGGGGCGGATTGGGGCCGGACCAGGGCCACCTACGCCGGGGTGACCGCTTTCATCCTGATCTGCCTTTTCGCCTTCAATCAGTGGACCTACTTCGTCGATTTCGCCGGCAAATGCCGGTACGGCGGCGACCGGCAGACCCGGTTTGCCTCCTACCTGGGAAGATACCTGGTCACCCTTCCGCCCGCGGAGCCCGTCTATCTCCTCAGCGATGACACTTTCCGTTCCGGCACGCATCCCTCGACCGAATTTATCAGCCGCGGCCGGCTCGTCACCAATCTCGCGGATTCGATCGATACCGTGAATCCGGTCAGCGGTGAAATCCTGATCGCCTCTCCGGATCGTATCCCCGAATTGTATGCCTGGATTCGTGAGCATCCGGGAGGCAGATTGGAGGCCTTCTACGATTGTCAAACCCTCTTCCTGCTCGCGTATCACGTGCCATAGGCGGGCGCCATCCGGATGGATCCGCGCGAATACGAGCTGATGTACGCTGTGGAAGACCGCCACTGGTGGTACCGCGGGATGGCGGCGATCACCTGCGCATTCCTGGACCGTTGGTATAAAAAAAACGGGCCGATCCGCATTCTAGACGCCGGCTGCGGGACAGGAGCGGCCATGACCACCTACCTCGCCCGCTACGGAACGGTGTGGGGAATGGATCTCGCCGTGGAAGCCCTGCGTTTCTGCCGGCGGCGGGGCGCCGCGCGCCTGGCGCGGGCAACGGTAACGCGCCTCCCGTATCAAGGGGGCACTTTCAAACTGGTGACTTCATTCGACGTGCTGTATGAACAGGCGGTGCCTTCCGACATGGATGCCCTCAGGGAATTTCACCGCGTCCTCGCGCGGGGCGGACGGCTGCTGCTCCGCCTGCCGGCCTTTGCCTGGATGCGCCGCGCGCACGATCAGGTCGTGCACACCCGCCACCGGTATACGCGTGGTGAAGTGGAGTTTCTTCTGCGTGAAAGCGGGTTTCGGATCGAGCATGTAACCTATGCCAACGCGGCCTTGCTGCCCGCCGCGATGCTGAAGGTATTCGGCGAGCGGCTATTTCCCCCGGCCCGGGCGCAATCCGATCTCGCGCTGCGCGTGGGCGCCTTCAACGGCCTGTTGGCCCGTGTCCTCGCGGCGGAGGCGCCGTGGATGACGCGCTTCGGAATGCCGTTCGGGCTGAGCATCTTCGGCGCAGGGATCAAACTTTGAGCGCGCCCACCCGCCTGTCCGGCATCAGCGCGGTATTCCCCGCCATGAACGACGGCGGGACGATCGCGAGCATGATCTGGACGGTGCGCGCGGCGCTGCGCAAAGCGGCCGCGGAGTATGAAATCATCGTCGTGGACAATGGCAGCCGGGATTACACTTCCCAGGTCCTGGCTGAACTCACCGGCGCGCTGCCCGAATTGCGCGTAATCACCCACGACCAGCCGCTCGGGTACGGGGGCGCGCTGCGCGCCGGTTTTTCCGCCGCCGCCAAGGATTGGATTTTCTACACCGACGGCGACGCCCAATACAATCCGCTGGAGGTCGGCCTCCTGGTGAACGCCGTCGCCGAGGGCGTGGACGTGGTGAACGGCTATAAAACCGCCCGCCAGGATCCGTGGTACCGTACCGTCCTCGGGCGGATGTATCATCACACCGCCCGGATCCTGTTCGGGTTCCGGCTGCGGGATGTGGATTGCGATTTCCGGCTGTTCCGCCGCGCGATCCTCGATACCGTCCCGCTCACCAGCACCTCCGGGACGATCGGGCTGGAGATTGTCAAACGCTTTCAGGACGCCGGATACCGGTTTGCGGAAGTGCCGGTCAGCCATCATTTCCGCAGTTACGGGGATTCGCAATTCTTCCGTCCCCGCCGCCTGTTGGGGATGGCGAAAAACCTCGCGGCGCTGTGGATCCAACTCGTCCTGCGCAAAGGCCGGCCATGAACATGCCCTCGATCGAAAAGGATTTCGCCGGCAGGCGCCTCCTCATCACCGGAGGGCTGGGATTCATCGGCAGCACCCTCGCCCGCCGGCTGGCGGACCTCGGCGCGGAGGTGACCCTGTTGGATTCCCTGCCGGCCGGGATCGGCGGAAATCCTTTTAATATATCCGGCTGCGAACAGCGGCTGCGGGTGCTGGCCGGCGATTTGCGGGACGCGGCTGCAACCGCCGACGCGGTCCGGGGGCAGGAAATAATTTTTAATCTCGCGGGGCAGGTCGGCCATGTCCAAAGCATGGAGGATCCGCTCGCCGATCTGGATATCAATGTCCGCGGCCAGCTTTCTTTCCTTGAAATCTGCCGCCGGGAAAACCCCGGCGCCAAAATCCTCTTCGCCGGCACCCGCCAGGTGTACGGACCGCCGCGCTACCTGCCGGTCGATGAAGACCATCCGGTCAATCCGGTGGACGTCAACGCGGTTCACAAACTGGCGGCCGAGCGCTATCACATCCTCTATCATCACGTCTACGGATTGCGATCGGTCGTCCTGCGGATGACCAACGTGTACGGGCCGCGGATGCGGGTGAAGGACGGGCTGAAAAACTTTTTGGGGCTGTGGATCCGGCAACTCCTGCACGGCGAGGATATCACCGTTTACGGGGACGGCCGTCAGCAGCGCGACCTGTTATACGTTGAGGACTTGGTGGATGCGCTCCTGCTGGCCGCCCGGCATCCCGGGGTCGAAGGACAGGTCCTCAACGTGGGCGGACCGGAATCCATCACCCTGCTGGATCTGGCGAAAAAGCTGATCGGGATCCACGGCGGAGGAAACTTCCGGTTCATCCCCTTCCCGGCCGGCCGGAAGCGGATCGACATCGGCTCGTTTGTATCCGATATTTCCAAAATTCATTTGGAACTCGGGTGGGAACCCATCACCCCGCTTGAGGTCGGCCTGCGCGCCACCCTCGAATACTACCGGCAGCACGGCGAACACTATTGGTGACGGCGCGATGATCCCCGTGGTGGATATTACCCGGCAGGATAAAAGCATCCGCCCGGAAATCGAGGCGGCGATCGCCCGGGTTCTCGACCGGTCGCGATTCATCCTGAACGCGGAAGTGGAGGCGTTCGAGAACGCCTTCGCCGCATACTGCGGGGTTTCTTACGCGCTCGGCGTCGGCTCCGGGACGGATGCGCTGCAAGTCGCCCTGCTGGCGTGCGGAATCGGTCCGGGGGACGAGGTGATCACCGTTTCGCACACCTCCCCGGCCACCATCGCCGCGATTGAACTGACCGGAGCCGGCGCGGTTCCGGTCGACATCGATCCGCGCCGTTTCACCATGGATCCCCACCGGATCGCCGCCGCCTGCACGGCGCGCACGCGCGCGCTGCTCCCGGTCCATTTATACGGCCAGCCCGCCGATCTCGAGCCGATCCTGGAGGTCGCCGGGCGCCGCGGCCTGCCGGTGATCGAGGATTGCTCGCAGGCGCACGGTGCGCGATACCGCGAAAAAAGCGTCGGCGCCTGGGGGCGGATCGCCACATTCAGTTTTTACCCCACCAAGAACCTCGGCGCCTACGGCGACGCCGGAGCCGTGGTCACCGGCGATCCGCAGCTGGCCGAGCGGGCACGCCAGATCCGGCAGTACGGCTGGGATGCCAGCCGCGTCAGCCGGCGCAAAGGGTTGAACAGCCGGCTGGATGAAATCCAGGCGGCGATTCTGGGGGTAAAACTGCGCCGGCTGGATGCATGGAACGCCGAACGCCGCAGGCTGGCGGACCTGTACAACCGCCGCCTGTCCGGAAAAGACCTGACGATCCCGTACGCCGCGCCGGATTCGGTGCACGTGTACCACACCTACGTCGTCCGTCATCCGCGCCGCGACGCGCTGCGCGCGCATCTGGCGGCGCGCGGGATCGGCTCCGCGATCCACTTTCCCCTTCCGGTCCACCTGCATCCGGGTTTTTCCAACCTGGCCGGCTTTTCCGAAAGCCTGCCGGAAACCGAAGCGGCGGCACGGGAAGTCCTGACCCTGCCGCTCTTCCCCGGCATGCGCGAGGACGAACTCCAGCAGGTGGTCGACGCCGTCAATTCCTTTTAAGCCTTCCACGAAGCCCGCCCCGGTTGGTGTGGGCCGGGGGACACGAAGGATTTTTTATTAACAGGGTGTTGAAAAGGCTGAGGATGTCATTGCGAGGAGCGAAGCGACGAAGCAATCTCCTTGTTTTTCCGAAGGGGGAGATTGCTTCGCTCCCTCCGGTCGCTCGCAATGACATCTGTTAATTCCTTTTTCAACACCCTGTTAAAACCTTTGTGCACTTCCGGTCTTTCTTCGTGCCCTTCGCGGATTCTTATACGACCCCCATCACTTCTCCATATTTACCGCTTAAAATGAGCTTGACTTTTCCCAAAGCCGGCCTTATTATTTAGCGCTCTTAACTATTTAGAAAGGTTAACCTATGACCGCGAGCGATCTTTTTTTAGCCGCGATGCAAGAATGGGCCGGCGTCTTCATGCGGAACTCGATGCGCAATTTCCTCCTTTTCTCCAGGGAAAAAGGCGTATCGATGCCGCAGATCGGGGCGCTATTCCGGATCCGCAGGGGCGATTGCAGCGTGTCCGATATCAGCGGCGAACTGAACATCACCAACGCCGCCGCAAGTCAGATGCTGGAAACCCTGGTCCAGCAGGAATTTATCCGCCGGACCGAGGACCCGAACGACCGCCGCGCCAAAAAACTCGTCCTGACCGAGAAGGGCCGCAAACTTCTCCTGGACGGCATCCGCGCCCGGCAGGGCTGGATTATCCATGTGGTTGACCTTCTGACCCCGCAGGAACAGGCACAGATCACGGCGGCGTTGCGGCTGCTGGCGGAGAAGACCGGCGAATACGAGAAGCACGCGTGGCCCGATCCCGCAGCGTGAAGGCGGAAGCGAAAGTTCAAATTCAAGGAGCAGGGAAATCATGATCCGCATTCTCAAATATTTGAAACCTTACCTGTTGCTGATTCTGATCACGGTTGGACTGCTGTTCGTTCAAGCCAACGCGGACCTGGCGCTGCCGGATTACATGTCCAAGATCGTCAACATCGGCATCCAGCAGGGCGGCGTGGAAAACGCGGTTCCCAGGGCGATCCGCCAAAGCGAGATGGACAAGCTGGCCATCTTTCTGAACGCGCCCGACAAGGAGTTCGTGCTGGGCAGCTACACCCTGATGGAAAAATCCTCGCCCGACTACGAAAAATATCTCGCGGAGTATCCCTCCCTTGCGGATGAGTCCCTTTACATTCTGAAATCCGTCGACGCCGCGGAAATCAAGAAACTCAACCCGGTCATGGGCAGGGGCTTCCTGGCCGTAACCGCCATCAAACAGGTCCTGGCCGACCCCGCTAAAGCCGCCATGGCCCAGGCGTTCGGCTTTGATCTTTCCAAGCTGCCGCCCGGCATGGATTTGTTCGCCCTGCTGGCCAAACTTCCCGCCGAACAGCTTGCCAAAATAACCGCCGCCATGGACGCCAACTTCTCCGCCCTTGGGGAAAGCATGATCAACCAGACGGCGGTAGCCGCCGTTAAAGCGGAATACGCCGCACTGGGGATGAACACCGAAAAGCTGCAGACGGACTACATCATCCGGGTGGGGATCCTGATGCTGCTCCTGACCCTGCTTTCGGGAGCGTGCACCATCGTGGTCGGCTATCTTTCGGCCCGCACGGCGGCCGGGGTGGCGCGCGACCTGCGCCGGTCGGTCTTCCAGCGGGTGGAAGGTTTCTCCAGCACCGAGTTCGACAAATTTTCCACCGCCTCGCTCATCACCCGCTCGACCAACGACATCACCCAGATCCAGATGGTGGTCATCATGGTGATGCGCATGGTCATCTATGCCCCGATCATCGGCGTCGGCGGCGTAATCCGCGCGATCGGGAAAAGCGCCGGCATGTGGTGGATCATCGCCCTGGCGGTGATCGTGCTGCTCGGCCTGATCCTGACCGTCTTTGTAATCGCCCTGCCCAAATTCCAAAGCATCCAGAAACTCATCGACCGGCTGAACCTGGTGACCCGCGAAAACCTCTCGGGCATGATGGTCATCCGCGCCTTCAACATGCAGCCGTTCGAGGAAAAGCGTTTCGACAAGGCCAACCAGGACCTGACCGCCACGATGCTGTTCATCAACCGGGTCATGGTGGTGATGATGCCGGTGATGATGATGGTCATGAACGGGGTGATGCTGCTGATCATCTGGGTCGGCGCGCACCAGGTGGCCGAATCGAAGATGCAGGTCGGCGACATGCTGGCCTTCATGCAATACGCCATGCAGATCGTGTTCTCCTTCCTGATGGTCTCGATCATGTTCATCATCCTGCCGCGGGCGGCCGTTTCGGCCGACCGGGTGGCCGATGTGCTTGATACCAAGCCGTCGATCCGCGATCCCGAAAGCCCGAAGCGCTTCCCCGAACCGTTCCGGGGCGAGGTGGAGTTCCGCGACGTGTGCTTCCGCTACCCGGGCGCCGAGGAGGACGTCCTCCACAACATCACCTTCACCGCCCGGCCGGGGCAGACCACCGCCTTTATCGGCACGACCGGCTCAGGAAAATCGACGATCGTCAGCCTGATCCCGCGCTTTTACGAGGTGAGCGAAGGCACGGTCACCATCGACGGAGTGGACATCCGCGCGGTGACCCAGCACGACCTGCGCGACAGGATCGGCTATGTCCCGCAAAAAAGCAACCTCTTTTCCGGAACGATCGAAAGCAACCTGCAGTACGCCGATCCGAATGCGACCCCGGATGAGCTGATGCGCGCCGCCGGGATCGCCCAGGCGTCGGAGTTCATCAACGCCGCCCCCGAGGGGATGGGGATGGAGGTCGCCCAGGGCGGAACGAACGTCTCCGGCGGGCAGAAGCAGCGCCTGTCGATTGCCCGCGCCCTGGTGAAGAAGGCTCCCATCTACATTTTTGACGACAGTTTCTCGGCGCTCGACTTCAAGACCGACTCCGCCCTGCGCAAGGCGCTTAAAGCGGAAACCGGGGCGAGCACCCTGCTGATCGTCACCCAGCGCCTTTCCACGATCATGCAATCCGAACAGATTATCGTACTCGATGAGGGCAAGATCGCCGGCAAGGGAACGCATGCCGAACTGATGGAGAGCT
>Ga0105091_10000891_pt1 | contig 12936 bp, 10 predicted proteins | sample PPLLak1March2015_FD_87022 | JGI IMG/M metagenome (GOLD analysis project Ga0105091, IMG submission 87022) | Freshwater sediment microbial communities from Prairie Pothole Lake near Jamestown, North Dakota, USA - PPLs Lake P7 Core (1) Depth... | ecosystem: Environmental > Aquatic > Freshwater >... | reverse complement strand
CGGATGCAGAGAGCCGCGCACGGAGCGAACGGGCTTCAGCCCGGAGCGCAGTAAGCGGGCCACCCATTGTGCGGTTAAGGTTCGTTGGGTGGCCCGCTTACTGCGCTCCGGGCTGAAGCCCGTTCGCTCCGTGCGCGGCTCTCTATATCCGGCGGCGGTCCCGAGATGCGTATAAGAGCCCAGCCTCAAGGCCGTTCGAGCTGAAGCCCAACAGTCTTACCTCAGCAACGGGCTGATGATCAGGGCAGTGATAGCCATTAAGCGAACCAGTACGATCACCGAGGGGCCGCAAGCGTCTTTGAAAGGATCCCCGACCAGGTCCCCGGTTTGAGCGGCCGCAAACTGCTCAGCACTGGGAGGCTCGGTGGTGCTGAGCTCCAGCTGTTTTCGGGCATTGTCCCAGGCGGTCCCGGAATGCACCATGAAAAAGCCGAGAAGAACGGCGGACGTGAGCGCCCCTGCCATCATCCCGGCCAAGGTGGCCCGGCCGAGGACCTGCGCGATGATCACCGGAGAAGCGACGGTCACGAGGAGTGGCAGGGCCATCTCCTTGAGAGCTGTCCAGGTTGCGATGACGGCAAAACGGCGGTTGTCGGGCGCTTCAGTTCCTTCCCGCAGACCGGCGATCTCCCGAAACTGACGGCGCGACTCTTCGATCTGTGTAAAGGTCGCCTTTCCAATCGAAGTGATGATCGCATCGGACAGAAAGAACGGGAGAATGCCGCCCAGGAAAAATCCCACAATGACTGTGGGGTTCACCAGATCGATGGCGGGAAGGCCGACCAGGCGGGCGTAAGCCGACAGAAGAGCCAAAGCAGCGAGAGCGCTGGCACTGGAAACGAGTGATTTTCCGACTGCCGTGGTCGAATTGCCGGTCAGGTGAAGGCGGGTGAGTCCGCCCAGCCAGGCCGGATGTGCGCGGGCCAGCCGCACCACCCCTGTTGCACTGTCGATGATCGGCCCGAAGGCGGACGTCGTGATTGTTCCAGAGACGGTGGCGAGCATGCCGACTGCCGCCATGCCGATACCGTAAATGCCGGCGTAGTTGTAGGCGATAAGAATCGCCCCGCAGACGGTCAGAACAGGAAGGGCCGTCGACTGCATACCGACAGTGATACCCGCGAGTATGTTTGTTACGGTTCCCATCGTCGAAGCCTGAGCAATCCGTCGAATGGGCGGCCCTGACGTGTACCATTCGGTCAGAAGCCCGATAATCAGGCTGCTGATGACACCCAGCAAGACCGCGTAGAACACGCCCAGCTCCAGCTCGAGGGCATTAACTATGAGGAACGTGCCGACGAGCAGGATCACGGAAGCGATCAATTGGCAGAACCTGAAAACCGTCCCAGCCTCCCATTTCGGGACCAGATAGCGCGCCAGCAACGAGATTATGGAAGCACCGAGACCGATTCCCCCGACGAGAACCGGCAGGGACATATAATCGCTCCTATTCTCGTTCGTGATATCGACGATGGTGGATAGTCCCGAGGAGGCAATCAGAACCGTTGCGACAATCGATGCCCCCCAGGCCTCCACCAACTCGGATACCGCTCCACAGAGATTTCCGATGTGGTCCCCGGCTTTTTCGGCCACTGAAGCCGGATTTCGTGGATCGTCTCGGCCGAGGCCCGGCTCGAGGCGTCCGATCAGGCTTGCAGACAGATCGGCGGCTTTGCTGAAGACTCCTCCCCCCAGCCGGCAAAAAAGCGAAACCGAAGTGCCGCCCAGGATAAAGGCCGCAAGGTCCACGGGTTCAAGCGGACCACGCACGGACAGGAAGTAGACCAGCGAGAGACTGATTACCCCGACCGAAGCCGCAACCAGGCCGCAAATGCCGGCGCCCGAATAGGCGACCTCCAGTGCGCCTTCAGATCCTGTTTCCCCGGCGGCTTTTAGAGACAGCGGCACGGTGTGGGCCGCCATGAGACTGCAGATCGCGACGACAGTGGCGGAAATTACAGCTCCGGCCAGAAAGCTGCCGGTGGTGCCGGGTGTCGCCCAGTAAGATAGGGCCGCCAGGATCAGCAGAAGCAGTGCCAGGAACACGAAGCCTGCGCGTGACAGGAAGATCACCACGGATCGCAGGATCTCGGAGGAAATGCCCGCAAAGGCGGGGTCCCACGGCAGCCATCTCCTCACCCGGCGCAACATTATGAAGGCGAGTGCCAGGCCGACGATACCAATCAGCGGAAGCAGAATCAGGAAAGTGAGGGTCATGGGATCTCCGGCGCAAATAAGGATGAAGGATGAAGTAAGAGGGATGAAGAAACCGGCGCGACCGCTTCATCCTTCATCCTTCTTTGCGGCCTATCCATTGAACTTCGCCATGCTCTTTTCGATGCCTTCCGACACCCAGTTCTTGACGGCGTCACAGGCCCGATCCAAGACGGAATCCAGGACGCGCAGATCGGCTTTCGAGAAATTCGACAAGACAAACTCCGGGTAGTCCTCTGGTGGGGCATCGAGGCCTACGCCGATACGGAGTCGAGGTACATCCTCCGTCTGGAGGACATCGAGGATGGACTGCATTCCCCGGTGCCCGCCGGAGCTGCCCGACCGCCTCAGTCTCATTTTGCCGAGTGGCAGGGCAACCTCGTCATAGGCAACGAGTAGGTGATCAAGCGGGACGGGGAAGCGGTCGAGCAGCTCCAAAACCGCTCCACCGCTTCGGTTCATATAGGTCAGAGGCTTGGCGAGGACCGCGTCCTCGCCGCAGCAAGCGATAGTGCAGGAAACTGAGCGTTTAAGCTGTCGCTCGAATCTGGCCCCGGCCTGCTCCGCCAACCGATCCACCAGCATGTAGCCGGCATTGTGACGGTTAAGCGAGTACTGTGTTCCGGGATTCCCGAGGCCGGTGACCAGAAACACCTGCGCCTACTCCTTGCCGGCTTCTTCTTCCTCAGCCTTGCCCTTCTTAATGACTTCCGGTTCTGTAGTCGCTTCTTCAGTCGGCGCCGCCACAACCTCTTCCACCTTCTCGGCGGCCGGCAGGACGACGCTCAGGACCACCAGATCCGGGTCGTTGAGGATCTTCATCTTTTCGGTATCGACCTGGAGCTGCGATATACGAACGGTTCCGCCGATATCCAGGTCATTGACGTCGATGGCGATGTGCTGAGGCACATTACCAGGCAGGCACTCGACTTGGACGGTACGGAGAACCAACTCGAGCAATCCGCCTCCGGTCTTCACGCCCTTCGCAGTTCCGAGCGGCTCCACCGGAACGTCGAAGACCATGGTTTGATCCATTGCGATAGCTTGAAAATCGGCGTGGACCAAGGTGTCTCGGAGAGGATCGAGCTGCATGTCGCGGATCAGTACGTCCTGGGAAGTCCCGTCGACGTCGAGCTTGAAGATCGTGTTGCGCCCGGTGTCCGAATGCAGTATTCGATGGATGTCGCGCGGGTCGACGCTGACTGCGATCGGGGTGATGCCGCGGCCATACACGACGCCCGGAATGCGTCCGCCGGCTCGAAGCCGACGATTCGAGTTCTTCCCGAGTGTTTCTCTTACTGTTGCCTGAACTACTGTATTTGCCATTGGTTGATTCTCCTGACCTCAGTTAAATAGCTTGCTGACCGAGGTCTCCTTGTGTATCGATCGGATCGCCTCGCCTAGCAGGGGGGCGACACTTAGAACTTTGATTTTCGAAATCGCCTTCTCGGGAGTCAGTGGAATCGTGTTGGACACAACGACCGCCTCAATGTCCGATTCCGCTATCCGCGAGATCGCCGGACCGGAAAGCACCGCGTGCGTCGCAGCCACCAGGATCCGCTCGGCTCCCTCGCGCCGCAGCACTTCTGACGCCCGTAGGATGCTTCCCGCTGTATCGATAAGATCGTCAATTATGATGCAGTTTCGGCCTTTTACGTCTCCGACCAAATGCATCACTTCAGCAACGTTGTCGTCCACTCGCCGCTTGTCGATAATCGCCAATGTGGCGCCGAGTCGCTTGGCGTACGCCCTGGCCCGTTCCACGCCCCCGGCGTCCGGGGATACGACCGTCATCTTCTTCATCGTGAGCAGTGACAGGTAATCCAACAGGACCGGGCGGGCATAAAGGTGATCGACCGGGATGTCAAAGAAGCCTTGAATTTGCCCGGCGTGCAGATCCAGAGTCAAGAGCCGGTGGGCGCCCGCGGCAGTCAGCAGGTCACCGACGAGCTTCGCGGAAATCGGAACGCGGGGCTTCTCTTTCCTGTCCTGCCGAGCATAACCATAGTAAGGAATCACGGCCGTGATACGCCACGCAGAGGACCGTTTGAAGGCGTCGATCATGATCAGGAGCTCCATGATGTTCTCATTCACCGGCGGACACGTCGGCTGAATGATGAACACATCCTTGCCCCGGACATTCTCCAGGATCTGGAAATTGACTTCCTGATCGCAAAACCGCTTCAGCTTCACCTCGCCGAGAGTCTCGCCGAGATGAGAGCAGATCTCCTGGGCCAGAGCCAGGTTGGCGCTGCCTGAAAAAACTCGTAGTTTCGACGACATGTTCATGTGTGGTGCGAGACGGTTGTCCAGTTATTCGGTTATTCGGTTAGTCGGTTAGTCGGTTATTCGGTTATTCAGTTATTCAGTTTATTCGGGTTGTTCGATTGTTCAGTGTAACTTACCGAGTAACCGACTAACCGACTAACCGACTAACCGACTAACCGGCAACTCACAGTTCTAGACCTTTTACCGCAAACCTGCTCGTATATTCTTGCCTTGAGAGACTGCGACAGAGGAAGACTTCCCCTGCTGTCTGCTGCGCGACTTCCTGGGCTATCCTCTCTGCCCGTTCAGGGTCCGCAACTCCGAAGAGGCAAGACCCGCTGCCGGACATCAGCACCGGCTTGCATCCAGCCGCCAGCAACTGGCGAGCGCCTTGAGCAAGAGCCGGGTAAAGATCGAAAACGACTTCTTCAAAGTCGTTTTCCAGCCAAGATAATTCGACCCGTGCAACGGCCTCGCGGAAACGTTGAATTTTATGCTCCGCCTCAATCGTTGTCAATACTGGGTTCCCGGCAAACTCGCCCCAGTTCCGGGCCTGGTACGCGTCTTTCGTCGCCACCGGGAAGCCGGGGTAAAGGAGAACCAGTGTCTGCGTCCGAGGAAGGTCAGGCAGAGGGAATATGCGGTCGCCCCGACCGGTTCCCAAGGCGACTCCTCCGGAAAGAAAGAAGGGGACATCGGCCCCCAGGCCGGCGCCGAGTTCGGCGAGATCATCAGGCGCGAGGTTGGCCCCCCAGAGGCGGTTAGCCGCCAGCAGTCCGATGGCGGCATTGGAAGAACCGCCGCCCAGCCCTCCTCCGACTGGAATCCGCTTCTCGAGCGTGATGCGAAGGCCTCGCCGGACGGCTGCCTTTTCCTGCACACGGGCAACGGCGCGGTGAAGCAGGTTGTCCTGGCCGCCGGCAACCTGGCGGCCGTCGACCTCCAGGCGAATAGAAGGGTCTTCGGTGACGGTGAAACTGATCCGGTCCGCCAGATCTATCGTCTGAAAGACAGTCGTCAGCTGATGGTAGCCGTCAGGGCGGCGTCCCTCGATTCGGAGAAACCAATTGATCTTGGCGAAGGAAGGGACTTCGAGTTGGGAAGGGAGGTCGAGAGGCGCGCCCACGCTGTTTGGAGACTGCGCGCCACGAACCATGCAAAGGAGGATAGCACAGGGCCGCGGGTTTCGATACGCCGGGAAAAGCGTCCCTGGGAGCCCAGGCCTCCTGCCTGCCCGCGCTCGAAGCAATATCGATTGTGCTCGCAGCACGGGCAGGCAGGATGCTGCGCTCCCAGGTTACCTACTGCCGGCGCTGAGACAGGACTTTTTTTACGCCGGTCAACTTGCCCTGGACTCGCCTGCGCTCGTCGGTTTCTTTACTCTGAGCCAGGGACTTTTCGTAATACTGCCCCGCTTCATCGTAGCGGCCAAGTTTTCCGTAAACGTCGCCAAGGTGCTCCAGGATCGTCGGATCCTCATCGTTCAAGTCGGCCGCTTCTCGCAGAAAACGTTCGGCTTGCTCGTACTCCTTCAGTTTGAAGTACACCCAGCCGAGGCTGTCGAGGTACGCGCCATTGTGAGGATCCAAGTCGACCGCCCGTTTGATGTACCCTTTGGCCTCGTCCAGGCGGATTCCCCGATCGGCCAGCATGTATCCCAGGTAGTTAAGGACGGCTGCATGCCGGGGGTTTTTCTCGAGGACTTTTTTGAAACTCGCTTCAGCGTCCCCGTACTGTTCCTGCCGCTCGTAAATCGCGCCGAGCTGGAACTGCATAGTTTCGCTCTCTGGTTGTTTTTCCAGTCCTTTCCTAATGACCTTGGCCGCCTCCGGATATTTCTTGTGATCGATGTACAGTTGACTGGCCGCCAGGACGAAAGGCTCAGGATCCGGTTGTTTAAGTCCGGAGTCGGTGAGCAGATCCACTGCTTCCTGGATCCTTCCCAGTGCGCCCAGAAGTTGCCCCTTCGCAACCAGCAGATAGATCTCGTCAGGGTGCTTGCTCAGATACCCGTCAACGAGAGTCAGGGCATCCTGGGCATGCCCGGCGTCCTTCAGCGCGAAAGCCAGGTTCATCGTGTATTCCGGATTCTCCGGGTTCGTGTTGTACACCTCTTTGAAAAGCTGAACCGCCTTCTCAAATTCGCGCGACTCCTGGTACAGGAGCGCGAGCCGGGACTGGACTATCGGCTTCGAAGGCCCGGGCAAGTCGGTGCTCAAAAGCTTCTTGAATCCTTCTATCGCATCGGCCCTGCGGCCGACGCCGGACTGGGCCTTCGCGAGCTCGAAACTTGCCTCGATTTTTTGCTCCTTGGTGGCCTTCGACGACAGTGCCCCGGTCGAGACGGGGGTCAAGACGTCTACCGCTTCCGAATACTTCCGGCTCAGATTGAGGGCCTTAGCCAATTCGAGCCGAATCTCAATATCTTCGCCGCTCTCGTCCATCTCCATGGCCTGACGGAAAGCGTTAACCGCCTTTGCAGTCTCACGCCGCTGCAGGTACAAACCGCCAAGCAGTTTCAGATGATCCTCTCCCGCCGCCTGATACTCGACCGCCTTCTCCAAAACCAGGATGGCCTCGTCCGTCTTGTTGAGCCGGACGAGCGCCAGCGCTCTCAGGTAGTGAGCGTCCGAGTGAGAGGGCCGCAACTGGACGACGCGAGCGAGAGTGTCTGCCGCCTTTTGCCAGTCTTCCTTCAGCACGTAGAGTCGGGACAAGTAGTCCAGGGCATAGACGTGCTTGGGATCAAGCTGAATGACCTTCTCAAACTCCCCCATCGCCTTGTCTATCAGGGTGCCTGAAGGGCTTTCCCGGTAGGTGAAATAGAAACGGCCGAGCAGGAAATGCGGCTCCGGGTTCTTTGGATCCAGTTCGATCGCCTTCTCGGCGGCCGTCACGAAATCGCGGTAGTTCGTGCTTTCGTAGAAAGCCATGGCCTGATGAACACGCAGTTCCGAGCTCTCCGGATTGAGCTTGATCGCCTTGTCAAATTCCGCCAAAGCATCCGCAAACTGTTTGTCCTGGGTGTACATCCTTGCCAAGGTGAAATGGTAGTAGGCCTGCGCCAGGTCGGCACTTGCTGCCGAGGAAAACCCGATCAGGGTGGGGAACATCAATACACAAACCAGGACAATTCTCATAGGTGTCATTATGGCATACCGAGCCTGCCATGCTGTAGATGAGCCGGGGGGGCAGAAGGTTCAGGAAGGGGGACGCACTTTTGAAGTTTCCAGTTTCCAGATACCGGTTACCGGTTACCGGTTACCAGCTACCGGTTACCAGCTACCGGTTACCGGGTTGCGGGTTAGGAGTTATCGGTTGCCACGCGCAACTTTTAACTCTCGTAACTCGCAACTCGCAACTGGAAACCGGTAACTGGTAACTGGAAACTTCACTCCTGTACAACGTACGCCGGAACCAGCGACAGCAGCTCGAGGTTATGCGTGAAAAAGATTTCAACGCCAATCAGGTCCTGGTCGGATGTGACCTTCGCATAGCCCCCTATCGTCTCTTCCAGATTGGGGAACAACTCCGTATCGGTCAGCATGTTGACCAGCCGGCCACCCGCCGGAATCGTCACCTGCTTCCCGGCCAGACGTGTTCCGTCCGCCGCAAAGATCTCAACCTGGGCGGTAGCAGCAAGCTGCCCGGGGTTCAGGAGGGAGAGCCCGGTCGAATACCCCAGGCCTTCAGCCACGTGTGAAAACGACAGCTTTTTTCCGCCCGAGGGATTAAGGGGCAGAGTGGTCATCGCCTTCCCGCCATAGGTCCGTATCTCGGCGTTTCCCGCCAGCCCGTCTTTGTCGGTATCCACCTGAATCCAACCGGAAACCGTCGTCCCGCCATCGGTCAGCTGGAAGATCTCGGCTACGCTCCTTCGGGCCTGTTTCCCGGCCTCCAGTTGAAAAGTGGCAGGGGCGCCGACCGGCTTCCCGCTGTTGTCTTTGAGAACAGCGGTTATCGTGGCTGTTTCCGTACCGGTATTGACAAGGTTGAGGAACGTCTCGGATCCGGCAAAAGCCGCTACCTGGGGAACGAAAAGCCTTTTGCTGACGTTGAACACTGCTCCCTTGGGGAAGCCGTAAAGAAGGGACATTCTCTCGGGATCGTAATAGCGTTCGATGGCCATCAGGGGATACTGAGCTTCGATGACAAGATACCCGTTCGTAAAATTCTCAAAGTTCGCGTCGGTAAAGATGCCGGCCAGAGTCCCTTCGGTTCCGTCAGGGTCTTTGATGTATTGGGTAGTCTGCATCCCGCCTTGCAGAGCCAGGGGCTCGGTGGTCGAAATCAGCGTCCCTTGGTCATTGTAAAGCTTGACGACGGCAGAATTAGCGGTCCAGGAGTAATTAAAAACCGTCAATTCAGTCCGAAAACCGTCAAGTACCCGGACCTCGGGGATAACGACCGTCGAGGCCATTTGCATGAACGCCGGCGCTCCATCCAGCCTCTTCACGTCCGCGTCGCCAACCATGAAAAAGCTACTGAGCTGGAATACGTTTGAATCGACGTCCAGCCAGCCTTCAACCGTCTTGCCGGTGGAAGGCTTCAGAAGATCAGCGGCGGTAAAGGCCTTCTGGGTGCCGGGTGCCAGGGTAATCGTATTGGGATTGGTGTACTCCTTAACATCGGTTGTCGATGTTTCATCCTGGTACAAGATCCCTGCGAAGGAGTAGCCGTTGGTCTTGATGGTCGCTTCCGCGGTCGAACTGTTGTTCGTAAACGCCACGCCGGTGAACCAATTTGCTGTAGGAGTTGTGCCCTCCGCGGGTGGCGGAAACGAATAAAGGTTTGGAATCGCGAAGTTCAGGCTGTCCCCGATCAGGTCAATCGTGTTGGTGTTGAAATTGAGTGAGGCGAGGACCTTGCCGTCGGGCGTCATTGCGAGATCGAGCGGAGCCGCCGCCAGCCCGGCCGCTTTTAGCGGGTCAGTGTCCGCGAGCGGATTGATGAGCGTCCCGACATCGATTATCCGCATCACCTCTCCGGTATCCAGGCTGAAAACCAGGAGAACGTCGGACAGAGGGGCAGAGATGAACATTCGTTTGCCGTCCGGAGAGAAGCCTGGCCGGTTCCCCGGCTTAAAGTCTGCGTAAATCGGCGAAACAGTGGCAGCCTGCAGGTTCCTGGTGTCGACGATCGTCACCCAGATTTCACCGATGAGCACGAACCGGAAGCCGTCCGGAGTGGTATGCGCGCTGCCCGGCAGGTTTCCGACGTTGAAGATTTTCAGTACCTTCCCGGTGGCCGTTTCAAACAGGATAGCCCGGTCCTCGGTTAAGGGGCTTGGCTGAATCGTGCTGGTAAGCTGATCTGCAATCAGGCCCAGTTTGCCGTCCTTGGTAAGAGCGACGGTGTTGACGGCTTGAAAATCAGCCTTGATTTCCCTGTCCTCGAATTTGGTGTCTATCCATCGAATGACCTGGAAGGTCTGGGGGTCGATCATCCCGACTTTGTCGTCTGGTATCAGCGTCGCGCCTATCTTCCAACCAGTGAGAACGACCGTGAAGTAACTGAAGTCAGGCGCCATCGTGAGAGAGGCAGGACGCGAGCCCGCCGGCACTGTCAAACGGGGCGTGATTTCCTTGGCCGTTTCCACGTCGAAACGAAGGATTTCGTCGGTCTTGGATGAGGCGACGAATCCCGTTTTGCTGTCTGCCGAGAAGACGATGTTATTCGCGAACGAGAAAAAGACCTTGGTCAAATCCAGGGTCTTTACCTCGTATGTCTGGACGTCGACGATATTGATCGCCCCCACTTCCTTCCCGATCACGTCGCCGGTAACCGTCGTGTTGTCCTTAAGGAACAGGCAGGCGACCGCGAGCTTCTTCCCGTCGGGCGTCATCGCAAGCAAGCCCGGGTTGACGAGATTGGCAGGATTGACGGGACTCTTTGAGGTCGCGATCGTCGCGAGTACCTCGCCGGTAGACGGGTTAAACGCGATTATTTTGTCACTGCCCGGGAATGTGACAAATCCCTTCTGCGAGTCGGGTGTGAAGACGGTGTTGGGCGGAAAATTCAGATCTGCCGGGCTGACCCCGCCCTCAGCACCGACCGGCACGTTGTTGACGTCGAATTTGTAATTCGTTTCCGTCCCGGTATTTGGCTTTACTGTCGCAAGGGGGCGCTCAGCGCTCGCGAGCGAACCGCTAAGTCCCAGCACAATCACGAAGATAAGGGGGCGATACAACATAAGTCACCAATTATAAGCGCGAGGTCTCAACCATAGCAATTGAGATTGAGGCCAGAGGCCTGCTCAAAACCAGAAGTCAGAAGTCAGAAGTCAGGAGTCAGAAGTCAGAATAAAGACGTTGGGACGGTGCGGACCACTTGGACCCGTCTTTATTCTGACTTCTGACTCCTGACTTCTGAGCGATCCAACTGCCTCAATCTCTTGGATTGACAGTGAACGTAATTCGTTCAACGAGTTCCCTGCGCCAGAAGGCGTTGATGGAATGGATCAGCATGGCTCTCATTTCGGCCAGCTCGCTTTGCCAGCGTTCGGTCGCGACGCCCAGGATGAGGTGCTTGCGGTTCAACTGGAGAGGGGAGGTCTTGCGGGCCAATTCCTCGCCGACGATTCGCGGCCAAAACTCCGAGAGACAGAGAAAGGCAGCCGTTTCGTCTCTGGCTGCCTCTCTCACGAACGCCGGGAGAAATGACGTTACCGACTTCATTCCGTTAGTGCCCGACTCCGGCCGGCACTTTCGCCTTGATCTCGTTCTGGCGCTTCAGGAGCGCCTGGTCCTCGGCGATGGTGGAATCCAGGACTACTCGCTGAGGCTTGAAAACTGAAATGCCTCCATTCTGATCCAGTTCGAGGATCAGCTGGCCGAGGTAGCGACCGCGCTCCATACTCCAAACCAAGACCGCGTTGTTTACCTGCTCGGGCGTGTGCTCGATGACCGATCGCTCGATCATCATGATCGCGTAGATCTCAGGGTTATCCTGGGCCAGACGAATCGCGATCGGTTTAGTCACCTCCGCGAGGACAATCAGGTAATCCGCTTTCTTCAGAACCTCCGCTTTGATTTTCGCTACCGCCTCGATGGGATCCTGGGCGGTAAATGGAGAATTAGGTTTCAGCTGGGCGGGGTTGGTCAGCCCCAGGAAACCGAGTCTCAGATTCTTTTTCAAGCCCACCTTGTCGGCGGGAACTTCCACAACCGCGTAACGGCGCGGAGTGGGCAGAGTCTTTTCGCGGGGTGTGAGGTTTGTGGAGATAACCGCCGTCGTTTTCAGCTTCGACTGGCTCAGCTCTTTCCACATCTGCAGGTCTTCCACGCCGAGATTCATCACCTGGATGGGCAAAACGTCCAAGCTCTGTTTCATGAACTCATTCACGATATCCGAGCCGGGACCGAGCGGCATGAAGTAGTCGCCTAGATCCACGTGCATCGCATACCCACCTTCACGCTTCTGATACTGTTCCGCAAAACCGGCTCGCCGAGCCAGTCCCCCAGATGGGTTGACCGGTCACCCACATGGGCCGTAGCTGCCGTGAACATACCCGGTATAGAAAAGCGTGATCTTCCTGACCTGGTCCGCCGAACCCGATTGGATCGGCACAAACCAGAGCAAGGCCAGCAGCAGGGCCAACGCGCATACGACTCGTAATCGCATGGCGGCAATTGTACCAGAAGTGGGAAGCGGCAAGTCCATAGGGACCGACTGGCCGCTGACCACTGACCGACTGACCACTGACCGCTGACCACTGACCGACTGACCACTGACCACTGACCAACTGACCGCTGATTGGCTGACCACTGACCAACTGACCGACTGACCGACTGACCGTTGATTGGCTGAGCGCTGCGTTGTGATTGGCCAATGGGCTGACCGGCTGGTCCCTTGGCCAGGGCAGGATCAGAGGCCTGAAGGGCCGACAACATATTAGCCCAGGCCGGAGCGCTTTTAGCGCAGGCCTGGGTTCCAGGGGGACGGTGAGAGATGTAGCCCTCCCAAGGAAGTGGCCCCCGTTTTTGTTTTGGCCCCAGCGGGGCCGGATGTCTATAGTTTCCAGGGTAATAAGGCAGGCGCCCCAGAGCGGGCGCGATGTTCTGATCATGAACGGAACATCGCGCCCGCTCTGGGGCGCCTGCTTTATACCCTGGAAACTATAGACATCCGGCCCCGCCGGGGCCAAAACAAAAACGGGGGCCACTTCCTTAGTCCGACTCGCGGACCGTCACGGTCCAGCCCATGCTGAAAGGGCGTAACAGCTAGAAAGGGCGTCGTCATTGTGCCGCCCTTTCAGGGCTCCGTTTCTCACCGTCTGGAACCCAGGCCTGCGCAGAAAGCGCTTCGGCCTGGGCTATTATGTTGTCGGCCCTTCAGGCCTCTGATCCTGCCCTGCCCAAGGGACCAGCCGGTCAGCCCATTGGCCAATCACAACGCAGCGCTCAGCCAATCAACGGTCAGTCGGTCAGTCGGTCAGTGGGCAGTGGTCAGTGG
>Ga0105091_10000890_pt1 | contig 12947 bp, 19 predicted proteins | sample PPLLak1March2015_FD_87022 | JGI IMG/M metagenome (GOLD analysis project Ga0105091, IMG submission 87022) | Freshwater sediment microbial communities from Prairie Pothole Lake near Jamestown, North Dakota, USA - PPLs Lake P7 Core (1) Depth... | ecosystem: Environmental > Aquatic > Freshwater >... | reverse complement strand
GGCATGAATCCCACGATCTATCAGATTGAGGTGGACACGGCCGCCGATACTCACCCCGACGACCTGATGGTGCTCGGGGACTACACGCGCGAGACGCAGCCATACCTCGTGCAGGGCATCGCGCCGGGTGCGGACCTGTCCGCGGAACTCACGCTGTGCAGGTACTCGCCTGCGGTCTACGCGGCGGATGTGGGGGCGCTGCCGCCATGGGATCCGGGCTTCGGCCATGACTACCTCGCAGGCACTGACCTCGTGTCTTCGAACATGACCGCCGCGCAAACCATGTACTACGTGGCGCGCGAGCCGAAGGTGAATGTCTCCCTCGGCTGGCAGACCACAGGCTGGTCGCTGCATCACCACGAGGTGACAGTGATCACGCCAGCCGGCATGCGCACTACCCTGGACAGTACGGTGGTGCCGACGAACTTCACATGGACCGTGGACGCGCTGCGCGAGCGCCAGTACTTCAATGTGTCGCTGCAGTTCGAAGTGATCCCGATCTCCGCGCTGGGCTTTCGCGGCAAGCCCGCCTACGGGTCGATCGTGCTGCTGCTGGACACCACGCCGCCGCATCCGGTCATCCAGTTCGGCGCGAACGTGCAGAAGGAGAACGTCGATCTGTTCTGGCAGGCAGCGGATGACCCGGACGTGGCGTACTACATGCTGCGCTACACGCCGCAGGTGGAGTACCCCGACTGGAATGCGTCGCAGGTCCTGGCAAACCTGCAGTGGCCCACGAACAAGACCAGCGCAGGCGCACGCACTGGCAGCTACGGCATCCGGGTCGTGGACACCAGCGGCAACGTCAGCGATGTGGTGTGGCGGCGCACGACCGTGGCCTTCCTGCCCGAGGTCAATGTCATCACGATCCTGAACGACCGTGACCTGAACCCGCAATGGCCAGGCATCAAGGATCATGTCGTGAAGGTGGGCCCGGAGATTGAGAGCGAGGGCGAGTTCGGTGCGGTGTACCCCCTCGGGATCTATTACTGCGACTATCCGGTGGACCTCGGGGACGTGTTCGAGGTACGGGTGTCGTCGAAGATCGAGGCCTATGGAGTCACCGCCGCCGACTACATGGCGTCATGGCCCACGCTCGCAGAGGTCGATGCACTGGCGCATAGCAACACGGCCCTGTGGGACGCGTGGCTGGAGGTGCGAACCGCCGACGCGATGCTCGTGATGGCGGACTGGGTGCCGAGCATCAGCGTCATCGACCCCATCGCCTCGGGCGACGAGGACTCGTGGTCAGGATGGCGGGCCTGCCAGGTGGGCGACTTCACCGCGCAGATCCTGCAATTCCGCATCGTCCTGCAGAGCAAGAACCCGGGCGTGCGCGTGGTGGTCAACAGTGGCCGCATCGAGGTCGACATGCCGGACCGCATCGACACCTACGGCGATGTGAGCGTGCCAGAGGCCGGCATCGACTTCACCTATCCGGTGGCGTTTCGCAAGGTGTACGCGATTGCCATCACCATCGACGGCAACGCGCAGCCAGTGGTCGCAGTGGTCACGAACAAGACCGCCGAAGGGTTCCATGTGCAACTGAAAAACACCGTCACCAGTGCAGCCGCTGCGGGTCAAATCGACATCATGGCCGAGGGCTACGGGCGCATGCGCGCGGCTTCCATCTAGGAGAACAGAACCATGACGCAACCACTTGCGAGTGACTTCCCCATCGACCCGGTCACCACCAGCGGCACGGCGCTGGCGGACATCCTGAACCGCTTCGCCGACTCAGTGGGCACCAACAACAGCGGGGCCACTGCGCCGCCTGACACGATGCCCGGCATGTTCTGGCTGGACACCAGCAGCGGCGCGAATGGCACGCTGAAGATGCGCAACGCGGCGAACACAGGCTGGATCACCATCTCGACGCCGGGCGGGCCGTTCATGCTGGCCGATGGCACCGTGGCTGCGCCCGGGCTCGCCTTCGCCAACGAGCCGGGGTTGGGCATGTATCGCAGGGGCACGAGCACCATCGGGTGGGCCGCAGCAGGCGCGCTCGTTGAATCCTTGAGCGCAGCCGACCCGGCTTCGACCTCACTTGCGATCAATCCTCGCGCGGCCGGAAGCAGCAGCATTCAGCTTGCCACTGTCCCCACGGGTTCGTCCAACTACAACGTGATGTACTTGTTGGCGAACAATCTCGGCTACTCCATCGGCGAATCGCTCGGGGGCACCGGGGCAGCTCGCCAGTTGTCACTGCTGTTCCCCGCGGGCGTTACGTCGCTGGGAAACTTTCAGGCAGGCGCGAAAGTTTCGTCAAGCGGCGGTAGCGGACCATCGATGAGATGGGATGGGGGGTCGTCCAACTTCCTGCACATGCAAGCCGGTAGCACGGGTGGATGGTCGTGGCAATGGCTGACCGCGACGGGGCAACTCAACTGGCTCAACTCGGCAGGCTCGCCCCTGCTTGCGGTTTCGCCTGACGGCAATTTTTCCGCTGCGGGCACCATCAGCACAGCCCTCGCCATCAACGCCGGCACGACCATGTCCGCGCCGCAGGGGGTGCTATTTGCCAATAGCTCCTATATCAACCAGTACGGCATGACGCTGCGCTCGGCGAATGTATCGGGGACAGCGTCGTTCAATAACTATGCGGACATGTTGCTGGCGGGCTTGGCTTTCACTGCGGTTGCCTATCACGACCCCGGTGTGACGGCGAATTTCAGATGGCTCATCCAAGGCACCAGCCTCATGCAGCTTGAGAACGGCGGCAACTTCACGATCGCCGGTGCCAGCGCGACCAAGCTTAGCGGCACCACGTGGGCCAACCCGTCGGGCCGCGCGATCAAGCACGACATTACAGATTACGTGGCGGGGCTCGACGCGCTCATGCAAGTGCGCCCGCGCACCTACCGGCTCAACGACGCGCCTGAGCAGCTCTGCGTCGGCATCGTGGCCGATGAGATCGAGGCAGCGTTTCCGCAGTCCGTGCGCTACGACCGCGAAGGCGCGGCGCTCTTCACGATGGACCCCGTGCTGTGGGCGATGGTGAACGCGATCAAGGAACTCGCTCAACGACTCAGCGCGCTCGAACCCACCGCCGCTGCCTGACCCCCCTCAACCGCGAAAGGAAACACCTCCATGACGACGACAATCATCTCGAACAACATGCCATTTAGCTATGGGCAAATGTCGAATCAAGCGATCGGCAAACTCATCTCGCTACAGACCGCGATGGAGCGCATCAATGACGCGATCACGACCGCGTCGGCGAGTTATGAAGGCGTGCCCGGCACCGAGTTTGAAGCGATGGGCGAGACGCCGAATCTGTTCGGCGTGCAGCCGAGCGCGACACCCGGCGAGCAAGGCGCAGCGTACAAGTACGCGATGAGCCGGCTCTATGAAGAGTGGGCCACGTTCTGGACCGCCGCCGAGCCCTTCGTCGAACAACTCGACAACGGCACGTTTTCCATGTGACGCGAAGGACACGACATCATGACTTTCGAGTTCACAGAGCAGCAGGTCGCGCAGATCATGCAGACGCTGGCGCAGCGCCCTTACGGCGAAGTGTTCGACTTGATCGCCACCATCCAGCGGCAGGTGCAGCAGCAGGCCCAGGGGGGGCAGGCGCCGCGCCTGCAGCCGGTCCCGGCTGGCGGTTGAACCACCTCATGTTTCGTCGTTCGCCGCGCTGCCGTTCGGCGCGGTGACCTGCTCGCGCAGGCGGGATTTGAGTTCGAGCAGCATCCGCTCTTTCTGTTCCGACGTTCCGCCCGCCGCGATGTCCACCCAGGTGCCATCCGCGTTGAAAAGGCGAAAGGCCGTGCACTGGATCTCGCCTCGCTTCGCCCGGGCGATCATCTCCTGGATGCCGGCAATCATTTGCTCTTTGCCGGTGAGGCAGGTCAGGTCGGTCACTTCGAGCTCGGCCTGCAGTCGGTGCCGCCGCGCAGCATACCTTCCACCCCTGCGGCGCTGGATGTCCACGACGAAAACGCGTAAGCCGTCTGCACTTGCGTGCGATCGTCCGAGAGCGCCTTGATCTCGACGATCAGGTAGATCTGCGGGTCGCCGACGCCGTACAGCCCCACCGTGATTTCGGCGCTGCGCGTCTCGCTGTAAAGGTCGGCTGTCACGACCTGGTTGGCCATGGCGCCTGCGCCATGCTGGTAGCACCCGCGCGTGTTTTCGGCCACCTTTCGGTAGACCTGTTGGTAGCCCTGATCGATCTCGAAGTGCGTGGTGCCGGCAGGGTTGTCGCGCAGGCTTTGAAGGGTGGCCGGGGCGCAGCCGGTGAGGGCCGTGAAGAGGAGGGCGGCAGGGTAGAAGACGGGTCATTTTTGCGATCTGCGGTCACGACGTTTGTGGGCAAAACCGGCGCCCTTCGTGCCCTTAAAATAGCTAGTATTTTCACGCACATCCACTGGGTTACACTACGTGTATCGATGTGATATGGCGTGAGCTTGATTGTTTGATCGGCCCTTACAAGGCGTAGGTCAGTGGTTCGAACCCTCTAGCACCCACCAATTAGCGAGATTTTCCCAGTGAAGATGTCCCGCCCGTCACGTCGAATTCAGCGCCCGAAAGGGCGTCGTTCTTTTTCGACGGGGAAACTTCATGAACACCACCACTCGGAGCCTTCCGGCAACCACCTCCAAGGGCACTGAAAAACAGTCCATTTCAAATACCAACGCCCTTTTTCAGGCCCGTGCACAGCGCGAAGCGCGGGAAGCCCTGAACCGGGCCAACGGGCACCTTCTCACGCGTCGCTTGCTCACGTTCAAGGACGTAGTCGACGCTTACATCGCAAGCCGCGCAGGCAGCGATGACGCATCCACCCTGAGCCGCCTCTACTTCTGGTGCGAGGTCATGGGCGACAAGGTCCTGACCGAGGTCGACGAGGATGACATCCGCGACGGACTCAACGCGCTGCGCATCCGCGGCGCGATGGGCTTCAAGCGGGGTCAGGGCGTGGTGCCGCTGGGCAAGCCGATCAGCGATGCGACTCTCGATCGGTACGTGACCGCGGTGGGCAGCATCTACCGTTACGCACGCAAGCAGGAGCTCACGAAGAAGGCGTTCATTCCGCCGATCCGCGGCTTCGAGAAGAAGGCCCCAGTGCGTCGCAAGATCAGCGACGACCTCTACGTGAGCGACGAGCAGCTCGAGCGCCTGGTGGCCATCGCCAAGGTCGTCGATCGGCGCTGGGGGCGGCTGGCGGCGCTGCTGCGGGTGGCCTTCGTGACCGGCCTGCGCCGCGGCGCGCTCGAGCAGCTCACCTGGGACCAGCTGGACCTCAAGCGTGGCACCGTGAGCATCCAGCGCACGAAGAACGACGACCCGATCATGCTGCCGCTGACCGACTCGGCCATCGCCGAGCTCAAGCGTCTCGGAGGCAGCCGGGCTGTCGGCGCGCTGGTGTTCCAGGCTGTCAGGCGGCCCGACCGCCCCTACAGCTTCAGCAAGCTGTGGATGAAGGTGCTCGAGGAGGCCGGCATCAGCTATCGCAAGTTCCACTCGCTGCGTCATGGCACTGGCAGCGCGCTCGCGAAAGCCGGCGCCAACCAGAAGACCATCATGGATGTGCTGGGCCACGCGTCCCTGGCTTCCAGCCAGGTCTACATGCACTTGAACCTGCAGGATCGCGAGCGCGCCGTGCGCTCCACGTTCAAGTAAAAAAGGGACCGACGCCGCGACGGACCGGCGCCCTTTCGTCGTGGTTGATTCACGCGGCCTTGCGTGGGCGACCGCGGGGCGCCTTGACCGCCGGCTTGGCCGGTGCATGCGAGACAAGGCGCGCCATGGTCTCGCGCGAGTCCTTGTCCAACAGGCCGCGCACGAAAGCCGCCATTCCCGGCCCGCAAAAGCGCCCGCGCCCAGTCACGATCCAGTCCGGGCATTCGGCGAAGGCGCTCTGATGCTGACGCACAAACCAGTCGAAGCTGTCATACGAGTGGAAGACCGGTCCCCCGTGCTGCTGCACCCAGTCCCGGGCCGGCAACAGCTCCCCGAGGGGATGGGAAGCGCTCGGCGCGGCGTCAGTCGATTCGGTGGTGGTGCTTGGTTCCATGGTGGTATCCCTTCATGTCGATGTCCCGCCCGTCACGGCGTCGTTGCTACCTTGCTCGGTCCCGTTCTCAACTTGCGCCGCGCCGGCGCCCCCAATCCAATTCGTCACAGTGGGTCGATCCCCTCGGCCAGCGCGAGCTCGTGCCAGAGCGCGAGCGCAGCGCGTGCGCGCGTGATGTGAGCTGATCGCACGGTGATCGTGATCGTCGGCTCGCTCGTGTTGTGCGTGACGAAGGGCTCAAGCGCGGCGGCGAGTTCGCACTGCGGACACGGGCCGACGAACCCTGTGATCACGGCAGGCACTGTCCAGCCGCAGCGGCTGCACGTGCGCGACGCGTTGATGATCATGACGGGGACGTCATCGGTCATTGCAGCTTCCCGCCGGCATCGCCCACGCGCGTGCTGGTGGTCTGCGAATCGAATCGCTCGCGCAGGACCGTCAGAGCCTTGAGCAGCAGCATGCTGACCGGCGCGGCCTGCAGGGCGATGAAGTCGATCGCGCTGATGGTGTACTCCATCTCCCGCTTCTGGAGCGCCCGCGCCTCGTCCTCGGGTAGGCCGCGGGCCTGGTACTCCTCGAGCTTGGAGCGCACGCGAAAGCCGCGGATCGCGCCGGCGTCATCCTCTTCCAGGCTGAGGCGCAGCCACGGTGCGGCATCGAGGCTGAGGCTATGCGTCGCATGCGTGGGGGCGCAGACCATGAAGAAGCCGGCGAGTTGGTGCTCCTTCAGCAGATCCTGGAAGGCGCGCGCCGCGAGCTCGACGCGCTCCTGATCGGTTAGTTCGATGCTGCTCATGGTGCGAATTCGTCGTCTGGCACGATCACCACGTCGCCGGCGATGCGGTGCGTCGTGCGCGGAACACAATTTCGAAGATAGAGCGCCGTCGCCTTCTCGTTGATGGGCAGCAGCGCGCGGATCGGCCGGATCTCGAGCCACCCGTCGTGCTCGATCTCCTGCGTTTCCCAGGCCTTGTCGTGGACCAGCATCACATGCAGCGGCTCGCCCATGTGGCGCAGCACGACGGTGTCGAGCGTATCGGCACCGATCAGCTCCGCGTACTTCCGCATGGGCAGCGCGCCAAGCAGGTCGATCGTGGTGCCGTCGGTGCGGATCAGCTGGCGCATGCAGCCTCCTTCGCGGCCAGCAGCATTCGCGGCATCGATCCGCTGTCCAGCACACCGAGTGCCGCGCTCGCGATGAGCTCACCCTCGATGGGCGCGAGGATGGCGACCTGGCCGCCGGGGTGCTTCACGGTGTCGCAGCGCTTCGGCTTGCTCAGGACCATGTACTTCCTGCAGGACGTGGGCCGGTGCTCGTAGACGCGGCACTCGTCGCTGGCGCCGAGGAACACGCACCGGCGCTCGGCCAGCGGCTGGTCGCCCCACTGCGCGAGGTTCCACTGCGCCTGGCGCTGCAGCCTTCGCCAGCCGACCTCGATGCCGTCGCGCTCCATGACGAGCAGCAGCAGCTCGGCCTCCTCGCGCGTGATGTTCACGAACAGGCTGCAGCACGAGGCGCAGCCGCGGCGGCAGCTCACGTTCTTGCCCTCTGGGTGCGTGGCGATCGTGTGCGCGACGCTTTCGTCCACCAGCCCGTGGATGGTGTGCGCAACGTTGTGCGGCTCGTTCCCTTCTTCGACGATGCGGCGCACCTCGCTCTCGTAGTGCTGGTGCATCTGCCCGAGCTGGACACGCTCATGCTCGCTGGCCTTGTCCCAGATCTTTATCACGCCCTCGGTGCGAGGGATGATCTGGCCTTGCTGCGGTGCGTCAGCGAACGGCGCTGTCATGCCGCGCTCCCATGCTGCTCGGCGAAGATCTCGCCCGCGTCCTTACTGGCGACCTTGCGTCGCCGCTTCGTCGTCACCGTGGGCACGGTCTTGTCATCCACGCCACTCGAGTGCGGCCACAACGGCTCGTTAGTCCTGGTCGTCTTCTCGACCTGGTCGTCTGCTTTTGGCCCCACCATCGTGAGCTCGATCTCCTGCTGCTGCTTCATCGACAGCGTCCCCACGATCTGCGCATCGATGCCGGTGGCGCAGCTGACCGAAAACTTCACCTCGGTGCTGCCGCCCTCGATGGCGGTGACCCGCACCTTGTGCACCTTGCACAGGTTCAGCTGGATGGAGGTCTTGGCCTTGATGCCGTTGGACACCACGACCGTCGCACCCTCGAGCTCGCAGTCCAGCCGCAGCGGCGGCACCAGCGCCGGCGCACGCAGGTGTGGCAAGTCGTCCACCGGCAGATCGATCTCGCCCTGAGCCCTCTTGCCCGGCTGCCTGGCGTGCGCGGTGAAGAGGGTCTCCCGCAGGCCTGGCGCAACGTCCTCGAGCACCAGGTTGCTGCCTGTGTAGTGCATCGACAAGTCGATGGCGAGGACCTTCTCTTCGCCGTGCAGTTCGATGCGCGACTGGACGTGGTCGAGGAAGACGCCCGTGGGATGGATGAACTCAAGCATGGCGGGATAGCTCCTTCAGGCCGGTGGGAAACGTTGCTCGAGCAGCTGGTCGAGCTCGTTGCGCTGCTCGGGTGGAAGGTGGCGGGCGCGGTCGATGACGAGATCCGCGGCGTCGCGATCCGGGGCTTGGTTGATGGCCTCGGCCAGCTGCGCATAGGTGGGGGGCTTCGGCTCACCCGTGCTGGCCGCGGGCGCCGGTGCCGGCGCGGCTGCCGGTGGCGCAACTTCGCCCGTCACCGGGTCGGGCGCTGCGCCCTTTGCCGGCTTCTTGGCCTTGCCGCGCCGCGCTGCGACTTCCTCAAGCGTCACGCTCGCGCCCTTGTCGGTGCCGCGCTCGATCTCGAACCAGTCCTCGGGCTTACTCATGTCGTCGCGCAGGCTCGCGTAGATGCGCTTGAGCATTACCACCTGGGCTGGCTGGATTGCATCGAGCCGGCGCTGGATGCGCTTTTCGATGTGCTCCTTGGTCACGCCGAACGGCTCGAAGGCGTCGACCATCCTGGCCATAGCCTCGGGGCTGGTGTCAGCCTTCGCGCGCAGCGTCACCTCGGCCTGCTGCATGGCCGCGGCGGTGACATCGTCGGGAATGATGGCCAGGATGCAGGCGCGCACGCGGCGCTGCGCCTGGTTGGCGACGAGCTCGTAGATGTCGCGCTCGTCCTTGAGCTTGTAGCCGCCGCCCTTGGTATCGCGCCAGTGCTTCACGATGAACTGCAGGGTGCGGCGGTTGCGGTGCTCCACGTCGATCGCGAAGGCCTCGACCTCGCTGAACGGCTGGCCGTCGTCGCCGACGGCGCGCGACAGCTCGCGAAAGCCCCACTCCATGTTGTCCCACTGCTGCGCGATGGCCTCGGCCGACTTGATGCTCGGGCCGACGATGTCGGTGCCGCCGCGGGCGAACTGGTACTGGGATTTCTCAGCCAGGCCCGCCCGGGTGAAGGCGTTCAGGATCCGGTCCATCGCAGCCACGACATCGCGCGGGAACTGCTGCGCCATCAGGTACTTGGTCTGCATCTCGGCGAGCTCGCGCGACTGCGCCTGGCGCACGCCGGCGGTGTCGACGGCCATCGAGGCGCGCGAGCCAAATGGATTGACGACCGCGGTGGGGGCTGCGACGTTGTTCATCTTTTTCCTTCCGCCCATGGGGGCAATGTGATCAGGTGGATGCCGTCGCCGTAGCCGGGCCAGATGCCCGTGCGATGGCACTCGGCATAGGTGGCCAAGTTGCGGCGGTAGGTGCGCCGGCCGGCCTCGACGTCTTCGTCGATCAACATGCACGCGCTGGCCGCGTACGGGTACTCGCGCTCGACCACCGCGAAGATGAAGCCGAGCACCTCGAGGCCCGATGCCGCGGCGTAGCCGTCCTCGTAGAACGCGTCCTGCACGTGGTAGCGCCAGTGCGTGACCGTGCGTGCGAAGGCGTCGGGGCTCGCATCGCCGGTCGACTTCAGGTCGAGCAGGATCACCCCGGACTCGTTGAGCTGGTGCACCCAGTCCGGCCTGCAGCGGCACAGCGCGCCCGTGGCTTTATCGCGCCAGCACGCCGACACCTCGGGCTTGCCGGCGGCCAGCGCATCGCGCACCTCGGGCAGGCGGCGCACGCTTTCGGCCATGCCCATGGCCGCGTCGTACTGGTCGGGCTGGATCGGCTCGCGGCCCTCGGCCAAGGCCTTGTCGACGAACTCCTTCCAGCCCTTGGTGGCGCGATGCGCTGCGGGCCCGAGGGCGTAGCGCTTGGCGAAGGCTTCGGGCTCGAGCGTCGCGCAATGCGCCAGCGTGCCGATGAACATCTGCGGTGTCGGTACCGGCGGCGGCACGCGCGGCCTCTCGGCATGCAGGGCCTGGTAGATGGCAGGGGAACGCGCGACCTGGTCGAGCCCCGACTTGCTGATGGTGGTCTCATCGGCGTGGTACTCGTCGATCGGCAGGTCGTAGTAGATGCCCGGTTCCATCGCCATCACCTCAAGAGGAAGACAAGGGCCGCGCCACAAAGCGCACCCCATGCAAAGCCGACTGCAAACACAGCGCGGTATCGCGCACGCCGGCTGCTGTGGTACCGCTCGACGTCGATTGGCGCCGCGCTCATGCGGTCGCCTCCTCGTGCTCGTGCAGCAGTTCGACCGCCTCGTCGAGCTCGTGCTGGAACTCGGCGATGCTCTGCTGGGGTGCCCAGTGCGTGTGCTGCAAAGCGCGCACGAGCGCGCGCAGTGCGGCGGTTGCGCGTGCATCAAAGTCAATCGTGGAGTCCATGCCGTGTGTTTCCCTGTTGATCCGAGGGACGGCAATTAAACAAAATTTATTTGTGCATTTCAACCCTGCTAGGGGAAATGATTCAGTCAGGCTTTTTTGGCGCCTCGTCTTGGCGGCGGATCCGGAAGCGCGACCACAGCCCTCAGCAGTTGCTTATGAAAGAGCTGCCTGCCCTCTGCATCTTCGCGCTCGTAATCGTCCAGCGTGAAGAACGTGACCGGCCCTTCCAGCGCCGGATTGATCGGGGGCAAGTTGCCACAAAGCAATCGGGTTGGATCCTGTTCCAGGAAGAGGGCCGCCCGAGCGTGGAAGAGTGCGCCAAGCGGCGTATCGCTGCCTTCCGCGCACACGTTCTTGATGTGCATTTCCGAGCAGCCGCAAGCTTTCGCAAGCACCTTCGCCGAGCACTTCTTCAGTTCCATCGCGGTTCGAATTCGGGTGCTGTACAGGTCGGCGGCTGGCTTGCGCATGTAGGTGGCTGGGGGCTCAAAAACAACTAGTAATTGTCACTGTCAACCGTATTACGTTTTCAGACCAACGCCCTTCATTCACGGTCAGTCACTGGCTATTAACCTTTCACACTTGAACCGATGGAAACAAAATAAAAATTGCTTGCAAACGGCTGCGCGGGCGCTAAAAAATCTTCGTCCCATGCAGACAGAGACGGCCCTTCGACTTCTTGGCGGCAGCACATCCGAAGCCGCGCGCTGGATCGGCGTGGTCGACATGGCCACGCGCCGATGGAAAGGCAGCGACTGGCTTCAGCCGCCTACACGTGACCGCGTGATCGCCGCGACATTGCGCAAGGCTGCAGCGAAGGCGCAAGGCCTCACGGTCACCGAGTGGTGGGAGAACGAGGAAGCCAACAGCCGCCAGCTCGAGGTCGTGCTCGAGCAGCACAACGAAGCGGTGGTCGAGTTCCTGCGTTCACTGCTCGACAAATCGGTGCAGCCCCTGGCTGCGTGACCTCCATGCCCGCAGCATCCACACCGTCACCAGACGGCTACGTCGCCGACCCCGGCTATGACGCAGTTGAACTGTACTGACCCGGTAGTTTCAACAATGGCCCGCGCTCGAAATATCAAGCCCGGTTTCTTTAAAAACGAGGAGCTTGCCGAGTGCACGCCGTGGGCGCGCCTGTGCTTCGCGGGTCTGTGGACGCTGGCCGATCGCGAGGGGCGCCTCGAGGACCGGCCGAAACGCATCAAGGGCGAGCTGTTCGCCTATGACAGCGTGGATGTAGACGAGCTCCTGGCTGAGCTGCAAGAGCACGGCTTCATCCTGCGCTACCAGGTCGAGGACGTCCAGGTCATCCAGATCCTGGAATTCAACAAGCACCAGACGCCGCACTATTCCGAGAAACGCAGCGTCATCAAGGCACCCCCACTCCAAGAGTACTCCGGGAAACGTGATGGCATCAAGGGCCATCAACTCCAAGAGAACTCCGAACAACTCCGAGAGGACTCCGAGAAAACACCCTTCATAAAGAGGGGGTCGCAACCCCCTGATTCTCTGAATCCTGATTCTCCGAATCCCTCTCTTCTGAATCCCTCTTTATCCCCTTACGGGGATTGTCGTCAGCCGGCCGAAAAACCGCCGGCTGACGACGCAGGCGAGGATCAGACCACCGGACTTCCGGGGATCGAAGACCCACCCCCCGTGCCGAACGACGCGCCCGACTGCCCGCACGTCGAACTGCTCGCGCTGTACCGCAAGCACCTGCCCGAGCTGCCGCAGCCGCGGGTGTGGGAGAACGGCAGGGCCGAGGCGATGCGCGCACGCTGGCGGCAGTGCTCGAAGCCGTCGACGTATTCGCCCGGCTATCGGACGAAGGCCGAAGGGCTCGCGTTTTGGGAGAAGTTTTTCGCCCATGTTGCGCACGACACGCGACTCACGAAGGGCTTCCCGCGCCGCGATGGGCCGGGCGTCTGGCAACCCGATCTGCCGTGGCTCGTGAAGGCCGACAACTTCGCGAAGGTCATCGAGGGCGCGTACTCGTGACCGCCGCGCGCAACGTCTTCGATGCGACCCGCGAGGTGGGCGCGCGGGTCGCCGGGGCGCCGCCGGCGCGCCTGCCGTATCGCTGCGTGGCGCACGAGTGCCCGATGCCCGGCACGATCTTCGACTCGGGTGCGGCCGACGGGATCTGCGCGTGGCACTACGGCGCGATGCCCTCGCGCTGGCCGGCGATCACGCAGATCCTGAACGCCGACTGGGCGT
>Ga0105091_10000889_pt1 | contig 12958 bp, 10 predicted proteins | sample PPLLak1March2015_FD_87022 | JGI IMG/M metagenome (GOLD analysis project Ga0105091, IMG submission 87022) | Freshwater sediment microbial communities from Prairie Pothole Lake near Jamestown, North Dakota, USA - PPLs Lake P7 Core (1) Depth... | ecosystem: Environmental > Aquatic > Freshwater >... | reverse complement strand
TTGCCGAATGGGACAAAATTAAATTTTTCTACAATTATTTCAGTTAAGTGTTTAATAATTCAACCATGTTAATCTTTCCTTAAATAATCTAAAAAAAATCTCGTTTCTCTCCTTTGAATTTAAATTTCCTCATTTGATAAAAAATTTTTCAAATGTAGGAATTCAATTAAAAGTTTAGCTTAAAATCTCTAAAATCATTCTTAAATGATGATAAATACAAGGCTTTATATGGCATTTAATATGAATAAATGAGGCGGCTATAGTATTTTAAGAGGTTTAAATGCATTCGAAAATTTTCTCAAACTACCGAAAAGAAGATAAAAGCAGCCTTATTCCTATTCTGCAGGACGTCCAGAATATTTATAATTATTTACCTGAACCGGCTCTCCATGAAATTGCTGAATTTGTAGGATTGCCTTTCAGCAGGGTCTATGGTGTAGCAACCTTTTACAATCAGTTCCGGTTAGCTCCCTTGGGCGAAAATATTATTAGAGTATGCAGAGGAACTGCTTGTCATGTGAAGAATTCTGCAAATATATTGTTTGCACTGGAATCACACTTAGGAATCAAAGCTGGTGAAACTACTCGTGATAAAAAATTTACCCTGGAATTAGTTAATTGTATAGGGGCATGCAGTATAGCTCCGGTAGTGACCATAAATGACGATTACTACGGACGCATAAGCATAAAAGATATTCCGAAAATTCTTAAAAATTATTCGCAGCCAGCTCTAAAGCCGGAGCAAAGTGCAGCAGGAAAGAATTAGGAGTTGAAATTGATGGACAAATTTATTGATGCCTGCTGCGAACAATGCTGGCACAGCAGAGAAAAACCCTGCGAGCTTTTTATTGCATGCTGTACGGAGGGACCGTTATGTCATCAGGATAAATCTTGTGAAGAAAAATTTACATCGTTAAATAAACATTTAAAATACATAGAGCATGATCGTCCAATTATTTTTATTGGGAAAGGAACATGCGGGCTGGCTTCAGGTGCACAAAAAGTTGAAGATGCAATAAGAAATGAACTGCAGAAACTCAACATTAATGCTCATATAGTAGAAACAGGCTGTGTCGGATATTGTTCCATGGAGGTAATTGTTGACATAAAGCTTCCAGGGAAGGATAGGATCTCTTATTGCGAAATCACTCCCAAAATAGTTTCAAAATTTATTCAGAAAACATTAGTTCAAAAGGAAATTTTTTTTGAAAAACTATTAGGAACTTACGGTAAAGGTTCCGGTGAGATTCCTGCCGTAAATTCAGTACCATTCTTTAAAAGTCAGAAAAAAATAGTGCTTGAAAACTGCGGAATAATTAATCCCTCCTCCATTGATGCATACATTTCAAACGGCGGCTTCAAAGCTCTGGATAAAGCTTTAAGGTTGATGAAGCCGGTGGAAGCTGTAAAAGAAATTGTAGACAGCGGCTTGAGGGGAAGGGGAGGAGCAGGATTCCCGACCGGGAAAAAATGGGAGCTGGCAGCTAATCAGAAATCCGACAAGAAATACCTGATATGCAATGCAGACGAGGGTGACCCCGGTGCTTTTATGGACCGCTCTGTATTAGAGAGTGATCCATTCAGGGTTGTTGAAGGAATGATAGTAGGTGCATATGCCATCGGTGCAACCGAAGGCTATATTTATTGCCGGGCAGAATACCCACTGGCAATAAAAAGACTGGAAGAAACTATAAGCAGGTGCATAGAATATAATTTACTTGGGAATAATATCCTTAATAGCGGATTCAGCTTTGATCTGCATGTAAAAAAAGGCGCCGGAGCTTTTGTATGCGGTGAAGAAACTGCATTAATGGCTTCTATTGAAGGTAAAAGAGGAATGCCGCGGCCAAGACCTCCATTCCCCAGTGTATCCGGTTTATGGGGAAAGCCTTCCATTGTAAACAATGTTGAAACCTTTGCAAATATCAGCAACATAATCGTCAAAGGTGCCGGCTGGTTTTCATCCATCGGTACAAAAACAAGTAAAGGCACAAAGGTATTTGCACTGAGCGGAAAGATAAATAATACCGGTCTTGTTGAAGTGCCGATGGGAGTTACTCTTGAAGACGTTATTTTTAAAGCTGGCGGAGGAATTCCGGACGGGAAGGAATTTAAAGCAGTTCAAATCGGAGGCCCTTCAGGAGGATGCCTTCCGGAAAGCGTTATCTCAACTCAGGTTGATTATGAATCATTAAAAAGCGTCGGTGCAATGATGGGATCCGGCGGCTTTGTCGTAATGGATGAAGATACCTGCATGGTGGATATTGCCAAATTCTTCTTAACCTTTATCCAAAATGAATCGTGCGGCAAGTGCGTTCCCTGCCGGGAAGGTACAAAAAGAATGCTTGAGATAATTAAACGGATTCCTACAAGCTATAGAAATACAAAACTTAAAACAGACGAGCTTCAAAGATTTAAAGGGGTAGTTCATCTTCAGAGGCTTGCCAGTGTAATCCAGGATACTTCTTTATGCGGTCTTGGGCAGTCTGCTCCCAATCCTGTTCTTTCCGGCCTAAGGTATTTCAGAGAAGAATATGAAGAACATTTATATGAAAGGAAATGTTCAGCAGGAGTATGTAAAGAGCTTCTTATATATACAATTGATAATAGTATCTGCACCGGCTGCGGCGTATGCGTCAAAAAATGTTCTTCAGATGCTATAGCCGGTGAAAAAGGACATGCACATTATATTATCGAAGATAAATGTATTAAATGTGGTATGTGTTATGAATCCTGCAGATTTAATGCAATAAATATAAACTGATTATGAGAATACTTGATTTAAGGATAAAAGATAATGCTGGGAAAAAATTTCAGGGGGTGCATGCTTGCATGACTGCATGGGATTATTCAATTGTCCCCCCGTGCACTCATGCATAATTAATTTTTAAATCTAAAATTTTTTTTGAAAATATTTTAAGAAAAATGGTTCAGCTGACAATCAACAATATAAAAGTAAATGCGGAAGAAGGAATGACCATTCTGGAAGCTGCAAGATCAATTGGTATTTCCATACCTACTCTCTGTCATCTAAAAGATCTGGCCCCTTCCGGTGCATGCAGAATCTGCTCTGTAGAAGTTGAAGGATTTAGAGGCCTGGTGCCGTCCTGTGCTTTCCCTGTAAATGAGGGAATGGTAGTCTGGGTTAATTCTCCGAGAGTAAGAAGAGCCAGAAAAACTATTGTGGAACTGCTTGTAGAAAATCACCCGCAGGACTGCCTTATCTGTGTAAGAAATAAAAACTGTGAACTTCAGGATTTGTCTGAAACTTATGGGATTAGGGAGCATCGGTATGTCGGGGATACTAAGTCGCATGCTATTGATATTTCCAGTCCGTCAATGGAAAGGGATCCGGCTAAATGTATTTTATGCGGAAGATGTGTCCGTGTATGCCATGAAATCCAAAAAATCGGGGCAATTGATTTTACAAACCGCGGCTTTGACAGTATCGTTACTACTCCATACAATATAGGGCTGAATGTCAGCGATTGCATACTCTGCGGACAATGCATAATCGTATGTCCCACAGCTGCTCTTAGGGAAAAAAGCTCGTTGAAAGAAGTCTCTAATGCATTGAACGATAAAACCAAATTTACTGTTGTTCAAATTGCTCCGGCCGTACGTGCCACATTAGGAGAAGAATATAACCTTCCTTTAGGCACTGATGTAACGGGTCAGCTGGTTACGGGATTAAGAAGATTGGGATTTAAAAAAGTATTTGATACAAACTTCGGAGCAGATCTCACGATTATTGAAGAAGCAACCGAACTTATAAACAGGATTAAGGATAACAAAACGCTCCCTATGTTTACGAGCTGCTGTCCAGGATGGATTAAATATGTTGAACAGAACAAACCTGAAATTCTTGATCATATCTCCACCTGCAAATCTCCGCATGAAATGGAAGGTGCGGTTATAAAAACTTTTTTTGCAAAGAAAATGGGTATTGATCCGAAAGATGTTTTTGTCGTTTCAATCATGCCCTGCACTGTGAAAAAATATGAATCGAACAGGGCTGAGCTTTCTGAAAAAGCCCTGCATGATGTGGACGCGGTTCTGACGACAAGGGAGCTTGTTAGATTTTTCAAAATAGCAGGGATTAACTTCAGCGATCTGCCGGCAGATAATTTTGATAATCCTTTGGGTGAATCGACCGGCGCAGCGGCAATATTCGGTACAAGCGGAGGCGTAATGGAAGCTGCTCTTCGTACAGCTTACTTTAAACTTACCGGGACTGAATTGGAGAAGCTGGAGTTTGAAGATATACGCGGGATGAAAGGCATAAAGGAAACTTCCATTAAGATAAACGGAATGCAGTTAAACATTGCAGTTGTTAACGGAATAGGAAATATAAAGCAGATTATTAATGATGTTCAGCTTGGGAAATCTAAATATCATTTTATTGAAGTTATGGCATGTCCGGGAGGCTGCATAAACGGAGGCGGACAGCCGATTCATCAGCAGCAGGAAAAGGTTGAAAAGCGGATGAAGGCTTTATATCAGATAGATACGAATATGAAAAACAGGAAGTCTCATGAGAATGAAGGAGTTAAAACTTTATATAAGGAATTTTTTATTGAGCCGAACGGACATAAAGCTCATGAAATACTTCATACAGAATATTTTAATAGAAAAAGAGTCTATTAGCTTTCTTAAGCTGTAGGATAAAAGAAATAATAATATGAACCGCGGAATAGTAAGCACTATCTCCGATAGATGTAAAATATGTTATTCGTGCATCCGGGAATGCCCGGCAAAGGCAATTAAAGTTGTATCAGGCCAAGCAGCGGTTATTTCGGAAAGATGTATTGTATGCGGACATTGCATAAAAGTATGTTCGCAGAGCGCCAAACAGATTCTAAGCGATGCTTCTTTAGTTCTTGACTATTTAGAAAATTATGATACAATTGCACTGATTGCTCCTTCTTTTACGGCTTCATTTCCTAACGATTATTTTAAGTTCCCCGCTGCTTTAAGAAAACTCGGATTTAAAAAAATAGTTGAAACTGCTTTCGGAGCGGATTTGATCAGCGACTATTATGTGAAAGAAGTCCAGTCGGAAACAAAAAAAACTATTATAAGTTCTGCCTGCCCTGCCGTGGTAAATTATATAGAGAAGTACCGTAAAGAGCTTGTTCCGAACCTTGCAAAAGTAGCTTCACCCATGATTGCCGCCGCAAGGTATATGAAGAAAAACTCCGCCGGTGATGCTAAGATTATTTTTATCGGCCCGTGCATTGCCAAAAAAAATGAATTTCTGGATGATGAGGTTTCCGGAGTGATTGATGCAGTGCTCACTTTCGGAGAGATTAAAAAAATATTTAAGGAAAAAAATATAATTCTCGCCGATCTTGAAGATGAAGATCTCGATCCGCCGCACGCATATTTGGGCAGATCATACCCGCTTGCCGGAGGACTTCTAAAAACTGCCGATATCTCCGGGGATATTCTTGAGAAAGAAATAATTGTAGTTGAGGGAAAGAAAAAAGTTCTTGAGATTATTGATGAAATAGCTGAGAATAAAATAAATGCCAAGTTTGTGGATATTTTATTCTGCGAAGGCTGCATCAGCGGACCTGCAATCGATTCGGATCTGAATTATTATTCGCGTCGGGAAAAAGTAATAAAATATATTGAACAAAAAAGTAACCTTACCGATAAGCAGCTTTGGAAAAGCAATATTTACAACAGCAGGGATATTGATTTCTCCCGTTCTTTCTCCAGTAAAAACCAGAGAAGGGTCGATCCGGCGGAGGAAACTATTAAAGGAATTCTTGCCGAGACAAATAAATTTTCCCCCCAGGATGAGTTAAACTGCGGGGCCTGCGGATACAGCACATGCAGGGAATATGCTGTTGCTATCGGGAAGGGATTAGCGGAAAAGGAAATGTGTCTTCCGTTTCTGATCGATAAATTAAAACAGGCATATAATGATTTGAACAATACAGAGGAACAGTTAAGAACTGCAGAGAAGCTTGCTTCAATCGGACAGCTTGCTGCAGGTGTTGCTCATGAAATCAACAACCCTCTTGGAACAATTCTGCTTTATTCTTCAATGCTTGAAAAGGAACTGAAGGGGGATGAACAGCGTAAGGAAGATTTAAAGCTTATAATTGAAGAAGCGGAACGATGTAAAAATATTGTAGCCAACCTTTTAAATTTTGCGCGCCAGGGAAAGCTTCATTTAAAAAGAATAAATATGCTGAGTCTCTTGAGTAAAATTATAAGGACGGTAAAATTAAATCCGGATTTTAAAGATGTTTCTGTCAAGATCGGAAAATCTATACCGGACTGCTTCCTGGAAGGAGACGAAGATCAATTAAGCCAGGTATTTATCAATTTACTTAATAATTCCTGTGAAGCTATGATTGAGAGTGCCGAAAAAATATTGACAATTAAAATTTACCAGGAAGAACCTTCCGGTCCTGGCTTTCCGGCAGCCTCAGATTATCTTATAATTGAAATAAAAGATACCGGGGCAGGAATTCCGAAAGTAAATTTCGGCAAAATATTTACTCCCTTCTTTACCACAAAGAAAATAGGAAAAGGAACTGGACTGGGATTGGCGATTTCTTACGGAATAATAAAAATGCATAAGGGCAGTATAACTTTCCAGAGTGAAACCGGAAAAGGAACTGCTTTCAAATTAAAACTGCTTAGAAAAATTAAAAACAATGAGTTTGAATTCCCTTCAAAAAAGAATGAATTAGAGGAATATAAAAATGCAGTCTATCGTTAAGAAAATATTATTGATTGATGATGATATCGATTTGCTGGAACAAAATAAAATCTTAATCGAATCCAGGGGATATAAAGTGGTTTCAGCAGACAACAGCAGGAAAGGGTGGGAAGTATTTAAATCGGAAAAACCGGACGCGGCAGTAATTGATCTTATAATGGAAGAATACGATTCCGGTTTTATCCTCTGCTATAAAATAAAAAAGGATGACTGGGGAAAAAATATCCCGGTATTCATCCTTACTTCGGCAACATACACTACCGGATTTAAATTCGGTTCAACTACGGCGGAAGAGAAAGAATGGATTAAATGCGACGAAATAATTAATAAACCCGTGGAGATCGATGCATTGATCCAAAAGCTTGAAAATTATTTTGCTTCAAAAGAGATATGATGACCGGCAGTGAAACTGCTCAATTGGAAAATATAGAAGTCAGGTATAAACCAAAAGTTCTGATTGTAGAAGATGAGAAAGGGCTTCGACTGGGGGTAAAACGTCTTCTTCAGGGAGAAGGGTATAATGTAACCGCTGCTGAAAACGGCACCGAAGGAGTTGCGTTTGGAACTTCCGCTGAATTCGATCTTGCCGTAATTGATTTGAAAATGCCTGATCTTGACGGCATTGATGTCATGAAGGAAATAGTAAAAGTATTTCCTAATACTATATGCTTTATCGTTACAGCATATGCAAGCTACGATACAGCAATTGAAGCTGCCAAGTTTGGAGCATACTCTTACATTCCGAAACCTTTTAATCCTCCGGAGCTTTTAGATCAATTGAGAAAGGGATACGAAAGACGGACATTGCTTCTGGAAGCGGAAAAATGGAGGAAAGAAAGGGAAGAACGTCTTCTTGAAGTTACTTTTGAAAAGACACGGTTAAATACAATTATAAATTCTATTACGGACGGAGTGCTTGTAGTTAATAAAAATGGTGAAGTTGTGCTCTATAACCCGAGCGCCATGCGTTATTTGGGCTTTGAAAAAATAACAATTGAAGAATACATTATTGATAAGCTGCATCCGGCAATTGCAAATTTAATAAATAAATTTTTGCATACAGGAAATTATGAACATAAATCTTATTCCACTCAAATCGAGCTGAAGAATCCGGCCGGACAAAAAGAATCCGGCGGCGGACTTTTTATCGAAGCAACTTCTTCTCCGGTTCCTCACCCGGACGGTACACTCGCCGGAGTCGTTGTTACTATAAAAAATATTACAGAGATGAAAAAAATTGAGATGCTGAAATCTCAATTTGTATCGATGGTTTCACATGAATTGAAAGCTCCGATTGCTGCAGTCTACGGATATTTGAAATTGCTCTCCGGCGGTACTTTGAATATTTCTAAAGAGCAGCAGACAAATTATATTCTCCGTTCAGAGATAAGACTCGACGGACTTCTGAAAATGGTTAATGATCTTCTTGATATTTCAAGAATGGAAATGAAAACCGTACAAAGGGAGTTGAAGGAATTAAACATTGCGGATGTTATAAAAGCAGTAATTGATTTATTGCAGTTTGAGATAAGTAAAAAGAAAATTACTGTGGAGATAAAAAAAGGAGAAAATATTCCTTCCTTTAGGGCCGATAATGATGAAATGAACCGCTTATTCATTAATCTGATTAGCAATGCAATAAAATATAATAAAGAGAATGGAAAGATTACTGTTGAAATAAATTATGAAAATAAATTTATCATAATAAAAATTGCAGATACCGGAATAGGTTTGAAACCAGCTGAAAAGGATAAATTGTTCCAGGAGTTTTTCAGAGCGAGGAATGAAAAAACTAAAAATATAAGCGGAACAGGGCTTGGTTTATCGATTGTAAAAAGAATTGTGGAATCCTACTCCGGGAAAATTGAGGCTGAAAGTGAATACGGAACAGGTGCATGCTTTAAAGTTCTTCTGCCGCGCTGAACGTATTCAAAAAAGATTTTTTAAGAGACTCTTATAAAAAACATAAATAATACAATAACAAACTTTAGGGGCATATGCCATGGCAAAAATAGTAATTATAGACGACGACCCTGATATTCTGGATGCTAGCAGTCTTGTGCTTACATCTCAGGGTTTTGAAGTTCTTACGGCTGCTAATCCGGATGATGGTTATAAAATGGTTAAGGAACAATCTCCGGACTTAATAATACTGGATGTAATGATGAATGAACCGGATGACGGTTTTTTCTTGGCTCAAAGATTCAGAAAAGAAAAAATCAATATTCCGATAATCATGTATACGTCCGTTTCAAAAACTATTGGAATGAACTTCGGCGTAAGCGAAATAGTCCCTGTAGATGAATTCGTCGAGAAACCGATCTCTCCGGAAGAATTAATAGAAAAGGTATCAAAAATTCTTCATCAGCCGGTTTCGACAGGCTCTAAGAAAAAGGAGGGAAAGTAAATGCTGGTATTTGAAAAAAATTCGTTATCGCAGGAGATAGAAAACCTCGTTGTGAAGTACGGAACCAGCCGTTCGGCTTTACTACAGATTCTCCAGGATATACAGAGAAAGCATAAATATATTTCCGATTTCGCGCAGCAGGAAGTTGCAAGATTAATGAATATTCATCCCGTCGAGGTGAACAGTGTAATTTCTTTCTACTCTTTTCTTCATTCCAAGCCGCAGGGAAGAAACATTGTAAAGCTTTGTAAAACGATAAGTTGTGACATGGCAGGAAAAGATAATGTCGAAACCACTATTAAAAGAGAATTAGGCATCTCTTTTAATGAAACTACGAAAGACAACCGCATCTCACTTGAATATACAAGCTGTCTCGGGCAGTGCGACTGCGGACCTGCAATGATTATTAATGAAAAAGTTTATACAAAGCTGGATCCTGAAACTGCAGTCAATCTCTTAAATGAGCTGAAGTAGGAGTATGACAATGAAAACTAATATAAAAACTAAAAGATCAGGCCAGGTAATCTTTTCTCCATATTCTGAGGGAGAAGGAATTAAAAAAGCTTTATCACTCGGAAGAGAAAATATTCTTTTTGAATTAAAATCTTCAGGATTAAAAGGGAGAGGCGGGGCGGGTTTCCCGATTTCAACAAAGTGGATGCTTACAGCTGCGGCAGTTGCAGATAAAAAATTTATTGTATGCAATGCTGATGAAGGAGAACCCGGTACATTTAAAGATAGAGTGCTTCTGCAGGAATTTCCCGAATTGATATTTGACGGAATGGTGATAGCCGGATTTACAATAGGCGCCCAAACCGGAATAGTCTACCTTCGCGGTGAATATGAATATTTACTGGAAGGATTAGAGGAACATTTAATAAAGATGAGAGAAAACAACCTTCTTGGAAAAAGCATTCTGGAAAAAGAAGGTTTCGATTTTGATATCAGCATCCGGCTCGGTTCGGGTGCTTATGTCTGCGGCGAAGAAACTGCGCTTATTGAATCGCTCGAGGGACATAGAGGCGAACCGAGAAACCGTCCTCCGTATCCTGTAGATACAGGGTACATGGGCTATCCTACGGTTGTAAATAATGTTGAGACTCTTTCAGCAGTTCCTCATATCCTTATAAAAGGAGCAGACTCATATAAAAAATTCGGAACAGAGAAATCTGCCGGTACAAAATTATTTTCCGTCTCCGGCGACTGCGAAAAACCTGGTGTCTATGAATTGCCATGGGGAATATCTGTTGCACAGCTGCTGGAGCTTGTTGAAGCGAAAAATACTAAGGCTGTTCAGGTCGGCGGTGCATCGGGAACATGCCTTCCAAAATCGCAATTCAACAGGAAGTTCGGGTATGAAGATCTTCCTACGGGAGGTTCAATAATAATATTTAATGAAAGCAGAAGCATGCTGAAGGTCCTGAAGAATTTCATGGAATTCTTTGTTGAGGAATCTTGCGGACAATGCACTCCCTGCAGAATAGGAAATACAAAACTGCTCGAAGGTGTGGAAAAAATTGAAAAGGGAGAATTTTCCTATGCATACCTCAATACCCTGAAAGATCTTGGAAGAACAATGCAGGTAGCTTCAAAATGCGGATTGGGACAATCGAGCCCTAATTCTTTTATATCAATTCTAGAAAACTTTAAAGATGAAATTTTCCATACTAACGGGCATGGAGGCAAAAATGAATAAAAAAGAATCCAGAGTACCGACAAGTCAGCAGCCGTTCAAAGTTGAAAAACCGGCTAATACTTCGACAATCGGAGGAATGATAAGCATTCAGATAAATGAGAAAAAAGTGTCTGTCCCGTTAGGTACAACAATTTTGGAAGCCTGCAGGGATAACCAGATACATATTCCTACTTTATGCAATCATGATGATTTGTGTGTTGCAGGCGTATGCAGAATTTGTGTAGTGGAAGTTGAAGGGATGCGGACTCTTCAGACATCATGCACTTATCCTATAACAACCCCGATTAAAATTCATACTTCGACATCAATGGTTAGAAAAGCAAGAAGAAATATTATAGATCTTCTTCTAAGCGAACATTACGGCGAATGTTATTCCTGCTTCAGGAATGAAAACTGTGAACTCCAGACGCTTGCTAAAGAATACGGAGTCGATGATTATACATTCGGACATATTACTCAGCCGAGGTATAAGATAGATAAATCATCCGCTTCCGTAATACGGGATATGAACAAGTGTGTTTTATGCAAAAGATGTGTAAGGACATGCATAGATCTCCAGGAAGTCGGAGTATTGGAAGCTATAAACAGAGGGCATGATACTCATGTAGGAACTTTCCTGGATAAACCTTTAGCAGAAGTTATCTGCATTAACTGCGGGCAATGTATAAACAGATGCCCCACGGGAGCTTTACGTGCTAACGACCCATCCGATGAAATATGGAGTGCAATTGATGATCCCAAAAAACATGTTGTAATACAAACCGCTCCTTCTCCTCGTGCAGCAATCGGTGAAGAATTCGGTATCGAACCGGGTAAATCTTTTACTTTGGAATTGAATACTGCTTTAAGAAGAATAGGATTCGACAGAGTCTTTGATACTAACTTCACTGCTGATCTGACTATCATTGAAGAAGGAACCGAACTTCTTACTAGACTAAAAAAAGCATTGGTGGATAAGGATAAATCGGTGAAGCTTCCTCAATTTACTTCATGCTCGCCCGGCTGGATAAAATTTATTGAACATTTTTATCCGGAATATCTGGATTATTTGTCGACTGCAAAATCACCGCAGCAGATGTTCGGTGCAGTGATCAAAACTTTTTATGCCAAAGAAGCAAAAATAGATCCTGCGGATATTGTAACTATAGCTCTAATGCCTTGTTCGGCAAAGAAGTTTGAATGCAACCGTCCGGAAATGAATGCATCAGGATTTAAAGATGTTGATTATGGCTTGACTACCAGAGAAATGGCAAAGATGATTAAAGAAGCGGGTATCTATCTGCCGGAAATGCCAAAGAGTCACTTCGATGAGCCGTTCGGAGATGCATCGGGTGCAGGATTAATTTTCGGCGCTACAGGCGGTGTAATGGAAGCGGCATTGCGTACGGTTTATGAGCTTGTTACAGGAAGGGAAGTCCCGTTTGATCATCTGAGGATTGAACCCTGCCGCGGTTTTGAAGGAATTAAGCAGGCATCCGTTAAACTGGAAAAATGTCTGCCGGATTATAAATTCCTGGAAGGCGTTGAAGTTAAGTTCCTTGTGGCGCACGGTACTGCTAACGCCGGGAAAGTTATGGAGATGCTGAAAAAAGGTGAACTCGATGATGTCCATTTTGTCGAGATTATGGCTTGCCCGGGCGGTTGTTTAGGAGGCGGAGGGCAGCCTATCCCGACTTCGGAAGAGATTAGAAAGAAACGGGCACAAGCTATTTATGCCGAGGAAGAATCACTGCCCATAAGAAAATCACATGAAAATCCATATATAAAATATATTTATGAGAAATTCCTGACTGAAGGTCCGTGCGGAAAATTGTCGCACAAGCTTCTTCATACTCATTATACCAAAAGGGGAAGGTTTATCTCGTAATTAAAAAAGAGACGCATAATCATATATCTTTGGGATTTCTCGGTTTTGCGTCTCTTTTAATTTTCATCGAAGAACGGAAATTAATATAAAGCATATGATTGCCCCTTCAGATTCCCGGGATATTATTAAAGGAGAAAGATGATCTCATTGATTCCTTCATGGGCGCGCAATTACAGCGAGTTTTGGGATACTTTAAAGGAAAGGAACCTCTGGCTCATTAAGCTTCGCTACGGTGCATCAGGTATGCTG
>Ga0105091_10000888_pt1 | contig 12960 bp, 15 predicted proteins | sample PPLLak1March2015_FD_87022 | JGI IMG/M metagenome (GOLD analysis project Ga0105091, IMG submission 87022) | Freshwater sediment microbial communities from Prairie Pothole Lake near Jamestown, North Dakota, USA - PPLs Lake P7 Core (1) Depth... | ecosystem: Environmental > Aquatic > Freshwater >... | reverse complement strand
GGCGACGCCCTGAAAATCAGGGTCGCCGCTGCCGCCGTTGAAGGGCAAGCGAATACCCGGCTGCTGGGTTTTTTGCGCAAGGCCTTCAAGGTTCCGGCCAGCCGGGTCAGCCTGAAGCACGGCGAACATGCACGCCGCAAAGTGGTAGAAATCCAGGGTTCTCCCCTTGCGCCGGAAACCGTACTGCCCGTGACAGAAGCATCATGACAGACGCCTTACCGCCGCACGACGAACTAGCCACAGCCCTGGAAGCCTGCCTGTCCTTGCCGGATGCGGCCGAGCTGCTCGACCCGCAACTGCTGCAACGCGCCCATGAACTGCTGGATACCCTGAAAACCGCACCGCCGGATGCCGATACGTACGCGCAAATCAGCCAGATTATAGAAACCGGCAGCGCAGCCGTGCAGCGCCGTCATGGTGAACTGCTCCACGAACAGGAGACATTGAGTAGCCTGATCGGCAAAAACCGCGAGGTCGCGGACCGACTGGAGCAAAGCCTGCAGGCCGACCAGTACCAGAGCCAGGAGGCATGGCAAAGCTTCAACATCGCGCGCAAACTCATTGCGCGACAAGGCGGCATACTCCTCAACCATATCGACAGCGAACACATCGAACAACTGGTAGCGAAAAACCTGAAGGAAATTCTGAAAAGTCCCACCACAGGAACCCTTACACAGGCGATGCATTCCCTGATCAGCGAGGCCTCCGCCCTGCTTGAAGGTTTCGAGCGCCAGAATCGCCAAATCATGAACGTGGTCGAAGCTGTATACGCCCGATTCAATCAGCTGCCCGACTTTACGCTGGCCCCACCCCAATTTTCCGACCTGGCAAATTACCGCCAGGACCTGGAGCAGCTCGGCACAAAAACTGCGGAATTTTGCCGCCGCCCGATCAATCTGATGACGGACAAAGCCAGCCTGGCAAAGAAATTTGCCTCGGAAGTGGTCGCCCCTCTGCGCAGCCTGTTCGCCAATCTGAAAGAAGATACCGACTGGTGGCTGAGAGAGCTATCCGTTCCGGTGCAGGCTCAGATCCAGGCACAAAAAATTTCACTGGAGAAGCGCGAGGAAGACATCAACATGATCCGTGACCAGATCACCCTCCTGGAAGCCCGGCAAGAAGAAACAGCAGCCGCACTCGCTAGCCTGCAGCAGCAGAAAGTGACGATCGAGCGAGTATTGACGCTCTCACAAACATTTTAGGTTTTATGCGCTTCGCGCATCGTTTGATGGCCGGGCGAACCCGATAACGGGTTGCTTTCTTTTGAGCTGCCAAAGAAACTGGCTCTGAATCAGGAAAAGAAATGCAAGCTAATAATGGGGTGGGGGTTCATTCGTTGCGCGCTGCTCGGCGGCACTGTCTGATAATTCCTTAACGTGCCGGATCAGCGCTTCGCAAATCGCTTCCAGATGGTCGATCTTTTTCTGTTGCTCGCAGACCACCTTGTTCAACTCTTCGACCATATTCTCTTGGTGGGTAAGCTTTATTTCGATTTCAATCAGCCGATCTTCACTCATATTTTAATGCCGCTTTGTTGCTTACCGATCAAATCAGCCAGGGTATAAAGATCCAACGTCGCAAGAAAACTGTGCAGGGCCTCGTCCATGACGGTTTTCAGACGACAGCCGGGGGCCAGGACGCAGGCGCTGAAGTCGGGCTGGAAGCAGGCGACGATGTCCATGTTTTCTTCCATGCTGCGCACCACGTCACCCACCACGATCTGCTCCGGCGGGCGCGCCAGTTTGATGCCGCCGCCTTTGCCGCGCAGGGTGTCGATATAGCCGTTTGCGCCGAGCTGGTGCACCACCTTCATCAGGTGGTTGCGCGAGATGTCGTGATAGGCGGCGATTTCGCCGATAGTGGCGAGCTTTTCTGGTCTCGTGCCGAGATAGATCAGCGTGCGCAGTGAATAGTCGGTGTAGCGGGTCAGGTGCATGGAAGATTCGGTTGGTTAACGAGTCAGCTGTGCATACAGCAGCGGCAGTTGTTTCGGTAGTTCGGATGGTTTTCTGATTACAACATATCCGCCGATGCCGAACAAGTGCGGCAGGTAGCTGCCGGCCTTTTCATCGATCGTGACGCAGAACGGGCGCAGTCCCATCTGGCGCGCTTCGAGCAGGGCAACGCGGGTGTCTTCAATGCCGTAGCGCCCTTCGTACTGGTCGAGGTCGTTGGGTTTTCCGTCGGTGAGGATGAACAGAATCCTTTGCGTCGCCTGCTGTTTCGCCAGAAGCTGGCTGGCGTGGCGGATGGCGGCACCCATGCGGGTGTAGTAGCCGGGCTTGATGGCGGAGATGCGACCGCGCACGGCGGCGTTGTATTTCTCGCCGAACTCCTTGAGGACGTGAAAACGTACATTGTCGCGCTTGAGCGAGGAAAAGCCGTACAGGCTGAAGCGGTCGCCGGTGGCGGAAAGCGCTTCGGCGAACAGGAACAGGCTGTCGCGGATGACGTCGATGACGCGGGCGGTATCGCTCACCCAGGCATCGGTGGAAAGCGACAGGTCAGCCAGCATCAGGCAGGCCAGGTCGCGGTCGCGGTAGTGGTGGGCCCGGTACAAGCCACGCTCGGCGGCGTGGCCGGTGAGCCGGTCGGCGGTGAACTGGACGCAGGCATCGAGGTCGGGCTCGGTGCCGTCGAACTGGCCCCTGATCCACACCCGCGCCGGGGTTAGCGCCTCGAACTGGCTGCGGATGCGGCGCGCGGTGGCTGCGAGGTGGTGGGGCAGCGAACAGGGTGGCGCCGCACGTGCGGCCATAGGTTGCAGGCAACAGTGGTCGGGTTGCAGTATCTGCTTCTTGTAGTGCCACTCCGGTAGCCGGATGCCTTGGCCAAGCGGCATGTCGTCCTGTGTCGTGGAAGGTAGATCGAGGTCAAACCTGAGGCGCGAGGCGACGCTTTTGCCGTCCTGTGCCACACTCAGGTGGTTGAGGTCGTCAATGGCCGGATCAGCGCCAGGGTCGCTGTTATCCTCGGTAGGGCGGTTGGCCTTGATGTATTCGGCCCAGCTGAAAATGCTTTCGGCGCGGAAAAGCAGGATGAACGGGTTCTTGTTGTCCGGCATGTCCACTCGTTCGGCTTGGCGGCGCTGGGTGTCATCGGTCTTCTTGCTGTTGCCATCGCCTTCCTGCTGCGGCTCGCCGGAGGAGGCGTTGCCGGATTGAATCGGCAATGTTCGTGGCGGATTGGGGTGTAGCCACAGGTGCACCGGATACGGTGGCCGGCTGGCGCGCGGCAGCTTGTCCACGCTGCCCGGGTTAGCCAGCGCAGCGCGGATAGCCTGTTCCATGGCGGCTTCATCCTCCGGCAGTCTGGCCGGGTCGGGGCGCAGCGCCAGCATGGCATCGAGCAGGCGCTGATAGCGCGAGCGGATGCCGGGGAAGCGCTCGAACACCGTCAATGTGGCCTGCTGGCTGCGCATCACCCAGGATGGCGTGTCAGGTTCATCCACTGCAGCCAGTGCAATCAGCCACAGGTAGAGATCACGGTTGAGGCTGCGCTGCGGCAGGATGTCTAGTACGGCGGGCAGGCGCAGGGTGTCTTCGTCGAGCCAGGTTAGTTCGGCTCTTTCGCCGCTGCCGGCAATGCGTTGCAGCAGGCTGCGGCGCGCACCGTGTTCGGTCGCACCGGTTGCCCTGATGCTGAGGCCGCTATCGCCGCCGAGGGCGCGGAAGAAGATGCCGGCGGTCTTGCTCATGCTTTCCAGCGTTACTGCTTCCTGCGGATAGCGCTTCTCTGCCGCGCCGGTGATGAGCTTGTGCCAGAGGGCGCCGACTGTTTCTTCCATTAGCGACTTTCACCACAGAGGCACAGAGGCACAGAGAGAATCACGAGGTTGGCAATTAACATATTCACTCTCTTGTCACCGAAGCGTCGTGTGTAGGCGAAGCGTAAACATGGGGTTCTCTGTGCCTCTGTGTCTCTGTGGTTGATTTCGATGTTTCGAAGCAATGCTCCGGAATGTTTTCATGATGTCCGAAATCGCGCGTCGACTTGTCCAGCGCGCATTCCTTGTCCACCCATTTCAGCAGTGTGCCCCTGGGGTTGCCGGCCTGGACCTGGGAACAGGCGTTAGCGCACTGTCCGCACTGGGTACAGGTGAACATGTGGCGCTTGGTTGAACGGGGCTTGAGGCGCATCGGGCAGACGTTGTCGCAGGCGGCGTTGCAGTCGATGCAGGATTCGGCGCGTTTGCGGTCGAAACCGATCACCATCGCCTTGCGATTGCCCATCCAGGCCAGTGACTGGAATAGCCCGACGGCACAGCCGAAGCGGCAGAACAGGTGACGCGCGAACATGAACTCAATAAAGAACAGGAAGGTGCCGATGCCGATGAAGCGCGCCTGATTGCCGGTCAGTTCGCCGTGCCACAGGTTGCCGTAGATTTCGGCCGGCGGCAGCAGGTAGGTGAGCAGCGCTACTGCCCAGGAAAAGGCGAAGGCCAGTGCTAGCGGCACTACCACCAGCCAGTACCAGGGGTTGGCCTTGGTAATGCTGCCGTTGGCATTGCGTTCCGGCAGGGGGTGTCTGTCCCAGATGCTCTGCTTGCCGATGGCACGGCGCAATACGCCGTTGATGGTTTCCACCACCGAGAAATGCGGGCACAGCCAGCCGCAGTAGAGACGGCCGTATTTCCACGCGATCCAGATGCCGGTGCCGATCACGCCGAGGATAGGCAGGCCGCCACGCAGGACGATGTTAAGCGCGGCTTCGCCACCGCTGATTTTTTGGGTGAGGAGGTCATCCAGCCCCAGCGTCCAATTGAAGCCGAGGAAGAAGAAGTGCTTCACATTGAGGTCGAAGCGGAACAGGTCGAACACCGGCGCGAACAGGAACAGGATGAAGAACCCGGCCTGGAACCATAATCGTTTTTTCTGGGTGTTACTCACAGGGTCTTCCTACCAATGGATAGACATACTTCTGTCCCGCCATCGCTTTGGCCAGGCCGAGTACGCCAAGTAGTACCAGGGTGGAATGGCAGGTGGTGAAGTAGATGATCACGATGACCCAGGTTTTCGGCGCGGTATAGCCGCCGAGCAGGATGATGGCGATGTTGGCGATCACCAGCAGTACGCCGGCCCAGACACTGGCTGAAATCGTCTGACGCAGGTGGCACAGGGCGAGCGCCGGCATGTTGGCGCTGCGCCTGAAATACAGCCAGAGCAGCATGAGGAAAGCCAGTCCCGGAGCAATCAGCAGGTTGGCGAGATAAAGCGTTTCCATCCAGACCGCTTGGGGCTGGCCGGGGATTTCCTGTTCGCTATCTGCCGAAACTGGCATGGACGATCTCCATCAATGCGTCGGCGGTTTCTAGGTCGTCAGTCAGGGTTTCAACCATCGCCGCGCGGCACGCATCCACCGGGTCGAAGCCGCTGCCGATCAGGGTCGCGGCATAGACCAGCAAGCGCGTGCTGGCAGCTTCTTCCAGATCGTGCTCCTTGAGCGCGCGCAGGGCGTTGGCGAGGTTTACCAGGCGCTTCGCCAGCATCGCGTCGGCGCCGGTTTCGCCGATCAGGATTTCCTGTTCCAGCGCGCTCTCGGGAAAATCGAATCGCAGGGAGACGAAGCGCTGGCGTGTGCTCGGCTTCATCCCTTTGAGAAAGTTCTGGTAGCCGGGGTTGTATGACACCACCAGCATGAACTCCGGCGGCGCCTGCAAAATTTCTCCGGTGCGCTCGATCGGCAGGATGCGCCTGTCGTCGGAGAGGGGATGCAGAACTACTGTCGTGTCCTTGCGTGCTTCTACCACCTCGTCCAGGTAACAGATTCCGCCTTCGCGTACTGCACGCGACAAGGGGCCATCGCTCCAGTAGGTAAGGCCGTCGCCGATCAGGTGGCGGCCGACCAGGTCGGCGGCAGTCAGGTCGTCGTGGCAGGCCACGGTGTACAGCGGCCGGTTGAGCTTTGCCGCCATGTGCGCGACAAACCGGGTTTTGCCGCAGCCAGTCGGCCCCTTGATAAGCAGTGGCAGCTGGTTGCGATAAGCGTGTTCGAACAATTCGATTTCGTTGCTGTGCGGTTTGTAGAACGGCGCGTTGCTCATTATTTAACTTTCAATTCGACAGATGTGGGCGTGTGGGTTGCAGTTATTTGAGTCCGATCAGGTAGGCGATGGCGATGCCGCCGCCGACGATCAGCAGCCAGGACGCCATAATGGCGCGCCACAGCAGGCTGGTCTTGCGCAGGCCCATGAAGAAGCCGGCGACCATTTCGCCCTTGATGAAGGTGATGATCAGTACCAGCATCACGATCTGCGTGCCGCCCAGTTCCATCCTGCCGATGCCGTAGGTGACGCCGGTCAGCGCCAGCAGCCCGAGCCAGACGCGGGTGCAGGGACGAATTAGCTGGTTGCGCTGGTTTTCGATGTTATGCATTTTCCCTCAACGAATGACGTAAACCAGGGGGAACAGGATGATCCACAGCAGATCAACCATGTGCCAGTAGGACGCGCCGGTCTCGACGCCGGTGTGATGTTCTGCGCTGTAGCCGCCTCGTCGTGCCTTCATCATCACCGCCGCCAGGATCACCATGCCGAGGATGACGTGCATGAAGTGGAAGATGGTGAGCGACAGGTAGAACATGTAGAAAGTATTGGTGCTAAGCGAGATTCCGGCGGAAAACTTGTCGTGAAACTCGAATAGCTTGATCACCAGGAATACACCGCCCAAGGTGATGGCCGCACCCAGCCAGTTGGCGCAGCGGCGCGACAGCCCTTCGCGGATGGCAGCAACGGCACGCACCACGAAATAGCTGCTAGTGATCAGGACCACGGTATTGATTGCGCCGGATTCGCGATTGAGGTGTTGTTGCGATTCGTTGAACAGCTCGACGTTGTGGGCGCGGGCAAAAGCGTAAGAAAGAAAAAATATGCCGAATGCCAGCAGTTCGGCAAAAATGAAAAACCAGATTGCCAGATCGCCCGGCGGGGTGCCTGGCTTATGAAAATCGGGGGTGATGCTTGCTGTGGTCATTTGCTTTCTAACGGTATGGTTCAGATCAGAATGGCGCCATTCTAGCGCTTGCTGCAGAACCAAAATAGCCTATTAAAACAGTATGGTATAGGCAGGCAAAAAAGGGAGGGGCAAGCCCCTCCCTTTCAAGCTTTAAGCTGCTTCTTTAGTTTCGCCTTTGACGAAGAAACTGATGATGTAGAGTACCAGGCCGATCAGGAAGATCACGCCAGATATTTCACGCAGCCAGTAGAACAGCACGGTCTGATCCTGTGCCGCCATGAAGCCAAGCGGTGTGGTGGACACGCGCTGCAGCCACACTTGCAGGATGCCGGCGGCGGTCAGGAACAGGGTGATGAACACCATCGCGATGGTCATCAGCCAGAACGACCACATTTCCAGGATCTGAGCCTTTTCGCTGTTGGCAGCACGGCCGCGCATCATCGGCATAGCATAGGAGATGATGGTCATCACCACCATCGCATAGGCGCCGTAGAATGCCATGTGGCCGTGGGCAGCGGTGATCTGCGTGCCGTGGGTGTAGAAGTTCACCGGAGCCAGGGTGTGCAGGAAGCCCCACACGCCGGCACCGAGGAACGCCATCACGCCAGTGCCCAGCGCCCACAAGGTCGCAGCCTTGTTGGGATGCTCGCGGCGGCGGCGGTTCACCATGTTGAACGCGAACACGGTCATCATGAAGAAAGGAATCGGTTCCAGTGCGGAGAACACCGAACCAAACCACTGCCAGTACTCAGGCGTGCCGATCCAGTAGTAGTGGTGGCCCATGCCGATGATGCCGGTGATCAGAACCATGGCAATGATCATGTACAGCCACTTCTCGATGATTTCGCGGTCGACGCCGGTCACTTTGATCAGGACGAAAGCCAGCAGCGAGCCAAGGATCAGTTCCCACACGCCTTCCACCCAGAGATGCACGGTCCACCACCAGAAGTACTTGTCCAGCACCAGGTTGGATGGGTTGTAGAAGGAGAACAGGAAAAACACCGCCAAGCCCCACAAGCCCATCAGCAGAACGATGCTGATCGAGGTCTTGCGGCCCTTCAGCACGGTCATGGTGAGGTTGAAGAGCATTGACAGCGCCACAAGGACGATGCCCACCTTGGTGACGAGCGGCTGCTCCAGGAACTCGCGTCCCATCGTCGGCCACAGATCGTTGAAGGTTAACTTGGCCAGGGTGGCGTAAGGAACCATCAGGTAACCGACGATGGTCAGTGCGCCGGCAACCAGGAAGACCCAGAACGTGAGCAAGGCCAGCTTGGGGCTGAACAGCTCGGATTCGGATTCTTCCGGGATCATGTAGTAGGCCGCACCCATGAAGCCGAACAGCAGCCACACGATCAGCAGGTTGGTGTGCACCATGCGGGCAACGTTGAAGGGAATTTCAGGGAACAGGAAGTCTCCCATTACGTATTGCAGGCCCATGATCAGACCGAACAGGATCTGTCCGACGAATAGGCCAATGGCAGCGATGAAGTAGGGCTTCGCTACCGCCTGAGATTGATATTGCATAGTTTTCCTCCTAAGCCTTTAAGAAATCTGGGTGGCCGAAATTAACCTTCGATGTTTGGCGGCCATTTGGCGGTGTTGATTTCGCCTGTCCATTTCAGGAATGCCACCATGTCATCCAGTTCCTGATCGGTCAGGTTGAATTGTGGCATCTGGCGACGGTTGCCTGGTGTGCCTTCGGCGGGACGGCTCTTGATCCAGGCCTTGATGAATTCACCGCCACCACGTCGTGCATAGACATTGCCGAGTTCTGGCGCATAGTAGGCGCCTTCGCCGAGCAGCGTATGGCAACCGATACAGTTGTTCTGTTCCCATACCATTTTGCCGCGTTCTACTGCGGGAGTGATATTTTCCCGGTGGTCGCGTTTCGGCAGGACCTGCATGGTGTCGAAAGTCAGGGCGACGAGGAGCAGGAAAAAGAATGTTGATCCCCCGAAGAAAATGTTTCGCGCCATCGACTTGGTAAATGCTTGGCTCATGTTTCCCTCCTTAAAATTAATCCAAGAAACCTTCTTTTTATTCGTTGAACCGCAAATTGCGCAACCATTTTTCGCGTGGCCTCCTCTTTAGGTTAGTGGTTCGTTCTGTTACCTCGCATGGTGCAAAGATGGCTCCTGACGGGTTCCTACAATGCAGACTGCAATTTAGTGGATAGGGCAGAATCCAACCTTGATTTAGGTCAAGGATTCGAATAAGTGCTTAAACAAGAATGAGAGCACCTTCTGTCGCGGGTTTTCACCCTGATTGAATTGTGGATTTTATTCGGCGGCAAGCATGAATTTACATATGATCAACCGATCACCAACCACCCCGAAATTGATATAATTTTTCGCTTTTTGCGGCATTTAATTGGGTACGCAGAATTATCATGGATACCATCAGTAGTTATATGACCAGCGACCACCATCGCTGCGACGAATTATTTTCACAGGCAGAAGCCGCCGCTTCCGGCCAGGATTGGGGTGCAATCGCTGACGATTTGCAGGTTTTTCTCGATTCCATGCACCACCATTTCAAGATGGAAGAAGAAATCTTGTTTCCCGCTTTCGAACAGCGCACCGGCATGAGCATGGGGCCGACCCAGGTGATGCGGATGGAGCACGTCCAGATGCGCGAGCTATTCGATGCCATGGCCGATGCAGTGAAGCAGCAGGACCGGGACGAATTTCTGGGGCAGGCGGAAACACTGTTGGTGATGATGCAGCAGCACAACATGAAAGAAGAGCAGATGCTCTATCGCATGGCCGACCAGGCACTGGCAGGTGAAATGGAAGCTGTGCTGCAACAGATGCGTGCTGTCGGCGCGTAGCAGGCGAGTGTCGATGAGTCAGGAGCGCATACTGGATGTTCGCGGGCTGGAGCCGCCCGAGCCGCTGGAAAGAGTGCTGGACGCTGCAGCGTCGCTGCAGCCGGGCGAACGGGTGCGCATGATTCATCACCGTGAGCCATGCCTGTTGTATCCGCTGCTTGAAAAACGCGGTTTTCAGCACATTGCCGAAGCTAAAGCGGAAGACTTCCACGAGATTTTGATCTGGCGCAAAGGGGATGCAGAGGCCGCGCCGCATGGCCTGACATAGTGGATTTGCAACCCGGTCTCTCATTCAGCCAGGCGCCGCCGATACTGGTGCCGTTCCGCTTCTTTCTGAGCGCGCCGTTGTTCGGCCTGTTGGCTGTTTTGCTCGTACTGTGGTACGGACCTTCCCTGCTGGACAGCCGCTGGCAACCAATGGTGCTGGCGCTGACTCATCTGATGACGCTGGGCTTTCTCTGCATGGCGATGATCGGCGCCATGCTGCAAATGTTGCCGGTAGTCGCCGGTTCCCCGGTTGCGCACCCGGTCGGCGTGGCACGTGCGGTACACTGGCTGCTGATCCCAGGAGTACTGTTGCTGGCGGGTGGTTTTTTGCTGGGCATGCCTTTGCCGATGCGGCTGGCCATGCTGCTGCTGGGTGCCGGCTTCATGATTTTTATCGCCTCAGCAGGATTGAGCCTATGGCGAGCGCCGGCAGGTAATCCGACCATGATCGGAATGCGTTTTGCGGTGGCTGGCTTGCTGGTCACTGTCGTGCTTGGGCTGGTTCTGGCCAGCAATTACGGCTGGGCGTGGTGGTTGACCCGCTGGGTTCAGGTGACCAACCTCCATGCTACATGGGGGCTGTTGGGTTGGGTCGGGCTGCTGGTAATCGGCGTGTCCTACCAGGTTGTGCCGATGTTCCAGTTGACGCCCGCGTACCCCAGGCCGATGACGCGCTGGCTGAGCTGGGGGCTGTTTTCGCTATTGCTGTCAGGGTCGGCCTCTTTCTTGTTATCTGAAGGCAAGGAACAGGTAACATGGGTTGTCACGCTATTGATCGTTGCATCTTTCGCGGTGTTTTCCCTGATGACGCTGCGCTTGCAGTTGCAACGGCGCCGCAGGCAGTCGGATGTGACGCTGCTGTTCTGGCGTTTCGGCATGGCATGCCTGCTGCTCGCTCTGGCCCTGAGCCTCGTCGGACAGGCAATGCCGGTCTGGGCTGGCGCGCAACGAGTTGATTTCATGATGGCGTTTCTGTTCATTGCCGGCTTCGCGGTATCGGTGGTCAACGGCATGCTCTACAAGATCGTGCCGTTCCTGATCTGGTTTCATCTGCAAAGCCTGCTGATGGGCATGGTCAGAGTGCCGAACATGAAGCTGATCATGCCGGAGCCTGGAATGCGCCGGCAGATGCAATTGCATTTCGCGGCGGTGCCGGTGCTCGCATTGTCCGCGCTGTGGCCGCCGCTGATTTATCCGGCGGCATTGCTGTTCGGCGCTTCCATGATATGGCTGGAGCTCAATCTGCTGTACGCTTTCCGGATCTACCAAAAGTACGCCAAACTGGCACCCAAGGAAGAACCGTCGTCAACTTGAGAGGAATCATGCAAAGCCCATTTTTACTCGAAAACGAAAGCGCCTATCAGGCATGGCGCAGCCGCAAGCTGGAAAATTACCCTGACCGCCTGGAACAGATCCTGGTCGAAATCAATGACCCGCGCAGCCTGACCCAGGCCGAATATCAGGCGATTCTGCAGGTCTGCCGCAAGACCAACATGGCGGTCTATGCCAGCAAAACCGGCACCGACCCGGACAAGGACATCCCGCGCCTGCTCGGCAAACGTTATGGACTGGAGCGGCTGGATTGCAACATGCTCGCCGATGATGATGGCCTGACTTCGCTCACAGTGGTCGAGGGCGGGCAGCGCCATGATTTCATTCCTTATTCCAACAAGCCGATCAAGTGGCATACCGATGGCTACTACAACACGCCGGAGCAGCAGATCTGGGGCCTGCAGCTGCATTGCGTGCAGAGTTCGTCGGAAGGCGGCGAGAATGCCTTGCTGGATCACGAAATTGCCTACCTGCTGATGCGCGACGAAAACCCCGGTTTCATCCGTGCCCTGATGCAGCCAGATGCCATGACCATTCCGGCGCGGGTCGAGGAGGACGGCGTGGCTCGGCCGGATGCGGTCGGCCCGGTGTTTTCCGTCCATTCTGAAAGCGGCGATCTGCACATGCGTTACACCGCACGCACGCGCAGCATCGTGTGGAAGCAGGACGATCTGACCCTGGCGGCAGTCGCCTTCCTGGAAAAGATGCTTGCCGGCGAACTGCCGTTCATTTACCGTGGCCGCCTGGAGCCGGGGATGGGGCTGATCAGCAACAATGTGCTGCACGACCGCGCCGGTTTCAATGACTCTCCGGACAAGAAGCGCCTGCTCTACCGCGCGCGCTACTATGACCGGATTGCCGGTACCGGAGTGCGGGAAGTGTACGGTTTATAGAAAAGCGGATTCAGGAAAGAACATGCAAAGTCCATTTTTGCTCGAAAATGAAAGCGCCTATCGGACATGGCGCAGCCGCAAGTTGCAAGACTATCCGGCCGACATCACGGAATTGATTGTCGAGGTCGGCGATCCGCGCAAACCGACCCAGGCTGAATACGAAGCGATCCTGCGGGTTTGCCGCAAGACCAACATGGCGATCTATGCCGGCAGGACCGGCGCCGATCCGGACAAGGACATTCCGCGGCTACTGGGGCAACGTCTCGGCCTGGAGCGGCTGGACTGCAACATCCTGGCCGACGACGATGGCCTGACTTCGCTCAAGGTGGAGGAAGGAGCGTCGCGCCAGGGCTATATTCCCTACACCAACCGTCCGATCAAGTGGCATACCGACGGCTACTACAACAGTCCGGACCGGCAAATTCGCGGCATGCTGCTGCACTGCGTGCACAGCGCGGCAGAGGGCGGCGGGAATGCCTTGCTGGACCATGAAATTGCCTATCTGCTGATGCGCGATGAGAATCCCGATTACGTCCGGGCGCTGATGCAGCCGGATGCCATGACCATTCCAGCGCGGGTCGAAGAGGGCGGCGTAGCGCGACCGGATGCGGTCGGCCCGGTATTTTCCCTGTATCCCGATACCGGGGATCTGCACCTGCGTTACACCGCACGCCCTAGCAGT
>Ga0105091_10000885_pt1 | contig 12984 bp, 11 predicted proteins | sample PPLLak1March2015_FD_87022 | JGI IMG/M metagenome (GOLD analysis project Ga0105091, IMG submission 87022) | Freshwater sediment microbial communities from Prairie Pothole Lake near Jamestown, North Dakota, USA - PPLs Lake P7 Core (1) Depth... | ecosystem: Environmental > Aquatic > Freshwater >... | reverse complement strand
TGGTCGGGGTGAGAGGATTCGAACCTCCGGCCTCTGCGTCCCGAACGCAGCGCTCCACCAGACTGAGCTACACCCCGAAAATCCATGCAGACGAGTTTTTAGTGGTTCCTCGCGACCGCAAAGTCGGCCAATTGTAACAAAGAATTTTTATAATTTGAATCGGGCAGGTGCGCTATTGCCGCACATGCGGCTTCCGCTTCCCGCTGCGCCTGGGCCTTGGTGTAATCCAGCGCACCGGTGTCGCGAATCGCCTGCATGACAGGCTGCAACTCATCCAGACCACCCTGTTCGATAGCGTGCCGCACCACCGCAGCCTGATCGGCGTTACCGTGCTTGATGGCATAAATCAAGGGGAGAGTCGGCTTGCCCTCGGCCAGGTCATCACCAACATTCTTGCCCGTGTCCTGGTGCTCGCCCGAGTAATCCAATACATCGTCGATCAATTGGAACGCCGTTCCCAGACGCATGCCATATTCAGCCATCGCCTCTTCGTCCTGACGGGAAGCATCAGCCAGGATCGCCCCCAGGCGACTCGCGGCCTCGAACAGCTTGGCGGTTTTGTAGTGAATAACCCGGAGGTAACGGCTTTCATCGATATCCGGGTCATGGCAATTGAGCAACTGCAACACTTCGCCTTCGGCAATAATATTGGTGGCATCGGCCAGCACTTCCATGACACGCAGGCTGCTGACGCCCACCATCATCTGAAATGCGCGGGAATAGAGGAAATCGCCCACCAGAACGCTGGCTGCGTTACCGAACATGGCGTTAGCGGTAGCCTTGCCGCGACGCAGGCCGGATTCGTCCACCACATCGTCATGGAGCAGCGTTGCGGTGTGAATGAATTCCACCACCGCTGCCAGTTCATGATGATGCGTGCCGTGAAAACCGAATGCGCCAGCCGATAACAACACCAGCGCCGGGCGCAAGCGTTTGCCGCCGCTATTGATGATATATTCGCTGACCTGTCCGATCAGTGCGACCTCAGAGTGGAGACGCAGGCGGATGACCGCGTCGACGGCTCGCATGTCCGCCTCAATGCAGCTGCGAATGGCTTCGATTGACACGCGTAAGAATCCGAAAAAAGATGAATGGTAGAAACCTTCACGAGGCAGTGTCAAGGGACTGACGCAATTATCAGCCCGACACAAACCTTACCGCTAAACAATTTTTGACCTGACTCATGCACTTAGGTATAATTTGCGGTTCATTTAAAAGTGAAGCAATGGAGCTAAACATGTATGCGGTCATAAAAACCGGTGGCAAGCAGTATCGCGTTGTCCCTGGCGAAAAACTTAAAATAGAACAGATACCGGCAGACATCGGCAGCGAAATCGTACTGGACGAAGTACTGATGATAGCGGACGACGAAGCGGTAACGGTAGGTACCCCACTAATTACGGGCGCAACGGTAAAAGCCACCGTGATGAGCCAGGGGCGTGCCAAGAAGGTGATCATTTTCAAAATGCGTCGCCGCAAACACTACCGCAAGACACAGGGTCATCGGCAGAATTTCACCGAAATCCGTATCGATCTAATCGCCCAGTAAGTTTGAGCAAGGAGAAATACCATGGCACATAAAAAAGCAGGCGGTAGTGTACGTAACGGCCGCGACTCACATTCGAAACGCCTTGGCGTGAAACGCTTCGGCGGCGAACTGGTTTCCGGTGGCAGCATCATCGTACGCCAGCGCGGCACCAAGATGCACCCCGGCGACAATGTTGGCATTGGCAAGGATCACACGCTGTTTGCCAAAATTGACGGCACCGTGCAATTCGCCGTCAAGGGCGCGCTGCAACGCACCATGGTCAGCATCATCCCGGTAGCCTGATTTTCGGCTATTGGCGATGCGACCCGGCCCTATCGCACGATAGGGCCTTTTTATTTTATAGTTCTCGGATATCAGCCATCAGCAAGCTGAGAACTGAAAGCTGATCACTGAAAACTATTACATGAAATTTATTGACGAAGCAAAAATCCTGGTCAAGGCGGGTGACGGCGGAAACGGCGTTGCCAGTTTCAGACGCGAAAAATACATTCCCAGAGGCGGGCCTGATGGTGGCGACGGTGGACGCGGCGCCAGCATATACGCCGTGGCAGACCGCAACATCAACACCCTGATCGATTATCGCTTCGCCCGCAATCATCGCGCCCAGCGCGGCGAGAACGGTCACGGCAGCGATCGCTACGGCAAGGGCGGCGATGACTTGGTATTGCGCATGCCGGTTGGCACGGTGATTACCGATATCGCGACCGGAAAAGTCATTGCCGACCTCGCCGTTGACGGCCAGAAGGCCTTGATCGCACAAGGCGGCAAAGGCGGCCTCGGCAACCTGCACTTCAAATCCAGCACCAACCGTGCCCCGCGCCAGTGTACACTGGGCGAGGAAGGCGAGGAACTGGAACTGGCGCTGGAATTGAAGGTATTGGCAGACGTCGGCCTGCTGGGGATGCCCAATGCCGGCAAATCAACTTTCATTCGCGCCGTGTCCGCTGCCAAGCCGAAAGTCGCGGATTACCCATTTACCACGCTACACCCCAATCTGGGCGTGGTGCGTGTCGACGATGAGCGCAGCTTTGTCATCGCGGACATTCCCGGCCTGATCGAGGGCGCCGCCGAAGGCGCCGGCCTCGGCCACCAGTTCCTGCGTCACCTGGCGCGTACCCGCCTGTTATTGCACTTGGTAGATATGGCGCCATGCGACGAAGCCGTCAGCCCGGTGCACGATGCACGTGCCATCGTCGAGGAGTTACGCAAGTACGACGAAAGCCTTTTCCAGAAGCCGCGCTGGCTGGTACTGAACAAGATGGACATGGTGCCCGAGGACGAACGCGCCGAACAGTTACAGCAGTTCCTGCACGATTTTGGCTGGGAAGGCAGAAGCTTCATCATTTCCGCCCTGACAGGCGAAGGTTGCAAGGCGCTCACGTACGCCATCATGGAACACCTGGAACAGAACCGTGCGCCGGAAGAGGTTGAGGAAGAAACTATCGCCGAACCATCCGGCCCTGCTGTGGAATAGGCCATCACGCATCCGTACCCTGATAAATCATGAAATCCATACTCGCTAATTCCAAACGCCTGGTCGTTAAAGTGGGCAGCAGCCTGGTCACCAACAGCGGCACCGGGCTGGATCACACAGCCCTCGCCAACTGGGCTGCACAGATCGCCCAACTCAAGCTGATGGGGCGGGAAGTGGTGCTGGTCTCCTCCGGCGCGGTTGCCGAAGGCATGCAACGCCTGGGCTGGAAAAAACGCCCCAGCGCGGTACACGAACTGCAGGCAGCGGCCGCCGTCGGGCAGATGGGGTTGGTGCAGGTATATGAAACCTGCTTCCGCCAGCATGGCCTCCACACCGCACAGATATTGCTGACCCACGACGATTTGTCGGACCGCAAGCGCTACCTCAACGCGCGCACCACGCTGCGCACCCTGCTTGCAATGAACGTCATCCCGATCATCAACGAAAACGACACCGTCGTCACCGACGAAATTCGTTTTGGCGACAACGATACGCTGGCCGCCCTGGTGACCAATCTGATCGAAGCCGACACGCTGGTCATCCTCACCGATCAATCCGGCCTGTTCAGTGCCGACCCGCGCAAAGATCCTACTGCCACCCTGATTCAGGAAGCCCGTGCTGGCGATCCTGAACTGGAAAAAATGGCCGGTGGCGCAGGCAGCGATATCGGACGTGGCGGCATGCTGACCAAGATCCTGGCCGCCAAACGCGCCATTCGCAGTGGCGCCCACACCATCATCGCCTCCGGACGCGAGCAGGATGTGCTGGTGCGGCTCGCCCGGGGTGAAGCCATCGGCACCCAGCTGATCGCCGAAACCATGCCAATCGCCGCACGCAAACAATGGCTGGCCGATCACCTGCAAGTGCGCGGCAAAATCATGCTCGACGAAGGCGCAGCCAAGGCACTGTGCCTGGAAGGGAAAAGCCTGCTGCCGATTGGCGTTTATGATTTAAGCGGAGATTTCGAGCGCGGTGAAGTGGTGACCTGTGTCGACCGGAACGGATGCGAAATCGCCCGCGGCCTGATCAATTACGCGGCTGGGGAAGCACACAAGATCAGGCGCCACCCCAGTAGCGAGATTGAATCCATCCTGGGTTACGTGGATGAACCCGAACTTATTCACCGGGACAATCTGGTTTTGCTTTAATCCACAACAACTTGACGTAGAGGCGAATTTATTCGCCTATGGGCGCCTTGGACGGAGGACATGGGCAAATAAATTTGCCCCTACACACAAAAGGAAACCACCAACGTTAAAAAGGGCAGCCTGGGCTGCCCTTTTTAACGTCCGGAGGAAACGATCAATCCCTTTCGCCGCCCAGTGCCATCAGCAATTGCAGCAGGTTGACGAACAGGTTGTAGATATCCAGGTACAACGCCAGCGTTGCCATGATGTAGTTGGTCTCGCCACCCTGCACGATGCGGCTTACATCAAACAGGATAAAGCCGGAAAAAATCAGCACCGCGACCGAGGAAATCGCCAGGGAAGCCGCTGGAACCTGGAAGAACATGTTGGCCAGGGAAGCAATGATCAAAAGAATCAGGCCCACGAAGAGGAAATTACCCAGGAAACTGAAATCCTTCTTGGACACAGTCGCATAGGAAGCCAGCGCAAAGAAAATCACACCCGTACCACCCGCAGCCAGGCCAACCAGTTGCGCTCCGTTCTTCAAATGCAGGGCGACTTGCAGTATCGGGCCCAGCATGACGCCCATGAACAGGGTCAATACCAGCAACAAGGCTACGCCTACACCGCTGTCACGGTTTTTTGAAATACCCCAGAACAAGCCGAACATCACGGCCAGCATGACCACCATACCCATAATCGGGCTTTGCGCCATGAAGGAAAAATTCATGCTCATGCCGATTACCGCGCCGATCACCGTGGGGATCATGGTCAGACCGAGCAGCATGTAGGTGTTACGTAACACCTTGTGGGTGGACGGTGAAAAATCCGCAGTTTGGGTGGCAATTCGTAATTCAGGTTGCATCAACACTCTCCTTGGTAAAACTGACAATTCAGGCAGTTAAGACTACACATGGTGGTCTAAAGTTTCAATTCTTCAGGCACCTGCATCGACCCAATCACTGGCAAGATCGTAATTATCGAAAATCTGGATTTCGGCGTCGAGGAAGGCACGAGCCAGCCAGGCGCTCCAGGCAATCAGACGGCCATTGGCGACTACCGCGATCTTCTGGAAATCATGGGCATGCTGCCAGTTGAAACGCACATCCTCCCACGCCACGTCGAGCGTGAAATCGGCCATGTCGCGCAAATCGACCAGCAGATTGACCTTGCCCTGAAACTTGAGTTTATAGACAACCGCTTCTTCCAGCTGTTTGTAATCGTCGAGCGTGAACTCGCCGAACACGGAAACCTTGACGACCCGCTCTCGCTGTTCGATGGCAATCATTTTGCAGACCCTTCCATAATGTCCTGTTGGGCCTATTCTATAGCAAAAATGCAAAGGCCCGGTATGCGGAAGCACCCGGGCCCATGTTTCTGCCAGTTGCGAATTTATACGCAGCCGGTAGGCTTGGGCAAACCACCATACTTGGTAATGGGCTTCATCGGGCCCGTCATCCAGGTGTTGAAGATCACTTTCTGGTCTTCATCGATGTATTTGGCGAATTTGCGGATCGGCGGCACAGAACTGGTTTCCTCGAAATACTCTCGCGCTTTCAGGATGTGATTCCATTTCACATCGTCAAGCTCTACACCGTCAGCTTCAGCCATTGCGCGGCCGATTTCCTCGCTCCACTCATTCATGTTAGCCAAATAACCATCACCATCGCGTGCTGGAAGTTCCATATTTTATGCTCCTTAAAAAGCTTGTTAAATGTTTACCTTGATCCCGCCACGTCAAAATATTGACAGGAAAAATTTATACCTGAGTAAAATGTGTGGCCATTAGAACATACCTGATTGAAATAGTCAACAATAGGGATTAAGGTGTTCAATGTATAATCGCGCTGATTCAATCAAGCCTATTCACCGTGTCCCCTGACCTCCGCACCCTTTCAGCCGAAATCACAAACTGCATGCAGCGCGACCGGCACCGCTTGAGGCGCGAACTTAATAAACTTGAAAGCGCCCAGCGCAGCGGCAAGATGCAGGAGGCCGCACTAGCCGCCCTTACCAGCCGTGTCCAGACCTCTGCGGGAAGGCGGATCAGCCGTCTGGAGCAAATACCGCTGCCTTTTTTCGCCTCGGAACTGCCGGTTAATGAAAAGCGCCATGACATCGCCGCAGCGATTTCAGCCAACCAGGTCGTCATTGTGTGCGGAGAAACCGGCTCCGGAAAGACCACCCAGCTACCGCAAATCTGCCTCGACCTGAAGCGCGGGGTGGCCGGACTGATCGGCCATACCCAACCCAGACGCATCGCGGCGCGCAGCGTGGCGGCGCGCATCTCCGCCGAACTCAAGAGCGAACTTGGCCAGGCGGTGGGCTATCAGGTACGCTTCCACGATCGCGTGAGCGAGAACAATTACATCAAGGTCATGACCGACGGCATCCTGCTGGCCGAAACCCAGGGCGACCGCTTCCTCGACGCCTACGACACGCTCATCATCGACGAAGCGCACGAACGTAGCCTCAACATCGATTTCCTGCTGGGCTACCTCAAACGCATCCTGCCGCGCCGCCCCGATTTGAAAGTCATCATCACCTCCGCGACCATCGATGCCGATCGCTTTTCCAGCCATTTCGATGGCGCGCCAGTGATCGAAGTATCAGGGCGCATGTATCCGGTGGAAGTGCGCTACCGCCCGCTGGCTGAAGAAGAAAACGGCGGCGAAGCCGAACTGGAACTGGCCATCCTCCATGCCGTGGACGAAATCGCCGGGCACGGTGGCGACATCCTGATTTTCCTCCCCGGTGAGCGGGAAATTCGCGAAGTCGCGGAGGCGCTGCGCAAGCACCATCCACCGGGCGCAGACATCCTGCCACTCTATTCCCGCCTCTCCAACGCCGAGCAGGATCGCGTCTTTAAACCCGGCGGTGGGCGACGCATCGTGCTGGCGACCAATGTGGCGGAAACCTCCCTCACCGTGCCCGGCATCCGCTACGTCATCGACCCCGGCTACGCCCGCATCCGCCGTTACAGCGTGCGGGCCAAGGTTGAACGCCTGCAGGTGGAAAAAATTTCGCGCGCCTCCGCTTCCCAGCGCGCCGGACGCTGCGGCCGGGTGGCCAGCGGCATCTGCATCCGCCTCTACGATGAGGAAGATTTCAACAACCGCCCCGCCTTCACCGACCCGGAAATCCGCCGCAGCAACCTGGCCGCCGTGATCCTGCGCATGCAGGCACTCGGCCTGGGCGAAGTGGAAGATTTCCCCTTCCTCGAGGCACCCGACCCGCGTGCCATATCTGACGGTTTCCAGCTGCTGGAAGAACTCGGCGCGGTAGACGAGGCACGCACATTAACGCCCCTCGGCAAGCAACTGGCCCAGCTCCCCATCGATCCGCGCATCGCGCGCATGATTCTCGCGGCGCAGCAGGAAAACTGCCTCAGCGAGGCGCTCGTCATCGCTTCGGCGCTGACCGTGCAAGACCCGCGCGAACGGCCACAGGCAGCACAAGAGGCAGCCGATACCGCGCACCGCAGATTCCAGGACGAGCGCTCGGATTTCCTCGGCTTCATCAAGCTGTGGCGCTTCTACAATGAAGCGCTGGTCCATAAAAAATCCAATCGTAAGCTGGTCCAGCATTGTTACGACAACTTCATCTCGGCCATGCGCATGCGCGAATGGCGCGATGTCCACGGCCAGCTCGCTGTAATGGTGAAGGAAATGGGCATGCGCCCCAACGAGGTCGAAGCCGACTACGGCCAGATCCACCGCGCCCTGCTTGCCGGCCTGCTGGGCAATGTCGGGCTGAAGAGCGAAGGGCGCGAATACCATGGCACGCGCGGGCTCAAGTTTTCCATCTTTCCCGGTTCGGTGCTGTTCAAACCTAACCCCCCTCAATCCCCCCTTGTCAGGGGGGAGGCAGCAGACTCCTTTCCTGACAAGGGGAGGCCGGGAGGGCTTAGCCCCAAATGGCTGATGGCCGCGGAACTGACCGAAACCACCCGCCTCTATGGCCGTACCCTGGCGCGCATCGAGCCGGAGTGGATCGAGCCGCTGGCGGGACACCTCATCAAACGCAGCTATTTCGATCCCCACTGGGAAAAGAAAGCGGCGCGCGTCTCCGCCTATGAACGGGTCACGCTCTACGGCCTGGTGATCGAGCCCAAACGCAAAGTTCATTACGGCCCCATCAATCCATCCGAGGGGCGTGAAATTTTCATCCGCGCCGCCCTTGTGGAAGGTGAGTATTTTACCAACGCCCCCTTTTTCAAGCACAACCGCAAGCTGGTTGAAGACATCGAGGAACTGGAGCACAAGGCACGGCGACAGGATATTCTGGTAGACGAGCAGCGCATCTTCGATTTCTACGATGCACTAATCCCATCCGGCATCCACAACGGCGCGACGTTCGACAAATGGCGCCGCGAGGCGGAACGCAGCAACCTGCGCCTGCTCTTCCTGACACGCGAGCAGTTGATGCGCCACGAGGCGGGCCATATCACGGAAGACTTGTTCCCGCCCACTCTCCAGATCAGCGGCGGCGAGTACCCGTTGACCTATCGTTTCGAGCATGGACACCCGCTCGATGGTGTGACAGTCACCATTCCCCTCGCCGCACTAAACCAGATCAGCAGCGCGCGTTGCGAATGGCTGGTTCCCGGCCTGTTGCGGGAAAAGTTCACCTGGTTTATCCGCGCCCTGCCCCACAAGTTGCGTAGCGCCTGCGTCCCGGTGCCGGAGTTTGTTACTTCTGCTTTGGGCGCACTTATCCTTGGCGACCGGATCTTGACCGAAAGCCTGGCAACTTTCGTCAAAGCCACCAAGGGCTTCGACATTCCGCAAGAAGCCTGGGCAAATGAAACCTTGCCAGACCACCTGCGCATGAATTTTCGCATCATCGATACAGACAATCGCGAACTTGCCAGCAGCCGGGACATGGAAACGCTGCGGCGTGAGTTGGGCGGACAGGCGGAGCAAAGCTTTGGAGCCGCACTGACATCCGACTTCGAGCGCGATGGCATCACCACTTGGGATATCGGCGACCTGCCGGACAAAGTGGAATTCCAGCGCCACGGGCAGACGTTGGTCGGCTATCCCGCGCTGGTGGATGAGGACGGAGATGTAGCCCTGCGCCTGTTCGACACGCCTGCCAAGGCATCGCAAGCCATGAACACGGGGCTGGCGCGCCTGCTCTTGCTACAACTGCCTGAGCAGGCGCGTTTTCTGGATAAAACGCTGCCGGTCAGCAAGGAAATGTGTCTGCACTACTTGCCTGTCGGCACCTGCGACACGCTTAAACAAGACCTGAAACACGCTATTGCCGCGCACGTGCTGATCGGCGACAAGCCTCCGGTGCGCAACGAAGCGCAATTCGCCCAGCGCCGCGATGATTCCCGCCTCCTCTTGGTCGTTGCAGCCAACCAGACGTGCAAACTCGTCGCGGATATCCTGCGCGAATATCACACCGTGGCCCATAAACTCCACATAGCCAAGGCCAGCCCATCGGCCATCAGCGACATGAAGGAACAACTTAGCCACCTCATCTATCCGGGCTTCCTGGCCCAAACGCCCATGACCTGGCTGCGCCATTACCCGCGTTATCTCAAAGCCATGGCGCTGCGGCTCGACAAGCTTCTCCACGCCGCAAGTCGCGATAGCCAGCTGCAGGCCGAACTTGCCCCATTCTGGCGCCGCTATCTGGACGCGATGCTGCAAATGGAAAAGCGCGGCACAGAGCCCAGCCCGGAACTGCTTGATTACCGCTGGATGATCGAGGAGTTGCGAGTATCGCTCTTCGCGCAGGAACTTAAAACCTTACAACCCATATCAACGAAAAGGCTTGAAAAACAATGGGAAAGCACAATTCGTCAAGTTAGCCAGCATCGTTAATGCTTATTTGTGAAAAACCTCCCAACCCACTCAATTAAAAAGACTAATTTTGTTACCCACAGTTCCTGTGGATAACTCTGTGGATAGCTGCGCAATAACGCACTTAACCCCATTGAAGCAGCAAGACTTTCTCTCGTAGCACAGCAAATACTCGATTATTTATATGCTTATAATCAGTGTGTTACGGATTTGCCGCACACACATGACGAACAACAGCAAATGACATTTGGCTTATATACGCGCATGTTAATAAACCAGCCTGTCAAGCGCAATTTCAATGTCACTCGTGTCAACCAGACGTTAAAAAAACCGGCACATTAGCCGGTTTGAGCTTGCAGCCGATCAAAGCTCAGTAACGATAACTATAAATGAACTGCATATTGTTTTGGCCGTGGCTCACTGTTATTCCTGAACTATTGGTAAGGCTCACATCTGGAGCATAGCTGTAAGCGAAATCAATCGAAGATGTTTTGCTGAAACGATAACCGAACCCCGCCGTATAGTGATTCTTGATAATCGCGGGGAACAAAGGGTGCATCAAGGCATCCGGTACTGGATTGTCGGCAATATTGACTCCAGCACGCAACGTCAAGGCATCTGTTGTCTGATATGCAAAGCCCAGCATCCAGACATCCTGATCCTTCCATTCCTGCGGCAATTTAACATCCATGCTGACACCCCCCATATCAGCGCTAGTGAACACCATATGGAAGTTCTTCATCACGCTTGCCCAGCTGATGCGCTTGTAATCTGCAGCCACCATCAGCTTGTCGGTTACCTGGTAAGCCAGACCCACGCCGTAAGTTTCAGGCCACTGGAAATCCACTATTTTTATCTTGCCGGACAGCGTCGCCATCGTAGAAGCACCTGGTGTTCCTGCGTCCGCAATCATCAGCATCCTTGCACCATCAGCTTCCATATCACTCAAATCTGTTTTTGAGTGATAAGTCGCACCAAGGGTCAGCTGGTTATTGAGCTTGTAGGTCATGCCCAGTTTCCCAGCCCAGCCAGTTGAATGGGCTTTACCAGAAAAATCGTTGGAATTTGAAAAATCGAAGTACCCGACATTGGTCATCGCAGTCGCCGGCGTATTCATAAATCCATTCAGGATTACGCCGGTTGCCGCAACATTGGCCGAGGGAATCAAAAGCCCGGATTGCGCCAGTTGTGACATTTGCCCAGCGGGCATCGCCATTTGCAGATCCAGTCCGGCCCAAACAAAATCAACGGAGCCGCCTATGATGAGATCAGGAGAAACATTGTAGGCCAAAGGAAAAAGCAATCGCCCCACCCCGAGTTCGCTGCGTGTAGTAAACCCGGTGCCCATGCCCATAAAGCTATCTGGACCGTATTCAGTCCCCATGCCCCCTTGACCATAAACACCTACACCAAAAGTCACCTTGTCATGTCTGCGACTCCACCCCAGAGCGGGGCCGGCAAACGCATCTGCAGATGAACGGGAAGCGTTACCACCCATGCTGGCATTCACATCAGGGCCAAGAAAACCCAGCGCCATATCAAGTCGATGGTTATCATCCATCAAACCCAGGGTAGCGGGGTTGTTCATCATTGCAGCAGAGCCATTGTCGTAAGCGATCGATGCGCCGCCCATGCCCAGCGCAACGGGGCCGTAGCCTTCCATGTTCATCCCGTTGGTGGCTAATGCAATCCCCGGAATTGCCATAGTCGAAACGGCCAGGACCAGTTTTTTTAGCTGCATAACATCCTCGCTTTTATATTGATTAAAACCCCGCTTTCACGGGGCTTGGGACACTTCGATTGGCGTCGCCACTGAAAACCTGCTAAATATTAGAATACGCTTGATTTCTCATAAACACCACCAACAACACCGGTCATTGAGTTTTCAGCCTGCTGAGACTAAATTTAACCAGACACTGCTGATTTTTTAACACATAAAAAACCCCGCTCGCGCGGGGTTTTTTATGTCGGCACAAGGCCAACAAAACTTAGAATGCGCTGGACTTCTCGTATGTACCACCGGCAACGCCAGTCAGCGTTTCCAGAATTTCATCAGGAGAATCGCTGATCTTCATGAAAGTGCCCATACCAAGCGTAGGCCAACCCAAGGCAATACGGTAGCGGCCATACAGGGCGTTGGCCTTACCGCCAACCACGTAGATTTCATAAGGTTGCGCAGCAATGTGGTCAGCACCGATCTTGTTCAGCCAGATGCCTTCACCGGTCTTGGGATCATTCATGGCGACACCAAACACGGCAAGCTTCTTGTCCGCCATCACGACTTCATATACCTTCGAAGTCTTGTTGGTGCCCTTGGCCAGATTATCCTGAACCGCCTTCACCGCGGCTTCGAAGCTGCCATAGCTTTTCAGTTCGTTCTTGTCAGACTCGAAACGCTCCATGCCCACCATATAACGATAGTTCGGCAGATCGCCGGCAGATTCGTCACCACCGAACCCTTTGCCCGCACCCAGCGTCTTCTGCAATTTGGCCTGCAGCGCTTTCACAGCAGGCTCGGCTGAGCTGAATTGCTTGCGAAAAATGGCACGATACCAGTAATCCGGGTTCTGATAGCTGACCGAGCCATCCGTTTTTACACCCACACGCACGCCTGCACCCACGATGGTTGCACCGCCCACTGAGCGGATTGCATCCAGCACGCCTTTATCAGTCGCCACCACCACGCCGTACTGGGCCACGCCCTTGGGAGAGTACTTGCCCACCACGGTAAAACCTTCCGCCGTCAGTTTTTTCTCTACCTGGCCCATCACTGCGTTCACATCACCAGCCGTTACCTTGTCGCCAGAAATATACGGCGTAATCGCGAACGCCAGCGGCGCCCACACAGTCAACAACAATGCTCCCAGTAACTTCTTCATGCTTGTAGTCTCCTTGGATTATTCTATTCAAAAGCCGCAAAAGAAAAGGGCTGAAACAGTGTAACTGCTCAGCCCTTTCAGTTCAACACAACAACGTGTTCAGCTGGACCTTAGAAGCGGTGGCTGTACATCAACTGCC
>Ga0105091_10000884_pt1 | contig 12987 bp, 8 predicted proteins | sample PPLLak1March2015_FD_87022 | JGI IMG/M metagenome (GOLD analysis project Ga0105091, IMG submission 87022) | Freshwater sediment microbial communities from Prairie Pothole Lake near Jamestown, North Dakota, USA - PPLs Lake P7 Core (1) Depth... | ecosystem: Environmental > Aquatic > Freshwater >... | reverse complement strand
GCACCTGCTGCTCGCGCTCGCCGTAAGCGACGTCGACTGCGAGCGGGCCGGCCGGCGTGCGATAGCGCACCCCCAGCCCGACCCCGAACGCCGGATCGAGCGCGCTCCAGGTGTCCGCGGCATCGCCGACGTCGACGAATGCCGCCAGGCCCAGGTTGCCATCGAAGCGGTCGGTCCACCGGACGTATTCGGCCGACGCGACGGCGAGCGCGCGCCCGCCGATCGTGGCGCCGTCCTGCTTCACGCCGAGGCTCTCGAAGCTGTAGCCGCGCACGGTCGTCGTGCCGCCCGTGCGGAACAGGTACTTCGAAGGCACGGCTGCGATGCCGTCCGCCTGCACGTAGCCAAGGTCGGCGCGCGCGATGAAGACGTCCCGTGGGCCGACCGGAAAGAACTGCTGGATGCGACCGTAGCCGCGCACGAATGCGTCGTCGAGTCGCGTGCCGCTCGCGCCCACGGTGCCTTCGAGCCGCAGGATGTTGCCGCGACGCGGCTCGACCAGGCTGTCGACGTCGCGCCGCACCCAGCTGTAGGTGGTGGACAGGACACTCAGGCTCTGCCAGTCGGTGACTGGCGTGCGGCGGTTCTCGTGCTCGAAGTTGACCGACCACCGGGTCACGACGTTGTTGCCGATGCGCGGGCCCACGGTTCGCGCCCGCGCGGCGCCCAGGCCCCAGCGTCGCACGCGCAGGTCCTCGACGTCGGAGTCCTCGACCAGCACGCCGACGCTGTCCTGGATCCGGTTCGGCCGAGGCGGCAACAGGACGTCGGCGTAGCCGAACCCGCCGGTCTGGTCGAGGCGCGCGCCGGTCAGCAGCACCAACGGCCGTTCGAACAGAATGTTCTGGCGATAGGCGACTTCGACGTGCGGACCGGTGTTGGTCTCGTAGCCGACGCCGATGCTGATCCGCCTGAGGCGCGATTCGCGGACCACGACCTTCAACGGCACCTGGTCCGGTTGCTCAGGCGTTGGCGGCAACGTGATGATCGAGTAGGAGAAGAAGGGCGTGTCGGTCAGCGCCTGCTGGAACTCGACGAGCAAGGCGCGATCGTAGGGCGCGCCTGGTGTGAACGGGTTGAAGCGCTCGACGAGGTCGGCGTCGAAGCGATTCAGCCCCTCGACCTGCAACCCGCCGACGGTGTAGGCGGGCCCGCTGTCGATTTCGACCTCCAGCGTCGCAGTCGCGGTCTCGACGTCGACGCGCGCGGCGGAACCGACGAGGAGCGCGCCGGCGAAGTGGCGCTCCTCGGTCGACGCGAGCAGGCGCATCTTGGCCTGCTCCCACTCGGCCGAACGAAACGGGCTGCCCGGCCTCAGCGGCCAGGCGGCGCGCAGTTGCTCGGCGCGTTGCGCGAAGCGCGGCTCCGCCAGCGCGCCGGTGAATTTCAGGTCCACGGATCCGACGCGGGTCAGCGGCCCGAGGTCGATGATCAGCCGGTAGCGGGTGGCACCCGATCCGGCGGGCTCGAAGCGCAGCTTCGGATCGAAGTAGCCCTCGGTGGCGAGCGCCTCGCGCACCGCGCGTTCGGCGCGCCGCAGTTCGCGCTCCTCGTCCGCCTCGTCCGCGTCCGGGCCGAGCGTGAAGCGGACGAGAGTGGCGTCCACGACGCTCGCCAGCGCGCTCGGCAGCCCCGGCGCCGCCGCCGCGACCGGACTGGCGTCCTGCGCGACCGCGTGGAGCGGCGAGACAAGCAGGAGGAAGGCAACGGCGGCGAGGAAGCGGCGGAGCACGATGTGGTACGGGGCGGGCCGGCAATGCGGGAAGCACACCGTGGCGGCAGGGCGTCGATGCTAGCAGGGGGCCGAGCGCCGCTTCGTCGGCTTGAAAGGCCCAACCCCGGCCCAAAGTACCCGCTAACCATAGGGCCATTGCGCACACCATCCATGCGACTCGACAAGCTCACGACCAAGTTCCAGGAAGCACTGCAGGACGCGCAGTCCATCGCCGTCGGCCACGACAACCAGTACATCGAACCCGTGCACGTGCTGCTCGCGATGCTCCGGCAGGACGATGCCGGGACGAAGTCGCTGGTGCAGCGCGCCGGGGTGAACGTGGCGGCGCTCGCCGGCGCGCTCGACAGCGCCGTCAAGCGCCAGCCGCAGGTGAAGGGCGGCGATGGCCAGGTGCAGATCGGCCGCGACCTCACGGCCGTGCTGAACGCCACCGACAAGGAAGCGCAGCGGCGCGGCGACAGCTACATCGCGAGCGAGATGTTCCTGCTGGCGGTCGCGGATGACAAGGGCATCGCGGGCCAGCTCGCGCGCGACCACGGCCTGTCGAAGAAGGCACTGCAGGCCGCCATCGATGCGGTGCGCGGCGGGCAGAGCGTCGACTCGGCCGAGGCCGAAGGCCAGCGCGAGGCGCTGAAGAAGTACACGATCGACCTCACCGAGCGCGCCGAACAGGGCAAGCTCGACCCGGTGATCGGCCGCGACGACGAGATCCGCCGCGCGATCCAGATCCTGCAGCGGCGCACCAAGAACAACCCGGTGCTGATCGGTGAGCCGGGCGTGGGCAAGACCGCCATCGTCGAGGGTCTCGCGCAGCGCATCGTCAACGACGAGGTGCCCGAGACCCTGAAGGGCAAGCGTGTCCTCGTGCTCGACATGGCGGGGCTGCTGGCGGGCGCCAAGTACCGCGGCGAGTTCGAGGAACGCCTGAAGGCGGTGCTGAAGGAAGTATCGGCCGAAGCCGGGAAGATCATTCTCTTCATCGACGAGATGCACACGATGGTCGGCGCCGGCAAGGCCGAAGGCGCCATCGACGCCGGCAACATGCTCAAGCCGGCGCTGGCGCGTGGCGAGCTGCACTGCATCGGCGCCACGACCCTCGACGAGTACCGCAAGTACATCGAGAAGGATGCCGCGCTCGAGCGCCGCTTCCAGAAGGTGCTGGTCGACGAGCCGAGCGTGGAGGCGACCATCGCCATCCTGCGCGGCCTGCAGGAACGCTACGAACTGCACCACGGCGTCGAGATCACCGACCCGGCCATTGTCGCCGCGGCCGAGCTATCGCACCGCTACATCACCGACCGCTTCCTGCCCGACAAGGCGATCGACCTGATCGACGAGGCGGCCGCGCGCATCAAGATGGAGATCGACTCCAAGCCGGAGTCGATGGACAAGCTCGACCGCCGCATCATCCAGCTCAAGATCGAGCGCGAGGCGGTGAAGAAGGAGAAGGACGAGGCGTCGATCAAGCGGCTCGACCTGATCGAGGCCGAGATCGAACGCCTCGGGCGCGAGTACGCCGACCTCGACGAAGTCTGGAAGGGCGAGAAGGCGGCGGTGCAGGGCACGCAGCACATCAAGGAAGAGATCGAGAAGCTGCGCGTGCAGATGGAGGATCTCAAGCGCAAGGGCCAGTACGACAAGCTCGCCGAGATCCAGTACGGCCGGATGCCGCAGCTGGAGGCGCAGATGAAGCAGGCCGAGACCGCCGAGGCGCCGAAGGGCAAGCCGAAGCTGCTGCGCACCCAGGTCGGTGCCGAGGAGATCGCCGAAGTCGTTTCGCGCGCCACCGGCATCCCGGTCAGCAAGATGATGCAGGGCGAGCGCGACAAGCTGCTGAAGATGGAAGGGTTCCTGCACAAGCGCGTGGTCGGCCAGGACGAGGCGGTGCGGCTCGTGTCCGACGCCATCCGTCGCTCGCGCGCAGGCCTGTCGGACCCGAATCGCCCGTATGGCTCGTTCCTTTTCCTCGGGCCGACCGGTGTCGGCAAGACCGAGCTGACCAAGGCGCTCGCCGAGTTCATGTTCGACACCGAGGAAGCGCTGATCCGCATCGACATGAGCGAGTTCATGGAGAAGCACTCGGTCGCGCGGCTGATCGGCGCGCCACCGGGCTACGTCGGCTACGACGAGGGCGGCTACCTGACCGAGGCGGTGCGCCGCAAGCCCTACGCCGTGATCCTGTTCGACGAGGTCGAGAAGGCGCACCCGGACGTGTTCAACGTGCTGCTCCAGGTGCTCGACGACGGCCGCATGACCGACGGACAGGGCCGCACGGTGGACTTCAAGAACACGGTGATCGTGATGACGTCGAACCTCGGTTCGCACGAGATCCAGCGGCTGGCGGGCGAGGAACTGCACGTGATCAAGGACACGGTGATGGGCGAGGTGCGCAGGCACTTCCGGCCGGAGTTCATCAACCGCATCGACGAGATCGTCGTGTTCCACGCGCTCGACAACTCGCAGATCCAGGCGATCGCGAAGATCCAGCTGAAGCGCCTCGAACAGCGGCTGGCCGCGCAGGACATGAAGCTCGACGTCAGCGACGCGGCGCTCGCCGAGGTGGCGAAGGTCGGCTTCGATCCGCTCTATGGCGCGCGGCCGCTGAAGCGCGCGATCCAGCAGCAGATCGAGAACCCGGTGGCGCGCCTGGTGCTCGAAGGCCGGTTCGGTCCGAAGGACGTGATCCCGGTCGACTTCCGGAAGGGCGAGTTCACGTTCGAGCGGATCGTGCACTGACGCGTTCCGGGCGCGGACCGGAGGACGGCAGCGAGGAAGCGAGGAAGTAGCATCCAGACCCACAGGGGCCGAACGATCGTTCGACCCCTGCCTCACCTCGACGACTGGAGAGCGACGTGCTTCTCGTGCGACAAGCCTTTCGCCTGGCCTGGCTCGCCATCGTCGCGGCGTTTCTGGGCGGCTGCGCGACGACCTTGCCTTCGCTGGAAGGGCGCGCGATCACGCACGCACTGGAAGACACGGCGGACACCCGGCTGGGGCGTGCCGTGAAGGACGACGTGGCGGCCCACCCGGGCAAGACCGGGATCCACCCGCTGCTGAACCCGCGCGACGCGTTCGCCGCCCGTGTTCTGCTCGCGGCGTCGGCGGAGAAGTCGATCGACGCCCAGTACTACATCTGGCACGGCGATGCGGTCGGCGTCCTGATGTTCGAGGCGCTGTGGCAGGCCGCCGAGCGCGGAGTGCGCGTGCGCCTGCTGCTGGACGACAACAACACCGTCGGCCTCGATCCGACCATCGCGTCGCTGGACGCCCATCGGAACATCGAGGTGCGCCTGTACAACCCGTTCGTGCAGCGCGGTTCGCGGATGGCGGGCTACCTCACCGACTTCGCGCGCCTCAACCGCCGCATGCACAACAAGTCGTTCACGGTCGACAACCAGATCACCGTGGTCGGGGGCCGGAACATCGGCGATGAGTACTTCGGGGCGGGCAGTGGAGTGGTCTTCGCCGACCTCGACGTGGCCGCAGTGGGGCCGGCCGTGCGCGACGTGTCGAAGCAGTTCGATCTCTACTGGAACAGCGCGTCCGCCTACCCGGCCGCGGCCTTCGTCGCGCCGGCCGGGACCGACGCCGCGGCGCGACTGACCGCGCTGTTCGGCGCGACGCGTGCGGACAAGGCGTCGGTCGAGTACATCGAGGCCGTTCGCGTCACGCCCGTGGTGCACGACATCCTCGCGCGGCGGCTGGCCTTCGAATGGGCGACAGCCCGGCTTGTGCACGATGATCCGGCCAAGACACTGGATGCCGAAGGTCGCGTCGAGCTCCTGCTTTTTCCGGAACTCGTGCGGATGCTCGGCCGGCCGGAACAGTCGCTCGATCTGGTCTCTCCATACTTCGTGCCGGGCGACAATGGGACCGCGGCCCTGGCTGCCCTGGCCGGCCGCGGCGTCAAGGTGCGCGTCCTCACCAACTCGCTGGCAGCCTCCGACGTGGCGGCTGTTCATGCCGGGTATGCCAAGCGCCGCCACGACCTGCTGAAGGCCGGCGTCCAGCTCTTCGAGCTGAAGCCGAATGCCGTGCAGGAGACGCGCGACAGCAAGATGGGCTACGGGTCCGGTTCATCGTCGGGGTTGCACGCCAAGACGTTCGCCGTCGACGGCTCGCGTGTGTTCGTCGGTTCGTTCAACTTCGACCCGCGCTCCGCGCGCCTGAACACCGAGATGGGCCTGGTGATCGACAGCCCGTCGCTGGCCGGATCGCTTGCCGCAGTCTTTGACTCCACGATTCCGCTGGTCGCCTACGAAGTGCGACTGGCGTCGGATGGCGACGGCCTCGAGTGGATCGAGCGGAGCCCGGCGGGAGAAAAGCGGCACACCACCGAGCCCGGCACGAGTGCGTGGCGGCGGCTGGGCGTCGGAGCGATGTCGCTCCTGCCGATCGAGTGGCTTCTCTGAGGCGCGCCCGCGCGGCGCCGGGGCGCCGCGGTTTCCGCCTCAGTGCAGCGGAGTTGCCGGCCGGTCCTCGGCTTCTTCCGGCGGCTCCGCGTGGACGACATGGCCCGCCGCGGCGGGAAAGAGCGGGGCGCCGCAGTCATCGCAGAACTCCAGCGGGAAGCGGTGCGAGTGCGCGACCGACTTGACCACGCCGACCGCCCGCAGCGCCTTCTCGACCTCTTCCATCGTCTGCTCTTCCTCGTCGCCGAGCAGGGGCCAGACCACGCCTTCGACGACTTCGTCCTCGTCGGTCGCCTTCGCCAGGCCGACCCGCACTTCGGCGCCTGACTGGCCGTTCGGGTCGGCGAAGACGCCGTACGCCGCCGACAGGCCGCTCGGCGAGAAGTCGTAGGACAGCTTCAGGTAGGCCACCGCCGCCTCGAGCGAGAACTCGCGCAGTTCGCGGTCGGCGAAGCGCAGCGCCGCGTGGAACGCGCTCGGAGATAGCACGCGGAAGCGGCATCCGGTCATCACCGGCTGCAGCGCGCTGGCCGCCTGTTCGCGGAATGCGGCGAGCGCCTCGATCTTCGCGTCCGGATCGACGCCGAGCTCCTGCCAGTGGAACAGGGGACCGCCGGCCGGCGTCGCGACGGCCGCGAGGACGTAGCGCGTGTCGGCCAGCATCGCGATCGGCTCGCGCAGCTTCTTCGGATCGACGTGCAGCGAAACGCGCTCGACGGCGGCGTCGCCGAGCTGTTCCGTGAGTCGGCGCACGTCGGAGAACGCCTCCGGCAACTGGTCGATCGAGTACAGGTGGTCGGCAATCGCCACCCGGGCATCCCGCGCGAGCAGGTGGCCGGACAACTGCGCCGACAGGCTCTCGACGACGCCCGCGGACAGCGTGGTCGTCGGCAGCCGGTAGCGCGACCACGCGAGCAGCGGAGCCGCGAGCAGCAGGACGTCGTGCGGCCGGCCGTCGATCTCGACCAGCGTCGATTCGGCGCAACTCTCCGCCATGTCGGCCAGATCGTCGTACGCGCGCTGGCTGGAACTCGCCAGTTCGTCCAGCGCCGATTCGATCGCGTCGTCGTTGCGGCGAGCGAGCCGCTCGTTGATCAGTTCGATCAGGCGACGCTGCCACAGCTGGTCCTCGATGCGGCTGCCGGACTCGGACAGCCGGCGGGCCATCTTGACGAGCGTGGAGGCGTCGGCGGACTGGCGGGCGCGGGTACCGGCACGAGTGCGGCGCATGCGAAGTTCCTGCGGGGAAGGGGGCAGGATTATCGCACTTCAGGGCGTCGAGAGCCCGCGTCAGCCTGTGCGGCGAATCCGCGGGGGCGATTTCGGCGAGAGCGGTCGGAGCGCCGACTCGGCCGTCAGGAATTCGGTGAACGCATCGATGTCGAGGGGTCCGCCGACGCGATCCCGGCCGCCGCGCAGCACGCGGAAACTGTCGCCCCCGGACGCGAGGAAACTGTTGATCGTCACGCGCACGTCGTCCGTGGGGTCGACCGCCCGGCCGTGCAGGCGCATGCCCTCGACGCGGCTGCCGTGCGGGCGGCGGCCGTCCCAGTGGTAGGTGAAGCCCGCCGACGGCTGGAGGATGCGAACACGCTCCGGCCGGGCCACGCTCCACTGCTGCTCGAGCAGCGTCTTCAGCTGTGCGCCGGTGAGTGTCAGCGTCACCAGGCTGTTGCCGAAGGGCTGCGTGGCATAGGCGTCGGCGTACGTCACCGTGCCGTCGCGTCCGCTGGCGCGCAGCGACGCGCGGACGCCGCCGGGGTTCGTGAACGCGACCTCGGCGCCGTTGGCGCGCGTTGCGGCCAGCTGCGCGTCGGCGATCAGCCGCCCGAGCGCGTGGTCGCCCCCCGCGCCCGGGCGACGCTCGAATGGCGCGGAGATGCGGCCGACGGGTCGATTGGCCAGCGGCGCCGCGGCATCGCGGTAGGCCGCGACGATGGCGGCGACCGTCGGGTCCGCCGGCAGTGGCGGGAAGTCCGCGGCGATCCTGGCATCGCCTTCGGCCCCGTTCACCACGGGAACATTGCGCGCGCGGGTCTGCGAGCGCACCACATCGCCCGTCGTCCGGTCGACGACGAGGTCGACGACCGAGACCAGCCGACCGAACGAGGCGCCCTGGATCACGGGCCGGCCGTCGACGTTGCAGCTGTATCCCTGATGCGTGTGGGCCGACAGCACGGCATCGATCGCGGCATCGAGTTCACGTTCGATCTCGAAGATGGCGCCGCGCGGACTGGAGCAGTCGTTGATGCCGCCTTCCGCGTCGCCGCCTTCGTGGACGACGGCCACGATCGCATGCACGCCTTGCGCCTCCAGCGCCTTCGCCTGCTCGTTGAGGACGCGGGCTTCATCGACGAAGCGGACGCCGGCGACTCCGCTGGGTATCACGATGCCCGGCGTGGACCGCGTGACGACGCCGATGAAGCCGACGCGGACGCCGTCGAACGACTTGACGAAGGTGGACGCGAGGATCGGCTGGCCGGTCGCGCGGTCCAGCACGTTGGCGGCGAGGAACGGGAAACGCGCCCCGGTGTGCGGCAGGCGCAGGCAGCTCTGCCGGTGCGTGCCGCTCGCCGGCGCGCAGCCGCCCAGCGCGAGGCGCTTCAGTTCGTCGACGCCATGGTCGAACTCGTGGTTGCCGACGGCGTTGAGGTCGATGCCGATCGCATTCATCACCTCGATCGTCGGCTCGTCGTGGAAGAGGCCGGAGATCAGCGGCGAGGCGCCGACGAGGTCCCCGCTCGAGACGACGACGTGCTGCGGCTGCTCCGCGCGCAACCGCGCGACGAGCGTCGCCAGGTGCGCCGCGCCGCCGGCGCGCACCCGCCGTTTGCGCGAGGGGTCGGACGGGTCCGGCACCTCCACGGCGTTCTCCCCGGCTTCGAGGTGGCCGTGGAAATCGTTGAACGCAATGATGCGCACGGCAACCGCGCTGCCTTGCGATCGGCTCGCCGGCGCGACCACGAGCGCCAGTGAGGCGATCGCGGCAACGGTGACGGCCCTGGTCCAGCGCTTCATGCACTCTCCCGCACTCTCCCGGTTCGGGCGCGCATTATGGCCGGGGCCGCCGCCTGCTCTGCTACATTTCCCGGCCTTCCCTGCATCGCCCCGCATGACCTCAACGGCCGCTCCGATTCCTGTCCGCAAAGACGTCGAAGTGATCGGCCTCGTCGGGCTCGCGCACGGCACATCGCACTTCTTCCACCTGATGCTGCCACCGCTGTTCCCGTGGCTGATGAAGGACTTCTCGCTCAGCTACACGGAAGCCGGCATGCTGATGACGGTCTTCTTCGTCGTGAGCGGCGTGGGTCAGGCCGTGGCCGGATTCGTCGTCGACCGCATCGGTGCGCGGCCGGTGCTGTTCGCCGGCATCGGCATGCTGGCGCTCTCGGGCATCGTGCTCGGGGTGGCGACGACGTACCCGATGCTGATGCTCGCGGCGGCGGTCGCCGGGTGCGGGAACAGCATCTTCCATCCGGCGGACTTCACCTTGCTGAATCGCCGTGTTGCCCAGCCTCGCCTCGGTCACGCTTTTTCGGTGCATGGACTCTCGGGAAACATCGGCTGGGCGGTCGCGCCTGTGTTCATGGCCAGCATCGCCGCGACGGCCGGCTGGCACGCCGCGGGCTTCGCCGCAGCCGGTGTCGGCGTGGTCGTGCTCGCCATCCTGTGGTGGCGCCGTGACGTGCTCGACGATGCCGCGGCGGAAGTCGTCGCGTCGCCGCACGAGGCGAGCAAGCCGGTTCCTGCGCACCAGCTCGCGTTCCTCGCGTCGCCCGCCGTGTGGCTGTGTTTCGCGTTCTTCTTCCTGACCACCTCCGCGTTCGGGATCCTGCAGAACTACGCGCCCGCCATCCTGGGCAACGTCTACGGCGTGTCGCTGGTGCTCGCCACGGCGGGCCTGACGGCCTATCTCGCCGGCAGCGCCGTCGGGACGATCGCCGGCGGCTTTCTCGCTGCGCGCAGCGAGCACAACGAGCGCGTCATCGCGATGGCACTGGGACTCGCGGCCGTGATGGCGCTGCTGCTGGCGAGCGGCTGGGTGTCGTCGTCGCTGCTGCTGCCGATGATGGCGATCATGGGCTTCGGCGTGGGAACCGCAGGACCGAACCGCGACCTGCTGGTGCGGCGCGCGGCGACGAGCCAGTTCGGCAAGGCGTCGTTCGGCCGCGTCTACGGCTTCGTCTACTCGGGGCTGGACACGGGCCTGGCGCTGTCGCCGTTGTTCTTCGGCCCGCTGCTCGACGCCGGCCGGTTCAATGCCGCGCTGACGGCCGTGGCGGTCCTGCAGGCGGCGTCGCTTCTCACGGCGATGCGCGTCGGCGTCACGGCGCGCGCGAAGGCCGCGCCACGCGAGGTGCGGGCGTGAACAAGCCGATGCCGACGACGGACATTTGCGATGCGAATGAGGACGCGCTTGCCGACGGCACGCTGCGTGTCTTCGACCCGGGCCTCATCGCACTCGGCGGGCGGACGGCTTTTGCGGGTCCCGCGGCGACGCTCAAGGTGTTCGAGGACAACGCGTTGATCGCCGAAGCAGTGAAGGCGCCGGGCGAAGGCCGCGTGCTCGTCGTCGACGCCGGCGGCAGCCGGCGCTGCGCGGTGTTCGGCGGCAATCTTGCCGCGGCGGCGGCGAGCAACGGCTGGGGCGGCGTGATCATCAACGGCTGTGCGCGCGACTCGGGCGAGATCGATGCGGCGGACATCGGCGTGCGCGCGCTCGCGCTGCATCCGCGCCGTCCGGCGAAGCGGGGCGAAGGCCAGCGCGATGTCGCGGTGGCGTTTCTCGGCGTGACGGTGCGGCCGGGCGAGTGGATCTACGCCGACGCCGACGGCGTGCTGGTCAGTTCGACGGCACTGGCCGTCTAGCGAACGCACGAAGCCGTCGGTCCAGGTGCGGCGCAGATGACGGTCGCACCGCTATCGCCTGTACACGGGGGCTGCAACCTCTGCACTGCAGCGTGTAGCATCTCCAGCTTCATACACCACGGCGCGCGCAATCCGGAGCCTTCGGCATGTCGGTCATCGCGGTAGTCAATCGGAAGGGCGGCAGCGGCAAGAGCACGCTCGCCACCCACATCGCCGCGTACTGCGCGCTGCGGGGCGCTGCCGTCGCCATCGCCGACATCGACCGCCAGCAGTCGACGCGGGCCTGGTTGCGCCAGCGCAAGGCCCAGCTGGCCGGGGAGGCGATGCGCATCACGGCCTGGAACGTCGATCCGCGCTCGTTCGTCCGCCCGCCGGTGGGCATCGATCACGTCGTCATCGACACGCCAGGCGGGCTCACCGGCCTCGATCTGGCGCGCGTGGTCATGTACGCGGACGCGCTGTTGGTGCCGATCGGCGCGTCGATCTTCGACCGGGAGTCGGCTGGGGCGTGCCTGGCCGAACTGCGCACGCTCCCCCGCGTGGCCTCCGGACGCTGCCGCGTCGGTGCGATCGGCATGCGCGTCGAAGCGCACAGCGACTCGGCCGAGGCGCTGCTGGGCTGGTCCCGGGAACAGAAGCTGCAGATTCTCGCTGTGCTGCCGCAGTCCTCCGCGTATGTCCGCTGCATCGACAAGGGGCTGACGCTGTTCGACCTGCCCCTCGAGGAAATGGAGGCCGACCTCGGTCACTGGAAGCCTTTGCTGCAGTGGCTGCGTCCCCTGGTGCGTCCCGCGGCGAACGCGAGCGAAGCGATGCCGGGCGCTGGGGCGGTCGCGGGCAGGAGCGCGGACGCACCTGCCGTCGATCAGCCGAAGCCCGAGCCTTTGCCGTCAAACGTGAAGCCGCTCGCGCCCGTGGTCGCCGTCGAGCGTGGCGAGCCGAGACACCTTGCTCCGAAGGACAAGCCCGCGCCGTCGAAAGGCGGCCTGCTCGGCGGGCTGGTCATTCCCGGCTTCCTGCATCGCAGGTCCTGAGGTCCCCCTCGGTCCGTTGCGAGCGGCCTTCGGGCGCTGGCCGCCTGTTTTTCAGAACCCCCAATGCCGTTTCGTATCGAGGAATGTCGCATCGTGCGGGGCAGCATGCGCGCTTTCGCGTTGGCAAAGGACGCTTCGAATCGTGAAATGACGCGTATAACCTATTGAATATTAAGGTTTACAAATTTAGTCTTATAAAAGTTAATTGACTTGCTGCGACGCGCAAGCCCTCGTACGATGGTTGCCATCCGTGGACGACAATGGCACCGCACGGAACGGCTCTTGGAACCGACTTTTCGAACTTGGAGGAATGAATGACGGCACGTGAACTCGAGGCTCAGCGCCTGCAGAAGGAATGGAATGAGAGCCCGCGTTGGAAGGGCATCAAGCGCGGGTTCACCGCGGAAGACGTCGTTCGTCTGCGCGGCTCGGTCCAGGTCGAGCACACGCTCGCGAAGCGCGGTGCGGAGAAGCTGTGGCGGCTGATCAACGAGGAGCCGTTCGTCAATGCGCTGGGCGCGCTGACCGGCAACCAGGCGATGCAGCAGGTGAAGGCCGGCCTCCGGGCCATCTATCTGTCGGGCTGGCAGGTCGCCGGTGACGCGAACCTGGCCGGCGAGATGTACCCGGACCAGTCGCTGTATCCCGCCAACTCCGTGCCGGCTGTCATCCGCCGCATCAACAACACGTTCACGCGCGCCGACCAGATCCAGTGGATGGAAGGCAAGAACCCGAGCGACGCCGGCTATGTCGACTAGTTCGCGCCGATCGTCGCGGACGCCGAGGCCGGCTTCGGGGGCGTGCTGAACGCGTTCGAACTGATGAAGTCGATGATCGAGGCGGGTGCCGCCGGCGTGCACTTCGAAGACCAGCTAGCTTCCGTTAAGAAGTGCGGGCACATGGGCGGCAAGGTCCTGGTGCCGACGCGCGAGGCGGT
>Ga0105091_10000882_pt1 | contig 13003 bp, 8 predicted proteins | sample PPLLak1March2015_FD_87022 | JGI IMG/M metagenome (GOLD analysis project Ga0105091, IMG submission 87022) | Freshwater sediment microbial communities from Prairie Pothole Lake near Jamestown, North Dakota, USA - PPLs Lake P7 Core (1) Depth... | ecosystem: Environmental > Aquatic > Freshwater >... | reverse complement strand
GGTATCCTTTCTTCAAATATCCGACCAATCTTATCGGATACCCTCTAATCCGCAATGGTACAGTTTTCGGGGGTCAGGTCAAAGACTGGATCCTCGGCAGGAGTGGCTGGGGACTGGGGCTATATATATTTGAATGGACCCCGGATCTGAGTCCGGGCCTTCGCTGCGCAACGGCAGGTAGGCATTTAAGCAATGGATATTAAGGGATTCTCTTATTTCATAGTGACAGTAAAAAGGTTAAAAAGGACTCTCGAAAGCGATTTTAGCCCTGTTGTTGGAATTTTAAAAAGCGAGATTGAGAGAAAGGGAGTCTATTTATGTTTACAAAGACAAAAGAAAGCTACCCCGAATGCCTGGAAGATATCTTCTGCGGGGTCAATACTGTTCATGAAATAGAAAAATCAAGTGATTTGGAAAAAAAGCACCTGCCGATAATAACGGCACCTAAAAAAGTAAAGAAAGGCGAATGGTTCGAAGTAACAGTGGAAGTTGGAAAGCTATTGACGCATCCAAGCGAACCGGGCCATTTTATTATGTTTGTCGAGCTTTACGCAGATGATACATACATCTGCCGGATGGATTTTACTCCTAATACGGCTTACCCTGTTATGAAGGCAAAAATCAGACTTGAGCATAGTCATGGCGCCTTGCACGCTTATGAAAGGTGCAACCTGCACGGAACGTGGGAAAACCAGTTTGATATTGAAGTGAGTGAATAAGTCGCGGCCTAAGGCCGCAACTAAATACTAAATACGATTCAAAACTGCATCGAATCGGCAAAGGCAGACTGGAAAAGGGAATCGTTTGCAATCTCGATATATTCAATATTGCGGGCGAGGTCTGAGGCCAGCTGGCGGTATTTAGAGCTGATAAGAATAAGCTGGGCTCCGGAAGAGGCCGCGTTTCCAATAGAGTGTATCCGCTCAAGAGGGACGTTGGGCAGCAGACCAATGCGGACGGCGGATTGTTTACGAATGTAATTGCCAAAAGCGCCTGCAAGAAATATTTGTTTTATATCGGAATCGGCGATCTTAAGGCGATGCTGAAGAAGATGAATGCCTGCACGAATCGCTGATTTTGCCAGTTGAACTTCGCGAATATCCTTCTGGGTAATAAAGACGGCCGGCGTGTGACCATGATAGGCCAGCACAAATACAGGCCCTTCAACTTGTTTCTTGTTTATCTTTGTTATATGACGAGCCACCGATGCATGCATTGACGATTCAGGGTTGAATCGTCCGGTGGAATCTATTACACCCAAATCAAGCATCACGGCCACCGCATCGATAAGGCCGGAGCCGCAAATTGAAACCGGCTTTGCCTTGCCAATTACATCAACTGCAATATTATTTTTATCAGCAACAATGCCTTCAACAGCACCATCGGCCGCCCTTGAGCCGCAGTTAATTCTTGCGCCTTCGAATGCAGGGCCGGCCGCACAGCTTGCGGCAAGAAGCTTATCTTTTGTCCCTAAGATTACCTCGCCATTTGTCCCTATATCTATTACGAGTGTCAATTGGTCAGCAGAATCTAAAGAAGCCGCCAAAGCTACGGCCGTTGTATCAGCTCCAACAAAACCGGCGATATTGGCGACAGTATGGATATTGCCTTCAGGATTAATTGAAAGCCCAATATCAGAGGGCTGCAAATCTTTTGCTTCTGTTGAATATGCTTTATAAGGGGCAACTCCGAGCTGATTAAGAGGCAGATGAAGGAAGATGTGATTCATTGTCGTATTGCCGACGACGCATGCTTCGTAAATATCGCCGGTTTGAACAAAGGCCTTTTTACAACAATCAGCAATCAACTGATTAAGACAGGTTACAATTAATTTATTTAACTCATTTAATTTTTCCGAATTTCCTGCATACGCAATTCTTGAGATTACATCATCACCGAATTTTGCTTGAGGATTTAAAGCAGAAGAGACGGCAAGCGATCTGCCTGTTATCATATCAATTAATTTAACTACAACAGTTGTGGTACCGATATCTACGGCCAGGCCGAGAATGGGACGATCACCGGCAATTGAAACGTATTTTTTGCAGATATCAGGCTTTGCAGCGTCTTTGCGGGACGCACCTTCTGTCAGGATTTTATGTTCGGCGAATCTGGATTCCGCGGGAACAAAGACGTTGAGATTTTCAGAGACTTTATATTGGCAGGCAAGAACGGTCTTATTTTGAGGCTGCAAGATACAAGCGCATTTACCGCAGGTGCCCTTTTCACCGCAGACAGTGTTGAGAACAATACCAGCTAATCCTGCAGCCTCTACTAAGGTTGCACCAGAATGAATATTGACTTGGCTACCGTCAGGCTGAAAGATAACGGTAAAATATTTCATTTTTTACACCGTTTAGGTGCGCCCTGAATACAAGCCGCAATTATGCTTACCAACTGATTTTGTGGCGAATTTTCCACTTTTGATGGCGCTTTTTACTGCCAATTTTGCGTCTGCGTCTCGATTTTGCCATATTAAACTTACTCCGTTACTAATTTAATGAAACAAAAAATAGAACTGTTTATTATAATGGACGGTTGATAATATAAGATATTCAGCAGAAAGTCAAAATGCAAATTTGTTTTATATCATGTTTAAATCGAAATCGGAGAAATCAAGATGCTGCAATGCACACAATGTGAATTATGCGAAATCGGGCCGGACTCAAGAAGAGTATTCAAATGCGACCCGTTTTCTAATATTAAGGAGCCTGAATGCATAGGCAAATGGCAGCTTATAAGGCTTGATATGCTGCTTGTGAGTTACCAAAGCATGATGAGGTGGCAAAAAGAGATGGAGCCGCTGCAGAGAAAAATGATGAAATATGTCGAGAGGGAAATGAACGACATCGATGAGAGCGATAAATGGAAGATAGACGAAGAAGAAAATGATGAAAATGGGCCACAGAAACCTGATGATAAGGAGCATCCTTAAAGATTGGTTCCTCACTTATCGAAACAGATTCCGCAATTAGCCAGAGTGATGTGTTCAGCGTGAGTTCTTGGGTATTTTCGGCAATTCAAAGGGCGTATAGAATATATTTTACAAATCGCTTTATTCTCATTATCGAATCCAAGCCAGGGGCATACATTCGGAAGCTTGCAGCAGTCGCCGCAGCGAAGGCATTGGCCTTTGCGGTCTTTTGAGACTGGCAAAAAGGCGGTGAAACTCCTTTTGAGCTTTGCGCTCCATGTATTTTTATTGTATGGTTTTACGCTCATAATCGATGTATAAGTATAGTGTTTTACCAATAATATGCAATAAACAGTCAATTGAATTCGTCTAAATATACGAAAAATGGCCAAGTATGGCACAAACTGATATAGAACTGGTTATTATAGGGTGTAAAAAAGGCGATGAGGGGTCTTTTGCACAGCTCGTTGAAATTTACGGCAAACGATGTTTCGGATATTTTTACCGTTTAAGCGGCAACAGGGACTTAAGCGAAGAACTGCTTAGTGAGCTATTTGTAAAATTGGTCGAGAAGATAGGGACTTACCGCGGCGGCAGCTTCGATGGCTGGATATTCACGATGGCATCGAATATCTTCCATGACCATCTGAGATTTAAAAAGCGTCAGACGCGGCTACTTGACGAGCACAGCAAAAGAGTAATGGCCAAATCGTCGGGTGCTTTAAAAACGGATGATGGAGATGCCGACAAGCTGCAAAAAGCACTCGGAGGATTGGATAGTGAGGTTCGGGAGCTGATAATGATGAGATTTTACTCTCAGTTATCATTTAAAGAGATTGCGGAAAAAAGGCGAGAGCCGATTGGGACGACATTATCAAAGGTGCATCGGGGATTAAAGAGATTACGTGAATTAATGGAATAAGATATGGAAAACTTAGAGAAAGAAAATTTAAGAAAATTGCTTGCCGGCCTTATGGATAAAGCTGCGGCCGGGCAAATGCTTGATGATATAGAAAAAGGTGATGAAATACTGGCCGGATTTCGTGCGCCTGAACCGAATGAACAGGTCCTGGCTGAAATTAAGAAAAATGTCGCGGCCGCCCTAAGACAAAAACGGATAAACGCATTTAAGAAGCAGATTCTGGTAACGGCGGCTGCTGCTGCAATGATTTTGGTTTCAGTTTTAGCGATTGTTCGATATAGCAATCAGCCTGGTATCCCAACACGGATGATAGCAGCAAGTGTATGGGAAGGCGGGGATGACGCGGATGTCACCGTGCTCAGAGATGAGATAGAGAATATACAAAGCGAGCTGTGGGGTGGTCAATTTGATGACAGCGGCAATACGAATATAAGGGTTGATGATTTAGAAAACGAATTAATCGAAATTAACGGGGACATGTGGAAAGGATAAGGACATGAAAATCAACGTATGGAAAACAATTTTAATTGTGTGCTGCATACTGGGGATTGCAGGCTTAAGCCAAACGACGGCAGGTGAACTTGCAAAGGAGGAACAGGTTACGGCCGGAGCCGGCGGACCTGATGGGCCTATGCAGGGCAGAGGGCATTTTGAAATGTCTCCGGAACAGATTGACCACATGTTGGCTGAATTAAAAGAAAAAAATCCGCAAAAAGCAGATGAGCTTACAAAATTACGCAAAGAAGACCCGAATGCATTTCGAATCGAAATTCGAAACGTTATGCGGGAACAATTTATGTCTCGCATGCATGAACAAAAGGGTGAACCTCAGGGCAAGCATCAAGGACCTACGGGACAGCCCGGCATGCAGGGACCGGGTATGGAATTTATGCAAAAAATGCAGGAAAAAGGCGAAGAATTTATGAAATGCCTGAAGGAAAATTATCCTGATGAAGCGGCCAAGCTGGAGCAATTAAAAAAAGAAAACCATGAGCAATTTATGAGAGCGATGATGATTGCCGGAAAAAAATACGGCAGGATTTGCGAGGCGGCAAAGGATGACCCGAACCTGGTAAAAGTCTTAAAGCAACAGTTGGAGCTTAGAGAAAAACGTTCAGAACTGCTAAAGCAGATAAGAGGGACAACAGATGAAAAGAAGAAAAAAGAATTGACCAGTCAATTAGAGCAGATTGTAAGCCAGCAGTTCGATTTGATTGTTAAACGCAAAGAAATGACATATGAAGATCTGTCTAAAAAGCTGGCAGATTTGCAGAAAGAAGTAAGCCAAAAAAAGGCCGAGGTAGAGAAATGGAAAGGCAAGGATTTTAAAAATCAAAGGGTAAAGGAACGAACCAACGAGCTGCTCAGTGAAAAAGAAAAATTTGAATGGGACAACTGATTGCGGATTTCGGATTGCTGATTGCTGATTTGAAAAGGTCTTGCGACGATTGGTAAGACCTTTTTATTTTGACCAAATTTTTAAAAATCCTGAATTTCGTCTTGTATTATCTCCTTTATTCGTCTAAAATTATATTGTTGATAATTTTGAGGGTTTAAGGAGCAGGAATATGCGATATATACTAACCGCTATTTTAGCATTCGGGGCCGGAGTCTGTCAGGCCAAAACCTCACATGTCGATGCAAACGGCATGGGCGATTATCCGACTATCCAGGCCGCAGTCGACGATTCAAATACAGGTGATGTAATTATTCTCATGCCGGGAAAATATATCGGAGCAGGGAACAAGGATATTGACACCAAGGGTAAAAGTCTAACCATACAAAGTACCGACCCCTGTAACCCCGCGATAGTTGCCGGCACAGTCATCGACTGCCAGAATATGGGAAGTGGTTTTAATTTTGTGAAAGGTGAATCACCGCTTTTAGCCGGATTTACGATTACAAACGGAAATGCCTTTTTAAATCCAAATGCCTTGGCTGACACTATATATTCCGAGGGCTCAAGCCCTACGATTTTCAATTGTGTAATAAAGGGCAATCACGGCGAATATGGCTACCCAATAGTATGCTATTACAGCACAATAAAACTCATCGGATGCGATATCAATGATAACACCGACACCGAAATTGCTCTTACAATTTGGGACTCGAATGCCGAGATTACGGGCTGCAGGATAAATAAAAGCTATGCCGCTATTGCGATTGATGGTACCTCATATCCCATAAACGATAAAACTAAAATCCTATACAATGTTAAGATAACTGATTCAACAATCACAAATAACTACGTCGCAATCGATTGCCTTCAAGCAAATCTCACGATTGAGGGTTCAACAATAAGCGACAATAACCGTCCGAGCTCATATTTAGGAGCTGTTAATGTTAATGGTACCTCGGGCATTGTTTCACAGGACAGCAATTTAATAATAAAAGACAGTATCATCAGTAGAAATAATTCTATTTCCCTGCACAACACCGTGAAGCAACAAGGAGGGGGAATCGCGGGAGATGACTGCGCAATGGACATAAACAATTGCATAATAAGCGATAATAAAGCAGGATACTGCGGCGGCGGGATAGCCATCCATAAGGGATCGGCAACTATTCGGAATTGCCAAATCACAAACAATATTGCGGGCGGTCGCGCCCCGAACGGCCTGCATTCCCCCGGCATAGGGGGCGGTATTTTCAACGACAATTCAAAACAACTTTTTATTGAGGGCTGCACAATAAAAGATAATAAAGTTGCACGCTACCTGACTTGGGATTTACATGCGTATGGAGGAGGGGGAATTTGCAGTTACGGCAGCTTAGGCACCGTATGGATTAAAAACACTTCTATCATAGGTAACAATGCCAATGACGGCGGCGGAATTTACGACTGCTCATATATGGATGTTAATAACTGTTTATTAGCAAACAACGAGGCAACATTTGGCGGAGGTATCGAAAATGGATCCGCCGGCTCTCGTTATACCAATTGCACTTTCGCCGGCAATAAAGCTGCTGCAGAAGGCGCAGGAATATATGGCCAAACTTCTAATCCTATAATAGGGGGACCCCCAGGCTCAGATATATATGGCCAATATTTTGTTAATAATTGTATTTTGTGGGATGTCATTGAGCAGAATTCATTACCGATAAGCGAGATAGCCGGAGAGGTTTCCATAAAATACAGCGATGTCCGGAATGGCTATGCTGGAGAGGGAAATATTAATATTGATCCCTGTTTTGTTGATAGTGACTATCATTTGCATCCGGATTCACCATGCATCGATGCGGGAGACCCTAACTTTGTCGTAAATCCTGGGGAAACTGACCTCGATGGCAACCCGCGTATTGTCGATTTAAGCGGATTCGGCAAGCCTATAATTGATATGGGCGCCTATGAGGCTCAAAATAATCCTCCGATTGCCGAGGCAGGGCCAAATCAGATTGTTTATGCATGGATTAACGGCAAAGCGGAAGTAACACTAGATGGAAGCGCTTCATACGATACCGATGGTGACGCACTTACTTATCTTTGGAAATGGACAATCGACGGAAGTGATTTCGAAGCAAATGAAATAAATCCCACAATCGAATTGCCTGCCGGCATTTACACAATTGAACTGGTCGTTAATGACGGCAGAGCAAATTCAGAGCCCAATTATGTTGAAGTAAATGTAACTGAGCCAATTAAAGGCACACTGAGGATAATGCCGCGGATTCTTAACAATCGATTGGAGCAAAAGAACTTATTGGCTATGTTTAAACTCCCGGCCGGCATTACGAGGAACCAGATTGACCTTAATACACCTGTTTTGCTGTACCCCGGCGAGATTCAATCTGCAAAAGAGTTTGCTCTCGGTTTTAGTCCTGTTTCGATACTTGCTTTCTTTGGCGCTAATGAATTGCTCGATGAGATTACAGGAATTAGACCGGTCCAGCTTTATTTTGTGGGCCAGTTAAAATCAGGCCAGTATTTTTACGGCACAGATACCCTCCGAATCATCAATCCTGGTCACCCTGCGAAATTAAATTTAAGTTTTTAATTTCTAATTTATGATATTTATTTGATAAGGGTCTTGCGAGGATTCGCAAGACCCTTTTTCTTTTCTTTACATTTTCGAAAATACCCTTGATTTTGGCTTGTAATATCGCATTTATTAGGCTAAAATTGATATTACTTTAATAGGAGAATGAAGGAGCAGGAATATGCGATATATACTAACCGCTATTTTAGCATTCGGGGTCGGAGTCTGTCAGGCCAAAACTTCATACGTTGATGCCAACGGCACGGGAGATTACCCGACTATTCAGGCCGCAGTGGATGACTCAAACAGCGGTGATGTAATTATACTTATGCCCGGCACATATATAGGTAATGGCAACAGGAATATTGATACAAAGGGAAAAAATATTACGATTCAAAGCACCGATCCCAATGACCCCGTTATAGTTGCAGCAACAGTTATGGATTGTCGGAACTACGGACGCGGATTTAGGATTGTAAATGGAGAATCACCAATTTTAGCAGGTTTTACAATTAAAAATGGCATGAACAGAATGGCCAATGAATTTGGTGATGCGATATACTCTAAAAATTCCAGCCCCACAATTATTAATTGTATAATTGAAAAATGTAAGTATTCAGGTTACCCCTTTCCAGGTTACCCATATAGCGTATCTGAAACAATTCTATGCGAACAGAGCAATATAAACCTGATTGGTTGTGATATTAATGAGAACAGTATTGCCGTTAGCTGCACGGATTCGAACACCGAGATCAGAGGCTGCAATATAAGAAACAATGACATAGGAGCATATTTTAGCAGTCACGGCACTCCCTGGACTCCCGGCATACTGAGCACGGCGAAAATAACTGATACAATAATCACAAAAAATATCAGATCTGTATTAGTTGGCCGAACAAACCTGACGATTGAGAGTTCCACAATCAGCGATAATAATTATCCAAGCTCATCATATTATCATAATTACGGTATGTCGGGGATTGATGCGCAGGAAAGTAACGTGATAATAAAAGACAGCATTATCAGCCGAAATAAATCTATTTACGCTTCAAGCTCAAGTCCTCAACCAGATGGAGGAGGAGTAATAATCAGCGGAGGCACATTAGATATTAATAATTGTATCGTAAGTGATAATAAGGCGGGATACAGCGGAGGAGGAATAACCAATTATCAGGGCACAGCTTTTATTCGTAATTGTCAAATCATAAATAACACTGCAGGAGGATTTTCTCAATATAATCAGCAGTATATTGGCGGCATTGGAGGAGGAGTTTACAGCTATAATCCAACAAAGCTTCTCGTTGAAAAATGCACAATAAAAAGCAATTTAACTTTAAGTAATCCGGCTAATACTCTAAATACAAGTGGAGGGGGAATTTTTAGTATTGGTGGGTACAGCGGCTCCGTATCAGCTATAAACTGCACCATCCTCAACAATGAGGCCGTGTTTGGCGGTGGTATTTGCGACAGATCATTTATGGATGTTAATAACTGTTTATTGGCTAATAATAAGGCAAAAAAAGGAGGAGGTATATACAGTAACACTACCGGATCTCATTATATCAATTGCACATTTGTCGGTAATAAGGCTATATCATATGCAGGATTAAGCAATAGTGCTTCGGTTGTTGTCAACTGTATATTCTGGGACGATTTATTTTTCGGTGATGGTACTGAGTTAGATACCTGGGGAGTTTCATACTGTGATGTTCGAGGGGGCTATTCAAGCGACAGCGGGAAAGCAAATATTAATGCTGACCCGATGTTTACATTCGAAAATGATGGTCACCTTCTGCCGGGGTCACCCTGCATAGACAGGGGAACTAATAGTCTCCCTAATACGATTCCTGCCACTGTTTTAGCAACAACTGACCTCGACGGCAACCCGCGTGTTGTTGACGGCGATTCGGATGGTAAAGTCACAGTGGATATGGGTGCATTCGAGTTCGATTCCTCGATATCGAGGCTGGCTATATCAGATTCGGAATTTGATTTCTGGTGCGCTAAAGATGGTCTAAATCCAGAACCGCAGGTCCTGCAAATAAGGAATACTAATGGCGGCACAATCGATTGGCAAATCGTAGAAAATTGTCCATGGCTGAGTGTTTCTGCAAACAGCGGGACATCTGATGGTGTTCCTTCCAATGTAATAATATCTGTTGATGCCAATCAGCTCGATATCGGGACTTATCAGGCCGATATGCTTGTCAGTTCATCGAACGCATCCGGTAGTCCTCATGCGGTTCATATCACCGTTCAGATCGGCCGGTTACTTTCTGTGCCGCAAAATTACAATACTATTCAAAAAGCCATTGATACAGCAATTAATGGTGACTGGGTCATTGTAGCTGATGGAGTATATACTGGTGCCGGTAATCGTGACATCGACTTCAGGGGTAAGGCTATTACAGTCTGTTCTCAAAATGGCCCGCAGTCCTGCATGATTGACTGCAATGGATCCATGGAAGCCCCTCATCGAGCTTTCATTTTCCAAACAGGTGAAACTAACCGTTCAATACTCGATGGATTTACAATTACCGATGGTAATATTATTGAAGGAGGGGCTATCTGGATTAATAATTGCTCTCCGACAATAAAAAACTGTGTTTTCAGCAAAAATGCAGCATTGTTTCAGGGCGGTGCGATTTCAGCTTTAGAGCCGTATTCGAGTATACCTCCAATGCCTATTGTTATAGATAGATGTACTTTCATTGAAAACTTTGCAATAGAACGAGGCGGTGCGATTTATAGTTACTCACCATTAAAGCTTACCGCCTGTAATTACATAAACAATGCTGTTACAGGTTTTAGGGGAATGGCGGTCGGTGGCGCTATTGGGCTTAATTCTTCATCAATACCATGCTCGGCTTTGATTGAGGGGTGCAGCTTTACCGGAAATACGGCCCCAATGGGTGGTGCAATTAATGCACAATCCGGCAGTGCAGGAGGAAACATAGGTATTATTAATTCTAATATCAATGGAAACTCCGCAAGAGACAGATTCGGTGCATTGAACATTTATCCAAAATTTAATACTGTTATGTCAAATTCTGTTATCGCCGGTAATCGCGCAAGAAATAACGGAGGAATCGCCATTGCCGGCACTGCACAGATGAGTAACTGCACTATTGCAGGAAATGCCTCAATTAATTCTGGATCGTCAACTTATATTCCCGGCACAAACACAAAAGTAAGGAATTGTATTTTCGCAGATTACGGCCCGAAAGTTCAGACGACCAGCGCTGATATAAAATTCTGCAATTTGCAAGGGGGACTACCCTTTGAAGGAAACATCGATGTTGATTCGCGCTTTGTGAGGGATGGATACTGGGCGGACTCGAATGACCCGAATATTATACTCGAACCGAATGATATAAACGCTGTCTGGATTAACGGCGATTATCATCTGCGGCCGGATTCACCATGTATCGATGCGGGTGACCCCAACTACATCTGCAAAACTGGAGAAACTGACCTTGATGGCAACCCGCGTATTGTTAATTGCAGCGGATACGGCAATGCAATCGTTGATATGGGGGCTTATGAGGCTCAAAATACAGCTCCTGTTGCAGAAGCGGGTCCAAACCAGATTGCATATGCATGGATAAATGGAATTGCAGAGGTAAATCTGGATGGAAGCGCATCATACGATAGTGATGGAGACGCACTAACCTATCTATGGAAATGGTCAATTGACGGCAATGATTTTAACACAAATGGAATTAATCCAAAAATTGAATTGCCTGCCGGAGAATATGCCATAGAACTCGTGGTAAATGATGGATTAACAGATTCTCAGCCTGATTACGTAACGATAACAGTAGTTGAGCCGATTGAAGGGACATTAAATATCGTTCCAAAGATAATAAACGGCCGGAGCAGCGAGCAAAGGATTTTGGCAATGCTTCGACTTCCAGCAGGAATAAGCAGAAGTGATTTGGATTTCAGGCAAAAAGTGCTGCTTTATCCCGGCGGTATTCAATCGACTTTACAATTTATCCTGCCAGGCGGCGAAAAAGGTAACCAGCAGTATACAATTCTGGCATTCTTCAATAAAGCGGAGCTGATGGATAGCATAGTTAAACCCGGAAATGTAAAGATAGCAGTTGCAGGGCATTTGAAAACAGGCCAATATTTCTACGGGACAGATTCGGTCTGGATTATGAATCCTTCCGTTGTGAAAAAACCAATGTTGGGCCTGGGTTTTTAAAAAGAATATAGATTTCTCGACTCGCTGCGCTCGCTCGAAATGACAGCTAAGTTTCTAAAAATATCATATTATCATTGATGATTACTTACGCAGACGTTCCTGCTCGAATTGCGTCGCTTTTTTGAGGATGCGTTTTTCAGAGCTTGTTAATGAATGTATCCCGTGGTCATGGACTTTTTTTAATATTCTATCGACCTCAAGACGAAGCCGGCGTTCGGATTCTATATATTTATCCCACCGTAATGCCTTGAACCTCAATTTGAGTTTGGCCCGCCATGAACCCGAAAGAACATAGACTGCGGCCACAACAATACCCGCGAAATGGCAGGCCTCGCCGCCTGCATTTGGCCCTTTGGAAATGACAGTAAAAAAGGAAAGAGCCATTAGAATTACCGCTGCGACGCGTATAGGGACAGGGAATATAATAATAAATACGATGAAATGAGGGAATAGAATCGCACACGCTGCGAGGATGCCAAGGACTGCTCCAGAGGCGCCAACCATTGGCCCGGCAGCAAGAAATCCCATTAAAACAAGCAAAATATAAAAGAGCCCGCCTGCTATACCGCAGGAAAGATAAAAAATAAGAAACCTTTTTGAGCCCCACTGCTGTTCGAGTGAAGGGCCTAAAAACCATAGCCCCAGCATATTGAAAAGGATATGATAAAAATCCCAATGAAGAAATTGATAGGTAATCAGTCGCCAAACCTGAAGCATTAACGCCGGAGTAAATGGCATAATCGAAAAAAAGTATTTTATGGGAGTAAGTTCGTTTGCCTTACCGGATGAAATAAGTGTATCGAGCAGATAAATAGCGACATTAATAATTAACAGCCACTTAACTACAGGTGTTAATGAGGGAATACCAATACGCATCTGTGGCGCGTTTCGCGATTCATTTTGTTCCTGAGTATAATCTCTATCGTAAAGGCCCATATTAAACTTCCAATCAGCTTTTTTTGTGAGATCCTGCAGGGGGT